>WNFJ01432787.1_pt2 | contig 15489 bp, 13 predicted proteins | sample 5400461 | NCBI WGS metagenome assembly WNFJ01 (sample SAMN13153349, study PRJNA577476) | soil metagenome | isolation source: 115 cm saprolite on Douglas fir-dominated hillslope | place: USA:California | collected 2013-09-17 | reverse complement strand
AAATTTACTCATGCCCCAGAGATTGGCGTTCAAGCTTTGGCCAAGCTTCATCAATCTCGTGAATTACCCGCCGCATCTGACGCTTTTACCGAATTGTTCCTGACACATCCGACGTTCGCACATCGGGTTGGAGCCATCGTGAAGTACGGTCAAATGCCAGCAGACCGCCTGCCTCTCGTTCTGGAAGAGGCACGGTCGCGGCTATCGACTCGATGACCGGGAAGAGGAGTGAAACCCAGCCACTATTAGCGCGGCCGGGGTGGAGGGTCACGGTTGTTCTCCAGAGTGCTGCGAAAGCTTACGAACTTTACCGCGAAGGTCAACCCGATACCGCAGAGTGAAGGCTCCCGGAGGTAACCCGTCATTGTGCCCTGTCAACACGACGAGCAACTCGTGGGGATTAAGCCATCGTTTCGCTCTAAGGTATGAGTGTCCTACATCCAAGAATTGCCCAGCGTCAGGGTCTCCAGCTACCACCAATTTTGCGAGGTCTGTCTCTTTCAAAGACACAGCCTCATACACATAGCACCGAGCATCAGTGCTACCGGAATTGTCATTAACGAAGAATAAGTGGCTGTCTGGCGCCCAAGAGATATCCAAGCTTCTTTCATATTCTTTCACCAGTTTTCTCGGATGTTTTGAGGTCTCCTCGATCCACAGCTTCCTCTCGGAGCAATTGTTCGGGCATTCGAAAGTCAGCGTCCACTTTCCATCAGGCGAAGGTATACGGCTGACCTCTCCCTGCGGCACGGAAATGACTTTTGGTTGAGTAGACCCAGTTTGGCTCGCTACGACCGCAACCCATGCGTTCAAAAACAAGACAAGAACTAAAGGCACGCGCCATCCTCTGGGTGCCTGATCAACCGAAACTAGAACGATTCGCATCGAAAGCCCTTGGATCGTCACGCGATCCATGCAAACCAGACTCCTACCACTTTCCACTCACCGTTCTTTTTGGCTAAAACTAGGTCGTATCCCCGCGCAGATTTCGGGTTCTGGTAGATCTCCAAAGAAACAAGAACTTTGTTTCGCAAACGATTGAAAGTCACTTGCTCCACTGAAGTCGCATCCCGCTCTTCTTCCGCAAAGAAAGTGGCGTCCAGCACGATCTTCTTAATCTGTTCTTCATCGCTCAGTGACGGGCCGGCTGTCACCGCTCTTGGGATAGATTTTTTTTCCATCCAGCGGATTGCCTTTCCAATTTCTTCCATGTCATCCGGTTTCGCGGCTTTGCGTAAAAGCAAGAGTGAATCGGTTCCTCCCCTCATACCCAATGCGAGCGCCGCACAAAAGCCCGGGAAGTCCCAATCATCGTCGTCGGCATGGTGAGCACTTTCGACCGAGTTTTTCAGGAAATTCAGGTCGGTCCCTGATTCGGTCTCCACCAGCCCGCCTGCCAGGAAGCAGGAGATACCAGACTTCGCTTCTTCATCCTTCTCGACATTGATGGCGTTTCGGAGTGCTTGCATTCCCTGTGGATTGCCGATGTAAGCGAGCCCCTTTGCCGCTGCGACCCTTTTTCCCTGGTCAGAGTTGGAGAGGAAGTTAATTAACGGAGAGACTGCTTCGTCGCCGAGGAGAAACAATTGTCTGGCCCCATCCTCGTCGTCTTCCAGAACCTTCGTAAGATTTTGTTGAACGCTGTCTTGTAGGGAACGGCGCGCCGGGCCTTTTTGTTCCCGAGTTTCAGCTTGGAAGACTCCCAAAAGGATTGCAGAGCCAAGGAAAAGCAGAACCAGCGCTTTGTTGGTAACCACGGTGGATAGCTCCCGATCTGGGTACCGTCAGGCTAAATGTTCGGATAAGAGTAAGGCTAGCATTCGCAATTTTATTGGGGAAGCCTTCTACGGTTCAGTTGCGTCTTCGTGGTCAACTCCTGAAAGTGCGCTGACCGGAAACTGACCGACTGTCAACTCGCTGTCGATGGCGTTCCGAATGATTCTCTGTTTTCAAACCTAACAAGGCCGTAAGTGCAGTGATTTGATGAGGAGTTATTGGCCACCTGGGTTGGCAGGTGCCGGCCGTTTCTGACGACTGTAAGCGCGCATTGACGGTGCGAAACGGGATATGCATTTACCGAGAAGCTGACTTGAAAAAATGCGGGTCCGATTAGGGTCCAATAAGTCGTCCCAAAGGATTCCTTAGAATACCAATGACGGGCTGTCAGCGCCGTTGAGTATCACTAAGTTTCAGCAAACTGCCACTCTGTCACAGCAGCAAATTCCGATTGTGGCGGCACCTTCCGAAATGCTGCCTAGTCGGCCACGAGCCAGAAAGATAGGAAGGTCCCATTTCGGAAAGGGAAGAAGCCTCTCAGAATATTCCGTGTACCTGCCATGTACCTAGGTTAGGCGTTTTTGTAGTTTTTCTGCATTTTGCCGTTTCGTAGAATCAATAACTTACGCGTCTTCAACGCCCTTAGTAGTTCGATCCCCACCGCCCCTACCAACCATCCCATTTGCTTCGAATAATTTAGCAGTTTCGCGAGGCGGCAAAAGGCGGCAATAAGAAAAAGAGCCTCAAGGGTGGCACCGAAAGCTCTAGCCTTCGAGACGTTTCATGGTTTTTGCGGTTGTGGATTTCTCTGTCGCACGCGACCAACCGTCCTTCTGATTGGTCGGGACTTAACAAAACTGCGCCGGGCAAATAACCCCAGAGATCCGGTTCGTGCAAGAATTCTCAGCGGCACGAGTGACAACCGGTTTACCGGGTTTGCGCAGGGTCGTAGTTCAGATTCGGTCCGAGCCACCGCTCGACTTCGGCGACGCTCATCCCTTTGCGTTTGTGGTAGTCGTCCACCTGGTCGCGGTCGATCTTTCCAAGGCTAAAATACCGCGCCTCCGGGTGGGCGAAGTAGAGTCCGCTGACACTCGAACCGGGCCACATTGCAAACGACTCCGTGATCAGCATTCCTGTGTTCTTTTGCACGTCAAGTAATTGCCACAGTGGGCCCTTCTCGGTGTGATCCGGGCACGCCGGGTAGCCCGCGGCGGGCCGGATGCCTCGATACTTTTCTTGGATCAAATCCGCATTGCTCAAGCCTTCCTCGCGGCCGTAGCCCCATTCATCGCGAACGCGTTTGTGCAGGCATTCGGCGAACGCTTCGGCGAGCCGGTCCGCGATGGCTTCCGCCATGATCGCGTTGTAGTCGTCGTTTTCTGATCGGAAACGGTCGCACAGTTCTTTCAGGCCGATTCCACTGGTCACCGCGAAAGCACCGATGTAGTCGGCCAGCGCCGCCTCCTTCGGTGCAATGAAGTCCGAGAGAGAACGGCACGGCTCGTTACCTTCGCGGTTCGCTTGCTGGCGCAGAAAGTGAAATTGTTTCAGAACATTCTGCCGTTTACAGTCGGCATAAAGCTCGACATCGTCGCCCACTGCGTTTGCGGGAAAGAATCCGTATACGCCACGCGCGGTGATCGATTTTTTCTCAATCATGCGATCGAGCAGCGCGTTGCCTTCCGCGAATAGCTGTTTGGCCTGTATACCGCGATCCCCTTCTTCCAGAATGCGTGGGTAAACGCCTTTTAGTCCCCATGTATGGAAAAACGGCGTCCAGTCGATGAACTCACGCAACGTCGCCAGGGGAAATTCGTCGAGCACGCGGACTCCGGTAAATTCCGGAACCGCCAAATCTTCCTTGCGCCAGCTAATTGGAGTGCGCCGTGTGCGAGCGATTTCAAGCGACACAACCTGTTGGCGCGGCGCGGCGTGAGACTTACGGACCGCTTCGTACTCGGCACGATGCTGCGCAACGAATTCCGCTTTGCCATCCTCACTGAGCAGACTTGTAGTGACGGGAACGGCGCGACTTGCGTCCAGGACGTGCACCACTGGTTCGCTGTACTGCGGCGCGATCTTAACCGCCGTATGCGCGCGGCTTGTGGTTGCGCCGCCGATAAGCAACGGCAATTTGAAACCTTGTCTCTCCATCTCGCGAGCCACATGCACCATCTCGTCAAGAGACGGAGTAATTAGGCCACTGAGCCCGATCATGTCGGCTTTCTCCGCCTTGGCGCGTTCAAGGATTTTTTCGCACGGAACCATGACGCCCATGTCGATCACTTCGTAGTTGTTGCAGGCGAGCACGACGCCGACAATATTTTTTCCGATGTCGTGCACGTCCCCTTTGACCGTCGCCAGGACAATTTTCCCCTGCGCCTTGACGGTTTGCCCAGCCGCGGTCATGGCCGCTTTCTCGGCCTCCATAAACGGCGTCAGGTGTGCGACGGCTTTCTTCATCACGCGCGCCGACTTCACTACCTGCGGCAGGAACATTTTTCCTGCGCCGAATAGGTCTCCGACGACGCTCATGCCGGCCATCAATGGACCTTCAATTACCAGAAGCGGACGGCCCAGCTTGACCCGAGCTTCCTCCGCGTCCAGTTCAATGTAGGTATCAATGCCTTTTACGAGAGCGTGCGAAAGACGCTCCTCTACCGTTCCGTTTCGCCACTCTTCGGCCTTTTTTTCGCTTACTACGGCGCCGACGTTCTTCAGCTTCTCTCCGAAATCCACCAGGCGTTCGGTGGCGTCTGGGCGGCGATTCAGCAACACGTCTTCGACAAGCTCTTTCAGCTCGGGTTCGATCTCTTCATAGACCTCGAGCATTCCCGCGTTCACGATGCCCATGTCCATACCCGCGGCAATGGCGTGGTACAGAAACGCCGAGTGCATGGCTTCGCGAACTTTGTTGTTACCTCGAAAGCTGAAGGAAATATTCGATACGCCACCACTTACCTTCGCGTGCGGCAGGTTTGCCTTGATCCAGCGCATGGCGTCGATGTAATCCACGGCGTAGTTGTTGTGCTCCTCCATACCGGTGGCGACGGTAAGGATGTTTGGGTCAAAAATGATGTCTTCGGGTGGGAAACCGACTTCGTCGACGAGAATCCGGTAAGCGCGTTCGCAAATGCGAATTTTCTCGTCGTAAGTCGCTGCCTGACCCTTTTCGTCGAAGGCCATCACTACTACGGCCGCGCCGTATTTCAAAATAGTTGCGGCGTTCTGACGAAACTTCTCTTCGCCTTCTTTGAGCGAAATGGAATTGACGATGCCTTTGCCCTGGATGCACTTGAGTCCCGCTTGAATGACCTCCCATTTTGAGGAGTCCACCATGAATGGAACTTTGGCCACTTCGGGCTCGCTCGCCAGCAACAAAAGGAAGCGCGTCATCGCGGACACGCCGTCGATCATGCCTTCGTCCATGCAGATGTCGATGACGTTTGCGCCGTTCTCTACTTGCTGCCGGGCCACGCTGACGGCTTCTTCGAACTTGCCCTCTTTGACCAATTTCGCGAACTTCGGCGAGCCGGCGACATTCGTCCGTTCGCCGATCATGATGAACACACCGCGTTGTTGCGTGAAGGGCTGCGATCCGGAAAGATGAAGGAGCTTTGTCTCCGGAGCCTCAAGCCCGTTGTTGGTTTCGGTCACGCTCACGCCGCAAACTCTCTTTCGTGGCGCGCCGCGCCCCACTTCCGTGGTGGCTGGCCTTCGAGCGCTTTCGCAATCGCCGCGATGTGCTCCGGTGTGTTCCCGCAGCAACCGCCGGCAATGTTGACCAGTCCGTCTTTCGCAAAACTCCCCAGGAAACGGGCCATGTCGTGCGGTCCGAGATCGAAGCCGGTTTCCGAGAGCGGATTCGGCAATCCAGCATTTGGATAGCAGGAGATCGCTACGTCCGCCTTCTCTGACAGGTCACTAAGGAACGGATACATCAGGTCTGGACCCAGCGAGCAGTTCAGTCCCACGGACAGGGGTTTGACATGCTTTACCGCATTCCAAAATGCTTCCGTCGTTTGCGCCGAAATGAGCGTTTCTCCGCCGCGCCCAACCGCTGCAGAGATCATCACTGGCAACTCTTTTTTGTCCTCGTCGAAGACTTCACGAATCGCAACGAGCGCCGCCTTCGCGTTGAGTGAATCAAAAATTGTCTCTACAAGCAGTAAGTCGACTCCACCGGCGATAAGAGCACGCACTTCCTCGGCATAAGCAGTTTTGACTTGATCGAAGGTGACGACGCGGAATCCGGCATCGTCGGCATCGGGTGAATTCGAAAGAGATACGGTCAGCGGACCAATTGCTCCCGCAACGAATCGCTGCCGCCCGGTTTCATTTCCAACTCGGTCGGCCCATTCCCGGCATTGCCGCGCCGATTGCTCGTTAATCTCCCACGCCAGGTTGCGAAGAAACGGATCGTGAATAATCTTTTCGTAGAAGTCGGGATCCTTTCGCCCGCCCTTTTCGCGTGGATCGTCTACAAAGAATTCACTCTGTGTAATGCTCGTCGCGCCGAACGTGTTCGTCTCGATGATGTCCGCGCCGGCTTCCAAGAACCGGCGATGAATGTCGCCGATCATCTTTGGTTGAGTCAAGGAAAAGAGATCGCCGTTATTTAAAAGGTCCTTCGTCGAATCCTTGAACCGATCGCCTCGGATGTCCGCTTCCTTCATCCCGTAGGTGCGGATGGTCGTACCCATGGCGCCGTCGATAATCGCGATGCGCTTTTCGAGAATCTTTTCCAAAGGATGCAAGGGGCGTTTCGTCATGGTATTCGGTACAATCCGCACCTTCTCATTATAGCGACTTAGCAATACAGATGGCGGTGTAGCGAAGGTTTGGTATTCCAGAGATACTATTGAGACGATACCGCGGAGACGGCACGCGTTTTATGGAGAAGGAAAAGTGCAATCCGTAGCAAAGCGAAGTCACACCGTTAGAAAGCCGTTCGTCTCGGCCGGCGCGGTGACGGGAATTGGCAGTCTGCCCCTTACCTCCGTCTCTTCGGCAATCCAGGCGGTCGCCCAATTCTCGCCGGAAGTCCCGTTCTGGCCTCAACTGCCGCAACTCTCACTATCTGAAAGTGCGATCGGTCAGGGACTCGGTTGTCTTGCAGGTTTAATTGAGCCGCGCAAGGAAGGCTACGGCTATCAGGTCAAATCCGGACAAATCGATTCCGTTCTCGAAGCCCTTCACGGCAGCAGCGGTGCGCTTACCTCAGCAAACGCGGCTGGTTTCGGCGCGTTCGAAAACGCGCTAGCCTCCGGCCTCTTCAAATCAGCAGTCGCCGTGAAAGGCCAAATCGAAGGACCGATCACGCTTTCGGCTTACCTGTTTCATCAGGGCAGACCTTTTCTCTCCGATCCGACTCTCTTTGCCGCCATTGCCTTCCATGTTTCGCAAATGCTTTCCTGGCAGATTGAGCGTCTGAATTCGTCCGGCCTGCCTGTCGTGCTCTTCGTAGACGAACCGGCTTTGTGCCTCGAGGATTCGGCGGACTCCGTTTCAGAAGAGCAGCGAATTGACGCTCTGGCGGCTACGCTCGAAAATGCGCGAACGCGCGGAGCGTATGCCGGGCTACATTGCTGTGCGGCGCGGCCGTTTGAACGAATGTGCCGCGCGAAGCCCGATATTCTTTCCTTCGATGCGGATGAGGGGCTAGATTTATTTTTCACCGACTGGCATGCGCTCGACTTCGTACAACAGGGAGGCACAGTTGCATACGGGCTGGTACCTACCCGGCCTGGCGTGAACGCGGCCGATGCGGCGAGTATTTTTATTCGTTGGCTGAAAGTCGCATCGCTTGCTGGCGACCCGCGGACATTCGCGCAGCGCGCCATGATCACCGCAACGTGCGGCCTGGGACTACTCGAGGAAACCTCCATCGAAGAGTCCTTTGGCGTCGCGCACAGCATCAGCAAACTGGTCAAAACGCTGGTGGGTTCAGAAACCGAAGTGGACGAAATTTACGGGTAGACAGTTCGAACTAAAGAGAACCGAGCGACTCACCCATGCTCCGCAAGTAGGGGTTGACAGATCCCGCCCTTCCCCAATTTGATCGAGTTTGATGCAATCCGATCGCAGAACCTCGGCGATGGCTCGCGCTCGGCCCAATGCCTTGTTGGCGGGTTCCGTATCAATCGCCAGAACCTTAGACCGAATTTTTCCTGCCGGCGCGTCCGAGGGCTCCGCATCAAAGTTGAGTGTTCATGGAAAAACCGCAACATTTGGGTTGACACGGAAAGCCCAACCCTCTATCTTGTGGTTCGTTTGCTGGTGACGTTCCCATGGGAACGTTAAAGGGATTCCGGTGCGAATCCGGAACTGCCCCGCAGCGGTAAGCAGGATCGAACACCCAAATACCACTGGTTTTCTCTGAACCGGGAAGATGGGCCAGTAGAAACTCCGGTCATGTTGATCGGGCACGCCTGCAAGTCCGAAGACCTGCCAGTAACCACGCCAAACCCGGCGTGAAAATCGTGCAAGCCTCCGAGGGGAGGTTGGCGATGAACTGGCGTCTTTCGATTTCCCATTTCATCTCCTTTCCCTTTTGTGCGGCAGAAAAGGTATTCATGGCAACTTCCGTTCGCGTCGCCACCCAGCAGCAGGTGGTCCCGTTTCTCGTTTCGTCCAATGGTTCGCAGATGCAGGTTCGCAAGCGCAACGGCTCACTGGAGCCGGCGGATGTGAACAAGATCGTCCGCGCCGTGGAACGCTGCTGCGACGGTCTCCATTCCGTCGACCCGATCCGCATCGCGAGCAAAACTATCGGCGGCCTCTTCAACGGAGCCACGACGAAGGAACTCGACCTGTTATCGATTCAGACCGCCGCCTCGCTCATCGCCGAAGAGCCCGAATATTCGAAGCTCGCCGCTCGTCTGCTCGATGGTTTCATCGCCAAGGAAGTCGCGAACCAAGACATTCATTCTTTTTCGCAATCGATCGCCACGGGCAGACAGCACGGCCTCGTTTCGAAAGGCACCGCGGCGTTTGTCGCCTTGAATTCCCGCAAGTTGAACGATGCGATTGATGATAGCCGCGGCGAGCTCTTCGAATATTTCGGTCTGCGCACGCTCTACGACCGCTATCTGCTGCGCCATCCGGAAACACGCGAAGCCCTCGAAACGCCCCAACAGTTCTTCCTGCGCGTAGCCTGCGGTCTTTCGCAGACCGTTCAGGAAGCAGTTGAGTTCTACCGTGTCATCTCCGCGCACGATTACATGCCGAGTTCGCCCACGCTGTTCAACTCGGGGACCCAGCACGCACAGATGTCTTCCTGCTATCTGCTGGATTCGCCGGCCGACAATCTCGAAGCGATCTACGAAAAATACAAGGACGTTGCGCTGCTCTCGAAATTCGCGGGAGGCATCGGCTTGGCCTATCACCGTGTGCGTTCGCGTGGATCGCTAATTCGCGCCACGAACGCATCGTACCGTGGCTCAAGACATTGGATTCGAGCGTCGCTGCGGTGAATCAGGGAGGCAAACGCAAGGGCGCGTGCTGCGTCTATCTCGAATCCTGGCATGCCGACGTAGAAGAGTTCTTGGAGCGTCGGGAAAACACCGGAGACAACGCCCAACGAACATACAACTTGAATCTCTCAAATTGGATTCCCGACCTCTTCATGAAGCGTGTGGAAGCCGATGAAGTCTGGTCTCTCTTCGATCCGAAAATCGTGCCGCACTTCCCCGATCTCGTCGGCGAAGCGTTCGAAGCAGCTTATCTCAAATCGGAAAAGGAAGAACTATTCACCCGACAGGTGAAGGCGCGCGAACTCTACGCGCGAATGATGAAAGTCCTGGCTGAAACCGGAAACGGTTGGATGACGTTTAAGGACGCCTGCAACCTAAAATCGAACCAAACCGCCAAGCCTTTAAATGTGGTCCATCTTTCGAATCTTTGCACGGAGATAACGGAAGTCAGTTCGCGGCAAGAGACTGCGGTGTGCAACCTCGGTTCCATCAACCTTGGGAAACATGTTAACGGCGGCCAGTTCGATTTCGAGAAATTGGCAAGAACCGTCCGCACAGCAGTGAAGTTTCTCGATCGTGTGATTGACATCAATTTCTATCCGATTGCTCCGGCTGGCGATCCGTAGGACTCGGCATCATGGGGCTGCAGGATGTATTTTTCGCCCTGCGGCTCCCGTTCGACGCTCCGGAAGCACGGCAGCTCTCAAAGCGGATTCAAGAAGAAATTTACTTTCACGCCTTGGCTGCATCGTGTGCTCTAGCCGAAGAATTCGGCCCTCATCCTGCCTTTGCGGAAACGCGGGCGGCCGAAGGCGTTTTGCAGATGGACCTCTGGAGCGTTTCGCCGGAAGACACGGGACGTTGGGAGGAACTGCGAAACCGGATTCGCACCGCCGGTTTACGTAATTCGCTGCTCATTGCGATTGCCCCGACGGCGACTATCGCCTCGATTGTGGGCGCGTTCGAATGCATCGAGCCGCAAGTCTCAAACCTATTCAAGCGAGAGACTCTTTCAGGCGATTTCCTCCAAATCAACCGGTACCTTGTCCTCGAACTCAAAAAGCTTGGGCTGTGGAATGAAGGGATGCGGAACCGCCTCAAGATTTCCGATGGTTCCATCCAGAACATTGCGGAAATTCCAGAGGAAATCCGCGCCATCTATCGCACGGTGTGGGAAATTCCCATGCGCTCGTTGATTGATATGGCCGCCGATCGCGGCGCATTCATAGACCAAAGCCAGTCGTTGAATCTTTTTGCGCAGAGCCCGAACATCGGAAAACTCTCTTCCATGTACATGTACGCGTGGAAGAGAGGTCTCAAGACGACCTACTACCTGCGTTCCCGCCCCGCTACGGAAATCGCTAAGACCACCGTTCCGGTGTCCCCTACGCAATCGGTCGCATGCTCTTTGGAAAATCCGGCGTCCTGCGACGCGTGCCAGTAGCTATCTCTTGGAAGAATGATGAAAAGGAGCCGCACATGATGATTCTCGATCCAGGATTCGATCTAACTCTCAGGCCCATGAAGTATCCGGTTTTCTACGAGCAGTACAAAGCAGCCATCAAGAATACGTGGACGGTGGAGGAAGTCGATTTTTCAACGGACCTGGCCGACTTGCGCGAGCGCATGACGCCAGCCGAGCAACACCTCATCAATCGCCTTGTGGCGTTCTTTGCGACCGGCGATTCGATTGTGGGAAACAATCTGGTTCTCAATCTCTACAAGCACATCAATTCACCGGAAGCCCGCATGTATCTGTCGCGCCAGCTCTTTGAAGAAGCGCAGCATGTGGATTTCTATCTGACGCTACTCGACACCTACATAGCGGAACCCGAGGAGCGCAAGAAGGCGTTCGACGCAGTGGAGAATATTCCCTCGATTCGAAAAAAGGCGGAGTTTTGTTTCCGGTGGATCGATTCCATCAACCAACTCACGGAGATCCGGTCGCTCGAAGACCGTCGCAATTTCTTGCTGAACCTGATTTGCTTTGCTTGCTGCACCGAAGGCCTTTTCTTTTTCGCAGCATTCGCTTACGTCTATTTTCTTCGCTCGCGCGGATTGCTCCACGGATTGGCGACGGGTACCAACTGGGTCTTCCGCGATGAAAGCGCGCACATTCAGTTTGCCCTGGAAGTAAGCCGCACGGTGCGGGAGCAAGAACCGGGCCTGTTTGACAAAAACATGGAGGAGCGCGTTACCGCGATGCTAGAGGACGCCGTGGAGTGTGAAATGGCGTTCGCAGAGGACGTATTGAGTCTTGGCGTCAGCGGCCTTTCTCCAACCGACATGCGGGAATACCTGCAATACGTCGCGGACCGCCGGCTCGAAGCGCTGGGGATCGCTCCGGTGTTTCGTTCGAAGAATCCATTCGGATTCATGGAGTTACAGGACGTGCAAGAATTGACGAACTTTTTCGAGCGGCGCGTGTCCGCGTATCAGGTGGCCGTTAAGGGTGAAGTCGCTTTTCATGACGACTTCTAACCAGGAAGGTCCGCGGGAGACACGTATCGTCGAGATGGTGTTCCCGAACCAGACGAATCACTACGGAACGCTCTTCGGCGGCGATGCGCTTCGACTGATGGATATGGCCGCGTTCGTGACCGCTTCCCGATCTGCGGAGACTGCGACAGCAACTACCAGCGAATCTCCCTCGCGCATTGGACTGATTTCGGCAGCAACAGACGTGCCGTAGGCCCGTTCTATAGACGGGCGTTCACCGTTCGGAAGGGCAACGCGGTCGCGAAAGCCCTCGCAAACATTGCAGCCGTCTGGCGCCCACACAATGACAGAACCATTCTCTAAGCCTTGTTTTCTAACAGGGCTTTCGAGGTTCGCAGCGGTCGCCTTGTTTGAGCCTGTCCCTTCAGGTCCTTGAGCGTGAACTGAGCAGGAGAGACAGGGTTGGATGGACAGAGGCAATACGAGCAGGACGCAGGTTCTTTTCATGGCTTGCCTCCTCCTTGCTTGGTCGAGGGAGGTCTTCGTCTGGGACAGCAGTGTATTCCGTAGTTGGCAGCCGCTTAGAAGTTAGCATGATTCGGTATGAGAATCAGGAGGAAGAGGCCCTGGTCTCAATAGGACGCGGCAACCCCGCGCAAGAGCCTATCCACTGCGCCCCCCCATATCTTAGGCGGCTCTCCTGGTAGCGCCTCCGGCTCTTCATTTTCTCGTTCTTTGACCACTCTCGGGGGTGGCAAGAACACAGTTTCCCGATTCTTCACTCTGCCTTTCCCCCTCAGCTTTTGTGCGAACGGGTTCCAGCATCCGGAGCAGATATCGTATTCCTTGCCCTCAATTTCCTTCCGCAGACACTCTTTTGCTTCGCCGCAGAGATCGCAAATAATCATGGATTTCTCCCCTTGAAACTCGGTGCAACTGTTCTTGATTCTCTCGTGTAGCGTACACGGAAAACTGTCACACGGTCCCCAAACGTTAGTGCTTTATCGGAGGCGCGCTTTCTGGAGGACGGAGGTGGGGACGTTGCTCTAGCGCGCCTTCGATAAAGCCGTTTGAACGAAGCCGACCGTGGTTGCGGCGGACGCGGACCCTATGGAGATTCAATGAGGCGAAGAGTTGGTGTGGAGGTGCCTCGAGGGTGTGTGGCAGGGTGGCAACTGATGACGTGCGGAGAGGGGTCGTCATTGGAGAGGCAAGTTTGCTGACTGCGGATGACGGTGAAGGGCGAGAAGACACAGAAGGAGTGCAAGTGCTGGCAGACCCAAAACGTTCGTGATGTCGATCGTCGTCTCATGCGACAGCTGTGATCAGAAGAGGTGGAGAACGGAGTTGTATTTCGGCAGGAGTAAGCCGTTCGATGACCACCATGGGCCCAGCACATTGAGGACAGCACCAAAGACATTTCCCACCATCGGCGGCTGAAGAGTCCTGGCCGGTCTGCGACTCTGACCTCGAAGGGAGTAACCGAAAGCAGAGCGGCAACGAAACGGTGCGGCAGCGGTTGGCCAGGAAACCGAAATTACGAATACGCAGGAACCCCTTGGGGAGCAGGTGCAAAAGAAATCGGCGCAAGAACTCATCGAGAGGAAGAGTCAGCAACTTCTGTTCGTTGTTGTTAGCGGAGTCGCGCCAGCGGAAAGTTACTTGGTCATCCGCAAAGGAAACCAAGCGATGGTTGGAGATGGCCACGCGATGGGTGTACCGGCCCAGATACTGGAGTACGTACTCTGGGCCTCCAAAGGGTCGTTTGGAATAAACCACCCAGTCTTTTCGGAACAGCGGCCTTAACCAGGCGGCGAAGGTCTTTGGCTGAGCAAGAGGCATTAGGCTTCCCTGGAAACGAAGCCGATCTTCACGGAAGGCGCGCTTGAGAGCGGTAACGAACTTACCGCGGAAAACGCGGCTAAGCACCTTGACGGGAAGAAAGAACCGGTAACGCGATTTAATCCAGCGTTTGCGATCCGGAGACAGGCCGCCGGCGGGAATCACGCAATGGACATGCGGGTGATGTTGGAGCTTCTGATCCCAGGTATGCAACACACTGAAGAAGCCGATCTCCGCGCCGAGATGTTTGGGGTCGCGGGCGACTTCGAGAAGGGTTTCCGCGCTGGCACGAAACAGGAGATCGTAGACGACCTTCTTGTTCTGCAGCGCCAGTGGCGCTAACTCACGAGGCAGTGTGAAGACCACATGGACGTAGCGTGTCGGGAGAAGTTCTCGTCGGCGTGCGGCGATCCACCGTTCCCGCGCCGAGGTCTGACACTTCGGGCAGTGCCGGTTGCGACAGGAGTTGTAAGAGATAGCGCGATGCCCGCAGCGGGGGCACTGGTCGAGATGCCCGCCCAGTGCGGCGGTACGACAGCGCACAATGGCCCGCAACACTTTGACATGCTTCCAACTGAGCCAGCGGCGATTTCGTCCGATGAAGGCAGCTCCCGCGGTGCGGATGAGATCGGCCACCTCGAGCGGTGGCCGGCTCATCTACTCTTTCAACTTCAGTGCATCCAAAGGACTCGCGGTCGCGTGAAGATGGCGCTGCGACAGATGCAGGTAGATGGTGGTCTCTTTCAGATCCCGATGGCCTAGCAGGATCTGAATCGTGCGAAGATCCGCGCCGGCCTCGAGGAGATGCGTGGCGAAGCAATGGCGCAGCGTGTGCGGGTGCACGACCTTATGGAGAGCAGCCCGTCGAGCAGCTCTTTTACAGGCATGGTAGATCGCCTTGGGAGTGATGGGGCGATCACTGGCGTGCCTATGCTTGCTAGGAAACAGCCAGACACTGGGCTTTCGGCGCAACCGGTGCCAGTGTTGCCGGAGTTCTTCGAGCAACTTTGGGCTGAGCAACACATCTCGGTCTATGCGGCCTTTGCCGCCTTGGACATGAATGACCATGCGCTTGCTGTCGACATCGCTGACTTTCAGGCGCGCGAGTTCGGCACGCCGGAGTCCGGTGGCGTAGAGGGCCATCAGCAGAGTGCGATGCAAGGGCGGACGAGCCGCATCGATGAGCAGCGCAACTTCTTCCTGGCTCAAGATCGTTGGCATATGAAGTGGTTTTTTCGGATAGGGGGTCTCTTCGATGCTCCAGGCTTTCTTGAGCGTCTTGGTGTAGAAGAATCGTAGAGCCGCGAGGCGTTGCGCCACAGTGTTCGGCGAGAACTTCCGCTTCTGGAACAACTCGGCTTGATATTCACGAATGTGTCGGGGGCCTAAGCGATCGGGAGAACAGTGGAAGTGTCGAGAAAAATCTTCGACGGTGCGAAAGTAGCAACCGATGGTAGTCTCGGCGTAATTACGACGCTGGAGTTCCTCCAGCATCATTTTTCGTAAATGGGTCACGGGGATACCTCCTTGTGACCCAAACTTATCTCAGCCCTCAGGCGATCACTGCTTCATTCACCTCACGCGAAGCGTCCGCCGCCGGGCGGCTTTGTTCAAACGGCGATCTGGGAAATGTAACAAGTCCAAATCGAAACAACTGTTTTTGTTCTTATCGCTGAGACGAGAAGCTTTCCACAAAAAGCTACTTGGTGTGAAGTGGGGGCATTCTGCCAGGTCTTTCCGACCATTCCGTGTACCCGCGGTGTACCTCACTTCGGCGTTTTTATAGTTTTTCTCCATTTTGCTATTTCGTAGAATCAACAACTTACGTAGAATCAATCCCCCCGAGGGGTTCGACTCCAACTCGCGCATAAAGCAACTGTTGCCAACTGTTGCCAGAATCGGGCATTATACAGGTGTCCAGAGAGCCCCTAAGGGTTTCTAAGGGACATTGGAA
>WNFJ01307842.1_pt1 | contig 15489 bp, 14 predicted proteins | sample 5400461 | NCBI WGS metagenome assembly WNFJ01 (sample SAMN13153349, study PRJNA577476) | soil metagenome | isolation source: 115 cm saprolite on Douglas fir-dominated hillslope | place: USA:California | collected 2013-09-17 | reverse complement strand
CGGTCAGATTGTGATAGAACACGGGCGTAAGGGATCGAGCCGGCTCTTGATGTTGCGCGGTACGGCACGCCGCGCCACCAACGCCGCCGCCCACCGGCACATTTGGCTGCCTTCACGGACGAGCGGCGTCGCCGAGAACGGGAGAACACATGAACGTCGTGGATCAGTCCGGGATCAGGACCGAACTGTCCGGCGGGACCGCGATTGTTCGACTGGTCAAGCCACCAGTCAACTCGCTGGACATCGAGCTGCTAGCCCAGCTCGAAGAGGAAGTCACTCGACTGGGCCAGACCGACGCCGTCCGTAGCATCGTCCTCACCGGGTCGGGCAAAGCGTTCTCCGCGGGCGTGGACCTCCATCGAGTGCTCGAGGGGGGCCGCCCGTACACCGAGCGGCTGATCACGCGGATGAGCTCGTGCTTTGAGACAATCTATTCAGTGCCCATGCCCGTGGTGGCGGCAGTGAATGGACATGCCATAGCCGGCGGGTGTGCTCTGGCACTGGCATGCGACGTTCGCTACATGTCGCCGGGGAAGTTCGGCCTGAACGAGCTCGCTCTCGGACTGGCATTCCCGCCGGTGATCCTCGAAATCATCGCCACGGTCCTCGGCGAACGGGCATACCCGGTCATCACCGGCGCACAGCTGTACACCGCCGAGGAGGCGCTTGACCTCGGCATGATCGACCGAGTAGCCGCTGCCGAGGAGCTCGAGCGTGAGGCGATGGCCGAGTCGGCGAGGCTCGGATCCATCGCCGTTCCGGCATTCGCAGCGACCAAGCGGGCGCTGCGCGCACGTCCCCACAGCCGTGACACGGCGGTCGTAGCGGCCGACTTGGCCGCGGACTGGCTGATGCCGGCCAATCTCGAGCGATTTCAAGCGATCGTGAGGCGTTGACGTTGTCCGAGCCGTCCCGTGCCGTGCGTGACGGCGCCTCGTGGCTGCACCGAAAGGCTTGCACATGTCACTGTTGGACCGCTTCCGGATGGACGGGCGGGTCGTGATCATCACGGGCGCATCGAGCGGGCTGGGCGTTGGATTCGCTCAAGCGCTGGCCGACGTCGGAGCGGACCTCGTCCTGGCCGCCCGTCGGGTCGAGCGGCTGGCGCGGACCCAGGAACTCGTTCAGGCGCGGGGTCGCCGCGCGATCGCGGTGGCCGCGGACGTGGCCGACCCGGATGACTGTGAGAAGGTGGTTGCCCGGGCGATCGAAGAGTTCGGCCGTGTGAATGCGCTGGTGAACAACGCCGGAATCGGAACGGCGGTGCCGGCCCTCCAGGAAAGCCCGCAGCAGTTCCGAAGCGTCATCGACATCAATCTCAATGGAAGCTATTGGATGGCGCAAGCATGTGCCAGGGTGATGGGGCCGGGGAGCTCGATCGTGAACATGAGCAGCGTCCTCGGCTTCAGGGGCTTCGGCCTCCCGCAGGCGGCGTACGTGTCGAGCAAGGCAGCCGTAATCGGATTGACACGTGACCTCGCGCAGCAATGGACGGGGCGAAAGGGAATTCGGGTGAACGCGCTCGCGCCGGGATACTTCAAGTCGGAGATGACCGATCAGATGGATTCCGAGTTCGTCGCAGAACATGTGGTCAGACGAACGCTCGTGGGGCGCCTGGGCGAGCCCGACGAAATCAACGCTGCCCTGTTGTTCCTGCTCAGCGACGCATCCGGCTACATCAGCGGGATCACGCTGCCTCTCGACGGCGGGTTTCTCGCAAACTAGCCTCGGCTATTCAGCGCGTGATCGACAAGTGTCTCGGTCATGCGTCTGAACTGCGTAAACATCCTCAAGATGCCCGGTTTGGCCCGCACCCTTTGGGTGCAGGCGTCAGGAGGCGTATCCGCACGTCAGCCCAGCTTCAGCGTCAAAGATCCTGACGGTTCGAGGCTTGCGGTCCGCCGGGACCGGCCGAATGGACCGGGGCCGTTGCCGTCCGGCAGTGCCGTGACCGGCAGTGGCACTGTGACGTCAGGCGGCGGCGAGGTCTCGAATGTTTTTTGCCACGCTTTGGAGGTAGTCGACGTTGCGGTTGGCAAGGCCGACGACGAACGCACCCTGGACGAGCGCGAGGATGGTGGCAGCGCGTCCTGCGATGTCGGCACCAGCGGCGAGTTCCCCGCGTTCCCGGGCGACGCCGAGCAACTCGACGTACGCGCTGTACAACCGAGCGTACGACTCATTGATCTTGGACCGAAGTCCGGGATCTGTCGCCGCGACGTCGGATGCGAATCGGCTCAGCAGACAACTCGTTGAATAGTCGGATGACACAAAGTCGCGAATCATGTCATCGAAATATCCGCCGAACCGCTCGGCGATGGAGAGGCCGTCGCGGTCCGCCCAGGATCGGAACAGCTCGATCTGAGCGTTCGTGTAATCCTCGATGACCACGGCACCGAACTTGGCCTTCGAGCCGAAGTAGTGGTAAAAAGACCCCTTGGGCACTCCAGCGGCCTCGAGAATGTCGTTCACCGTTGTGGCGCGGAAACCTCGCAGGTGAAACAGCCGCTCTCCTTCGGCAAGCATGAGTTTCCGATATGTGGTCGGCCGGCCGCCGCCCGCACGCTTCCCCGTACTCACCTAGGCTCCTTGCGCGAAACCACGGACAACGCGGGACCTGCGTCACCCGGAATCCAGTCTAACCCCGCGGTGAGTTACTCCGGTCGCGCGCAGCCTGCAACGCCGGCGTGCGCCCCGTACAGGTGGGCGCTCAGCTTACCCGAGATTGGCCCCGGCCGGCGGCGGAATCCGGTCAACGAATCTGCGGCCCCGCGCCCCTACTCCGACGGCGGCGCATCTCGGGCGGTCCGCCGAGGCGTCGTATCAGCGCCGGCGCACACACGCACGACATGGCAGGCGCCCGCCATGAGGGGCCGCACGGGCCCGTTAGGAGGAGGCCTGACGCCGCTGCCCCGGTTCACGCGGCCGCGCACTGCGCAGGGACCGTCACCCGACGAGCTCGGAGGGCACTGTGATATCTCGCTTGAGAATCTTGCCGGTCGTCCCGTGGGGCAACGCGTCGACGACGAGTACCGCGCGTGGGTATTTGTACGGCGCGACGCGTTCCTTCGCGAAAGCCCGAAGCTCCTGCGGCGTCGCGACATGATCTGCTTTGAGCGCGACCACAGCGACAACCTCTTCCCCGTGCACAGGGTGGGGGACGCCGACGACCGCCGCCTCGAACACGGAAGGGTGTTCGTATAGGACGTCCTCAACCTCGCGCGGGTACACGTTGTATCCGCCCCGAATGATCACATCCTTCTTGCGGTCGACGATGTATAGGAATCCGTCAGGATCCCGGCTCGCTACATCGCCGGTGTAGAGCCAGCCGTCCCGGATCGTCTTCTCAGTCTCGACGGGTCGCTTCCAGTACCCCTTCATTACCGCGGCGCCCCGAAGTATGAGCTCGCCGGGCGAATCCGCGCCCAGCTCCGAACCCGTTGCGTCGACGATTTTGACGTCAATCCCCTCCAGGGGATGACCCACCGAACCGAGCCTGGTCCGGCCCGGGAGACTGAACGTGGCGCACGCAGTGCTTTCGGACAGTCCGTAGCCCTGTAGCAGCGCGAGGTGGAATCTGGCCTCGAACGCCCTGACCACCTCCGGAGGCAGCGGCGCGCCCCCGCACGCGCACAGGCGCAACGTCCGTAGGCGCGTTTCGTCAAAGTCGGTCGCAGTTATCGCTATGTACATCGTGGGCACCCCGAGGGTGACGGTCACTCCGTGGCGCACGATATCCTCGAGGACGGCCAGCGGTTCGAATCGGGGGACCAGCAGCACGGAAGCCCTGGCGATGACGGCGGCGTTCATCACGCACGTCTGGCCGAACACGTGGAACAGCGGCAGAGTGCCGAGTAGCACGTCGTCGTCCTGCAGATTGAGAAGGCCCCGGGTGAATATCTGGGCGCCGGAACGCAGGTTGCCGTGGGTCAGCTCCGCTCCTTTCGGATTTCCTGTCGTGCCCGAGGTGTACAAGATGACGGCAGTGTCGTCGTCGTTACGCTGCGCCACGCCGGGGTCGGCGCCCGCCTGGGAGTCGAACAACGCCATGAATGAACCGTCGATACCCACCACCTCGGCGCCGTTGGCCGCTGCCGCACGGGACGCCTCGGCGATGAACTCGGTCCATACGAAGGCGAGCCGTGCGCCGGAGTCAGTCAGGTAATACTCGATCTCGCGCGACTTGAACAGCGGATTGATGGGGACGACGATGCCGCCGACTCGCAATATCGCGTAGTAGAGAACCGGGAATGCCTCGCCGTTCGGAAGCATCAATGCGATCCTGTCGCCGGGAGCGATGCCTCGCGCCAGCAGCCACGCCGCGGCGCTCGCGCTCGCCTGGCCGAATTCGGAGTAGGTGAACGCTGCCGGGCCGTGTCGGAAAGCTGTCCTATCGGGACAGGTGTCGACCGCGGCTCTCAGGTTGTTCGCTAGATTGGTCATCCTACTTCCTCCGGATAAGTTCGATGAGGGCTCGGCGATGACGGCCCAGTTCGATTGTTGAACGCGGTGACGGACGACAGGACGAGTGCCGACACGTTCTCGTGGTGTGGGAACTGCGCCTGCATCCTCGTAACGAGCTCCCGCGCGGTTGATGACCGCGCAAAGCCGTCGGCGAACGCTGTCAAGTACGACAGGGTCTCGGCGACACATCTGCTACCGTCGTCGAGTTCAGGCCTCTTGTGTCCCGCGATCACCCGGCTCGGCGACAGCGAGGAAATGAACTGGACCGTTGCGGCCCAGTCCGACCACTGGCCAGGTGATGTCTCGCCCAGGAAGGCGTGGACGCCGTTGTAGATCGCGTCGCCGGCGACCACCGTGTCCAAGGGTGGGATGTGAAGGATCGATGCCGGCGAGATGTCGGCCTGCGGCACCTCGATCGCTCGGACCATGTGACCGTCAATTGAGATGCTGGCGTCGTTCAGGCTGGCCGGAATCACCTCGTTGTCAAGGATGTCGTCGCCGAACGCACTCCGCCAGCGGGCTCGCTCCGAATCGAGCCTGTTCCGGATCGCGTCCGCGATGGCGGGCAGCGCCACCGGTCGGGCGTCCGGGTATCGGGCGAGCAGGCGTTGCAGGCCGAAGTAGTGATCAAAATGGCCGTGCGTCACGAAGATGGCGACGAGCTTGCGTCCGCTCGCATCGATTATCTCGATGATGTCGTCGACGGCCTGCGCACGGTACTGGGTGTCGACCAGCAGCGCCTCCGTCGGGCCGGTCACCAGCGCCGACGTTGTCGGCGAGAAGTAGCCGCCCGCCGGCAGCGCGACCAGTGGCGATGTATACACGTCGACGCTCAGCCCGCCACCCGTGCTACCCATGCGGCTCCCTGACATTAGACCGCTGATCCGGCGGGTCGGGCTGGTCCGGTGGACTCGGGCGCCTGCCCGGACATCCAACGGGTTGTGGGCGGCCTCACCGAGTCTTTGCCGGATCAGCCCAACCCGGCGCCGGGCACGCTCACCGTGACAGCCAGCAGGCTCGCCTCGTGTGCCGCGCGCCGGTTCTCTTCGAGAAAGTCCGGCGCCGTGCACAGGAACAGGGTCCGGCCGCCCAAGCCCCCGAGAGCGCACGCGAACACGCCGGTCTCCAACTGGATCTCCTCCAGGATCTGCCCGCCTTCTCCGACGCGGACAACGCGGCCGTGAGTTGCGTCTGCGACCCACAGTGCGCCCTCGGCGTCGAGGCAGCACCCGTCCGGAGCGACCGCGAGCCCGGCCAGTGCTTTTCCGACGTCGGTGTCCGCCGGAGGCGGCCCGAATTCTGCCCAGCTTCGCCTGTTCAGCAGGGCACCGCCGTCATCGATGTCGAACGCAGTGATCCGATTGCCAAAGGTTTCGCCGACCAGCAGAACCCCGGCAGCGGTGACGACGCTTCCGTTCGGGAACAACAGGTCCTCGGCGACCAATTCGACGTTGCCGTCGGGGTCGACGCGGTGCAACGTCGTCGCCGCCAACGGTGCGCCGCCCATGAGGTCAAAACCGAAGTTGCCGACGTAGGCCCTCCCCTGATCGTCGACCACCATGTCGTTCAGGGGCGGGCCGACGTGGCCGGACAGGTCGGCGTGCGTCACCAGGGAGCCGTCGGGCTCCCTGCGCAACAGCTTCCGGTCGCGCATCGAGACGACCAGGAGGCGGCCATCGGGAAGCCACCCGAGACCCGACGGCTGGTTCGGCACGACGGCCTCGACCCGCAGGTCCGTGCCGTTCTCCCTCGCGGACACGACCTCGTTCAGGTAGAAGTCCGAGAACCAGACGCGGCTGTCGTGCCAGCGTGGCCCTTCCATGTAGGCGTATCCACCGATGACGGTCGAGATTTTCGTATCCACTTGCTTCTCCTACGAGGTGTTCCCGACGGTCCGGGTCGTGACCCGGCCGCGGGCGGGAAGTCCCGCCACCGCTCTGGCGTCAATTGATCTTGAACTCTTCGTACCCACCGGCCTGGACGTCTCGGACCTTCTGCAAGTACGCCGGGACGCCCCCCGGGAAGTTCAGCAGCTGCCGCCTCTTCCCCGGGATGTTCGCGCCGAGGTACCACGAGTCCGCCTGGTCGAAGAGGCTCGCAGCGAGCATGTCGTCGATCTGTTTCGTCCAGGCCGCGTCCGCGTCCGCCGTCGACTCGATGTGGGACTTCTCGTGGGTGCGCAGGAAGTCCAGCAACTCGGCGATGGCGTCGCCCTGCAATTCGGCACTCGTCGGCCCGTTGCAGAACGCTGCCGGACTCTGCGGACCGTAGGAGAAGAGCGCGTTCGGGAAGCCGGCCGACGCCATTCCGAGGAACGCGTCGACCCCTTTCGCCCACTTGTCCGCGAGCGTCGCACCGTCGACGCCGCGTATATCGATGCCATTGAGGGCGCCTGTGTTGGCGTCGAACCCGGTCGCCATGACCAACACGTCCACTGGGTGGACGACTCCGTCGGAGGTACGCAGGCCCTCCGGGACGACACGGTCGATTGGTGTGGCCTTCAGATCCACGAGGTGGACGAAGTCGTGATCGAAGACCTCGAAGTAATTCTGTTCGAGCGATGGACGCTTCACCCCGAACGGGTGCGGCGGCGTCGTAGGTGCGAGCAGCTCCCAGAGATCCGGGTTGCTGATTCTCTTGCGCGTCTTCTCACGCCAGAACTCGTACGCGATGGCGTTCGCCCTGGGGTCGAAGAACAGGTCGTAGTAGGTCGCCACCCAGAAACGAAGGCCGCCCTCCTGCCACAGGCGCTCGTAGGTGGCGAGCCGCTCCTCGTTGCTGACGTCGAAGGTCGCCATTGGCAGGAAGTCGAACTCCATGCCGCCGAAGGAGTGGTATCGCTTCGCCAGATGCCCGGGTACCAACTTCCTGAACTCGGCCTTGTCTTGTGCCGAGAACTTCCTCTGCTGCATCGGCAGTGCGAGATTCGGTGTCCGCTGAAAGACCGTGAGGGAGGCGACAGTGCCTTCGTTGCCGAGTTCCTGGACGACCTGGACGCCGGAGGCGCCGGTGCCAAGGACTCCCACACGCTTGCCGGCCAGGTCGATCCCCTCCTCTGGCCACTGCGCGGTGTGCAACACGCGGCCAGCGAAGTCGTCCATGCCCGCAATCGAGGGTGTGTAGGGCAGGTAGGAACTGCCGGTCGCGAAGATCACGTACCGGGCCTGGGTCGGGACTCCGTCTGCGGATCGAATACTCCACTGGCGCTGCTGTTCGTCCCAGTCGGCACCCAGGACCGGGTTCTCGAATGAGATGTCAGTTCGCAGCCCGTACTTCTCGCTCACGTGGTCGAAGTACGCGCGCATCTGGCGGTCGTCGGGAAACAGCTCATCGAACTCGAAGTCCTGCATCAGGCTGTCGTCGGAAAATCGATACACGGACGCGCTGCTGTCGACGCGCGCTCCCGGATACCGGTTCCAGTACCACGTACCGCCCAGGTCCTTCGCGGTCTCGAATAGCAGCACCGAGAACCCCATCCTCCGCAAGCGCTGAAGGAGGTAGATCCCGGAGAATCCGGCGCCGACGATGACGACGTCGTACTTACGAGTTCCGCGACGGACCGGTTCTGCTGCTACTTCGCTCACGTCCGCGCTCCTTAGCTAAAGGCAGCTCGTCCCGCCCGCGCGGCCTACGCCGACGGGTCAGGCGAGTACGTCCCGCGCTGACCGACTGCCTCGACGTCGGATCTTCCCGGCGTCCGGTGAGTCTAGGGTAGGCAGTCTAGACCAACCAGTCAAGACCAACCAGTCAAGATGCCATTCCGGGTCTCGCCGCGAGAATTCAAGCGGGTTCGAATGCCCGCTACCACGGGCAAACAGGCGTCGCGAGGTCATGGGAGGCACGCACTCGTCATTGCTCTGCCTACACCGTCAAGGCCACAGCCTGCCGCGAGGGATGGCGCAGTCGGCCACCGCGCATCGAGCTCTGAGGCGGGACCCGTTGTCTCGGCCATGGGCCGATTGCTTCGGTTGGCCGAGACTTGCGTGACGGTGCCGGCGCATGCTGGGCCGCCGGTTCCACATATTCGCGTGCGCCCGACGGTGGGATGTGCGGCGGACCGGCAGCCACCCGATCGGCGGCAAGGACCGCAGCGCTCCCACCTTCCCCGGAGTCCACCGTGTCGAGGAGCCCACCTTTCCCCGGAGTCCACACCAGTTCCGCGGCGCAACGCGCACCGAAACCCCCGGTGATCGGTACCGGGCCGATCGGCCGCCGGACCCATAACGGCCAAGGCGCCAAACGGTGCCCGCCGCGCGGCGCACCCCTTCGGCGCGCGGGCCGACACACCAGGTGTCGTGAACGAAACGGCCACGCTCCCCGGTAACGAGCAGCCAGCACCGGGCCCGGAGCCGTCGCTCCGACGCCGCAGTCTGCTCCCATCATCGACCAGGCGTCGTCACGCGGGTCCCCAGCGCAGGTGTTTATCGCGCGTGGTGGATTGCGGCACCGTTCGCGAGAAGTTGGGTCGGTCCGCCCACGGCCGCTGACCGCAGGCCTCCAGCGCCCGACGCGCAGACGCGGTCACGGCCCACTGCACAGCCGACGAATGGGGACGCGCCAAGCGGGCCCGCGCCTGGCGTCGCGCGGCCAAGAGCTGCCCCCTCCCCGTGTCGGTCCGGTCAGACCGGGCGCCCCGTCACCGTTGCAGCTCTTCGTTGAGGCCGACAGCGTCCATCGCAGCCCATGTGTCGTCTACGACGTGGGCGAGGACGACCAGGTCGCGGTACCGGCCGTCAGCGCCCTGGATCTGGTCCCGCAGCAACGCCTCGCCGCTGAACCCCAGCTCCGCGAACATCGCGATCGCCGACTCGTGGTCGGCTGCGATCTCGATCTGGATCTTGCGGATTCCTTCGCTCAGCGAGCCGGCCAGCGCCCGGCGCGCCAGGTCGGTGCCCACTCCACCGTGCCGATGATCGGGATGCACGACAAGGCGCAGACTCGCGACGTGATCGGACCACCCGGCGTGTTGGTGGACCGACACAAACCCTGTGATCTCCTGGCTGTCGCCGTCGGCCACCGCGACCCACCGTCTGCCGGGCCGCGTCGCCAATGTGCCGAGGATCATCGGGCCGGCGACGTCGTCGCCGGCAAAGGTCCGGTCCCGGTCGGGCAGTCCCGCGAGGAAGCGGGAAAGGGGCTCGAGGTGTTCCTGGCGCAACTCGACTATCTTCATGCCGAGGCCTCGCTTCTTCTTTTCAGGAAATCGATGATGGTCGGGATCGTGGTCTTGTGAGCGGTCTTGCCCACGACCAGCCCCATGTGACCCGCCTCAAGACACAGCTCATCCCGATCGGCAGACCCGACCAGGTCGATCAACGGGCTGGACGCGGGCGCCTGCACGATGTGGTCGCGGCTGGCTCGCACACTCAGGAACGGCACCCTGATGTCGGACAAGCTCACCCGATCCCCGCCGACCACCAGCCGGTCGGTAACCATCGCGTTGTCCCTCAACAACATGTCGACCGTCTGGCGGGCCGCCGCGCCAGGGAACGGAATATGCTCGGCGCTCCATCTCGTCACGCCCTGGTACGCAGCAACGTACTCGTCGCTCCACAGCCGTTCCCACAGATTCACGTATTTCGTGATCTCGTAGGTCGGGGTGAGCGAGCGAAACACCCGCCGAATAATCGACGCCGGCACATTGCCGTTCTCATCAAGGACGGCATTGATATCGACGGAGCCGGAGCCGAACACCTCGACCAGCGGACCCATCGCCTGGAAGTCCGCCGGCGTGGCCATCACTGTGAGACTGTTCAGGGGAGCGCGCGGGTGGTGGGCCGCATGCAACAGCGTCAGCACCCCGCCGAAGCAGTAACCGAGGACGTCGACCCGGCTCGCTCCGGAAAGCTCCTGCACGCGCCGAATGGCCGCGGGGATGTACCCGTCGGCGTAATCGTCAAGCCGGTTGCTCGCATCCCGCACGTCCGGCACGCCCCAGTCCAGCAGGTACACGTCGAATCCGGCATCGAGCAGCCGCTCAACGAAACTGTTACCCCGCGCCAGGTCGAGGATGTAGCTGCGGCTGACGAGGCTGAATACAACAAGAAGCGGCGTCCCACCGGGACCACCGGGGCCGCGGTAACGCCACAGTTCGCTGCGCCCGCCGCGCCAGACGACGTCCTTGGGCGTCCACCCGAACGTGGGCCGCGACGTGCCGACAGCCAGCTTGATACCGTTGCGGGCGCGCTGCATGTTGCGGTCGATCTCCCGGCTGACCCGCTCAAGGGAGTTGCTCGGAGTCGGAATCGATGGCAAGGTTGGCGCCCCTTTCATGCGGGCCGTGACCCAGGCGTTCGAGCTCGAGCGTCAAGTGCCGCACGTCGCGATCCAGGGCGCCCAACTGCCTGCGAAGCCGCGTGATATCGCTTGCGGCAGGAAGATTCACCAGGTGCCACATGCCCTCGCCTGCCTGCGCGAGCCCGGCCCGGACGCGTGCGCGGGCGTGCGTGGCCCACCCGGCCGTCGCTACGAACTCGGGTGAGTGAACTACCGACTCGACCCGCGGCGCGATCGCGCGCTCTGCCGCGTCGTAGGCCCTCCGCAACGGATGTACGTTTCCCATCAGCCCGTACCCGGCCGGCTTGCGTCGCCCTCGAGGATCTGAAGCAGTGCGTCGCCCGCTTCCTGCGGAACGAGATGGCCGACGCCTGGCAGCTCGACATAGTCCGCGTCCGGTATCAGCCTCGCCAACCGCATCCCGTTGCCAACTGGCAGCAGCGGGTCACGATTGCCGTGAATCACCGTGGTCGGCGCACCGATCCGGCGAAGCCGTGTCGGTCCGTGCCAGGACCACACTGCCCGAGCCTGGTTCAACACCGCGCGACGCGGAGTCACGCGCCGGAGAATCTGCTCGGCAGCCTCGGCCATTGCCTCGGGGTGCACGGTGGCGAACCCATCGGCCGCCAGGCCGCTCCACATGTCGGCGAAGAACGCGCGCAGGTCCGAGTCGCCCCGGGGCTGGTCCATCAATGCCAGCAGCGCGACACCCGGCGACGGGACGTGGGCCGGCGTCGGCGGCCGCGTCGCGACGAGCACCAGCCTGCCGACCGCGGCGGGGTGCCGCACGGCCAATTCCTGGGCGATCATGCCGCCCAGGGACACGCCCAGCACCGTCGCACGGTCGATGCCACAGGCCTGCAGGACGTCGCGGGCGTCGTTGGCCAGATCGGCCATCGTGAACGGGCTCGGCGCGGAACGCGACCACCCGGTGCCGCGGTTGTCGATCCGGATCACCCGGTGGCGCCTCTCGAGCCGCCGCAACCAGGCCTCAGGCCATACCAGGCCACTGGCCGAGGAGCCGTTGAGCAACAACAACGGCGTGCCGTCTCCTCCCTCGTGCCAGTTGACGGCGGGCCGGGCTCCCCTGCCCCTTGCCGCCGACTCGCCGCGTAGCCGGGCGCCTTCGGCCAGTTCTCGGCCCCGCCGCCGGATCGTGGGCGCCTCACCGGCCACCGACGCGCCGAGGCCGAGTTGCAGGTCGAGCGTTCGCCGCATCAGCATCTCGTTGCGGATGCCCCATTCGGCGGCAGCGGCAAGCTGCTCGTTCCTCGACAGGTCCGACAGCGCGTGTCCAAGGCAGGACCTGATCCTCGACTCAGTAACGTTCCGGCTCACTCGTGCGCTCCTCGTTCACACCAGCTGACGGCGCAGCACCTTGCCGGTGGCGTTGCGCGGGAGGGCGTCGACGAACTCGAACACCCGCGGCACCTTGAACCTCGCCAGGCGATTCGCGATCAGTTCCTTGAGTTCCTGCGCGCTGACCTGCTGGCCGGCGGCGATGACGACGACGGCCTTCAGCGCCTGCCCGAACTGGTCGTCGTCAATGCCGACGACGACTGCCTCGCCGACACGGTCGTCGGTGTTGAGCAGGTCCTCGATCTCCGACGGGTAAACGTTCTCGCCGCCGGAGACGATCATGTCGTCCTCGCGTCCGACGACGAACAGCCGACCTCGGTCGTCGAAATACCCGAGGTCGCCGGTCGATATGAGACCAGCAACGACATCCCTGTCGGCGCCGCCGGTGTACCCGTCGTAACGGGCCTTGCTGTTCACACATATTCTGCCCACGGTGCCCGGCGGGACCGGCGCGCCGTGCTCGCTCAGAACCTCGACGCGGACTCCCAGCGCGGGGCGACCCGCCGTGGCCGGGTCCCGCCGCAGGTCCGCCGGCCTGGCGATCGTGGCGGCGGCGACCTCAGTCGAGCCATACACGTTGTACAGAACCTGGCCGAACCGATCCAGAGCCTCCGTGGCGAGCCGACCCGGCAGGGCCGAACCGCTCGATGCGATCACCCGCAGGTTCTCGGTGTCAGCTCGCGCCAGCTGGGCCGGCGGCAGCGCGCAGATGCGCTGGAGCATCGTCGGAACCAGGACCAGCCCATGCGCCCGGTGCGAGGACAGGAGCGACAGGACCTCGCCAGCGTCGAACTCGGGGGCTGTGAACACCGAGCCGGAAAGCCCCAAGCACGTCAGCAGAGCGGCAAGGCCCCACCCGTGGAAGAACGGAGCGGCGACGACGGTCCGATCACGCAAGCGAAACGGGATCGACGCCAGCACCGAGGCGACGCCATGGGCTCCCGATGCAGTCGAACGCGATGCCCCCTTGGGCCGGCCTGTGGTCCCAGACGTCAGAATCACCAGGCGACTATCCCGTTCCGGCGGTTCCACCCGCTCCAGCGGGCGATCTTCGACAATGGCTCGCATCCCGGTCGCGTCGACCGTGTGGACGCCTGCGATGACGGACACGACCGCGCCGAAGTCGTCGTCATGCAGGACCGCGGTGACGTTTTCGGCGGCGATCACATCGGCCAGTTGCGAGCCACCCATCGCCGTGTTCAGGAGCACGATGTCCGCGCCGACCATGGCGACCGCGAGAAGGGCGTACACGAACGTCGGCGAGTTGCGGCACAGGATGCCCACTCGGTCCGCCGACCCCACACCCCGGCGTTTCAGCGCGCCCGCGAGCGCGCCCGACCCGCGCCACAGCCCGCGGTAGGAGACACACTGATCGCTCGTCGCTACTGCGGCCGCCCGCGGGTACCGGGCGGCCGACGCGGCCACCGCCGCCAGGAAACCAGTCCCGTACGGGAACGCTGCCAACACCGCACGCGAGAGACGATCCGGACGCTCGCACCACGACGTGTTCGCCCGCCACAGGATCGCGGACCGCTGCAATGTGGACCCGACGGAACGGCCGACAGCAGGTCGATCGCCAACTTCAGGCTCCGCTCTCGAGGAGGCGCCACCGAACCTCGCCCGACGTCGCAGACGCGGTGCACCTCGCCTCTGAGGCAACAGGCTACCGCCAGTTGACCTAACGGTCTAGTCGATTGGCCCAACCACATAGAGACAGCGAAACCACTCATCCTTGCCGGGACATCCGAATTTCCCCAGGAACTGCCCGACGTGTGGCTGCGAAGCAGGCTGGACAGGCCAACCCGAACGGCCCTATGCAGACCAGTCAGTCTAGTATACTGGAGCGCGTGGCCAAGGCCGGCGCTCGTCAGGAAACCGCCCGACACGGCTTCTGCCGGGCGGCGACTTGTCGGGGTCCGGCTCTCCCAGAGGCGATGACTGCGTTGACCAACGGTTCCTGTCCACACGACCGATGCCCCGCTCCCGGGGCGAAGGCGGACGCTGACCGCGATGCCGCAGCTGGTCAGCCTGTTCAACGCGGTCGGCGGCGGCGCGGCCGCGCTGGTCGCCATCAACGACTACGTGCACACCGGGGCCAGGGTGGGCGAGGTGACCACGGTGACGACGCTGCTGGACGTGCTGATCGGCGCGGTGACGTTCTCTGGGTCGATCATCGCGGCCGGCAAGCTGCAGGGCCTGATCAACGGCGCGCCGGTCACGTTCCCCGGCTCGCGGGCGGTCAACCTGGCGCTGGCCGCGGCCGGGATCGGCGCCGCCTGCTATCTCATCGCGACCCCGTCCACCGCCGTGCTGATCGTGGTCATCGTGGCCGCGCTCGGCTCCGGGGTGACGATGGTGATGCCAATCGGCGGCGCGGACATGCCGGTGGTCATCTCCCTGCTGAACGCGTTCACCGGCACCGCGGTGGCCATGGCCGGGTTCGTCATCGGCAACTGGGCGCTGATCATCGCCGGGGCGCTGGTCGATGGGGCACGGCTACGCGGGCCTCGACAACGAGCTGGACACCGACCCCAAGACCAGCATGTACTTCGCCGACGCGAAGACCGCACTGGCCGAACTCACCGCCGCGGTCAAGGCCTACGTGGGCTGAACGCCTACCCGGGCTGATAGTCGGCCGGGTCCTGGATGCCGCGCCGGGCCGCCCGCCGAGGTAGGCGGCGATGTTGCGGGCGGCGTCGAGCAGGGACTCGGTCACCACGCCGGGCACGAGGCCGGAGTTGTGCGGCGAGCCCAGCACGTTCGGTAGGTCCAGGAACGGCAGCCGCGGCCGGAAGGAGATTCCCCCGAACGGTTCCAGGACCTCAGCCAGCACCCGGCGCTGATCACGGTCGGCGTGGAAGGTCAGCACGGTGCGGGCGCTCATGCGCACTAGGGTCTCACGGGCTCGCTCGCGCTCACTCCCGCGGGGCGGTCAGGTGGGCCAGCCGCTCGACCTGGCGCATCTTGTTGGTCGCGTCGAGCGCCGCGACCTTGTTAGGACTCGGCCAGCGTCGGGTAGTTGAACACGGCGTCCACCAGGTAGTCCACGGTGCCACCGCAGCCCATCACCGCCTGCCCGATGTGCACGAGCTCGGTCGCCCCGGTGCCGAACACGTGCACGCCCAGCAGCGTGCGGTCCTCGGGCGAGACGAGCAGCTTGAGCACCCCGTAGGAGTCGCCGATGATCTGGCCCCGGGCCAGCTTGCCCGTCTGTGCTCCCGTTCGCAGCTCATACGACGTGCTGCGCGGGCACAGAGGACTATCGCAACCGATCCTGCGCCGACTGCTTGGAACCGATCCCGCGTCGCTGCGGAACCTGCTAATGCCGACCCGTCGGCAAGGCCCCAAGTCTTCGTTGCCGGCAGGGGCGGAAGCAATACTCGGACGAGA
>WNFJ01547920.1_pt7 | contig 15490 bp, 21 predicted proteins | sample 5400461 | NCBI WGS metagenome assembly WNFJ01 (sample SAMN13153349, study PRJNA577476) | soil metagenome | isolation source: 115 cm saprolite on Douglas fir-dominated hillslope | place: USA:California | collected 2013-09-17 | reverse complement strand
TGAACACCAACCGATTCTTGTTCATAAAGTGTGAATGCGATCTGCCCCCAACGCGAATCGTGCCGAATTATTCGGCATTTAGGAAGCGGAATCGTTTCGGAAGTCGTCGTGTAGAAGGCCGTTAAATCGCTCGCGACCCCTCAGCCGCTGTCTTGACCAGCTCCGGGGCATCAAACGCAATCCTGCGCCAACGTCGTGCGGCGGCGGGGTCTTCTGGAAGGGAACGTTCTGACTGAGACGGAGCAACGCGTTCTGACTTATCTGAATCTGCTCGCGAGAGGACTCGAACCTCCACGGGTTTCCCCATACGGTCCTGAGCCGTACGCGTCTGCCGATTCCGCCACGCGAGCCAAAGGCAGCAAAACTACAATGCGCGTTCACCAGGGCGCCTGCAAGGTTAAAGAGGGGGGGCATTACCATAGGATGGAAGCGAGGAACGTCGGGTTAAAATCAGCCCAAACGCTTCTTACGCGCGCGAACCTCTAACTGATGCGCTTTGCGTACCTGACCAATGGAACGCAAAAGGTCGGCATAATTCGAAACAACGATATCGTAATCCTTGGAGGGCTTCTCCTGTACCTGCTCCCACGTTTTCAACGAAGATTGATAAAGTTCCGCTGCTTTTGCGTAATCACCGCGAGAATGGTAGACGACCGCCAGGTTGCATTTTGATTGCGCAATGTCGGCAAGCGGAGGTGGATCCAATTTCTGCCGGATGGCCAATGCGCGAACATGTATCTTCTCAGCTTCAGTGTAGCGGCGTTCGTTCGTGTAGAACACCGCAAGGTTATTTAGAACCGATGCTACATCCGGGTGGTCGGGCCCAAGTTGTTTCTCATAAATTTCCAAAGCGCGCACATAACAGGGCTCGGCCGCCTTTTGCCGGCCAGATTTGCGCAGAATCAGCGCAACGTTGTTTAACATCGTTCCGATGTCCGAATAGGGAACGTCATCGATTTGGGTCCCGGCGGCTATTGCTTTCTGATAAAAATTGATCGCCTCCTCAGATTGGCCGAGGCTATCGCATAAGGTCGCCAGCCGCCGCGCCGAGCGGTAGATGGCATGCTGATCGGGTGGTTTCCCTTTTTCGAGGATTGCATGCCCCTTCAACAAGTTTGCCTCGGCGGCAGTGTAATCTCCCTTTTGTTCGAGTAACTGGCCTAACTTCTCGAAGCTGGTGGCAAGTGGCGTCTCGCTTCCTTTGAAAGCGCGCTTGGCGATTTCAAGGGCAGTTTCGGCAACGCGAATCGCTTCAGGCAACTGATTTGTGGCACGGAGAGTATCAAGCTTATCGTTGAGGATGGTCCAAAGCCGTTCTTCCCCCTTCATCACTCATCACCAGCCCTCGCTTATTTGGCTAACGAGTCGGGTGGCGAGATCCTCAGTAGCCAGCGGCAGGGCTTGCCGTTCATCAGTGGTTACGTCGCCAGTAATATTTTGGCTGCTGGTGGTGTTGTTTGTGAGAGTCACGAAGAAGCTTGTGGTTCCGACAGCTTCATTCGGCGGCGCCAGCTGTTCGCCATTTTTTCCGATTAGCGAGTACTTTACGCTTAGTGTCAGAGCAAATTCGCTTGTGGCCAATACGTTGCCACTCACTGAGCGCGCCGGGAGGCGGACGATCCGATCTACCTCACCACTCAAAGTAGCGTCTGCGTTGTCTCCGCTGGCAATCTGAAATGTCCCATCCTGTTGCAACTGCTTAATTACAGTGTCAGTGACCAAAACTTCGATCCGTGGGACGAGGGTGCGGTTTTTAAAAGTCGGGACTGCGATGCTATGAACATCACGTAGATAATATGGCTTTACCGGTCCGATGTGATAGCCAAGGCAACCGCTCAAGGCCAGGCAGCACAGTGTCGCGAATGAGGCTTTCAAGGTGCCGGTGAGGCGGACGCTCCTGGAGAGGCCGAGGCGCCGGCAGCAGGGGACGTATCCGAACTCGTGCCCGTGCTCGGCAGAGGCAGCAGTGGTTCAGGCGCAGTAGTCGTATCGGGCGCAAGGGAAGCCGGCGGCGGTAACGAAGAATCAGTCTCGGACGCAGGTAACGGCATATTATCTACGTGATGTTCATAGCCGCCATGTGCTTCGCCCTTTTTCTTGCCACCTTGTGCAACGGGCAAAGCAGGCTGAAGCGCAGCGTCCCCAAATTTTGCGCGCAACTGATCAATTCGTTTTTTGGCTTCATTGCTTTCCTCTGATCCGGGCTGCTGACGAATGACTTCGTTGTAATAGATGACAGCGGCGCGATAATATTTTTGTTTATCGTAGAATTTCGCGACCTTATATGAGTTGGCCGTTTGCTTGTGCTCGAGAATGTCCAGGTTGCCGCGTGCCTGCGCTGCTTTCTCGCTCTTCGGATAGTGGAAGAGAAAATCCTGAAACGCAGTTTTCGCGTTGGCTGCGGCTGCTGCGTCCTTTGTGCCGGTTTGGGCCGCGGTGAACCAGATGTAACCGATTTGATACTGCGCATCCACTGCGATCGGCTCATTCGGGAACTTATCCACGACCGCCTGGTACGCCTGTAGGGCCGCATCATTCGCGCCTTGTTTCTCGCGCGCAAGCCCTATGTCAAATTGCGCACGAGCCGTGTACTTTCCGTACGGAGCGGTGCGAACAACGTTGGCGAAAATAGTCACCGCGCGATCCAACGCAGATGCCAGTGGAATGCCGAGAAATCTCAATTTTTTCCCGTTAAGATAAATTTCGCCGACGCGAAACTGCGCCTCGATTGCTTCCTCGAAATGCGGACTGCCGGGATATCTTTCCACCAACTCGCGAAATGACTCGGCCGCCGGTGTGAATTGGTGGAGTTGCTCCTGCAACTGGGCGCTGCGATAAAGCGCCCCGGGCGCCAGTGTATCTTTGGGGTGACGTTTAACGAGAGTTTTGTAAGCTCTGATCGCGCGTTTAATGTTACCTTCTTTTTCGGCAGTTTGCCCGATTTGAAATAGCTCCGCAGCATTGCCGCTTATTTCTTCTTCGCCGGGCGCTACGTACTTCGCTTTTTGTCCCGGCTTGAAAACGACAGAGGCCTTGCCGGATTCGGGTAAAAGAAACGCAGCAATCGCGAAAACTAAAAAGGCGCGAATAATGAATTGCATTCGGCTGTGGCAGGGTAGTTAACTTATCTGGCCAGTCAAGTTTCAGCAGTCGCCACCAGCGCGCAGCCGGCGTATCGAAGTATTCGTTACATTTCGCAGTGTGAAGGCTTTTCCCAGGGGACAAACTGACTAATCTTTGACTTTCTTTGCATCTCACCGATCAGCAAAAAATTCGCATAGGCACGTGCGCATGGAGCTTCCAAGACTGGCGTGGCGTTTTTTATCATGGGGATCTGCCGGAATCTCGCTGGCTGGAATTTTACGCCAACTATTTCCCCGCAGTTGAAGTAGACTCTACCTTTCACGCTGCTCCAGCTGAAGACACCGTTCGCCGGTGGGTCGAAATGACTCCCGCCACTTTTCGCTTCACGTGCAAACTCCCCCGCCAAATCACGCACACCTGCCGGCTCCATAATTGTGCAGTCGAATTAAGCTCGTTTCTCCGCGCTATCGAGCCACTTGAGCCAAAGCTCCAGGTTATCCTCATCCAGCTGCCGCCTTCCTTAACTCCAAAGGACGGCAAGTTGGCGCTCCGCAAATTTCTAGCGCAACTGCCTCGAGATTTCCGGTTTGCGATTGAATTTCGTCACGCCGGCTGGCATCGGCCACAGTTTATTCGGCTCTTGGAAAAATATCGCATTTGCTGGGTCTGGGCTGATACCACTCCACTCAACGAGCGCAATCTTGCCCCCTTTGAATTCCTGCCGTGCACCACAGATTTTCTCTATCTGCGTTTGCTTGGTGATTACACAACGAAATACGACGTTGATGGTGGCCACGTCCATCGTTACGAAAAACTGCTGTGGAAACGCGAAGCCGCCTTGGAAAGCTGGTCTCTTAAGATCGAACGCCATTTTCCACAGGCGCGCAACGTCTGGGCATTTGCCGGTAACCACTTCGAAGGATTTGCGCCTGAAACGTGCCAACGTCTTGCCCAACGTCTTGGCTTTATGTTATCGCTGCCTGCGCAATCAGAAAACGCGTTTTCGGCAGAGAAACCGCAGCTCGACCTCCAGCTATAATGGCAGCTGGGTGCGATTATGCTTTTCGAAAACGCAGACCTGCTGAATCCCAAAAGTCGCCATTCTTTGCGCCAAGCTCGCAAATTTATCGCCAAGTTGCGCGTGTGAGTGTGCGTCGGAGGCAGTGGTGAAAGGAATACCTTTCTCAATTGCCAGCTCAATGATCCCGTCCGCTGGGTAAACTTCGTTCACCGGCTTGCGCCACCCGGCGGTAGAAAGCTCAATCGCGAGGTTCTGCGTGCGAATTAAATCAAGTGTTTCATTGACCAGGCCGCCGATCTCCGCGCTCGGCCGATGACCATGGATTTTAATGAGATCGAGATGGGCGAGGCAATCGATCAAACCCGTAGCTGCTATTTCTCGGACGCGACCAAAATAATCGGTGTACATCGCGTCCACATTGCGGCCTTCGAACTGTGTCGCGCCATCCGGCACGGTGTCGAACATCTGATCTGGGCGATCGAGGAAATGAATGGAGCCCAGGACAAAATCGAGTTTGTCCCAATGCTTCTCAATCCAGGTTCGGCCGGCCGCCGAGTGAATGGGATCGTTATCGAGCTCGATCCCGGCGCGGATTCGCAAATCGGGGTTTCTTTCCCGCAAGCGATCGATTTCATCGAAATCAATCCCGGCGTGATAACGATCGTGATCGGTAAAAGCGATATCGGTCAAACCTAAGTTACGCGCTGAATCCGCCCAGGGCTGAAGTAATGTTTTGGTGTAGCGTTGCACCCGATGTCCCTGCGGATGCGTGTGGTAGTCGGAGAAGAGGAGTATTGGAGCATGGGAGTGTTCAAGTGTTGGAAGCGACTCAGAAACCATTACTCCATCACTCCATTAGACCATCGCCTGCTCTACGGCACAGCGAGAAATTTTTGCCGAATCCGCAGCTCCGGGTATTGGGGAAAGAAGACTTCCGCGATAAAAACCTTGTTTGGGGTGAGCTCGCGCGTCGCGATTGTCTCGGTGTACTCGACCCGCTCTTGAGGATTGATTAAGATCGTGGCCGGCTTTTCCGTGATAGCGTGGTTATCGGACCACTTTGCGAGGATCTCTCCTGCTGAATCCATCAGGTAAATCTCGATCCGCTGGTTGTTAGGAAAGTCGAGCGCCACAGGACGCTTGGACAGATTTGCCAGCGTAACTTTCACTCCAAGCTGACGAACCTCAGACAGCTTTACCGTCTGCGGTGTGATTTGGAGATCGAGCGCGAGCCCGCGCAATCTTGGATCTTTGTAATGGGGGACTACCTCGGGCGAAAATGGATGAAGGATTCGGCTTAACCAGCCGCGTCTCCGCCCCGGAGTGGACGTCGGCGCACTATCCTGGCCAAAGGTGTCCCCGGCCATTAAAACCAATAAGAGAAGAAAAATTATCCGGCGCTTCATGAGCAGGCTAAACAGCCCAAAAGTTTTCGGAGTTGCAAAATTCGTGTCAAACCCTTTATCAAGCGGCATGAAGACTCTCTCTGTATTCGCGCTTTGCCTGGCTTTTGCGCTCGCCGATGGTGTCGCGAAACAACGACATTGCACGTTCCGGGTGCACGCACAAGCGAACCCTCGGGACACTGAGGTATTCGCAACATCTGTTCGCGCCCAGATCTCGGGAAAAGATGTCGCCATCGAAAAGATGCCGTGGATTTCAGAGTACGACGTCATCGGGTTCTCTCCTTATTCGGCCCAGAACGGAACTTATGGCGCGCTGATTCAGCTCGACGAGCACGGACGGGTGGTGCTGGACACGTTGAGCGTTCAGCGTCGCGGCCGTTTCCTTTTTGTGTTCATCAACGGAAGGATGATAACCGAACTCCAAGTCGACAAGCGCGTCTCCGACGGAAAGATTTATATCCCGGCCGGATTGACCGCAGCGGACATTGATTTGATGAAAAAAGACTGGCGGTTGATTGGTGAACGAAAACGTCAATCGCCCTAATCAATCATGCGATTATTCGCTGCCGCGGTCCTTATCATTGTTTTATGGTCTATTTCAATGCCGGCCCAGGCCGTCCAACACGAGCTCGTCGATATTGTTCTGCCAACGGACAATGACGCTCTGTTCTCAGGTGACGGCCCCGCGTTTTATCAGTACGTGGAACGCAATTACAGCGGGGTAAAATCGACGCCATGGGAGGGCGGCCAATACGGTTTTGTACGCGATCCCACCGGCACTGCAGGTGGCGTCGTTTACACCCGCTTTCACGAAGGCATCGACATTCGTCCATTGCACCGCGATGCAAACGGCGACCCGCTCGATGAAGTGCGCGCGATCGCCGATGGAAAAGTCGTTCACACCAATCTCGTGCCCGGCTACTCGAACTATGGAAAATACGTCGTAATCGAACACCGCTGGGACGGCTCAAGTTACTACAGTCTATACGGACATTTGAATTCCATCAGGGTGCACCCGGGCGATTCGGTGGCGCGCGGCCAACCCATCGCCATCATGGGTTATACCGGAGTCGGGATAAACCGGGAACGGGCACATCTCCATTTGGAATTGGATTTAATGTTTAGCCGTCAATTCGAAGCGTGGCACAACGCATTCTTCAGAAATGACCCGAATCACAACGGCATTTATAACGGCTTAAACCTTGCCGGGCTCGACGTCGCGCGACTCTATCTTGCCCTCCACAAAAATCCGAGCCTCACAATTCCTGAGTTTTTGAACGATGAAGAGACGTTTTACAAGGTGACCTTGCCGAAATCGCGGCACTTCGACTTGCCCAAGCTTTATCCGTGGATGATCGCGGGGAAACGAAATGAGAAGTCGTCTTGGGACGTCTCCTTTGCGCGTTCCGGTGTACCGCTGAGAATCGAATCCAGCGACAGACAGATGACACAACCGGAGCTGAGTTACGTTAAAAAGAGCTCGAGCGATTACTCCCATTTGACCCGTGACGTAATTAGTGGCCACGCCGCAAATGCGCAGCTGACTGGCTACGGCCAGCAATTAATGCGGCTGCTGATTTATCCCGACTGACGTTTCTGTCGTCTCATCAGCACGATGTCGGCGTGCGTTGCGCGAGTGCCACGCCATGCGGGATTGCCCCCTGCACGAAACTCAGACATTCCACTGCGCCACTCGGTTTCCCGGGAAGCGCGATTACGAGGGAGCCATCCACGACGGCGGCGAGATTGCGCGACAAGATAGCGTTTGGCGTGATCTTCATGGACTCGGCGCGCATCACTTCCCCGAACCCGGGCAATTCGACACGCATAATCCCATGGATCGCTTCCGGGGTGACATCGCGCGGCCCGATTCCCGTGCCGCCCGTCGTCAGGATCAAACCGCAGCCTTGTTTAGAAAACGAGCGGATCGATTCCTGAATCCTCGCTGCGTCGTCGGGCACAATCGCTTCTGCAAGAACCTGCCAGCCCGCTTTTTGTGCGGCGTTTTTCAACGCGGGTCCGCCGAGATCTTTGTAATCACCCGCGCTTGCGCGATCCGAGATCGTGACGATACCAACTTGTATTTGCATCGTCGTGTAGCGCTACGACCTCCGTTTGATTTGGGAGTCATTCGTTGTCGCCGTTGACCTCTGGGCGACGCGGCGCTGATTTTCCTTTGCACGCGCCCTGTGCGTTTTGTAGTGCGAAACCGCTACAGCACCTTTCGTCTTCTCGATCAAATGGACGTCATAAAGCTGCATCTCTTTATCTATTGCTTTGCACATATCGTAAATCGTGAGCAAAGCGACGGTGACGCCAACAAGTGCTTCCATTTCCACCCCGGTCCGCGCAACTGTCTGCGCGGTGCACTCCACCTCTGCGCCCTCGTTCGAAGTGACAATGTCGATCTTAACGACACCGAGCGGCAGAGTGTGACACAGCGGAATTAGCTGCGCGGTTTGTTTCGCAGCTTGGATGCCAGCGATCCGCGCCGTCGCAAAGACATTGCCCTTCGCGATTTGATCTTTTGAGATCAGTTCAATGGTTTTACGCTGGAGTTTGATTCTTCCCTTTGCGACTGCGGTGCGCGCGCTCATCGCCTTGCCCGAGACATCCACCATTTGCGCTCGCCCGTCGGAAGCAATGTGAGAAAGGCGATTCATCGCTCAGCCGCCGATGGCGATCATTTTGCGGTTCGGTTGGTAATTGTCTCGGAAATCGTGCTGTTCGACAACGCCGAGAAAGAATTGCCTAAGCTCCTCATCACTTGCGCCAGCCCGCAGCGGTTTCATAATATCGAACTCAAGAGAGCTACCGAGGCACGGACGCAATTTCCCATCACATGTGAGGCGAAGTTTGTTGCAGCTTTCGCAGAAATGCAGATTCGTCATCGCCCCGATGAAGCCAATGCGCTGTTTCCGACCGGGGATTTGATAGTAGGTGGCTGGACCGTTCGTCCGAAATTCCGTCTCCGGGATCAAACTCCCGCAGAACGTTTCGATTAACCGTTTCGCTTCAAGAACCGAAATGAAATTATTTTCGTCCAGAACATCGGTCGTACTCACCGGCATCATTTCGATGAACCGCAGAATCAAATCGCGTGCCCCGGCAAATTCTACTAACGGGATCAGTTGATTTTCGTTTCGGCCACGCATCAAGACGGTGTTCAGCTTGATTTGATGAAAGCCTGCGCCGATGGCGGCATCGATTCCCTTGAGAACGTGTTCATGGAAATCCCGGCCGGTGATTTGCGAGTAAGTCTCCCGATCCAGCGTATCGAGTGAAATGTTCACCGATTGCACGCCGGCGTCCCGCAACGTTACTGCCATGGTCTTGCCCGATGTTATCTCGCGCGCAAGCAGCGTCCCGTTCGTGGAAAGACCGATGCTGTTGATCCCAGAAATCTGAGCGATTCGCCGAATGAAATTGACAACATCCCGGCGGGTCAGTGGTTCGCCGCCGGTAACTCGCACTTTCGAAACGCCCAACTCCGCCGCGATTCGAATCAGCCGTAGCGTCTCCTCGAAAGTCAGAATTCCCTCGCGCGGCAACCACTCCTGCAATTCCTGCGGCATGCAATAAGTGCACCGTTCGTTGCAGCGGTCGGTGATCGAAACGCGCAGGTAGGAGATTCGATGGCCGTAACGGTCTTGCATCCGCCCGCACGTTACGGCAAGGCGAGGGTGAATCAAGAATCCCAGTGATTGACTCGACTTGGAACGGACGTATGATCGTCAACCCATGAAGCGGCGAGTCGTGTCTGTCGCGCTGACCATGGGGATCGCCGCCAGCGCGTTGATTTTTACGGGTTGTGCAACCACCGAAGCGCGCATTTCCCAACATCCGGAAATGTACCAGCGTCTGTCTGCGAGGGACCAGGCACTGGTCAGCCAGGGACAGATTCGCCCGGGTATGACTATGGACGCGGTATGGCTGGCTTGGGGTACACCTGATCAAAAGATCCCGGGCGACGTGCGTGGTCATTCCACTGAAACGTGGGTCTACCTGCGTTACGAAACACCTCCTAGCTACGGGGCGCCTTACTATTACGGGCCATTTGATTGGTCATACATTCCGCCAAAGTTCATCTACCCGTCCAAAGGCGTCACTTTCTCCAACGGCAAAGTTGTTTTCTTCCGGTGGCTCGCGCCGCCGTAACGCCGAGTTTGGCTTGCCAAGTTGGCAGACGGTATGATTTCCTCACGGAATGAAGCGTGGGTTTTTCCTTGGTGCATCGACGCTCGTGCTTGCGACGGGCGCGCTCATTCTTACCAGTTGTTCAACGCCGCAAACACGAATTTCTGATCATCCGGATCTCTACCAGAGCCTTTCGTCCAGAGACCAGGCACTGGTCAACCAGGGACAAATTCGCACCGGCATGTCACGAACCGCTGTCTGGCTGGCGTGGGGTTCGCCTGATCGAAAAATTGTCGGTAACATGGGCGCCGATCGAAGGGAGACCTGGCTTTACATTTACTACGAGACGTACCCGTATTACCCATGCTACGGGCCGTGGGACCCATATCTCGGGGCTCCTTTGTACGATCCGTTTTATTATTGGGACGTTCCGCCAACTATCCCTTATCCTGGCAAGGTCGTTACTTTCGCTAACGGCAGGGTTGTCGCCTTCCATTACTTGGCTTCGCACTAGCACCAATCAAAAATTCTGTCGCGTTCTGCGCGCGGATGAATCACTATAGCGGCACGCCTTACCAATGGCTTACCGCTCATTTCGGGAATTCCTCAACGCGCTTGAAAAAGAGGGCGAGCTGAAACGCATCGCAATCCCTGTCGATACAGATCTGCTCATAGCTGAATGGGCGGATCGCGAGATGAAATCGCCCGGTGGCGGAAAAGCTCTGTTGTTCGAGCAACCAATTGTCGACGGCAAAAAATCAGAATTTCCGGTCGCAATCAATACGATGGGATCGCGCCGCCGCATGGCGCTTGCGCTACAGGTCGGGGACGTCGCAGACGTCGCACAGGAAATTCAACTTATTCTGAAAGCAAAACCACCAACCGACCTGCGCGAAGGTTGGACGTTGCTCAAACAAGGAATTCATCTGCTGCATGCGCGCCCAAAATCGGTGCGCGAAGCGCCGTGCCGGGAAATCGTGCATCAGATCGGCAGTGGAGACACTTTTTCGTTGCATGATCTTCCGATCCTCAAATGCTGGCCAAAAGACGGCGGCCGCTTCATCACGCTGGCAAATGTGCACACGCGCGACCCGGAAACGGGCACGCGCAATGTCGGCATTTACCGGATGCAAGTTTACGACGAGCGCACGGCCGGAATGCACTGGCAACTTCACAAGGTCGGCGCGCGCCACGGCAAACGCTATTACCAGCGCGGTGAACGGATGCCAGTCGCAGTTACGCTAGGCGGCGACCCGGTTTATACATTCGCGGCAACTGCGCCGTTGCCGGATGGTTTGGATGAACTGTTTTTTGCCGGGTTCCTGCGAAAAAAATCAATCGAGCTTGTTCGCTGCAAAACAATCGACCTCGACGTGCCCGCAGACGTCGATTTTGTCCTGGAGGGCTATGTCGAACCGGGTGAAATGCGCCCTGAAGGGCCTTTTGGTGATCACACCGGCTTTTACACCGCGATTGAAGATTATCCCGTGTTTCATTTAACGGCGATCACCCACCGGCGTGACGCGGTTTACCCGACAACGATTGTGGGCATTCCGCCAATGGAGGATTACTACATCGGCGATGCTTCTGTGCGAATTTTCCTGCCGGTGTTCAAGATGAATTTTCCCGAAATCGTCGATATGACACTGCCGCCGCAAGGTGTTTTTCACAATCTGGTCTTTGTCAGCATTCGGAAACAATATCCATATCAGGCTTTCAAGGTGATGCACGGTCTGTGGGGTATGGGGCAGATGATGTTTAGCAAATACATTGTGGCCGTGGACGAAGATTGCGATGTGCACAATACCAGCGAAGTGCTCTTTCGCTTGTGCGCGAACACAGATCCAGCGCGCGACACAACCATCATCAAAAATCCAAGCGACTCGCTGGACCATGCGCCGAGCGAACAGAACATCGGTTCACACATGGGATTTGACGCCACGCGGAAGTTGCCAGGCGAAAATTATCGCCGCCCGTGGCCGGAGTTATTGAGGATGACCGATGAAGCCCGAGCGCTTGTCGATGCGCTTCAAGCGCGGGCGCACTGATCTAACGCTGGCAGTCGGCTACGGTTTGCGGAAAAGCCGGCCGGTATCCACGTCGCGAGTAAGCCCACCGGGCGGTACTCCACGCAGATCATAAACGCGCCCGGTGTAAGGACTGTAATAAAATCCCGGCGTTCCGGCCCACCGCGCGTAAGGAAATCCGCCCGGCGGCGGCGGACCATAACGCGCAGCTTGATCCTGCTGAATTGCTGCACCGGTTAACACGCCGGCCGCTGCTCCCGCGGCTGCGCCGATTGACGCGCCGCGAACGTGACCAGTCGCCGCTCCGCCGATGATCGCGCCGGTGGCAGCGCCCCATGCAGCGCCCTGGCCGACCGGGGTGTCACAGGAAGTCAGAAAAAGACAACTCAGCGAAATGCCGGAAAGAACTATGAGAATATTCGTCTTCATGAAATTATTGATTTGCTCACGAACTTATTAACTGCACGCGTGCAGAGTTGTTGCGCAGCAAATCTGCACGGTTCACTCGCCGTGGTGACCCAGTTTGGATTTGTGGCGACTTACGGTCTTACAAATACCTTCTTCGCACGTATGTCGAGGACTAGTCCGCCATGCGCAATTTTTGCGCACTCATACTTTTGATATGGCGGATATGGACTTGTAACAAGTCCAGAAGCCTCATGCGCGTCCCGGTTCCCCGGCGGATATCCCCCGGCTGGTGGTGGATATTTTTTCTCAGCATCTGCTTTTGTGATTGGCGTCCCGTCGATTACCGCGTGGCCGATGCGTGTGTCGACACCCTGCGCGTACAGGCCTGTGCTGAACACAAAAAAGGCAATTACCATTGCCGCGCCGATTTTCAGAGATTTCGTTTTCATATATTTGTCTTTCGTAAGATTTCGCAGCCAGCAACTCAGACGGATGTTCGCGGCGGCAAATTCAAAAAAGATTTGAGGAGTTGCGTCGCGATCCGGCCTGCTTTCTCTAGCTTGCTTAGTTGATATTCTTTTTCGAAAACGCGAAATCTGTCCAGTTCTATTTGACGCAGTAGACCGCGGTAGATCGAGCCCATAATTTCGGCGGGCGCCATCGCTCTGCGGTCTTCAGAAGGCAGTGCGGCCGCGGCGCGGGAGAAAAACTGCCGGGCACGCAACGCTTCGAATTCCATCAGCCGAAGAAAGCATTCGTTATATTGCCGGTTTTGCAGCTCTGTTTCGGAGTAACTGAACCGCGCCAGGTCTTCCTGCGGGAGATAAATGCGACCATCCTGCAAGTCCTTCCCGACATCGCGGATAATGTTTGTCATTTGTAACGCCAGCCCCAACTCGATCGCATACTGTTTGCAGCCTGGATTGTGATACCCAAAGATCTCGATGCTTACCAGTCCAACTGCACTGGCAACTCGATAGCAATAGACCCTGAGCTCGTCAAAAGTGGCATAGCGCAGAATGCTCAAGTCCATTTCTACTCCGGCAATAATTTCCTCGAACATGCCAACCGGCAGCGAATATTTCTCAATCAAACGTCTTACGTCTCGAGCAAGGGACAGCTCGCCCGGAGCGGCGGCCTGAAGCATCTGGCGCCATTTCGTCAAACGCAGCTGCTTCTGTGCCAGCGTCAACTCCGTGGAATCGGCAATATCATCGATCACTCGACAGAACGCGTAGAAAACAATGATGTCGCGTTTGCGCTCGCGGCCCAAAGAAATGAATGCCAGGGCCAAATTCGATTTGCTCTGGCGCGTAATGGTCGCGGCATTCACATTCGCGCTCTCGCAGGCCCGCCTCCTAGTACTGGATCCATTTCTCCTGGTTAATGCGGCGGTTTTCGCACTGGCGAAATAGACAGACCCACGAAGCCAAAAGCCATCCGGTAACCATCCCGCGTAGAAAAGCAAAACTGAATTTCCACAGAAAGAGTGCGCCCAAACGGTCGGCAATTGCGCTGCGCATGACGGCGTCGAAGATCATGATCGCAAAAAAATGAAATCCGCAAATGATCAAAAACCACCCTAGCCGCGCCGCATTTTGGCGGACGAACTGGCCATGGGCCCGCATCGCTTCGATCAATGTTTCATTATGGAGTGCCAGTGAGATTTGGACCGAACAAAACGCGATGATCAAACCGCTCATCAGCACCCGCGCAATCGGCAGGTAATCGAGGACGCCGGGGATATTGGTGAAGTAGGCGAGGACGAGCGGTAACCTCACAATCAACGTGCTGACTGCAACGACAATGCCCGCCCATTCCAACACATAACTAAAGCGCCGCATGGCGAAGCGGAAAAGTTCTCCTTCTTCAAAGCTGACGCCTTTGATCCAAGCCAGACACACGGTTATGAGATACACCTGGATATAAACTCCCAGCAGGTATTCGAAAATGAATGCCGTCGCATCCACAGTGGCGGAGATTCGCAGGAGATTGGCAGCCGGGACCAGACCGCTCCACTCCGGCAATCGCCAGAATACAATCGGCTTCAAAAGCGACGCCAATGCGCTCAGCAACAGAATCGAATAAACAAGATAGCCCCAGAAACCGTACCGTTTCCGCAACGCCCGAACCAGCGCTCCATGCAGACCGCGCCAATTGACCAGCATGAACACGGCGGCAACGACCGAGAGCGGGTAAGTCGTGGTGGCGTTATCGAAAATTCCTCCCACTCCTTCCAGCGCGGGCAACGGTGTTTCCCTCCAAATCTCCGCAAATCGCGGCCAGTACCAGTGAGGTAACGAGGCGATCTGGTTCAGATCGATATCAGACCAGTTTCGAATTGGCGTGAACGTGACGAACTGAAAAACGAAATAACCAAACCCGAGCAGGGCAAACGTGATCCAGATGCGCTTGTATCGCCCGATACAGCGAAAACCATCGGCCAGTGCCAGCCGCACCGGATTGAAAAACATTACTAGCGCGTAGCCACCGCACAGCCCCAGCACGGGATAAAGCCGCGGCAAGTGTCGCCACATCTCAGCAAGCACCGACGCTGCAGTATTGGAGTGCTGGAGTAGCGGAGTAGTGTGGATCACGCGCTCGCATCACTCCACCACTCCATTACTCCATCATTTGTCTAGCGAATCAGGCCCCAGTGCGGATAGAACGGCCAGTAAACAAGCAAACCGCGTCCGACGACATTTACGTCCGGCACCGTCCCCCAGTAACGGCTGTCATAGCTGTTGTAACTATTATCGCCCAACGCAAAATAGCCGTTCCGCGGCACCGTATAAGTTTGATCAGGTCGCGCGAGATAATCATGGCCCAGGGCATAGCCGCGATACGGAGGTTTTGCCGACATTACCCGCTCGAACCCGTAGCCCCCAGCTTTTTTGCCATTCACATAGAAAAATGGCGGGTCGATTCGCAGAGTATCGCCCGGCAATCCAGCTAGACGTTTAATGTAAAACGGCGCGCCTGCCTCCGGATCTTCCCGAATCCCTGGAATGTGATTCGTCCTAAAGACAAAAACATCGCCGCGATGCGGCTTAACAAAGTTGTAGGTAAATTTGTCAACAAATACCTGGTCGCCTGTGTCGATCGTGCCTCTGGCAATGATTTCACCGCGGTGGAAAATGCGACCCGGGAAAACATTGAAGTCGTGACCTAAAGTGTCGGGCGGCGCATACACAAGAAAGTTTTGCCGCTGGCAGACCAGTCGCGAAAAGGTGAAAAAGAAGAGGATTTTCTTTGGCACAATTTCAATAGCCTGATCATCCTCACGTGAGACGACGTTGGTGTAATTGCGACCCAGCACAATGAAATCACTGATCTGCCGCAGAATATTTGGAGGCGGATCGGTGCTGGGATGACCGATAATGCCGTTTAACGTCGGTTGCATCGAG
>WNFJ01381048.1_pt1 | contig 15490 bp, 12 predicted proteins | sample 5400461 | NCBI WGS metagenome assembly WNFJ01 (sample SAMN13153349, study PRJNA577476) | soil metagenome | isolation source: 115 cm saprolite on Douglas fir-dominated hillslope | place: USA:California | collected 2013-09-17 | reverse complement strand
TCGAGGACTCCACGGGTGGAGTGTCGATGCCAGAGACAAAGGATCCCCCGTTAAAAGTGGGCGATGAAGTTGAGGTTACCGGCGTTGTCGAACCAAATGAGTTCAGTGCAACTCTGATGAACGCCGCAGTCCGCTTGCTGTGGGCAGGCATACCGAATCCGCCCCTGGCGATCACAGTTTCTCAAGCGGCCACGGGGGCCTTCGATTCACGGTTTGTTGAATTAGAGGCTTCTCTCGACACGGTTGAAGAATCTGCGGACAAAGGCCTGATTCTCAGCCTGCATGATGGGGATCAGCGTTTTCGAACAATACTGAACGCCTCCTCAGAAAACCAGGAGACCTCCGCCCTGACTCAAGGCAGCCGCTTGCGTGTTCGCGGAGTTTGCGTCACTTCTGCCGAGTATACGAGTCGCCTCACCCCTTTCGTTGTGCTGCTTCGTTCGATAGGGGACGTGCAACGCGTTGCTGGCCCGCCTTGGTGGAGTAAGCGGAACCTTCTCGCGATCTTCGCGAGCATGGTCTTCTTCAGCCTTCTGAGTTACTTATTTTATATCCGCGCCGAGCATTGGCGACTTCACGCCATCCTTGACGAGCGACAGCGCCTGGCTCATGAATTGCACGATACGTTAGCACAGAGTTTTGCTGGAATCGGTTTCCAATTGAGAGCTATGGCCAAAAGAATGCCGAGAGAACTTCAAGCGCTTCACGAGCAGCTGGACGTGGCATCTCGGTTGGTCGCACAAGGGCATCAGGAAGCAAGGCGAAGCATTTCTACTTTGCACTCGCAGGGGCTTGTTTCAATCGAACTATTGCCGGCTTTGGCTCACAGCGCCCAAGCCATGGTTGCGGGGGGGGCGGTAACAGTCAATGCTATGACAACTGGTACCCCAAGGCGAATACCGCTAAAGGTGACGGACCTTCTATATAGGGTCGGTATTGAAGCCGTGGCAAACGCCATCCGCCATGCACAACCGACGCACATTGATCTTATTGCAGAATACAACCTTCGAGGGCTAGTTCTCACGATTGCCGACAACGGAATCGGCTTTGTTCAAGAAGAAGTATCGCAGGGATTCGGACTATTAGGTATAAAGAAGAGAGTAGACAGTGTTGGCGGAACAGTTTGCATAAAGAGTGTCCCCGGTGCCGGAACTAGAATCACGGTCGCAGTCTCGCTTCCGCGACCGTTCATATCTAGCATCCTTTCCTATCGAAGATACGATCGAGCCTCCAAGGCTTAGTTTGGTTTCTACGCTCTTCTCCCAGATAGTTTGATGAGTTTTGTTCCCGGACTACCGTTCGGCTGCGGACGCGTGCAAATACACTCACTCGATACGACCGTCCCGGTGAACGCACGAACGCACTTCTAGAACGATAATTTATTCGTGCAGGTCACGGGCCCTGTAGACTGTCTCACTACTAAACAGGTTTCAACCTGGATCTCCACTCCATCCCTGCTCTGCCCTTCGAGATTTCGAGCTAACGCGTGGAACGCCTTTTGGCCTAACTCGGCGCGCGAAAGACGGATGGTCGTGAGGGGCGGCTGAGTACACGCGCTAAGTTCTATGTCGTCGAAGCCAACTAGGGAAATATCATCGGGTACACGCAAACCGCAACAACTGATCGCACGCAACGCACCGATCGCGGTGAGATCATTAGAGGCCAGTACCGCCGTCGGTGGCTCGGGAAGCGAAAGCATGTTCGTCATAGCCTCATACCCACCATTCACCTTGTGGTTCCCTTCGATGACGGTTTGCTCATCCTCCCTGATGCCGCAATCGGCAATGCATTTTAGAAAAGCCGAGCGGCGTGTTCGGGCGGACTTCAAAGTGAGCGGGCCGCTAATGAACCCAATGCTTTTATGTCCGAGAGTAACAATGTGCTGGACCGCTTCTCGAATTCCTTTCGCATAGTTAACTCGAATATTACTGATCAGCGGTCGTAAACTGCCGACGTCCAGGAACACGATAGGCAGCTGTCGACGCGAGAGCTCGTCGATGAGGTGTGGTTCAATTTCAGAGGTCATGATCGCTACGCCGTCTACTTGGCGCTCGATCATCCGACGCACTGAAACAGCCATTTGCTCGGACTGGTAATCGGTATTGGCCACCAGCACCTCGTAACCGGCGCTAATGGAGGACAGCTCGAAACTCTTGACCAGTTCTGGGAAAAAGGGGTTTACGATATCGGAAATAATTAAGCCGAGCATCCGGCTCTTTCCGGATGCCAGCCCCCGTGCTTGAGAACTGGGATAGTAGCCAAGCTGTCGGACAACTCGCCATATCTTGGCGGCAGTCTGAGGCTTGACGTGATTGCTGCCGTTCAACACCCGCGACACGGTTGCGGTTGAAACACAAGCGCGTTCGGCGACTTCTTTTATGTTCACGTTTGTTCCGGGCGTGTGCCGTCTTCACACGAGCCTCTAATCTACTACAACCCGTGCACGATTGTAAGCGTTTACCGAATCCACAAACATGATTACCGTGTATTCCGGAGCCCATCACAATACGACTGCGTTTCGAAGAAATAAGTGCGATCGCCATGTACAAGTTGTACCTCGTCGACTCTAGTCCTGCGCGCGCACGAGCACTACAAGATGTCTGGCCACCAACGCCTTGAAGAGCTCGCACAAGCATTGAGCGGTGAGCGCAGCTGGTTCACAAATGTACCCCGGCCAAAGCAAACCGATGAACTAGTACATCTGTACTAGTCGATAAGAGCACAAACAAGCGATTGTGTTTGGTAGGCAAGTTTACGTATAAGGTGTTAGCTGTTTGTAAGCGGTTACATCTGGCTTAGCCGAGCATCTTTCGTGGTGAACTCGGCTTTTTGATATCTCAGGAGGAGGCTGGAATATGATCCGTCGTTCGATGGTTGTCCCATTGGTTGTCCCATTCGTTTTCACAATCGTTTGTATCCTGGCGCTCGCAGGTGTTCTTGTTGGGCAAGGACAGGACCGGGGCATCATCACGGGACTGGTAACTGACAAGTCAGGCGCGGCTGTTCCCGATGTGCAGGTCACGATTACTAACGAAGCCACTGCAGACAAGACTGTCGTGAGCACGTCTTCGGCGGGCAACTACAGCACCCCGTCGCTTATCCTTGGCAGCTACAGGGTGCAAGTCGAGAAGGCGGGTTTCAAGACTTTCGTCCGCACGGGGGTCCCTGTTTCCGGCGGCGCCACATACCGCATGGATGCTTCGCTTGACGTTGGCTCTGCGACTGAAACCGTCGAGGTGCGGGCATCGACAGTTGAGGTGAATGCATCTACTCCCGAGGTTTCCAGCGTTCTTGGAGAGAAGTACTATCACGATCTTCCTGTTGTAATGGGGTCTGATATTCGCCTGGCGGAATCGCTTCTTAACGTACAGCCGGGTTATGTCCCTATGCGGCCCAATGGCGATCCAATTTTCCGCGGAAGCCAGTTTATGTCACGCATGAATGGTGGCCAGACAATGGCCATGGAGAATTATCTAGATGGAGCTTCATTTGGAAGTGCAATTGATCATAACAACACTCAGGAACGCTCCGTTCCCTTCGACTCCGTTAAGGAGATGAAGATTATTGACAGCAATTTTTCTGCTCAGTATGGGCGTACCAGCGGCGGCTTCGTTGAGTACACAACGAAGTCCGGCACCAACTCATTTCACGGAAGTGCATTCGACTACTACAACTATCAAGGCCTGAATGCTACCGGAGAACTGATTACACAGAAGCCGCGCGAGCGCAAAAATAATTGGGGTTTCGCGGTTGGAGGACCGGTGGTGATTCCTGGCCTCTATGACGGCCGGAAGCACCAGACGTATTTTTTTACCAATTTCGACCTCCTGCACTTCAGCACGGGATTGCTTCCGAACTTCGGCAACACCAACCCGCTTCCAGGGTTTCTGCAGGGAGACTTTTCTAGCCCGTTATTTCTAGACACGAGCACATCGATCGGAACGGATGCTTTAGGACGGCCGATCTACAAAGGAGAAATTTACAATCCTTCGACGACCAGAGTTGTCGGCGGTGTACCGGTACGGGACGGTTACGGTTTCGATCCTGTAACCGGACTGCCAATCTCCGGCGCAGCAAACATAATTCCAGCCACTGATCCTCTCAGGAGCAGTATTGCAGCTCAGTTGGCCGGACTAATCCCGGCTCCGGATCTGGCAGGCCGACTGAGTAACAACTCATTTCAGCCGTCCGGAAATAAGTTCATCAATCCGAAGACATTGTTCGTCAGGGTTGACCAATCGCTCGGGACGAGCCTTAAGATGTCAACCTCGGTCAACGTCAATACCCGACCGTCGTTGCGGCAGTGCGCCAGCTTTTCGCGAGGCTGCGATTTTTCAAATCCTGCAACGTATTTCGGAGGAGGCTTCTACCAGGACATTACCACTCGGACTGTCCACCAGCAATTCAACTGGATAATCCGGCCTAATTTGTTTAACCACACAACTCTGTCGTTCGACCGCTGGGTTCTCCCTGCTCGCCCAGTCTCGCAAGGACAGCACTGGGTCTCGAAGCTGGGACTGAAAGGCCCTGTCAGCGACGAGGGCGGCGCTCCCCAGGTATCATTCAACAGTCCTACCATTCCTTATTCCCATTACGGTGAGTCTGATCATGTGGCTGAAGGTGACATCGCAAATCGCTGGCAGTTCCTTGACGACATTACCTGGGTGAAAGGCCGTCACACCGTTACTGCTGGGTTCGAATACCGGCATCATCAATTCCCGACAATCGGTGACGGAAATGTGACTGGGAGTTATAACTTTAGTTATGCCGAAACTGCCGGTTACGATTCGACAGGTGCACAGCTTATCCAAACGGGAGATCCGGTCGCATCATTCCTGCTGGGTCAGGTGGATAATGCCAATTTCAATATCAATTATCGGCATTTGCTGAATGAGCAGTACATTTCTCCCTGGGTCAATGACAACATTAAGGTAACAACTAATCTGACTGTAACCCTTGGTTTGCGTTTTGATTATCAGGGCTGCTTGTCAGATTCGCGGGGCAATGTATCCACTTTTGACCCGAATACTCCAAATCCGGGCGCCGGCGGTCGTCTTGGTGCGATGATCTTCGGCGGCAAAGGTCCTGGCCGGAATGGCAAGAAGTGCTTCGAGGAGCCCAGAAAAGATGCCTGGGGCCCCCGGGTCGGCTTTGCGTACCGTGTGGACAACCAGACCTCGATTCGCGGCGGCTACGGAATCTACTACGGAGGCATACCTGCGAACCAGTTCACAGGATTCCCCGAGCTCGGCTTTTCTACCAACCCCACAGTTTCTAACCTAAATAACGGCTTCGCGCCTGCCTTTTATTGGGACAATGGCTTCCCGCAGTCCGTGATCAAGTTCCCGCCCGCCATCGATCCAACGATAGCCAATGGACAGGGTCCCACGTGGATAACTAAGAACAGCAAAGATCTGCCGAGATACCAGAACTACTCGTTTACTGTCGAGCGCCAAGTAGGAAACAGTCTTCTGCTCAGCGGATCTTATATTGGTAATCATGGAACCAGACTGCCCTCGAATGCTCCGGTCATGGGAATCCTGGACAATATGAACAACCCTTCGGTGTTGGCATTAGGCGCGGCCCTGTTGGGCGCGAGTTGTAATGGTACGACCTGCCCCGGCGGAGTTCCAATTCCATATGCCGGCTTCACAGGAGACGTCGCACAAGCTTTGCGCCCATGGCCGCAATACACGAACTTGAACTTCAAGAGTGTCCCAACCGGCTACAGCATCTATAACTCTTTCAGTGCTAAAGCTGAGAAGAGGTTTACGGGTGGACTGATCGGACGCGTGGCTTACACTGTTTCCAAACTGATTAATAGCGGTGCAGAGAGCGCGGAGGTAAATACCGCCGCAGGCATTCAGAACCCACTCCTGTATTCCAATGATCGACGATCGCTGAGCGCCGACGACGTTCCGAGGTCGCTGATCCTTGCCTGGTCCTATGAGCTTCCTTTTGGGAAGACCAAGAAATTCGCGGGGAATGCAAACGGAGCTCTGAATGCGTTTATCGGAGGGTGGACGGTCGCGGCCACGCAACGTTATGATGCGGGACGTCCGTTGAGCATTAGGATGGCTTGCGACACCTGCCCCTATTTATTCAGCAATATGAAACGTCCCAACAAGGTTGGTCCAGGTTATGGCAAGACCTCCAATGTCCATGCCCTCTCGGACCGCTATTTGAATCCGAACGGCTGGGCTGATCCAGGTCCTTTGGCTTTCGGTAATGCTTCGCTGAACGATCCGCACATTCGCAGCTTCCCGTATTACAGCGAGGATCTAGCTATCAACAAGCAGTTCCTATTGACCGAGCGCGTAAACATGCGATTTGAAAGCCAGTTTGGCAATCTCTTAAATCGCCACCTGTGGTGTGATCCGGACACCAATTGGAGTAGCTCCACATTCGGACAAGTATCCGGACAATGTGATCAGCCACGGAATATTCAGTTCGGATTGAGAGTGGAATTCTGAACAGCCAACCTAACTACTACAAGCAGCAGCATGCCAATTGTGGGATTCTGCTGCTGTAGTCTGATGTTCATGTACCGTGTAGAAAACTCTCACGTCCAGCGGGTACTTCCTTGCTCATTACAGTTCTGCCAAGCGAAGTAGATGCAAGATTCTGCGTCAGGGAAATTACTGCTGATTCAGAAGGTGCAACTTCATACCCGACCTACGAGCTTCCTGCGCATTTAACTGCTTAACGAGTTCGAATTGCTGGTTGGCATCCTGCGGTTTGCCCAGGCGCCCCAGTAAGACCCCAAGCTGGTAATGTGCCTTGACAGAACTGGGATCGAGAACGACTGCTTTCTCGAGAGCCTGTTGTGCTTCAGAGAACTTCCGTTGTTTAAGGAGTATTGCGCCTAGCGCTTCGTAAGCGGCACTGTAATCGGGGAAACGCCGTACTAGGTCTTGAAATGTCGCGATCGCCTGATCGTTTTGACCTTTGCCTTCAGCAATCAAGCCCAAGTAGTAGTAGGGCGCGTTTTGGTTTGAGTTGAGCTGAATGCTCTTTTGAAGATATTTGGCCGCATCGTCGAGCTTTACTTCGAGGAACAATACGGAGCCCAGCGCGTAATTGACGACGGGGTCATTCGGATGCTTCTTCAACAAGGCCTGGAACAGCTTTACGGCAGGGTCATACTGTTTCTTGGCAACGTGGGCCGACCCCAGGACGTAGGTATAGGAATCACTATCGGGCCGCAATTGTGCTGCTTTTTGGAGGGCACCCATGGCATCATCTACGAGCTCAAGTTCAAGGCAGGATTTACCGAACTCGAAGAGAACATCGGGGTTCTCAGGCTGGATTCGCTTCGCTTTAATTAGATAGGCCAGGGCTCTTTCGGGATCTTTTTGTCGTTCGGCAATGTTCGCCAGGTGCCGCAGACAGTCCACGCATTCGGGCTTTAAGCTGAGGGCTGCTTCGTAGCTCGCGAAGGCTTTGTTCAGATCACCCGTTGAGAAATAGAGGTTTGCCAGTGCGAGGGCCAGTCCGTATGAGACTTGGCCCCTGCTCTCAGCATGTTCCAAGATTTCGAGCGCCTGCTGACTAAAACCATTCTTTGCAAGAAGGGACGCAAGTGCCTCCGCCGCTTCGGCGGAGACCTGTGGCAGTTGTTCCCATTCGGCCACTAACGCTAGGAGCGGGTCTGTCCGCTGCAGGCCGGCATAATCTCTAGCGAGAAGCAGAATGCCCTCCGAAGAATGGTGTAATTCGTCCAGAACGGGTCCAGCTACCTCAAGGGACGTACTGAAGTTGCCGTTTATGCTTTCAAGCTGCGCAAGTGCGAAACGGGCCTTTTCACTTTTCGGATCAATACGGAGCGCTTCGTTGAACTGTGTCCGTGCCCGAACCTTCCTTCCCGTCAGGACGTAGGCTTCTCCGAGCATAACGTGCGCGCTGGTCAAACGAGGATTGAATCCCAGAGCGGTTCTCAAACAGCTCGTTCCTTCTTCATATTTCTTCTCGCGAATTCGAATCGCACCTAATGTTGTCCAGCCCTGGGCTCGGGTTGAGGGTTCGCGAAGCGCTAGTTTGGCTTCCTTTTCTGCCCCGATTAGATCGCCGCTGGTCATCAGTTGCCAGGCTTCCTGAACGTGGTCTGACTCGCCCCAGAGGAGCGTTGACCCCCACAGGAGAACTACGAGAACGCTAAGCCCTGGTGCGGCTAGCTGAGCCGATCGGACACGGGAAAAGGTTTTTGCGCTAGTTGCTAGAAAGAAGTTGAGCACAGGAGTGTCGCTTTGGTTCTCTAAATTATAGTCCAGAGTTCGCCGTCGCACCCCTTGGAACTCCGGCGGCCAAAGATGGCTGATTATTCCAGTGGCGATTGTCAGCGGGAATCGGGAACGCCCAGAGGTTCCAGAGGACTCCGTTCTGGTGGTTGTTGGCCGGTTTCACCGGAGGACCGGGTAAGCTGCGCGTACTTGGTTAATGCTTCTTCGCTCGCTTTTTCATCTCCAAGCTTGCGCAGCGTCAAGCCCAACACATAGTAATAGTCCGGCATCTGTGGGTTGATGGAGATTGCGTTCCGGACGGCGTTTACGGCCGACTGCAACACCCCTTGTGTCCGGTACGCTTTTGCCATTTCGAAGTAAGCTGAATCGGACTTGGGGTTCAGTTGGAGTGCCTCTCTTGCATGGGACAGCGCTTCGCTTGGCTTCCTTTGGCGATTGTAGAAGGCGCTCAAATATATGTATGGCCATTCGGACCTGTCCTTCCGTCGCTCACTCAATTGAACGGCCGTAAGATAGTTGAGCCGAGCGCCTTCGGTATCGCCGAGTGCCTCCAAAGTAATTCCAAGATTGCTGTAGGCCTTCGTGTAGTCCGGATCTATGCGGATAGTGGTCTCAAACTCAGTTTTGGCGAGTGGGTAAACGCCTCTGGTGTAGTAAGCGCGAGCAAGGAAATAGTGGATTTCCGCTGAGCCAGGCATGAGCCTGGCTGCCTGCTGCAATTCGACCTCCGCCAAATCGTAACGGCCGATGATGGTGCAATCCAATCCAAGGATCTTGTGCGCCTCGGCGTTCTCTGGGTTGAGTTCAAGTGATCTAGACAGCTCCTTAATAGAGGATGCAATGTCATGGGTGCTGAATTGCACATATCCAAGATCGTAGTGACCTCTCCAGGAATCGGGGTGAGCTTTGACGTAAGAAATCAGCTGGGGCTGGACGCCTTCGAACTTGCTCTCAGCAATCTTGCGTTCGAGCGCATTCAGCAGCGAATCGGTCTGTTCACGAGCAGGCTTTTGGGGTTGGCTCCTTGCGGCTTCTGCAAACAGAAAGGCGGACGCGAAAAGGAAAATAATGGCCCAGCCAGTGAGAATTGTGAGGTTCTGCGTTGCGTTGATCGTGGGAAACCTTTGCTTGTTTGTCTCTACGCGCTTGCGCTGATTTGTCACAACAGAGATATCCTATCCTGGCTATTTTCCGGACGCTTCAATCATAAATAAACTAGCATGCTTCCCCTCCACGTGTGGCTCGTCGATCCTAGCCCTGCGCTCCGCAAAAGGACGTACACGAGGGCGGACAGCATTACATAACTGACATCAACTGACATGAGTATAAGTATGCTGGTGAGCCGGTGAGCCCAGCTGGCTCCGCTCTTTGCCTGGCACAGCAAAGCGCATAAGCAAAGCATCGAACTAGTACATGTGTACTAGACGAGAAGAGCACAAACAGGCGATTGTGTTCGGTGGCCGAGGTTAGTTACGTACCGACGTGAAGAACACGGAAACTGATCTCATACAGCCATGCCGCAATGCTAAGATAGGCATCGACTGAATGCACCCGATCTCGCCTCACACCTGGATCTTCCTACTTTTCAGTTCGAGTTCAACCAGCGACGGCGGGCATGGGATGGATTTTGTGGCTTCTGTGGCAGTTCTGCAGTTTCGGTTGTTGGGAGGCAGGTTGAAAAAACAATCCCTTTTAGGTTGGAGGTGGCCAGCCATCGGTATCGGGCTGCTTCTTTTAGTGATCGCAGGGATGGAAATACCAATTCTTCGTATCGCGCGTGCTGCAACCGCTCAGGCAGCGTCCTCGTCTATTGGGATTCCGGTCACCTTCAGGGATGTGCGGCAATCCGCCGGTATCACTTTTCAACAGGATTCGACCCAGACGGAGGAGAAGTACTATCTCGAAACGATGGGCACTGGTGTCGCCTGGATTGACTACGATCAAGATGGACTGATGGATTTGTTCTTCGTTCAATCCGCCGCGACTGATATTTACAAACCGGCTCACCCCCTGCGTTGCGCGCTTTACCACAATAACGGTGACGGGACATTTACCGATGTCACCGAAAAAGCCGGCGTAGGAAGTGAAGGACTTTACGGTCAGGGCGTCGCCGTCGGTGACTTCGACAATGACGGATATCCCGACCTTTATATCACCGGCTATGGCCGCGCGATCCTGTATCACAATAATGGTAACGGAACCTTCACTGACGTAACGGCGAAAGCTGGCGTTGCCGACGAGGGCGGCTGGTCAACCAGCGCAGGATGGTTTGACTATGACAAAGACGGCTGGCTCGATCTGGTCGTCACGAACTACATTGAGTGGACCCCGAAAACCAATATCTGGTGCGGCGAGCACCGACCGGGATACCGTTCCTACTGCCATCCCGGCAACTACAAGGGGCAGCGCATCAAGCTCTATCACAATAATCACGATGGGACCTTCACCGATGTGAGCGATGCCTCTGGTGTCGGTAAGCCTGAAGCAAAGGGTATGGGTGTAGTGCTGGCGGACTTCAACAACGACGGCTGGCCCGACATCGCTGTCGCCAATGACTCCTGGCCGAACTTTCTGTTCATCAACAAACACGACGGGACATTTGAGGACGTCTCGCTCGTCTCGGGCATAGCAGCAAGCGAAGACGGACGCTACGAGGCCGGAATGGGCATCGACGCTGCCGACGTGGACGGCGACGGCTGGCAGGACGTTTACATCACTCATCTTGATTTTGAACTCAATCGTCTTTACCACAACAACCACGACGGGACGTTTACCGATGATACGTTTCGTTCTGGGATCGGCAACAAGGCGATGTTGCTGAGTGGCGTGTCCATGAAGTTCGTGGACTACGACAACGACGGTTGGACCGATATCCTGCAATTGAACAGTGCCATGCTGGACAACATCCAGCTTTACCACAGCGAGGTAGCGTATAAGGAGCCGCTGCTGATGTTTCGGAACGTCGGAGGAGGAATGTTTGAGAAGGTTTCGGAACACCTCGGCCCTGACTTCATCCGGCCCATCGCAGGACGCGGACTTGCCACTGCCGATTACGACAATGACGGCGACATTGATATCGCGACCAACAATCGCGGCGATTATCCGTCGCTTCTGCGCAACGACGGTGGAAACGCCAATCACTGGCTCACTGTCCTTCTAATCGGAACAACATCGAATCGCGACGGTACCGGTGCTTCGCTGAAACTCATTTCCGGTGGTGCCTCGCAATTCGAACAGGCAAAGGGCGGAATGGGGTACATGTCTGCAAGTGATCCTCGAATTCATTTTGGCCTCGGCAAGAAAACCAAGATCGACTCTCTTGAGATCAGCTGGCCGAGCGGACACATTGACCGGCTAACCAATGTGCCGGCGGACCAGATCATCGCTGTAAAAGAGGGGATAGGAATCGTGCCCAAACAATTTCCAAGAATCGTGAGCGCGAAATGATGAGGTCTAAAGTACGCCATTGTGAGCGGTGTGAAGGCATTCGCAACACGAATGTCACCCTATGAGTCTTCCCCGACGGCATTTCCTCGGTTCGTCCATAGTGCTCCTTGGCAGCACGCTGATGGACGCGCTCACGACTCCGCTCTGGGGGTGGAAGAGCCGACTCGCGCTTCAAATGAAGCCCGCAGCGAATCCAACCCCACCAGTTCAGTTCGTAGATGTAGCTCATGAAGCCGGGCTGAATACGCCAAATGTCTGGGGGGCCGTCGATCACAAAAGCTACATTATTGAAGCCAAGGGCAGCGGCCTGGCATTCTTTGACTATGACCACGATGGCTGGCTCGATATCTATCTGACGAACGGTACGCGGCTAGGAGAGAAGTGGGCAGAAGGAAAAGCGCCGACTTCGCAGCTGTTCAAGAACAATCGCGACGGTACTTTCACTAACGTGACAGAAAAATCGGGACTGGCGCGGACGGGCTGGCAGACTGGGGTTTGCGTCGGTGATTACGACAATGACGGCTGGGACGACCTGTTCTGCTGTTTCTGGGGACACAACATCCTCTTCCACAACAATGGCGATGGAACGTTCACTGACGTGACTCACAAGGCCGGCGTTTACGATGAGCAGGTGCGTTGGGGTGCTGGGTGCACCTTCCTCGATTACGACCGCGATTGTCACCTCGATCTGTTCGTTTGCAATTACATCAAGCTCGATCCGGCGGAAACTCCTTCGCCCAACGGGCCAGCGGTTTGCCAGTGGAAAGGGATTCCCGTAATGTGCGGCCCGCGCGGTCTCCCGGGAGACACGAACGTTCTCTTTCATAACAACGGAGATGGGACCTTCACTGATGTTTCGGAAAAAGCAGGCATCCTGAAACCGGGTCCGCGTTATTCCATTACAGCCGTGTCCTACGATTTTGACAATGACGGCTGGCCGGATATTTACGTGGCAGTAGATTCACAGCCCAGCATCCTATTCCATAACAACCATGACGGTACCTTCGCCGATATCGCGGTGATGGCGGGCTGTGCCTACAGCGAAGATGGTCACGAACAGGCCGGTATGGGGGTCGGTGTAGGCGATTACGATTGCGACGGCTTTCTGGATATTTTCAAGACCAATTTTGCCGACGACACCTGCAATCTCTACCACAACAACGGTGATGGGACATTCAGTGATGTGACGTTCGCGTCAGGAATTGGAGTCAACAGCCGATATGTGGGGTGGGGTTGCGGGTTCATCGATTATGATAACGACGGCTGGCCGGATATTCTGCAGATCAACGGACACGTCTATCCAGACATTGATAAGCACGAGGTCGGCCAGACCTATAAGAACCCACGCCTGATGTACAGAAACATGGGAAACGGACAATTCAAAGATATTTCATCCAGCATGGGTCCCGGGATCGCGGAGCATTTCTCCAGTCGTGGCGCCGCCTTTGGTGACTACGACAATGATGGCGACCTCGACGTGCTGGTTCTAAATATGAACGACCTGCCGTCCCTGCTGCGAAATGACGGGGGCAATCAGCAAAACTGGATCAAGGTCAAGCTGATCGGGACGAAGTGCAATCGCACAGCAATCGGCGCGCGTGTGCGCGTGCTCGTCGGCACTCACGCGCAAATTGATGAAGTTCACAGCGGCTCAAGCGTGATGTCGCAGAGCGATCTTCGCCTGCACTTCGGAATTGGAAGAGCTGAAACCGTCGATCTTATTGAGATCAAGTGGCCCACGACTCAGAAAACCGAGCGCTACACGAACGTGAAAGCCAACCAGATCCTTATCATCCGCGAAAGCGAGGGAATGGTACCGGCTTCAAGGCCCAGCAGGAAATAGCCATGGCAAAATGGCTCAAGACAACCGGTGACGCGCGCCGCATCTGTCACACCAGGACTCCAGCCAAAGATCGTAACGCTCTGTACTCGAAATCGCGGGCATTAGATCATGCGCATCGGCCACTAGCGAGTTCGATTTGTAAGAATGGTGCAGGTTTCGACGACATCGCCAGCCGGATCTCGCCAGCGTTCCATAGGCCCGCGAAGGCAAAACCGTGTTCGCAGGTCGCATTCACCAATGGCCACGGCTTGACGCGGTCGGAATGTGATTGTTTCGAAAGCGCGGCGGTTCTCGCGAAGCGTTACTTCACCCTCGGCGCCACCATCCAGGTAATCGAAAACAACTTTTGGCAGACGTCGCTGCGCCAAACGCGGAAGATCATCGACAAGCACTACCCGCGGAGAGGCTACTTTACGATTTGATGCGATCATTTGTCCAAGTCGTTCGGCATTGCGCGCGTGGGGCAGCGTGGCGGCGACTCCAAGGTAATTTTCGTAGCCGACAATTATGGTCGAGCCGATTAGGACAAGCAGTGTCAGCGCTACAAGCGCTTTCGTGCGGATGCCGGTGCCCTTCCATTCCTTGAGCGTAATTCCAGAGCGTGCTGAAGATCATGATGCTGGCCACGTGCAGCGTCCAGCTTGAAAACTTGTACTTCCCATCTGAGTCTCGCCCATGCTGTAGAAGAAAAATTGCATGTACCAAGTAACTCCGGCTAACGCGGAGAACGAGAAGTTGGCCAGCATGGGAGCCTTTACCGCAGGCTTTCTGGCGACTGCGAATGCGACAGCCATTTCTTCAGGTGAGGCATCGGTTACCGTTTCCAAGATGTGCTCGTCGCGGCGATCGAGACCTCGCCGCGAACCTCGGATTCGAAGTATTGATATCCGCTACGGTTGCGAATATTCAGAATTGAGCACCAGATGAAATTTGTGGTGAAGCCTCCCGCCAGCACAACCATCAACACTGGAAGACCTTGCCACAACTCAGGCGTCCCATGCCGGATCGTGATCGCCTTGATCGGATCGCCTGCTGCGAGGCCGTAAGCGAAGCAGGCGCTCAGGACGCCGGAAAACGTCGCTACAGGCAGTCCTTTCAGCCACAACGTCGGAAGGAGGGTTGTGGTCCGTGTGCGATGATTGCCGCAATTCATACTGCCTTCCCGTGAGTTGCCGGATCAAATTCACCTCCGCCTGTCGATACGGTGTTCCGTCGGGACGCAGCACCTCGTGAAACCACACCGGCGGCTGGCTGAGAACGTACGGATGCTCCCACGACTCCCACGGCAACTACGTCTGCGTCTTGCCGGCGACGAATCCCCAATTGATCGCCCCGACCCGTTCCTGCTTGGCAATGGGCAACACCGTGTCAAACGTGCTACCCACCGGACGGACCATGTACTCGGTGCAGATTACCGGCCGGTTGTACTTCTTAAGCCACGTCACTTGACGCTTGAAGTACTCCGGCCAGCTATAGTTATGAAACGTGATTATGTCAGACTCGCGCAATTGAATTTGCTGCAGTTCACCCAGGTTGGCTCCGTCACGCGAGATGTCGACGGCCCACACGCCGCTGGTGAGAGGCTGCACGGGATTCGCTTCACGGCGCCCACTCGAACACTTGCGGCAGAAGCGCCGTTACCCGGGCGATCTTATCGAAGGTCTGGCATTCGCCAGCACAGGGTTCGGCTTTCGAACCACTACCGCTCTTGAATAGAACAATCTGTGCCCCGAACGACCGTGCCACAAACGTGGCCCTCCTTTCGCCGTCATATGCGTCACGACCGCTATTCTTGCTGGTTCCCAAAGTGCCTCCGTGCGGGCTTGGTTTTTAGGGTAAGTAGTTGATCTCAAAATGAGTTGAGAAGAAATCGTGACCGGAGTCCTACTGATCGGCCGTCAGTCGACTATCACCAACCGACTGTGCTAGCCATTCCGACGCTCCGTATTTGAAACGGCTT
>WNFJ01624197.1_pt1 | contig 15499 bp, 13 predicted proteins | sample 5400461 | NCBI WGS metagenome assembly WNFJ01 (sample SAMN13153349, study PRJNA577476) | soil metagenome | isolation source: 115 cm saprolite on Douglas fir-dominated hillslope | place: USA:California | collected 2013-09-17 | reverse complement strand
CCGCCCGGCACCGCGCGGCCGTGCGCGGCCAGCCCGTTGTAGAAGTCGATCAGCCTGGTGCCGGCCCCGACGGTGGCGGTGCTCCCGCTCACGTTCACTCCGGCCATCGGTGTCACGTCGATGATCAGGCCGCTGGTCGAGGACCAGCCGGCGTAGCTGTGCCCGCCGCACCGGGCGGCCACGGGGACGCCGAACTTGCGCACGAAGGCCAGGCAGGTCGCCACGTCGTGCGGGTTGCGGCAGTAGGCGACGCCGGCCGGGTGCAGCGAGTCGAAGCGGGGGTCGAAGAGCCGCTTGGACACCGTGTAGGCGGCGGCGCCCGGGCGGACCAGCGGCCCGGAGAGGTCGTGGCCGAGGGCCGTCCAGTCGGCGGGGCCGGGCGATCCGGTGGCCCGGGGAACCGAGGCGGCCTGGGCCGCGCCGTCCGCCGTCGCCGCGGCCGTGCCCGCGGTCCGGCCGGACGTGGCGCTCGCGGCGCTGGCGGCGCTCGTCCCGCTGCCGCGGCTGCAGGACGAGAGCAGCCCGGCCCCTCCGGCTGCCGCCGCCAACCGCAGGAACGCGCGCCGTCCTTGCTCGTTCGCCATCGCGTGAGCCTTCCCCTCGACCTGCTCCCAGTATCGACTAGGCCCGTATCGACCAGCTCAGTATCGACTAGCCCAGTATCGACCGGCACTGTGTGAGTGCCCAGCGGTAAAGACGTCACATGACCGCCGCAGGTTGGGCGCCGGCCGGGGCCGGCCATCTGGCGGACGTTTCCTGGCCCGCCGGGAGCGAGCCCGAAGGGGCCCGTTATTCACTTGCTTGTCCGGGCAAGCGGAAATATAGTTGAGGTACTCAATGGTTGAGGTGCTCAGGCAATTGTCTACAGGATTGGCGGAGGTGAGGACAGTGCTCGAGACCGCGAACTTCGACGCAGAGCCGGTGCCGCACGCCGAGCCTTTCGCGACAGGGCCGCTGACCGACGAGCAGCTCAACCAGCAGATCAGCGATACGCTTCCCGAGCTCATCAAGCACTTCCATGACCTCGGACAGCGTATCGCGGTCGAGTTCGGGCTGAACGGCAGCGATGCCATCGCCCTGGTCAAGCTCGACGCTCCGATGACGATGAAGGAACTCGGCCAGCGGATGGCATGCGACCCTTCCTTCGTCACCACGATCGCGGACTCCCTGGAGAAGCACGGGCTGGCCCGCCGGGAACCCTCGCAGCGGGACCGGAGGAGCAAGAACATCGTGCTGACTCCCGAGGGCGAGGCGGTCAGGGACCGGCTGTTCCGCGAACTCATGACCCGGGCGCCGTGGTGTATCACCCTCGACACCGGCGAGCGCCGGTGCCTGCTCGGGCTGATGCGGAAGATGCTCCGGGCGCGCGGTGGGAGGTGATGCTGTCACAACCGCGGTGGCTGTCTCGTCCACATGATGCACGTCTGTTCGTCGTCATCGATGAAGGGTCAGCTACAGGGTCGTCATAGCCAACGGGGGCGACCGTACGGGGAAGGAAAAGACATTACGGGGAAGCAAGGACCTCGGCCCGTTCGGGTCCAAAAGATCTTAACCGCGAAGTACGGCGCGTGACCTTGGCCCCTGGCCGGTCACGGCGTTGGTTCTTCACGCCTAAAACTAGGGAGATTGTCTTGTCCGCCACATCACCAGACACCGGGCAGCCGACCCGGGAGGTCAGTATCGCGGCGGCGTCCAGCGCCGCCGCGACCTCCCCGGGCCCGCCGCGCCGGCTGGGCCTGGCCCTGGCCGTCATCGCGACGGCCCAGCTCATGGTCGTGCTCGACGCGACCATCGTCAACGTCGCCCTGCCGCACATCCAGAACGCGCTGGGCTTCTCCGGCAGCAACCTGGAGTGGGTCGTCAACGCGTATGCGCTGGCCTTCGGCGGGCTGCTGCTGCTCGGCGGCCGGTCCGGCGACCTACTGGGGCGCCGCCGGATCTTCATCTTCGGCATCCTGCTGTTCTCGCTGGCCTCGTTGCTCGGCGGGTTCGCCACCGACCAGGCCTGGCTGCTCGGTGCGCGCGCGCTGCAGGGCATCGGCGGCGCGTTCGCCGCACCCACCGCACTGTCGCTGATCGCGGTCACCTTCCCCGAGGGGCCGCCGCGCAACCGGGCGATGGGCGTGTACGCCGCGATGAGCGTGGCCGGCGGAGCGGTCGGCCTGATCGTCGGCGGGCTGCTGGTCCAGTACGCCAACTGGCGCTGGGTGCTGTTCGTGAACGTGCCGATCGGACTGCTGGTCGCCCTGCTCGCCACCCGGGTGCTGCCCGAGTCCGAGCGCCGGCGCGGCGCCTTCGACCTGCCCGGCGCGATCACCGGCAGCGTCGGCCTGGCCGCCCTGGTCTACGGCCTGTCCAGCGCCGCGACCAGCCCGAACGGCGTGTCCCACTGGGGCGACACCAAGGTGATCGTGTCACTGGTGATAGCGGTGGTGTCGCTGGTGGCGTTCGGGTTCATCGAGGCGCGCAGCAAGCACGCGCTGGTCCCGATCCGGGTGCTGCGCAGCCGGGACCGCACCGGGTCCTACCTGATCATGCTCTGCGTCGGCACCGCCCTGTTCGGCATGTTCTTCTTCCTCACGCTCTTCCTGCAGAACGTGTGGGGGTACAGCGCGCTGAAGACGGGCATCGCCTACCTGCCGATGATCGCGACCGTGATGGCGGCCTCCGGGATCGCGTCGCAGCTGGTGAACCGGATCGGCGCCCGGCCGCTACTGGTGGCCGGGAGCGTGATCGCGACCGGGGGGATGTTCTGGCTGTCCCGGATCAACGAGGGCAGCCACTACGCCTCCGGGCTGCTCGGGCCGATGATGGTCACCGCACTCGGCATGGGGCTGCTGTTCGTGCCGCTGTCCCTGGTGGCGCTGTCCAAGGTGGGCGACAGGGACGCGGGCGTGGCCTCGTCGCTGCTGAACACCGGCCAGCAGGTCGGCGGGTCGATCGGGCTCGCGATTCTGGGCACGGTGGCGTGGAGCGCGGTGGCGACCAGCATCCACTCGCAGGCGGCGGCCGCCGCCGCCGCGGCGAGGCACGCCACGGTGCACCTGTCCGCCGCCCAGCAGGCGGCGCTGCAGAAGGTCATGACGGACCACGCCTTCTCGGTCGGGTTCTCCAAGGGCTACGTGGTCTCGGCCGGGATCGCGCTGCTCGGGCTGATCGTCACGCTGCTGGCGATCCGGGTCAAGCGGGAGGACCTGTCCGGCATCAACCCGATGGCGGCGCCGACCGACTGATTTCCCCGCGTTGGCTCGCGGGCCCTGGACCCCGCGGCGGTTCGCCGTCGCGGGGTCCTTCGGCGCTCGCCGCCTTCAACGTAACGGGCCGATCGCCATGGCACGATTTTGCGCACGGGTCATTTCGATCTACCGGCGCGAAGGCGCCGACTGGCCGTATCGTTAGTCACTGCACCAACCGGGCATATCAGGAGGTTCCGGGTGCATACCGGCAGTTACGGTTTAATGTCGGCGGACGGCTCGCAGGCTACGGGAGGACACGAGGGTCACACCCCATCCTGGCCGGTCTGGTCGGGTCCGGTACCTCCGCTCGCGGAGGGTTTCACGGTCAGGCCTGACACCGTGCCCGGCCTCGAGACCGCGCTGATTCCCGGCGCCACGGTGGCGCTGGTGTCCGAGCAGGCGGCTCCGGCACGCCCGGCCGCCTCGCCGGCTCCGGACTGGCGGGGGCCCGGCGGCAAGACCCAGCTGGCCCGGTACGTCGCCGAGTCGCTGTGGCGCTCCCCCGGCCTGGACGTGCTGACCTGGGTGGTGGCCAGCAGCCGGGCCTCGGTGCTGTCCGGCTTCGTGCAGGCGGCCGCGGCGATGGGCGCCAGCGACGCGGGCGACGCCGAGGCGGTCGCGGCCCGGTTCGTCGACTGGCTGGGCAATACCAGCCGGCCCTGGCTCGTCGTGCTCGACGACCTGCGCGACGCGGCGGACCTGCGGGGCCTGTGGCCGGCCGGCGCGAGCGGCAGGCTGCTGATCACGACGGGGAATCCCGCGGTCGTCGCCGCCGAGCGCCGGGTGCTCGCGCTGCCGGTGCCGGCCTTCAGCAGCCGGGAGGCCATGAACTACCTGTCCGGCCGCCTCAGCACGGACCCGGACCAGCGCAGCGGGGCGATCGACCTGGTGGGCGACCTCGGCTGCGAGCCTCTCGCTCTCGCCCACGCCAGCGCGGTGATCGCCAGCTCGGGGATGTCCTGCCGCGACTACCGGCAGCACTTCACCCAGCGGCAGAAGCAGCTCGTGGAGGCAGGCCGCGCCGAGCCATCGGCCACCGCAGTCACCTGGACATTCTCGGCCGAGTACGCCGAGCATCTGTCGCCGGGCGTGAGCATCAGGTCGCTGGTGTCGCTGGCCGCGCTGCTCGACGGCCAGGGGATCCCCGGCTCCGTGTTCACGACGTTGGCCGCGGGCCAGTACCTCGCCGAAGACGCCCGCAGCGCGCAGCCGGCCGACCCGCAGCGGACCTGGAACGCGATCCTCGGCCTGAAGCAGGCGGGCCTGATGACCGTCGACCCGCCGGGCACCCCGCCGGCGGTCCGGATCAGCCCGGTGATCCAGGCGGCGATTCGCGCGGCCGTGCCCAGGGACCTCTACGAGCGGGCGGTCCGGGCCGCGGCCGACGCCCTGCTCGAGGTGTGGCCCCGGGAGGAGCCCCGATCGCGGCTGGCCGCGGACCTGCGGTCGTGTGCCGTCAGCCTGCGGGCAGCCGCGGGCGAGCTGCTGTGGGCCGATGGCCGCTGCCATCCGCTGCTGGTGCTGGCCGGGCAGAGCATGGACGGTGCCCGCCTCACCGGGCCCGCCGTCAGCTACTGGCGCGAGCTCGCCGCGGACAGCGAGCGGGTGCTCGGCCCGGGCAACCTGGACACGCTCATGGTGCTCGGTTACCTGGGCCATGCGCTGATGACGGCCGGGCAGGCCTCGGAGGCCGTGCCGTGGTTCCAGCGGATCCTTGACGGCCGGGCCAGCGTCCTCGGGCCCGATCATCCCGGGGCCATCGCGGCCAAGGTCTCTCTCGGCCGCGCTCTGGTGGCCGTCGGCCGGCCCGACGACGCCGGCACCGTCCTGGGGGAGGCCGTGGCGGGCAGCGAGCTCGTGCGCGGCGCCGATCACGTCGAGACCCTCGCCGCCAGGGAAGAGTACGCGGCCTCGGCCCTGGCCGCGGGCAGGTCGGCCGAGGCGATCCGCTCGTACCGGCACGCGCTGGCCGACCGCGAGCGCATTCAGGGGCCGGGGCATCCCGACACCATGGCCACCAGTATGGGGCTGGCCGAGGCCTACCTGGCGGGCGGCCAGACCAAGGACGCCATCGCGCAGTTCAAGCGGGTTCTGACCGACCGGGAAGACACGCTAGGCACGGACCATCTGGACACGCTCCAGGCCCGCGGCAGCCTCGCCTCGGCCCACTTCGCCGCGGGCCGGATGGGTTCGGCGCTGCAGCTGTACGAGGAGACCTGCGCGGGCTACGCGCGTACCCTCGGCGCTGATCACCCCGCGACCCTGGCCTGCCAGGCGGACCTGGCGCGCGCCTACTACGCGACGGGCCGGCTGGGCGACGCCATGGCCCTGCTCACCGACATCATCGCACGCAGCGAGCAGGCCTTGCCGGCGGGCGATCCGCTGACCCAGAAGATGCGGGACACCCTGGCCAACATCACCGGGTGATAACCGGGCGCCGCGGCCACCGGGTACCGGGCGGCTGCCCATATCCGATCGGTTTCCTCTCCGTAAAACGACTATTCACCACGAGATCGACCGATATATTGGCCTCGGCTAGTAACGGTCGGACCGCACCGGCCAGCGATATACCGATCGGAGGGACCCGCACTCGAAGCCTCCGGCAGACTTGCACGCTCCTTGTACGCTCCACAATCGCCGCAGTCCCGAAGCGTGCACCCGGACACATGCTTAATGGGTTCGGATGTGCCCTTTAAAGTCCTGCGTCGAACGGCCTAAGGCCGTGATCCCCGGCCTAGGCGACCCAAAAGCTCCAAGTGGTACTCCATGACGACGTGAGCAGCTTCTTTCGGAAGGGTAATTGAGGTCATGAATGAGACCGTGGTGCAGAATGAGCAGCTGCGCCGGTATGTCGAGACGCACCACATCGACATGATCCCGGCCGGCGCCCGGCACGGCAAACCGTGGCAGCAGGCCGTCTTCTGGGCGGGCGCCAACATCAACGTGTTCAACGTGGTGCTCGGCGGCGTCGTCGTCGCGATCGGCCTGACGTTCTGGTGGGCCATCATCGCCATCGCGGTCGGGACGCTGGCCGGCGCCTTGTTCATCGCCCTGCACGCGACCCAGGGTCCCCGGCTCGGAGTGCCGCAGACGATCCAGTCCCGCGGCCAGTTCGGTTTCTACGGGGCGGCGTTCCTGTTCCCGTGCGTGCTGCTGCTCAACGTCGGCTTCATCGCGGCCCAGCTCGTCATCCAGGCGCAGAGCGCCCAGGGCGTGTTCAGCGGCGTGACCATCCCCGAGTGGATCCTCATCCTGGCGATCCCGGCCGTCGTGATCGGCATCTTCGGCTACCGCTGGATCCACCGGGTCATGCAGGTGACGGTCGTCGTCGTCGGCCTGTCGATGGTCGTCATGCTCGTCCAGGGCGTGCGATACGGCTCGCTCCCGGCCAAGGAGACGACCATGACCGCGCCCACGGTGGGCCTGTTCCTCGCGGGCGCCGCGCTGCTGGTCATCGACATGCTGAGCTGGGCGCCTTTCGTGTCGGACTACACCAGGTACCTGCCGGTGAACTCCAGCGGGCGGCGGCTGTTCTGGTCCATCTACTTCGGGAACGTCGTCGCCACGATCGTCGCGTGCTCGATCGGCGCCTACCTGGCCGCGCTGCTGCCCGATCTCGGCCCGGTAGCAGCCATCGGCAAGATCTCCGGCAAGTGGGCGCTCGTCATCTTGGTGCTGAGCCTGATCAACTCGGACACGCTCAACGCGTATACCGGCGCATTCCAGGTGCTGGCCCTCGGCAATATGTGGCGCCGGTTCAAGTCGGTCTCGGTAATGCTGCGCGTGGTGCCATTCATCTGCGTGATGGCGATAGGCGTCCTGATCGCCCTGCTCGGGTACAAGCATTTCGTCAGCAACCTGTCCAATTTCCTCGACGTGCTGCTTGTCATCTTCATTCCGTGGTCCGCCGTCAACCTCACCGACTATTTCCTCGTCCGGCGCGGCAATTACGACGTGACCGCATTCTTCATCCCGAATGGCGTTTACGGCCGGGTCGCGTGGCGCGGCCTTCTGGCGTACGCCATTGGCCTCGGCGCGGAATGGCCGTTCGTCTCGCAGCCGGACTATATCGGCCCGCTGGTCAGCCATCTCGGCGGCGCGGACATCTCCTGGCTCGTCGGGTTCTTTGTTTCTTCCATCGTCTACCTGGTCCTGGTGGTCAGCAGCACCCCCGAGCCCGGTCGCCACGACCGGCAGGTGGCCGCCACCAGTCGGTGGTAGAAGCACGCGGCTGACGGTTTGACGTCCCGGGCGGGCCTTCGCGGCCGGCCCGGGACGTGGCTTTTCTAGGCTTGCCCAGGAGTAGGTACGTGGTGCAGCCGCCCGCTGGAGCCCTGGCCTGACGGGGGTGGTTCGGGTGTCCCCGGTTCTGGCATTCCGCGCCGATCTTGGCCGGCTGTAGTAGCAGGATGCCGTGGCTGACGTAGCCGTCCGCGTTCCGGATCGAGGTCACTGTGTCGGCGGGTAGCGCGATGACGATCTGCCAGCCGGCGATGGGCGCGGTGCCGTTGTTGACGACCTGCGCTCTAGCCGGATACCGCCAGCGGGTCCTGCGCCGGATCCTCGCCGTCCCCGCTGCCTTCGAGCAGGGCCGGCGCCTGCTCGAGCACCCGCGGACGCAGCCGGGCGAGGACCAGCGCGTACAGGATCCCGGCCGCGATCAGCGCGATCGTCAGCCAAGGCAGGGTGTTGTACGGGCTGGCCTGCCCAGGCCGCAGGTCACCCCAGATCGGGATGGCCAGCACGGCCACTCCGATCACCGGGACGACCACCCACAGCCAGGGGTTCTTGCGGACCCCGCGGCGGCGCAGCCTGGCCCACTCCACCACGAGGGCGACGTTCGCGGCCAGGTACATGATCACCAGGCCGAGGATCCCGTACGTCGAAAGGAAGCCGGACGCGGTGGCCGGGCTGGTGAACGCCGTCGAGATCACGCCGATCGCGATGCTGGGCGCCACGAACGCGACCGCCGCGGCGGCCGGCGTGCGGAGCCGGGGGCTGACCCCGGCCAGCGACCGGCTCCACAGCCCGCCGCGCGCGCCCGTCGTGGCCGCCGCGGGCCAGGATGGTGATGCTCATCACCAGCAGCAGGATGACCTCGAACGCGTAGAGCGCGACCGTCACCCGGACCCCGAACCGCAGGCCCAGCACCACGGGCGCCACCACGAGCACGCCGTAGGCGATCGTGATGATCTGGGTTATCCCCCAGACATGGGGATTGCCGAATACGTTCTGCGCGATGTAACTGCCGATGAATATGTAAATGCCGCCGAAGGCGATGATGTACCCGAGGATCGTGATCACGCCGACGGCGACGGCGACCTTGGTGCCGATGGCGCGGGTGATGTAGGTGATGAACGATCCGGCGCTGGGATAAATGCTGGCGAATTGGGCCAGACTGCTCGCCGTGGCCACCATGCCCACCATCGATATCAGGAATATCAGCGGTGCCGACGCGCCGGCCAGGCTGACCATCAGCCCGGTGGTGAAAAAGAGGTTGAACGCCGGCGCGACCTGCGCGACGCCCGGCATGATGACGCCGAACAGGCCGAGCTGGCCGTGCTGCAGCTGCCGCGCTTTCGCGGCTTTCGGAATGGTGGCCATGGCTAGCCCTTCCTGTGCCGACCGACGAAGTCGAGGTAGGTCCGGTTGAATTCGGCCGGGTGTTCCCAGACGCAGCCGTGACCACCCTTGGTCGTGGCCCACTCCGAGCCCGGGATGCCCTCGTGGATCCGCCGCGACAGCGAGACGGGGATGAGGATGTCCTCCTCGCCGGCCAGCACGAGGGCCGGCGTGGTGATCTCGCCGAGGCGGCTGACGGTGTCGTGTCCCTGGATCACCGCGAGCTGGGCCAGGTAGGCGTGGACCGGCTGGTCCAGGTAGCGCATGGCGGTCTCGAACTCCTCGAGCTCGGCCGTCCTGGCCTCGAAGAACGGCACCGTGAACGCCCACAGGGTGACGTCCCGCATGACGAAGGGGACGCCCAGCACGGGCGCCATGTCGGCCCACATCGCGAACATCCGGGAGCAGAAGGGCCCCGGGGCCGCGTAGGTGCAGGCGAAGGTGACCGAGAGCAGGTCACCGGGGTAGGCCAGCGCATACTCCTGGGCGATCATCCCGCCCATCGACACGCCCATCAGGTGGAAGCCGGTGATGCCCAGCGAGTCGGCCAGGGCCTTCGCGTCGTCGGCGAGCATCCGGCTCGAGTAGGGCCCGGCCGGCTTGGAGCTCGCCCCGATCCCGCGGTTGTCGAACCGCAGGACGCGGTAGCCCGCGGCCAGGAAGTCGTCCATCTGGAGCACCCAGGTCTGGTGGTCGTCGGCGAGACCGTTGACGAGGACGATGGTCTCCTCGCCGTCGCCTTCCAGCGTGTAGTTCAGCTCGATGTCATTGACCCTGGCTACGGGCATCGGTTTCCCCTCCGGATCGAAGGTGCAGGCGGGCACGCAATTCGGCGAGCGTGTCGTCGGTGAGCGAGAAGTGGCTGTCGGCCAGGCGGGCGGCGCGGGCCGGATCCCCGGCGATGACCGCCTCGGCGAGCGTGGGATGCTGCCGCAGCGCACGCCGGCGCATCTCGGGCGTGTACGGTTCGGCGTCGAAGCCCAGGCCGACTTCCCGGCGGATCCGCGCGGACAGGTCGACGAGGCGGGAGTTGTGCGTGGCGCGGGCGATCGCCTGGTGCAGCGCGTGGTCCGCCAGACGGCGGGCGTCCCGGCCGGCGGCGTGCGCGTACTCGCCGACCGCCTGCCGGATCGTGTCGATGTCCGCGTCGGACCGCCGTTCGGCCGCGGTCCGCGCGATCTGCTGCTCGATGAGCCGCCGGTAGTCCAGCAGCTCGGTGAGCTGGTCCCAGGCTGGGTCGAGGGTGCGCTTGATCATCTCGTCGGAACCCGGGCCCGCGCCGGTCTGGATGAAGGTGCCGCCGCCGCGGCCGCGCCTGGTGGTCACGTAGCCCGCGGCCTGCAGCCGCTGCAGCGCCTCGCGCACCGTGGTCCGGCTCACCTCCAGCGTGGCGGAGAGCTCTCGCTCGGTGGGCAGCCGCTGGCCGGGCTCGAACTCGCCGAGCGCGATGGCCGTGACCAGGCGCTCGGCGATCCGCTCGCCCGCGGTGCGCATCGGCACCGGGGCCAGCAGGGCGCCGAAGGGTTCGGCCGCGGGGGCGGGCTCGGTCATCGCAAGCCCCCGGCGGCTCTGCTAGCTCCCGGGGGGGCGTGCGCCGCGGCCAGCGCGGTCACCAGCGGGTGGTCCTCGTCGATCTCGATCTCGGCCCACACGATGCCGGTGCCGCCGAGCAGCAGGCCCGGGTCGGTGGGCTCCAGGAGGACGGCCGCGTCGCCCAGGACGCCCGCGCGGCAGGCCGCCAGGGTGCCGTTGCCCGTGCACTCCTCCTCGATGACGGACAGGAACGACAGCTCGCCGACCCCCCAGGCCGGGCTCTCCCGCATGCACGCACCTTGTGGTCTAAAGGACTGATTTTTAGACCATTTTGGGTGGCGGGGGCGGCTGTGTCAATGGAGGTGTGAGGCGCGGTGGTGTCGATGGCGGCGAAAGTCCGTTGGGTCCGTCCGCGGACGCGCGGGCCGGTGCGGCCGGTCAGGGCTCTCAATGATCCCGAACGGGCTGGGTGTCAGTGTCCGCGCCGACCGCAGGCCTGGCCCGGTGGGGAGCCAGGGGTGACAACCCGGCCCGTTCGGCCCCAATGTCAGGCTTGATCGCGTGCTGCCCCGGCCCGGAAGGAACGTCACCTGCCCGATGGCGCGGGTTCACCGGAGCACCAGGTATGACTAGGCCAGGAACGGGTTGCGGACCTGGACGCCGTTGTACGCCTGGCCAGCGTTGAGGTCCTCTGAATGGAGGGTGCCGCAGCCGAGTTCCTTCGCGCTGCGGACGATCATCGCGTCCCAGAACGACGCCCCGGTCCGCTGGTGGATATCAATGGCCGCGAGAACGTCGCTAGCGGCGGGTGCATGCACGTGCCAGTGCGCCAGATCGCCGACGATCTGCGCGGCAGCCGAAGCGTCGAGCGGCTTGGGGATCTTCCGCGTTGCGGTGACAAAGAACTCTTGCAGCACCTGAACGCTCACGCAGCCTTCCCGCGTACCCCACAGCTCCTCGAGCAGCGTGCGTGCCCGGGTGTGCTTGTCCCCGGCCGTCACGTCGTAGGCGTAGACGAGAACGTTCGTATCGACGAACTGGCGGTTACCGCTCATGCAGGTCGTCCCGGGACCAGGTGATGTGGCCCCCCGTGCCAAGGTCCAGGCCCTCGTGCAGCTGGGCCAGGCTGTGTTCTTTCGCGGAGTCATACCCCGTCTCCCGCTCGACGGTTTCCCTGAGCATGCGGGCCAGAAGCTGTGACACCGAGGTGCCGCGCCGCGCGGCCAGCACCCGCGCCTCCCGTAGGTCCTCTTCGGGAAGGGACAGGGTGATGTTCTGATTAGCCACTGTAACCACCTCACGGTTTCGCGTGCGTCACGTAAAACAGTGTAGCACGCGAGATGGTGAAGGTCATGAGCAAGCGGATGTGCTTGGTCGCCGACGCCCCCGAACACCACGGAACACCACACCCTGCGGTGCTGGCGGCCGCGGCACGTTCCAGGACGTTATCGCCGGGCCGCCCGGACTCGTTGCTGCCTTGTCCGCGCACCGGGCTGTCGGAGGGGCTCTGCCGCGCAGAGCGGTAGCGTGCGCATGACGCTAGACGAGGGCCAATTACGTAGCGTGGCGCCGAGCGTCCCATCTTCCCTGCCGATTTTGTGTCGTTAGGAGGTTGGGAACTTGACCAGCGGCAGCCGCCCATATTAAGAGTTCGGGGGCGACGCAGATAGAGTTGCCGATGCGCCCTCTGATGGCGGACGCCGTGGCGCTGGCGGGTTCCTGAGCGGCGGCATAAAAGCATTTGCACAGTGCCGGACGCCGCGGCGTAGGGTTATGCCGATGCCTGAACTGATGACGCCCGAATGCGGCTGGGCGGGGGCACCGGCTGACGTCGAGGTTCCTGCCGCCGGTCCGTTGCGTGCGACTATGACCGGGACGGGCACATGTCCGGTCCCGGCCGAGACTCTTGCGGTGGCGACCGGTGGTGCCGCCGATGAGTCTGGTCGAGGTGGGTGGCTGGCAAGTCCGCCGATGATGTGATACCGCTCATCAGAGGTGCCGTAGATGGAGAAGGTGACGGGCGCAACCGCTCCTTACAAGGGTTCCTGAACCCCGCGACCAAGCCGCGCTACGGCTTCGCCTGGCCCGGCCCAACATCCTGCATCTGCACGGAGTCACCGGCGCGATGGCCGTCGAGATCCTCGTCGGCCACATTCCAGCCACGGCGGCCACCGCCGCACTGGCCCAGGTGCATGCGGAACACGCGGCGCTGTACGCCGGCGTCGAACCGGTGGACGAGCTCCACCCGGCCAGCCCGCCCGGCGGTGAGCCGGCCTTCGCGGCTGCCGCGGAACGGTCACCGGCCTGCGCTGACCTGTGGCTCCCGCGACATGTGAAGCCGCACGCTGCTGGCGGTATGGACCGCCAGGCGGCGCCTCACCAGGCTGGCCGGGGACCTGTACGCGATCGCCGCCCGGCCCGCGCCTTGCTACCTGCTAGCGGTAACGCGGGGATGGCCGGCAGCATCGGGTGATGTCGGGTGCTGGCGGTGATGCAGGGCTGGTGGCGGCTGGTGATGCTTGGGACATGAGTCAGGTGGTTACCGGTCCGGCCCGCGCCTGCGCGCCAGCGCACCCTGGCTGGGGCACGGATAACCCGTGGCCACGATGACACGGAACCGCTCGCGAGCAATCGTTAAAGGAGGTACGTAATGCCCCAGCTCACCCGCTCGCCTGCGACATCCGGGTCGCCGCCACGGACGCCCGGTTCGGCTTCTACCACATGCGCCGGGGCATGCACTTCGCCGACGGCGGCATCGTCCGGCTGGTAAACACCTGCGGGGTCGGCATCGCCATGGAGCTGGAGCTGATGGGCGAAGCGATCACTGCCGAGCGCGCCAAGGAGTGCCACCTGGTCAACCGGGTCGTCCCTCGCGAGCAACTGATACCCACCGTCGAGGACATGGCGGCGAAGATCCTGCGCAACCCCAGGACTGCCGTCGAGTCGGCCAAGGAGACGATCCTCGAGGTCGTCGGCCGGCCCTTGGACGACCAACTGCGCCTGGAATGCCTCTACGGCTACTCGATCATGGGCGACCCCGAGATCACGGAGCGCAGAGACGCGTTCTTCGCCCACGGCGACGCCCCAGGCAAGGACTGACCGATGCCGGCGAACACCGTCCGATTCGGGGTCAACCTGATGCCCCAGACCTGGGTAGGGCAATCCGTCAAGGTCGGCCCGGCCCTGATGACCCACCGCGCGCGCATGCTGCGCCGGATGAGCGAGGCAGGCATCGACCACGTGATGGTTGGCGACCACGTGATGTTCCACGACGGGATCGGCAACGACGGACTGACCGACGCCGCCTCTGTCGTCACCGCCACCGACGACCTCGGCGTGTACCTGGCCGTGTACCTGATGGTGCTGCGCCACCCGCTGCTGGTGGCCCGTCAGATCCTGACCGTCGCCCAGTTCGCGCCCGGACGGCTCGCGCTCGGGCTGGGCATCGGAGGCGACGACCGCCGCGAGGTCACCGCGTGCGGTATCGACCCCAGGACCCGGGGCCGCCGGATGGACGAGGGACTGGATCTGGTGCGCCGACTACTGGCCGGCGACACGGTCGACCATCACGGCGAGTTCTTCCATCTCGAGGCGGCGAAGCTGCGCCCCACGCCCCCGTACAGGTCGCCGAGTTCGTCGCGCCGTTCATCGCGGCCGGAGCCACCACAGTCAACTTCATCCCCTTCGCCGGCGCCGACGAGGCCGGGGTCGACGCCGTCGCCAAAGTACGCGAGCTGCTGCTGACGGACCGGTTCTGACGCACCGAATGGAGAGTGAGCGATGCCAACCGATCAGCTCCTGCGGTCCGCCGAGCTCCGCGAGGCCGGCTACTGGAGCGACGACACCCTCTCCGCGGTGATCGGCCGCTGGGCGGACGCCGACCCGGCCCGCCCCTACCTGTCGGACGGGACCTCTGCCCTGACCTACATCGGGCTTCCCGACCCAGTAGTCGGGGAGCGCGTCTGCGCGGTCATCGAACCGGCCGCCGGCCACGAACCGCCCACCCTCCAGGAGCTGCGCGATCACCTCGCCAACCAGCGCGGAATGGCCCTCTGGAAGATCCCGGAGCGCCTCGAGATCGTGACCGAGTGGCCCCTCACCGCTACCGGAAAGGTGCAGAAGTACATGCTGCGCAAAACCATCGGAGCTTGACCGCGCGTCGCCCGAAGGCCTCTCCGAAGGCGTACACCCGTCGGCGCCTCCGGAGCTCCGCCTGGGGCAGTGCGCCCGAGCGCGCCGCGGCGCTCACCCGGGCATTATGTCGCGCACGTACAGCCCGGGCGCGGGGCTCAGTACCGGGTACCGCTCGCTGCCGAGTTCCCCGGGCGCGGACTTCCGCATCCCGGACCGCGCCGTTACCCAGTCGGCCCACGCCTCCCACCAGCTGCCCTGCTGCCTCTCGGCTCCGGCCAGCCACTCCTCGGGGTCAGCGCCGGGCGGGCCGCCCGTCCAGTAGTGCGCGTTGGGGTTGCCCGGCGGGTTCACCAGGCTGGCGATATGCCCGGAATGGCTGAGCACGAACGTCGACGGCCCGCCGAGCAGCTGCGTGGTCCGGTAACACCCCTTCCACGGTGTCAGGTGATCGGTAACCGCTCCGGTCACGAAGGCCGGCACCGTGATGGTCTGCGGGCTCACCGGAGTTCCCAGCACGCTGAGCCCGGCCGGCCGGGCGAGGAGGTTGTCCCGGAAGATGTCCAGGAACTGGTTGTGCAGCGTGCCGGGGAGGTTGGTGCCGTCGGCGTTCCAGGCCAGGATGTCGAAGGCCGGCGGCTTCTCGCCCATCAGGTAGTTGTTCACCCAGTAGTTGAAGACGAGGTCGTCAGGGCGCATCCAGGTGAACGCGCTGCCCATCTGCCGGCTGGTGATGATCCTCTTGCGCCTCGACCGGCGGCCGGCGAACGCGATCAGGCCCCGCCCGGAAAACGCGGTGATCGGGGCGCGCAGGCCGAAGTCCAGCAGGGTCACGGCGTACGACACGCTGTGGACGCGATCGTCGCTCATGGCAGCCAGGTGGGTGAGCAGCGTCGTGGCGATGATGCCGCCGGCGCAAAAGCCGATCAGGTTGACGTCCGGGCTGCCGGTGACCTCGCGGACGGGGTCGATGGCGG
>WNFJ01002872.1_pt1 | contig 15502 bp, 10 predicted proteins | sample 5400461 | NCBI WGS metagenome assembly WNFJ01 (sample SAMN13153349, study PRJNA577476) | soil metagenome | isolation source: 115 cm saprolite on Douglas fir-dominated hillslope | place: USA:California | collected 2013-09-17 | reverse complement strand
GGCGGGTAATACTCGCTGGCTGCAGGCTCTAGTCCCGTACCGACTTGGTCTCCGCGGGTCTCTACGAACTCCTCAGAAGCCTTGGCAGCGACTGCCGGGTGCTCTGGAACCTCCGCTGCGGCTGCGGTGGGCGCAGGGACAGGAGCCGCGCTCCGCATCGGCTTGGCATCTGAGGGACGGCTGTAGGCCGACATAGCCGCAGCCACGCGGGCTTCGAATTCGGCGTCCGACACCGGCTCGCCCGCAGATTGCTCCCTCTGCGGCGTCGCGACGGGCGCGCCCTCCCGGGGCGCCAGCTCAGCTGCCTGCTTGGCGCGGGAGGTCTGCTCTGCCTGCTGCCGCAGATACTGTTGCAGGTTCGGTATCAACCCCGGAGCTATGTCATCTACGGTGGTGTTACGCGTGGTCTCAGCGGCGCTTTCCTGGAGCTCGGGCTCCCGCGGAATCTCTATGTCGCCCGTGGGAGGCGCGGCTGTGGGCATCACTTCGTATGTGTGAGCGCCCTGCTCGCGCTCCTGGTAAACAGGTATCTGCAGGGGACGGGAGGCTGGTGGAGGTTCGCTTGCCGCCGCTGCCTGGGTTGAGACCGCTGGAACTTCAAATTCCGGCTCGACCCGATCTCTCCGGGAAACCGGTAGATCGTGGTCCGGAACCGGCGAATGTCTCACTGCTGGCGCGGCGGGCGCGCGATATGCCGGGGGCGGCGGCGGAGCCGCTTGAAAATCACTGACGGCATGCGATGCATCTGCTCCCAGCAGATCGCTGAAGGCTGAGGTGGTGGCCATGTGATCCGGCACTTCGACGGTATGCTGAGGAGTGGACGCTACCATGGATTGCTCCGCCGACTGCGCAGCGGCAGACTCCTCTTGTTCCGGGAGACGCTCCATCAAAACCGGCTGCTCTACCGGAGCCGGCATCCGGCGGATGCGCTCTTCGAACTTCTTCACGATCGCCAGCAGGTCACTCGCCTCGAAAGGCTTCACGATCACGCCATCGGCCTTCACCCGGTTGGCGTCTTCCGGCCTGTACGGCTCCATCTTGCCCACCGTCAGCAAAACCGGTGTCTTAGCGGTCTCCATGGAGCCGCGTACCTTTTCGCAAACCTCGAAGCCGGAATATCCCGGCATGTAGACATCCAGGATGATGATGTCAGGTTTCTGTTCCGCGATTTTTTTTACCGCGGCAGCGCCGTTGCTGACAGCCACGACTACATACCCGGCCTCAGTAAGGATTTTCTTGCCCATGTTCTGGGCGGTCACGCTGTCATCGGCAAACAAGATTCTTAGCGACACGTTCAACACACCTTTGTCCAGGCGGGAAATGAGGACAACTTACCGGTAAAACCCTATGAAGTCAATGGAAAGACCACCTCAGTACCCAGTGAGGTATACCTCTTATCGCAACCTAAAGTACTAGCCCTCATGGTTTGCAAGACGCTTCAGAAGGGAAGTAGTTTGCGCAACCCCTTCTTGCCTTTCTTCTTGCTTGAGGAATCCTGGTTGCCATTGGCGGAGTTTTGCTGGCTGCCGGCTGCGGTCTGGGTACTATCCTCGGGAGTGGTCGCGGAAGTCTTTTGCACTTCGTTGACCTGCGCCGGCGCCGGCGAGGGCGGCGCGCTCTCTGTGGATGAACCCTCTTTGTTCACGGTAGCCGGCTGCGCGGATGCGCCTGAAGTACCGGGCGGAGGCTGGTTAGGCCCCGGGGCGGCACCAGAGCCACCACCTATCGTTTCAATCGAGAGCTTTTGGGAGCTAGCCGCCGCTGCCCGAGTAAGCTGATTGTTCAGATCCTGCACCATCAATGCTGCGTTCGTATTCACTTCTTCGGTCAGGCTGGGTTCGCCAGTCTTAGGGGCCCTGGCGGTGTCCGGGTGCTTTTTGAAGTTGTCCATGGTTTTCTGGATCAAGCTGATGGATTGCCGGCTTTGCTCTTCGGCCTTGCTCTCCGCCAGGGCTTCCGCTGTAGGAGTCGGCACGGGGGCATTGAGCGCCTGCAGACGCCGCCGCGCGTCGCCGGCGCGGTTCATGGCCGGATAGCGCTTGATGATTTGCGTGTAGGCGTCAATGGCATGATTCTGAAACCCTGCCACCAGCTTCTCCTTGAAAGCCTCCGGGACATTCTGCCTTCGCATGGCGTTGGCTTCTTTTTCGTACAGATTGCCGAGTTCGTAGAGAGCTTGATCAACTCCGCTATAGAGCGGGTAGGAGAGGGTCAGGGCCTCCAGCCTGGCCTGGGCCGCGGCCAAGTTGTCGCGCAAGTAGTAGAAGTGAGCGATGCGGAACTGACGGTCCGCCAGGACTTCCTGCACCTCGCGCAGCCGCTGTTTGGCTTCGGGCACGAGCGGGCTATCCGGATATTGCTGGATGAGGGTCCTGTATTCCTCGGCGGCACGCGTGGCCTGGCCAAAGTCGCGATCCGGCTTTTCCATCTGTCGATAGTGAATGGTGGCCACCTTCAGCTGCGCTTCCGCAGATTCCGGCATGTTGGGGAAGAAGGTCTGAAAGTCCTTGTACTCCGCCTCCGCCTGCGACCAGGCGGTACTGCCGCCTTCGGCGTACCAGGAGTCGCCCACCGCCAGTTTGGCGCGCGCGATGTACTCCGACTCCGGGTAAGTGTTGATCAGCGTCTCCAGCAGCGTGCGCGCTTCCGTGAACCGGCCTTTCTTCATGGATTCCATGGAGCGGTCGTAGAGCCCTTTGTCCGGTTGTTTGGAGTCAATGCCGGCCATAGGGTTCTGAACCTTGTGGTGACATCCGGCCAGCAGAAGAGCGCCGGCCAGCGCGACGCAAGCGATGATTTTACGTAACATTACCTACCTCAACAGTCGCAGCGGCAGATTCTAAACTTTCTGCAAGGTGGCTTCCCTCGCCAGCTTGAGCAAGCGCTGCGTATTTTCCCTGGGATTCCCATGGCCGAAGACAGCGTTGCCCGCGACCACGATTTCCACCCCGGCGCGCACCGCCCCGGTGATGGTATCAGCACTGATTCCCCCGTCGATCTCAATTCTGAAATCGGCGCGTCCGGCGGACCGCATGGCCACCAGCTTGCGTACTTTGTCCAAGGCCAGGGGGATGAACTTCTGCCCGCCGAATCCCGGATTGACCGACATCACCAGCACGTAGTCCACCATGCCCAGCACCTCTTCCAGTGTTTCCACCGGCGTCGCGGGGTTGATCACCACGCCTACGTTCAGGCCGTGGCTGCGAATCAGCTCCAGCGTGCGGTGCAGATGGACACAGGCTTCCTGATGCACGGAGATCCAGTCCGCCCCGGCATCCACAAAGGCCGGTATGTACTGGTCAGGGTTCTCGATCATCAGGTGGACATCGAGCGGCAGGCGCGTGACCTTTCTCAGGCTCGCCACCACCGGAGGGCCGATGGTGATGTTGGGAACAAAGTGGCCATCCATCACGTCAACGTGCAAAAGCGTCGCTCCCGCGTCGGCCACGGCTTGAACGTTGTCGGCGAGGTGTGCGAAATCCGCGGATAAGATGGAAGGCGCTAATTCAATCAATGCGATTGACTCTCAGCCAAATTAACTGAATTCTAACACGGTGAGCACCTCCTCCTGTCGCTCGAAATCAATGTAAGACTTACGCCTTACGACGCATCCTGCTCAAGAGGGAATGGCTAATCTCTCAGCCTGGTACCAGCCCGTGATGGGGCCATCCCTTCGGCTCACCTCTCGCAGAACGCTTTTGGGTGTGCTTTCTTGCGCCGCTTTCAGCCAAGCCGCGCCCGACCACAAAAGCAACCCGGAAGAGAGCGGCTGCCTCCAATCAGGAGCAGCCCAACGGCCAGAAACAACGTGCCGCCCTCGGCCAAATCGGCTGAGGCAGGCTGCACAGCAGGGGCTCGGTACTGCGCGGGTTCTCGTCCCTGCACGAAGGCAGCCGGCGAACCGCTGTGCGAGTTCGAGTGGGTTTTACCGCGCGGAAGACCGTTCGTGCTCAACCAGGCACGAGCGGTGAAAAAGGCTTTTGCCTCCGTGATCGCTGATCGTTGATCGTTGCCCGATGGTTCCAACGTCAGGCAAAGCGAACAGATCCTGAATCGGAGACGAAGGCCTTTTTCTTTGAATAGCACTTGGCCCTACTGTAGTTGGTCGTTAATCCCAGAACTTATGAAAAACCGCTCGTCATCCCGAAGCCCGTTCACGAGCAAGCGTTTTCTTCAGCTTGCGAGTAGGGCTGAGGGACCTTGCGTTTTCAGAGTGCGCCGCTCCGCGTCTGAATAAGTTCCAGTTTCAATGACGCACGGCACTAGCAGCTAGTCTGGACCGTTTCACCGATGCTGTCGACCGTTGCGTATCCTTTTAAAGGTGTCATTCCGAAGTCCCGTGAAGCGAGCGCGCGTTTTCATCAGCGCGCGAGTAGGGACGAGGAATCGGCTCCGCGGAAATTGAGGCTCACGGGGAACTGACAAGAATTGCTAAGACTCGAGAGCCGCGGAGCAGATCCCTCGGGTCCTGTTCGCAAGCTGAAGAACACGCTTGCTCACAAACGGACCACTCGGGATGACACTTTCAATGAAATTCAGTTCCACTCGTTTCGCAACCGCGTTTGTTGCGACAAGTGAACCCGAGCCCGCGCGATATTGAGTTATATTCGACCTCATGCCCCTGGTTGAAATCCGCAACCTGGTGAAGATTTACCACTCGGACGCTGGTGTCTTCGGCGCGAGCAAGACGCATGAGGTGCGCGCGGTCAGCGGCGTGTCGCTGGATATTCATGCCGGAGAAACGCTGGGACTGGTGGGCGAGTCGGGCTGCGGCAAGACCACGCTGGGACGGATGATCCTGCGTCTGATCGAGCCGACTTCAGGGAGCATCAACTTCAACCGTCAGGACGTGCTGGCGGCGTCGCCGGCCGAGTTGCGGCGGCTGCGTCGCGACATGCAGATCATCTTCCAGGACCCCTATGCCTCGCTCAATCCGCGCATGAAGATTGCGGAGATTATCACCGAGCCGCTGCGGATTCACGCCGATCCAGCGAACGGCCAACGCCCATCCCAATCCAAATTAGCTGACGCGGCCGCCGAGATACTGCGCGCCGTGGACCTGGACGAGTCTGCCCTGGCACGGTACCCGCATGAGTTTTCCGGCGGCCAGCGCCAGCGCATCGGCATTGCCCGCGCGCTCATCTTGCGGCCGAAATTCCTGGTTTGTGATGAGCCGGTTTCGGCCCTCGACGTGAGCGTGGGCGCGCAGGTTGTGAACCTGCTCAAGAAACTGCAGCGCGATTTCGGGCTGACGCTCCTCTTCATCTCCCACTGCATGCCCGTGGTGCGCTACCTGAGCGATCGCATTGCCGTGATGAGGCATGGGGAAATCGTGGAGAGCGGAATCGCCGAAGAAATCACCTCCGCTCCGGTCCACGATTACACGCGCGCGCTGCTGGAGGCCACGCCGGAGCCGGAATACCGGCTCTCCTGAATCAAGCGAGCCAGCCGGTGGCATCTTCCTTATTTCGTTGCTCTGCCCAGAAACCGGATGCGTCCGTTCAGCGTCCGGTGGCCTTGGCCGAAGAAGGTCAGAAATCCGGGGGAGTCAACATTGTTGTCAACCGTAGTGGGGTTGGAGCTGTTAGTGACGTTTTCCACCCCAATGCGCGCGGCCCAGCGATAACTTTTGAAATTGAATTTCCGCTCCACCGCGATGTTCAGGGTAACGAAGTCGGGGAAGCGGAACTGCCCGGGGGCGGAAGCCAGCTCGCCGAACTGGTTCACGGTGAAGAAGGGAAACCCGCTGCGCCAGATTGTGGAATAAGCAATATCAAACTTCTTTAGCTTCCCAAACAATGGGAGGGAGCCCCAGGACTGCAATTGGTTGGGCGAGTCCCAGGGCAGCGGTCCGGGTTGCTGGTTCCCGACGATGAAATTGTCCAGGGTGAAATCCACGGTCTCATTAGACCGTGCGCTGGAACGCGTGTAGGAGATCAAGAAGGGATAGCCGCGCTTCAGCTCCTTGCGCGCCGTGACCTGGACGGCGTGATAGCGATCCTGCCGCGTGCTCTCCAGGAGGAAGTTTCCGTTGGGCTGGCTGACGTAGGCCCAGCCGTGCTGGCCCTGCCGGCTCAGATACTGCACCTGGACATAGACTTTTCCCGGCAGCCGCCGTTCGATCCCCGCGCTCCAATTCACGTAGCGTGGCATAGTCAGGAGGCTGGGATTGACGACGAAGGAACTATGAATGGTCATCGGAACCGGCGCGAAGAACACGTCGGTGAGCGAACCCTGATCGGCTTGGCTTACCAGAGCCAGGTTGGTGCGGTCGAAGTAGACGCCAATACCGGCGCTCAGCTTGGTCTCCGTAGGCCGATGGACCAGAAAACTCCCAGCCAGACGCGGCGAGAACATGTTCTGCCCCAGAAAGCTGTCGCGGTCCCAGCGCGCGCCGGCCTCGATCACCAGCCGCTCCCAGGCCGACCACCGGTCCTGCACATAGGCGCTGGACTCCAGAGTGCTCAGGTCAACCGCGGGAACATTCTGGAAGTTAATCTGGCGCAGCAGGACGTTGCCGGCGCCGGTAAACTGGATAGGAACCCGTGAGACCAGATCGTGAAAGAACACGCGGTCCACGCGCCCGCCGATCGTGACCTGGTGACTGCCGAAGCGCTTCCACGGCTTCAGGTACAGGTTGGAAAAGCCCTGGGTACGTTCTGAATTGGCCGCGGTGGTTTCGAAGAAGTTCCCGGTGCGGCCGTTGAGCGTGAGCACGTACGGGGAAAGGCCCTGGGGGACTGACGTAGTGTTGGTCTTGTGAAAAGCGGCCCCGAATTCGAGCAAGTTGCTCCGGGCGATGGTGATCTGGTCCTTCAACGTCACCAGGTACAGATTGGACTGGACATTCGTGGATACCGAAACCGGATCGAGCGCCGTAATGCCGGTGTCGTCGGAATCCAGGGGATTCCACAGGGCACTGGCGGTGAGCACGTTTCCTTCGGTCAAGTTCATGCGCAAGCGCACCAGGTCCGAACTGCGCCAGACCTGATTTGTGTCCGCGCCGCTGGGAAGCTGTTTCACGATGTTGTTGTCGATCTCGCCCTCGTGGGAAACGTTGAACCAGACTTTGTCGCGGACGACAGGTCCGGAAATATAGGCCCGGGGTGTCCAGTTGTTGAACTGAATTCCCTTCACGTTCTGCACAGTGGGGATGAAATCGGTGGCGTTGAAGCGAAAGCGATTGTCGCCGTCTTGGATGGCGAAATCAGTAAAGCCGCCGGAGCCCTGGCCAAACATGGCCGAATACCTGCTGCTCACAACGTCAATCTTGCGCAGCGAGTCGGGGTTCACGCGCATGGTCAGCGCGCCTCCGGCCGGCTGGCTGATCACAAAGCCGTCCACGTAGTCCTGGATCTCCTGGGTGCTGGAGCCGGCAATGTGGATCTGCCCGGTCGCGTCTGCGATCACTCCGGGAATGTAAGGCAGCACATGGCGATAATCCCGCGTGCTCGGATAGGGGATGGTGGCGATTTCGTTCGCCGTCACCGACTGGGAGCTGGCGGTCTGTTCAGGATCGATAGGTGAGGGTTGCGCGGTGACCTCAATTTCCGTATGGTACTCGCGCACCGGCTGCAAGCGCACTTCCATCGGCGCTGTCTCACCCGCCACGATGACCACTTCCTCCACCGACGCTTGATAAAACCCCTCGGCCTGCAGCACGACCTTGTACGTTCCTGGCGTGAGATGGCCGAGAAGAGCAATGCCGGAAGGAGTCGTGCGAACTTGCGAAATGATTTTCCCGTCTTTTTCGACCAGGACGAAAACCGCCGGGAGCGCCTGGCCGTTCGGATCCATGACGGTGACGTGGAGTTGCCCGGTGGACGAAGCCTGCTGTCCCGTCGCGGGAGACCCCTGGGTTCCGCCGGAAAAGCCTGCCTGCGCCTGTGACAGGACCAAGCACAGCAGCACACTCAATGAGCGAAGCTTCGTTATGGATAACACGCTAAGAGCCGTGTGGCGGAGCGCCGAAAGGACACGCCACCACCCTATCAGGCGAAGGGGAACACAAATTCTGACTTATTTTATGCTAGCCGGTTCAGGCCATCCGTGACGAAGGTTCGTAAGCCATCCGGGCAAACGATCACTCGGCCTGCGGGTGTGGAACCGATTCCACCACAATAGGCTGGGCTTTGCGCGCGTCCGGCTTGCCGGTTTCCGCCTTGGGCTCCAGACGCTCTCCAGGCCGCGATCGCTCGTCAAATTTTCCAAAGATCATCTTCCCGGCGGTGGTCTGCAGGACCGACGTCACCGCGATGTCCACGTTCTTGCCGATCAGCTTGCGGGCGTTGTCCACCACCACCATGGTGCCGTCATCCAGGTAGGCGACGCCCTGGTTGTACTCCTTGCCTTCCTTGAGGATGAAAACGCGCATGGCTTCGCCGGGCAAAACGATGGGCTTGAGGGCGTTGGCCAGTTCGTTGATGTTCAGAACTTCCACTCCCTGAAGTTGCGCGACCTTGTTCAGGTTGAAATCGTTGGTAATGATTTTGGCCTCGTACATCTTGGCCAGCTCGATCAGCTTAAGGTCCACTTCGCGCACGGTGGGAAAATCGTCTTCCACGATCTGGACGTTGACGGTCACGATCTTTTGCAGGCGCTGAAGGATGTCGAGCCCGCGCCGACCGCGGTTGCGTTTGAGCGAATCGGCGGAATCCGCCACCAGTTGCAGCTCGCGCAAGACAAATTGAGGTATCACCAGGATACCGTCCATGAAACCGGTATCGGCAATATCGGCAATGCGCCCGTCAATGATCACGCTGGTATCCAGAATCTTGAAGCTCTTGCGTCCCTGCTTCTCGGCTCCAAAGATTCCTCCCAGCGCCGCCAGGTTCAGCAGATCACCCTTGCTCGCGCCCACGATCAGGCCAACGTAGGCCATCAGCAGCATGACCATGAGTTGAAGGAAGCGTTGGGTCTCGGGGTGAGGGATGGTTCTTCTGAGCACTTCGCTGAAAAGGAAAGCTCCAAGAATTCCGAAAATGCTGCCGATCACCGCGCCGATCAGGCGTTTGAGGCTGACAACGCGCAAGCGCGCCTCAAACAGCACCACCATGATCCCGATCGCGACTCCCGCGCAGCCCGCAAGCCAGGCAGGGAGCTTGTCCAGCCCAAACGGCTGCAGATGGTAACAGGCAAGACCTACAACGGCAATGAAAGCAAGGCGAATGATAAACAGGTCCATAAGGGACCCTCCCGCCCCGGGGGCGCTCCGGGTCAAGGTAATAAGATTTTCAAATCAAATTTGTTGCCGTACCCCAAAAGCAGCTGCCCCCGCAGCTTTGGCGCGGAGTCGATTATCAAGTATGGGGGCTCCGTGCCTCAAGTCGGGCACAGTATACAACAGGCGGGAGAGTGCGCGCAGTCTCGTTGGTTATCGTTTCAGTAAATATCGGGCCCAGCTTTGTTGTTGACCATGATCACGGGGGCACGGCATCTTGGAGATCAAAAGATTTTGGAGATCCAGAGATTCGCTGGAGCCCCTGCTCTGCGATCCAGTTGGCCGATGCAGATGAGCGGCCTGGTCCTCCGGCGAAAGCGGGAGGATCTTCCAAAGCCGGCGCTGAAAATCTCGGGGGAGAATAGGCGCCGGTTTAATTGTTCTCCAGCTTGCCCCGCAACTCTTGTTGTCACGTGCTTTTCCGCCTTGAAGTCCTCACTGCCGGCTACTTAAGAAAAGCCTAACGAAGAATTACGCGTAAGGGCTTAATCAGGCGCCGTTCACATGGAGGCCGTCCATGCGGCTCCCCGTGGTCGGGGGTGTCTCTCTGCACGACAGTAATGTTGCCGGAAGGGCTCCCGATGTGCGAGAGTATCGGTTCGCCTCAATCGTGGGGCAACAGTTCGGGGCCCTGGGTGATCCAAACCCGCTACAGGTGAATATGGCAAAGGAACCTAAGCAGCGCACCTACGAAGAAGCCGTGCAGTGGCTTCGCGATCACGGATTCGACATCCTGGAAGCTCCAGGCACGCAGAATCGCGTGTTCCTCAAGAAATACAACTCCTCGGCGGCTATCGAAAAGACCGGCGATGACGGGGTCCGCCTCTTCGCGAAGCCGGGCTACCTGGTGGGCAGCGAGATTTCCCGGCTGATCGACAAGGGTTATCAGAAGTTCCTTAAGACCACCAAGACCGAGATTCCGGCCACCGCCGACCATTTGAAGGCCCTGCACCAGTTTTCCGAAGAGCTTCGCGAAGCCTTGGGCCAGGTCAGCCTCTATAACGAATCACTGGGCACGGTGAGCGACCGTTACGTCTATGACCGGGTCGAAGGAAGAGACCTGCCGGAAGCCCAGCGCCCCAAGCGCGCCTGGGAACCTAAGACCGACACCAACCGCAAGCCCGCTTGAGCTGTCCGAAAGCATCCTGCGCTTTGACAATCTGCTTCCAAGTACCTAGACTCCTACTCCGAAACCAGGAGTAAGGAGTAGCGTAATCTGCAACGAAGGAGATCGATCTTATGTTCCGGAATATGGTTCGGATACTGGCTGCGCTTTGTGTGTTGGCACTGTTCACCGGGACAGTGTTGGCGCAAAGCTCCGGCCAGGCAACGGCAACAAAGTCCCCTACCCCCAGCAAGACTCCCAAGAGCAAGCTGGTTGACATCAATTCGGCAAGCAAGGAGGAGTTGAGCGCTTTGCCCGGCATCGGCGACGCTTATTCGCAAAAGATCATTGACGGGCGTCCGTACAACAAAAAGACGGACCTGGTCACCAAAAACATCGTCCCGCAAGCGACCTATGACGGGATCAAAGACAAGATCATCGCTCATCATGCTGCCGCCACAAAAGGTGCGAAGAGCCCCTCTCCGACACCCAAATAAATCGTTTATTGAAGTCAGCGGGCGCCTCCAATCGAGGCGCTCTTTTTTGTCAGCGGGAGTGGCCGCCTGGCGACCTGCGCTGAAAACGCGCTCCGGCCCGGTGCGGCTTCCTCGTCGCGTCACGGCGAAAACTCCTGAGTTCGCCTCGAGAGAGGATATGGGTAAGGCGGACGAGGCAAACGTCTCACTGCTTCTCGAGAATCTCGTCGATGTTCTTGATCTTTCCCCGCTGCACCTGGATATTGCGGTGCACGGTCTTGTAACCTTTCATCCGCAAGTCAACGCTGTACACGCCCGGATCGGCCGGCCACCTGGCATTGCTCTTCTTGGGGGCAACGCGGCCGTCAACGACGATCGTGGCCCCTTCAGGCACCGTGCGAATGTGCACCAGGCCCTTGCCCTCAGGGATGGTATCCGCCCCCAGCAAGTGATTTAGAAAGGTGGGACTGGACCCTTTGTCGGAGTGCTGGTCCAAGCTCAGCAGGACAGGAGAAAAGTTTATCGTCTGGCCCTGGGTGAGGTTTCCTTCCCAAAAGCCTTCCCTGTATCCCGCTGTCCTCACTGTGATTTCGTGAAGCCCTTTCACCAGGGTGAGCTGCGAAGGTGTGACCATGCCTGAATCCCTGCCGTCAACCCATATGTTCGCACCCGGCGGGTTGCTGGTGATCACCATTTTGGCGGCCGGGCTCAGTTCCACTGAGAGGCCTACGCTTTTCCCGGCCAAGGATTCCAGAGTTCGCGTTTGCGGGACATATCCTTCTTTGGAAAAGACCACGGTGTGCGTGCCGGCCTCCAGGTGAGCCACCTTGAGCGGCGTAACCCAGTCGGGCCGGGTCTGGCCATCCACTTCCACCTTCGCTCCGTCGGGCTGCGAGGTGAGGTTCAGCTCGCTCTGCGGGGCGGAAACCTGCCCGGGATTGGACTTCCTGGGTTTGAAAGGCGATTTCTCCTCAGCCGCTTTGGCGCCGGCCGGGGTGATCTTCACGCTGGTATCCGGTGCGGTTTCTGTGTTGGTCGCCGGAGAACCAGCCGGAACTGGGTTGGACTGCGTTGGTGGCTGTGGGCTTGCTGCCTGCGCTTCGCCGGGTTTGGCCTCCGCCTCCAACTGTTGCGCCTTGACGCGGTTGCGGTAGAAAGCATAGCCGCCTATGGCTGCCCCAAACATCAAAACGGTCACTAAGAGCGCGATCCATCGACTTCTGCGGCCGGAGCGCGCGGCTACAGCCGGCTGGCGCAACGGAACCTCCTTGGCCGGCGCTGCGGCCGGCTCAGCCACCCGGACCGTGCTGCCTGCCACCACTCTCATGGGCAGAACGACGGTTTTCTCGTGCGCTGGAGGGGGCGCAGTCTGGGGCAGAACCGTGGTGGCATGCAGAGCGCTTCCCGCCAGCTTGTAGGTTTCCAGATCGCGCACCAACTGCGCACCGGACTGATAACGTTCATCGGGCGACTTGGCCAGCGCCTTGACCGCGATAGCACTCAGCCCGGGATGAATGGTCGCATCCAGGTCGCGGGGCGGGATCGGATTTTCATTGACGATCTTATAAATGATGGTGGTTACGTTCTGGCCCACGAACGGCTTCTCGCCCGTGAGCATCTCGTAAAGGATCACGCCAAAGCTGAACAAATCCGAGCGGCCGTCGAGCGACCTGCCTTTCACCTGCTCCGGCGCCATGTAGTTCGGCGTTCCCAGCACCTGCCCGGTGCTGGTCATGCTGCCGCCCGCCTTGGCGATACCGAAATCCATGATCTTCACGGCGCCCCTGGCCGTGATCATGATGTTCCCCGGCTTCACGTCACGATGCACAATTCCGTGGGAATGGGCGTAGTCCAGCCCTTTGCAGATCTCACGGGAAAGCTGGATGGCCTCTTCGGCCTCCAGAATACGTTTCTGCTGCAGAAGCTCATGCAGGGTGGTGCCCTCAATGAACTCCATGGCGATGTAGAAGATGCCGTCGTGCTCGCCGGCGTCGTAGATGGTGACAATGTTGGGATGGTTGAGCAGGCCGGCCGCGCGGGCCTCATTCTTGAAACGGCGGACCAGCTCCCCGGCGTCGAGTCCGTGCACGTCCAGGCGCATGGTCTTGAGCGCCACCGTGCGGCCGATGGTGGGGTCCTTGGCCTTATACACCACTCCCATGGCGCCGCGACCGAGCTCGTCGATGATTTGGTACCTGCCGACCGTTTGCAGCGACATGGTGGTGGCCTAAAGATTGCCCTAACTTTTTGGGGGGAGAAGAGAGCGAACTGTCCCGGTGTTTCCGGAACGCAAAACTCAATTGTCGAAAAAATAGCCTATTTCTCTAACCCAGGTCAATGCACGGTCACTCCGCGGATGTGACTTTAGTCAGCTAACCAGAAGGGCAACAGAAAGAGGGCCAAACCGCCTCCCGGCCGGGCTTACAATGGCTGCCATGCGCATGCAATGGCCGTTGTTCTTGCTCTGTCCGCTTCTCCTGGTGGCGCAGGCCGGCAATCCCAACTACTCGCCGCCGCGCACTCCGCCCCCCGAGCAAAGCCAGCCGCAATCCACTCCCCAGCAGCCGGACGAGGCGTTGGAGCAGTTTCGGGCGGATGCCGAGGAAGGCGTCAAACACATGCTGGTGTCGCAGATTGAGGCCTGGAACCGGGGCCAGCTGGAGGCTTTCATGCAGGGTTACTGGCACTCTCCCGATCTCACGTTCTTTTCCGGGGCCGCGATCACCAAGGGCTGGGAGCCAACCTTGCTGCGGTACCGGGAGCGCTACAAGAGCCAGGGCAAGGAAATGGGCCAGCTCGAATTTCAGGACTTGAACATCGAGATCCTGGGCCGCAAAGCCGCGGTGGTAACCGGCAAGTGGCAGCTCACCATGCCCGACGGCGCCAAGCCGCACGGCTTGTTTACCCTGATCGTCAAGAAGATGCCCGCCGGATGGAAGATCGTGCACGATCACACGTCGGCGGAATAGGGAGCTTGGCTCATTCATGGCCTTCCGCGGAGGTCGGAAATCGCCGCAAGACCGCGGTCCAGCGCCGTCAGGCGCGGAATAGTCTAGCCCACCCCGGAAGGGGTGGGTAAAGGGAAAAACACGGTAGAGCCCCGGAGGGGCGGCACTCGACTTCCCTACACGAGTGCTAATCACTCCTCCCTCATTTTCCTCCAGTGCGCGATCTAAAACCGCGTCTTTGTCGTTTTACCCATCGGCCCATGTCAGTGTGCCGCCCCTCCGGGGCTTTGCTTTTTTTTGCACGTTACCCCGGCCTTCCGGCCGGGGCTACTTTCTTTCGCGCCTGCGGCGCTGGATTCTGCTCACGCAGCATTTTCCGACACGCTGATGAATAATCCTGGCTAGACTTCCTCAACGCCGCCCGCCACGCATGTTTGTCCTTTGCAACTCCCTATACACCTCGCTCTTCGACCGGCCTTGCTCTTTCGCGAGAACTTTCAGCGCGGATTTTTCGTCGATCCGTTGTTCTTGCATGATTTCACGCAGCCGCGCCGACAAATCCTTTCCCGGCGCAGGTTGCGCTTGCGACTCTCCGGCTCCAATCAGCAGCGTGATTTCTCCCTTAAGCTCACGTTCTCGCACTCCTGAAAGAACCTCCACCGCGGTCCCGCGGATGAACTCCTCATGGATCTTGGTCAGCTCGCGCGCGATCACCACCGGCCGGTCCGGTCCCAGCACCGCGACCACATCTTCCAGGGCTTCGCGAATGCGGTGCGGCGCCTCGTAGACCACAATCGTGTGCTCGGCGCGGCGAAATGATTCCAGCGCCGTCCTCCGCTGCCCCGACTTGGCGGGAAGAAAGCCGTGGAACTCGAAGGCGTCAGTCGGCAGGCCGCTGCCGACCAGGGCTGCGGTCAGCGCGGACGCTCCGGGAACCGGAACCACAGTGATGCCGCGCTCGATGGCCAGCTTGATCAGGCGATAGCCCGGGTCGGAGATTCCCGGCATGCCCGCGTCGGAAACCTGGGCAATGTTGAGACCTTCCTCCAGCCAGCCCACCAACTCTTCCGCGCGTGCGGCCTCATTGTGTTCGTAATAGCTGATGGTTGGCGTCGCGATGGCGTAATGGTCGAGCAGCTTGCGCGTCTGGCGGGTGTCTTCGCAGGCGATCAAGCCGGCTTCTTTCAGAATACGCAGGGCGCGCTGGGTGATGTCCTCCAGGTTGCCGATGGGAGTGGCCACCACGTAGAGAATGCCCCGTGTCTTCTGCTCAGCCATGATGGATGCGCCCGCGACTCGTATCGCTGGCGCAAGCATAGCAGCAACGAAGGCGTTCCCTCGCCGGGCCTTCGCCGCCGGATTGCGGCGATCCCGGCGATGTTCCTGTGGAAATTCGCTATATCTTCGCCCCCCACCCGGGGGTAAGGCACCTTTATTGCAAACAAAGGAGATAACATCATTCGACCGCCTGGTCACCAGACGGTCGAAGGCTGTTTTTGCTCCCTTTTTCAATCCGAATTTGCCCTTCTTGGCGTTTTCCGATCACCAGATCACCCGATCGCGGCGATCACCCCGATCTCCGGTACAGCCGGGGTATCCGTCGACTAGGATTCTAAAGGATTTAGCTGCAAACATCCCAACGGATATCCCGGTTCCAACCCTTCCGTACTTTCGGACGTGTGTCCGGATAAAACCCGCCGGCTTTCGGCCTTCCGGCTCTTGGTTTTGCCTTTACTAATGGCTAAGAGCTAAG
>WNFJ01070312.1_pt1 | contig 15513 bp, 14 predicted proteins | sample 5400461 | NCBI WGS metagenome assembly WNFJ01 (sample SAMN13153349, study PRJNA577476) | soil metagenome | isolation source: 115 cm saprolite on Douglas fir-dominated hillslope | place: USA:California | collected 2013-09-17 | reverse complement strand
TAGTGGCGGTAGAGGTCGGCGCGTGTCCCCGACTGGCCGAAGTCGTCCACGCCGAGCGCCTGCTGGGAGACTCCGAACGCGCCGCCGAGGAAGGCGAGGCCGTGCGAGTGGCCGTCCTGGACCGAAACGATCGGCACGCCCTCCTCGTCGCCGCCGACCAGCTCCTCGAGGTACGGCCGTGGCTCGCGGAGACCGCGGTAGAGCCGGTCGGGGCTGGTGACGACGAAGACGCTCGCGTGGACGCCGGCCTCGCGTAGGCGTCGCGCGGCTTCCACCGCCTCGGGGACCATGGCGCCGGCGACGAAGATCGAGACCGCGCTGATCTCGGCGTCCCAGCCCGGCTCGCCGCGCGCGTCCACGAGCCGGTAGCCCCCGCGTAGGACACGCGCCCGGTACTCGTCGCTCGGCTGCGGCGCGAGAGACTGGTTCACGGGCTTCGTCGTGAGGCGCAGGTAGAGGCTCTCGCCCGTGCGGTCGGCGAGACCACGCAGGGCGTCGAGCAGGATCCACTCCACCTCGCGCGCGAACGCGGGCTCGAAGTACGCGATCGCCGGCAGCGCGACGCCGATCCCCGGCGTGATCACGGACTGATGGGCGCCGCCCTCGGGGGCGAGGCTCACGCCCGAGGGCGTCGCCGCGACGACGAAGCGGGCGCCGGAGTAGAGGGCGTGGTAGAGCGCGTCGAGACCGCGCGTCACGAACGGGTCGTAGAGCGTGCCGATCGGGAGCAGCGTCACGCCCGAGAGCTCGCGCGCGAGACCGAGGGCGCCGAGCAGGAGGAACAGGTTGTGCTCGGCGATCCCGAGCTCGATGTGCTGGCCGGCGGGCGATTCCCTCCATTGAACGGGCTGAGCGACGTCGGCGAACGGGTTCGATCGCGCCGCGGGGAAATAGACTCCCTTGCGGTTGATCCAGCCCGCGAGGTGCGTCGTCACGGCGACGTCGGCCGACACCGTGACGATGGACTTCGCGGCGTCCAGGCGCGCGAGGGCGCCGAGCACGCGACCGAACGCCTCCTGGGTCGAGCACTCGGCGGGGTATGTCTCGTCCACCTCGAACGGCACCGCGGGCTGCGCCGCGGCGCGGGGCGCCGAGAAGAGCGGCGGGAGCCCGCGGACCAGCGCGGCTTCCTCACTCTCGGGCGCGAAGCCGTCCCACTCGGCGCCCGGCGCGATCCCGAGCGACGCGCGCAGCTCCTCGACCTGCGCCTCGGTCAGGAGCGCCGTGTGGTTCAACGGATCGGCCGCGAGCTGAAGCCCCCAGCCCTTGACCGTGTGGGCGAGGATCACCGTGGGCCTGTCGCGCTCCTGCCCCGCCTGCTCGAGCGCCTCGAGGATCAGCGCGAGGTCGTGGCCACCGACGTCGGTGACGATGGCCTGAAGCTCGACGTCACCGAGCGCGCCGAGCGTCCGGTCGAGCTCCGCGTCCGTCCCACCGTCACCGGCGCCGACGAGTGCCTTGCGGACGGCGCCCGCGGGTTGTCGGAGCAGCCGCTGGTACTCGGCATTCGACATGGCGTCGAGCCGCTGCCTGAGCCGCTCGCCGCCGGGCGCGCCGAAGAGCGCGCGGAGCCTCCGTCCCCAGCGCAGCTCGCTGACGCGCCAGCCGCACGCCGCGAACATCCGGCCGAGCTGGCGCGTGCGCGCCTCGGGGATGATCCGGTCGAGGGCCTGGCGGTTCACGTCCACGAGCCAGAGAACGCGGCCGAGCCGCGCGACCGTCTCCTCGGCGAGCGCCTCCCAGACGTTGCCCTCGTCGAGCTCGGCGTCGCCGACCATGACGATGATCCGCCTCGGCGGCGTGGTCCCGAAGTGATCCGCGAGGTACTGAGCCCCGAGCGCGTGAAACGTCGCCTGGACGGCGCCGAGCCCCATCGAGCCCGTGGAGAGCTCGACGATCTCCGGGTTCTTCCTGCGGCTCGGGTATGCCTGGAGCCCCCCGAACCGCCGCAGCCCCGTCAGCGCCTCCTTCGGCAGGCGGCCGCGCAGGTACTGGCACGCATAGAAGGCCGGCGCCGCGTGGGCCTTCACCGCGACCAGGTCGTCCGACTCGAGGGTCTTGAAGTAAAGCGCGGTGAGGAGGCTCACGACGGACGCCGACGACGCCTGATGGCCGCCGACCTTCGTCCCGTCGGCGCTCGGGCGCGCGTTCGCGTGGTGGACCATCCACGTGGAGAGCCACAGCACCTTCCGCTGGACGCGCTCGAGGACGGCCAGCTCGTCCGTGCCACTCGATCGAGGACCGCTCATCGCACCGCGATTCTAGCCCGGCCTCACGCGCGGAGGTAGGCGTGGCGCACGATCTCGGAGGCGGCGAGCTCGGCCGCGCTGCCGCGCCCGACGATCTCGCCCTTCTGGAGGAGGAAGCCGTGATCGGCGATCTCGAGCGTCTTCCGCGCGTTCTGCTCGACGAGGAAGACCGTCGTGCCGCTCCGGTTGATCGCCTGGATCATCGCGAAGAGCTGCTCGACCAGCACCGGCGCGAGCCCGAGCGAGGGCTCGTCGAGCAGGAGGAGCTTCGGCCGGCCCATCAGCGCGCGCCCCATGGCGAGCATCGCCTGCTCGCCGCCCGACATCGTCGCCGCCTTCTGCCGCCGGCGCTCGGCGAGCCGCGGGAAGAGCGCGAAGACCTGGTCGCGACGCGCCGCGAAGTCCGCGGGCGCCCACTCGATGAACGCCCCCATGCGGAGGTTCTCCTCGACCGTCATCCTCGGGAAGACGCGCCGGCCCTCGGGCACCACGCCGATGCCGAGCTCGACGATCTCGTGGGTGCGGAGGCGGTCGATGCGCCGGCCCTCGAGGAGGATCTCGCCCTCGAGGGCCCTGACGATGCCGAGGATCGTCCGGATCAGCGTGGTCTTCCCGGCGCCGTTCGGTCCGAGGAGACACGCGATCTTCCCCTCGCCGAGCGCCAGCGACACGCGCCGGAGCATCGTCAGCGGGCCGTAGCGCGTGGAGACGTCCCGGAGCTCAAGCACGCGCGCGCTCCCGGCCGAGGTACGCCTCGCGGACTTCTTCGTGCGCCGCCACGGCGGCGAAGGACCCCTCGGCGATCTTCCGGCCGTAGTTGAACGCGACGACGCGCCCGCTCACGCCCTCGATCACGAACATGTCGTGCTCGATGATGACGACCGAGAGCCCCGGCATCTCCTCGCGCACGATCTGGAGGTCGCGCATCAGCTCGGCCGTCTCCTCCGGGCTCATCCCGGCCGAGGGCTCGTCGAGGAGGAGCAGCTTCGGCTCGGTCGCGAGCGCCCGGCAGATCTCGACGCGCCGCCGGTCGATCTGCGGGAGCTGCCCGACGGGCTCGAAGCCGCGGGCGGGCAAATCGCGGCTGAACAGCGCGAGGAGGTGCGCCGCGCGCTCGACCGCCCCGCTCATCTCCCGGAGGAACCGCGCGCGACGGAACACGGAGTCCACGAGCCCGGTCGTCCGCCGGGCGTGCATGCCGATCAGGATGTTGTCGAAGACGGAGAGGCCCAGGCAGAGCCGGCTCGCCTGGAACGTGCGGGCGATCCCGAGCCGCGCGATCGCGTGGGCCTCGAGCCCCGTGATGCGACGGCCGCCGAAGACGATCTCCCCGGCCGCCGGGGCGTAGAGCCCGGTGAGCGCGTTGAAGAACGTCGTCTTCCCCGAGCCGTTCGGGCCGATGACGCCGACCGTCTCGCCGGCGCCCACCGCGACGTCCACCCCGTCGAGGGCGACGAGGCCGCCGAACCTCACGGTGAGCCCGCGGGCCTCGAGAAGCGGGGCGGTCATTGCTAGCGGGGTCCGCGAGGCCGGCGCGAACCGTGGGTGGCCTGAGACAGGTGCGCGTCGGTCATTGGTAGCGGGGTCCGCGAGGCCGGCGCGAACCGTGGGTGGCCTGAGACAGGCGCGCGACGCTCATCGGTAACGCCGCGCCGCCGCGGGCCAGAGCCCCCGCGGCCGGTAGAGAAGCATCACGACGATCACGACGCCGTAGAGCAGCAGCCGGTACTCGTGGAGGAACCGGAAGCGCTCGGGGAGCGGCAGCAGCAGGCACGCGCCGAGCACGACGCCGGGGATCGAGTCCACGCCGCCGATGATGATGACCGAGAGCATGACGAGCGAGTAGCCGAAGTCGAAGTCGGGCGGCGAGACGAACCCGACCATCACCGCGTAGAGCGCGCCGCCGAGCCCGATGAAGAGGTTGCCGATCGAGAACGCGAGGAGCTTGCCCCGCGTGATCGAGACGCCGCAGCAGCGCGCCGCGATCTCGTCGTCACGCAGCGTGTTCAGCGCGAGCCCGAGCCACGAGTCGTGCAGGCGCCGCAGGGTCCACGTCGTGAGCCCCGCCACGAGGAGCGCGGCGTAGTAGAAGTTCGCGTGGGCGGGAAGCTCGAGCCCGGCGAGCGCCGGCTTCGACGTGAACGCCCAGCCGAAGAGCCGGAGCGTCGGGATGTTCTTGATCCCCTGCGGCCCGCCCGTGAACTCGAGGTTGTTCATCAGGATGTTGAAGATGAAGACGAACGCGATCGTGACCAGCGCCAGGTAGTGGCCGCGCGTCTTGAGGATCGGCACGAAGAGGACCGCGCCGACGATCACCGCGATCCAGGGCGCCACGACGACGGCGAGCCATGAGGGCCAGCCGGCCGTGACCGTGAGGAGGCCCACCGAATAGCCGCCGAGGCCCGCGAAGGCGGCGCCCGCCAGGTTGATGACCCCCGCCGTCCCGATCTGGAGGTTGAGCCCCTGCCCGATCGTGACGTAGAGGAGCGCCAGCGTCGCCACGAAGGTCCAATACGGGCTCGCCCTGAGCACTACGGGGAGCGCGAGCGTCAGAAGCGCGCCCCCGAGGAGCGCCGCCGCGCGGTGGCGGGCGAAGGCCGAGACGAGCGCCGCGCCGAGCGGCGCCACGAACCGGACGAGGGCTCCGGCCGCGACGAGCGCGGCGCCCGTCGCCACGAGAGCGGCGGGCCGCTCGGCCAGGATCCCGGCAACGACCAGAGCGAAGACGACGAGCTCGGCGAGCCAGACGAGGAGGAGGCTCACACGCGCTCCACGCTCTTCTCACCGAGGATCCCGCGCGGTCTGAATATCAGGAACAGCATGACGACGGCGAACGCGACGACGTCCCTGAACTCGGAGCCCCGGGGGATGAGCGCCGCCGCCGTCGTCTGCAGCACGCCGAAGAGCAGGCCCCCGACGATCGCGCCGTAGACGTTGCCGAGCCCGCCGATGGCCGCGGCCGAGAAGCCGATGACGCCGCCAGTGATCCCCATGATGAAGTGGATCTCGCTGTAGTAGAGGCCGCTCAGGATCCCCGCGACCGCCGCGAGGCCGGAGCCGAGGAAGAACGTGGCGTCCACCGTGCGGTCGAGGTTCACGCCCATCATCTGCGCCGCCTCCGGGTCCTGCGCGACGGCGCGGATGGCGGCGCCCATCTTCGTCCGGCCGATGATCAGGTCCACGAGGACCATCGCCGCGAGGCCGATGCCGAGGATGGCGAGGTTCTCCCAGCGGATCGAGACGCCGCCGACGTCGAAGCCGCCCTGCGGGAGGAGCCGGGGGAAGGGCTTCGGGTCGGCGCCGCGCGGGTAGAAGATCAGCACCGACTCGCGGATGACGAGGCCGAGCGAGAGCGTCGCCAGGAGCGTCATGAGCGGCGACGAGCGCGCGAGCGGCTTCACGCACACGCGCTCGGCGAGGACGCCGACGCCGCCGGTCACGAGGATCGCGGCCACGAAGGCGAGCGGCAGCGCGACGAGCGGCGCGCCGAGCCCCGCGGCGGCGAGGCCGAGGAGCGTCGAGAGCGCGGCGAACGCGCCCAGCATGAAGATGTCGCCGTGCGAGAAGTGGATCACGTCGAGCACGCCGAAAAAGAGCGTGAACCCGACTGCGATCAGGGCGTACATCACCCCCAGCATCACGCCGTTCAGCGCCTGCTGGAGGAGCAGCTCGAGGGGCGGCACGCCGGGCCGCTTACATCTTCTTGAACTTGAGCCCGGGCAGCGTGCGCTTGCCCGCGGCGTACTCCGAGTCCTCCCAGAGCACCCACTTGCCGTCCTGGCTCACGTACTTGGAGATGAGCGCGACGGTGTTCTGGCCGTGCGCGTCGAACTCGACGGGCCCGATGATCGTGTTCGCGTTCTTCGTCCGCTTGAGGCGCGCCGCCACCTTGGCGCGGTCGGGCCCGACGGCCTCGATCGCGTCGATGACGAGGTTCGCCGCGACGTACGCGAAGGGGCCGTACGCCTCCGACGGCTCCTTGAAGCCGGCCTTGGCGTACGCCTCGAGGAACCGCCTGCCGCCCGGGAGCTTCTCGGTCGGCGCGCCCTCGACGAACGCGAGCGTGCCCTCCGCCGACGGGCCCGCGGTCTCGTTGAACGTGTCCGACTTGATGCCGCTCGTGCCCTGGAACTGGGCGCGGACGCCGAGCTTGTCCATCTGGACCCGCACGCGCACACCGTCGGGCGTGAGACCGCCGTACCAGACGACCTCGGGCCGGTCGGCCTTCGCGCGCGTGAGCTCGGCGGTGTAGTCCTTCTGGTCCTTCGCCGTGCCCTGCGTGGAGAGGATCTTGCCGCCCGCCTTCTCGGCGAACTCGGTGAACCACTTCGCGTGGGCGCGGCCGTAGTCGGTCGTGTCGTGGATGAGCGCGAAGGTCCTGAAGCCGAGCGTCTTCACCGCGAAGTCCGCGGCGATGTTGTTCTGGTTGATCATGGTGCCGTTGACCCGCGTGATCTCGACGTAGTCGTGGCTGTAGGTGATCTCGGGGAGCACGGCGCCCCAGACCATCGCCGGCATGCCCGCCTTGTGGTAGGTGTCCACCGTCGCGATGGCCGTCACCGAGCAGTAGTGCGTGACGCCCGCGACGATCGCCGGGTCGGACGACGCCTTGAGCGCCGCCTGGACCGCCACGGTCGGCTTGCACTCGTCGTCGAGCACCTCCGTCTCGTACTGGTACTTCGTCTTCGGGTCGGCGTTCCGCTCCTGGACGGCGAGGAGGAACGAGTTGCGGCCGCCCAGGCCGTTCGACGCGGTGCCGCCGGTCAGCGGGCCGATGAACGCGAGCCGCACGGCCTTCTTCTGGGCGAGGACGAGATCCGGGGCGGCGGCGAGACCGAGGCCGAGCGCCGCCGCGCCCCGGAGTAGCGCACGGCGGCTCAGATCGACGCGATGGTCGGTTCTTGACATCGGCGTGCTCCTCCTTGCCGGCGAACGGCCGCCGGTGCATGCGGAGAGAACCACACGGACGCGGCGGGTGTCAAGGCGCCGGGCATTGACCTCGCCGGCGACGCGGATTACCCTCGCCCTGCCGCGAGGAGGCAAGCCATGAAGAACGGGTTCAGGGTGATGGACAGCGACCTCCACACGATGGAGCCGGACGGCCTCTGGGCGCGTTACCTGGAGGAGCCGTTCAAGAAATTCGCGCCGACGTTCGTCCGCCGCGCGGAGAACGCGCCGAACCAGCCGATCATCCGCATCGGCGACCTCGAGCTCGGCGAGATGTCGAAGCGGCCGCACACGGCGATCGTCGGCCGGGACCTCCAGCGGCGCGCGTTCGCCCGGCACCCGCACTACGAGCTCGCGCACGCGCGCGGCTACGACCCCGAGTCGCACGTCGCCGCGATGGACATCGAGGGCATCGACGTCGCGATCCTCTACGGCACGCGCGGGCGCCAGGTGCTCATGCACGACGACCTCGAGCCCCGGGTGGCGACGGCGCTCGCGCGCGCCCACAACGACTGGACCCGCGACTTCTGCGCGCACGATCCGGCCCGCCTGAGGTTCGCGGCCCAGGTCGCGTTCCACGACGTCCCCGGCGCCGTCGCCGAGGCGCGGCGGGCCGTGCGGGAGCTGGGCGCGGTCGCGGTGATCGGCAACCCGAATCCGATCCGTGGCCGCCACGTCCACGACCCGGAGTTCGAGCCGCTCTGGGACGCGCTCGAGGAGCTCGGCGTCCCGGTGGGCTTCCATCCGACGGGACAGTCATCGCTCCATGACGACATCGCGCGCCGCTACCTCGACCACCCGAACGGGCGCGTCATCGGCATCGCGGGCCGCAACCCGATGGAGCTGATGCTCGCGTTCGCGAGCCTCGCGGCGGGCGGCGTGCTCGAGCGCCACCCGCGGCTCCGCTGCGCCTTCCTCGAGGGCACGTGCGGATGGCTCCCGTGGTGGCTCTGGCGGCTCGACGAGGCGTGGGAGAAGTTCGGGCCCGGCTCGGAGGTGCGGATCTCCCAGCTCCCGAGTCAGTACTTCTTCCGCCAGTGCTACGTGGCCACAGACGCCGACGAGAAGGTGCTGCGACAGGTCGTCGAGGCGGTCGGCGACGACAACATCGTCGTCTCCACCGACTACCCGCACTCCGACGGGCTCTTCCCGCACGCGATCGAGGAGTTCGTCGGGCTCGAGGGCGTGAGCGAGAAGACGAAGGCCAAGATCCTCTGGGACAATTGCGCGCGGCTCTACAACCTGACCGGCCTCAAATGAGGCGCGCTCCGGTCAGTCGCGCAGCGCATCCCGTCGCGCGCCCGGCCGGTATACACTTGGGGGCGTGGACACCGGGGGTGTAGACACCTTGGCGGGGAGCGCGCGTTACTTCCTCGTCGTCAAGAAGGGAGAGCGATACCTCCACCAGTACGCCCTGCGGACGTTCGCCCGCCGGCCCTACGTCCAGGTGATCTACGACCGCCGGGAAGGAGACCGTCGGCGGATCACCTCACCGACGTCCCTGGAGCGGCGGAGGACCGACCGGCGCGCGCGGCCCTGGCTCGACACTGAGGTCCGCGAGCGCGGCGCCGTCATGGTGAAGATCGACCCGACGTAATCGACGTCAGAGTGGCCCCCGTTTAGGGGCGCCGTTGAATTCTTGGCCACTCGCCACTGAGAAATCCGGAAATATATTCCGGACATCCCGTTACAGATCAATCACTTGGCCTCGCGTCCCTCCTTGGTATCCGCCTTGCACTCCTTTTCTCATCGAGATTTGCGCGGCTCGTTGATCGACAAGATGGACGGAGGAGAGACGACGATGGCGACGCTGACCGTGCGGGAGACCAAGACCAAGCCCCGCCACCTCTACGTCGTGGCGACGGACCGGCGGGACCTCTTCGAGTCCCTTCGCAGGCAGTTCGCCGACGACCCGAACGTGGAGGTCATCCTCGACCGCCGGGAGGGCGCGCGGGTCGCCCCGCGCCCGGCGACGCCGGCTGAACGGCGCCGCGCCGACCGCCGCCAGATGGAGCAATCGCACCTGCTGAGGACACTCGGCGTGGTCCTCGTATCCCGCGACGAGCGCGGAAAGCCCAAGCGGGAGCGCCGGACCCGGCGGCCTCGAGGCTAGTCGGGTCTATTTCGTCGGGAGGAACAGCACGAGATCCTTCTCGCTCCTGTAGAACTCGATGCTGGGGCGGCTCGCGTCGCGCTCGCCCTCTTCGGCCATGCTCCGGAAGGCTTCCCCGATCTCCTTCATCCTGGTCTGCCAGTCCAGCAGCTTCCGCCGACGGTATTGCCCTCCCGGGATGACCCACGTCGGGAGCCCCAGCGCCGTCGCGTCGTCGCCCGGCCCGATCGCGGTGCACGCCCGATACGGCCCGGCGGGGGGCTGGAACGTTCCGTAGAACTTCCTGCCCCTCAAGCTCGGAAAGCGGGCCTCCAGTCGATCGAAGGCGTCCGACGCGCCGGCGAGACCCGTGGGCGACTCCACGTACATCACCGGCATGTCCGGGAGCGTCACCTGCTGGCTCGGCATCATCTCCCCCCTTCGGAGCCCGGCTGCGCGGGACCCGGCGATGCGACCGCACGAACGAGCCGCGCTGGTCGTGAGCCGATCCGCAGGTATTCCAGCACGAGCCAGACGACGAAGAACAGCCCCATCTGGAGCGCGATCTCGACGAGGCGCGCGCCGTCGGTGCCGCCGCCCGGAGGATGAGCGGCAGGGCGACGAGGACGTAGGAGGGCAGCGAGCGAGTCGCCGAGGTGAAGCTTCGAGAGGCTTGGGACGAGCGACGGCGAGAACACCCTGACAAAGTGGGTCAGCTGGCGGTGTCACCGAGGACCGAGCCCGGACCCGCCTTCCGCGCGAGCGCGATGTAACCCGTTGGTTCTTAAGGCTGGACGGTTCCAGCCACGGCTGGCATATCGGTTGCTCGATCCTTCATTCGATGGCGGCGGGGGCGAGCACGCACGCGGTCAAGACGGTCTCGGCGCTCCAAGTGCTCCTCGCGGAGAACGCGGAGGCGATCGAGCCCGGGTTCCGCGTGATCGCCGCGGGGCTCCGCCTTGGCCGCTCCTCGATCGATCTGCTCGGCCTGGACGCGCATTCCGACCTCGCGCTCATCGCGATCGACTTCATCGCCAACAACGCGACGCTGCTCAGGATGAACGATGCGTATGCCTGGGCGCTCGAGCATCCGCAATCGCTGCGGCGGCTCGTCCCGGCGGGGATCGACGTGGGCTGGCCGCCGCGCGTGGTGTTCGTCGTCCAGCAGCTGGACGAGTCGTTCCGGCGAACGCTCGGCGCGCTCCCACTGCCCGCCGTAAGGTGCTTCGCGTTCCGATGCGCCGAGCACGACGGCGCGCTGCGCCTGGAGCTCGAGCCGCTCGACTCGCAGGCCGCCCAAGCGCCGCGCGCCGACGAGCGCAAGCCTTCGGCGGCTTCGCCTGGGGCCATCCCAGGCGCGCCGGCGGCGGATCCCGGACCGTCGCCGGCGCCAGGCCCCGCATCCACGTGGGAGGCGGTGCTGCAGAAGCTCGCGGCGACGCCCGTGACGTACCTCGACGGGGAGGCCGCGCCCGCGCCCCCACCGCCGGCCCCGACCGCCGCTCGCCACGTCGCGCCGGGCCACGAGGCGGGCGCCCAGCGCGAAGCGTCGACCACGCGCAAGGACCGCAAGAACGGGGAACGGGCACTGCCCGACGGCACGGTCGGCGCTGTCGCTTTCGCGCGCGCGGCGAAGCAACCGGCCGCGCCCCTGTCGAACCTTCTCGAAGAGCTCGAGCGGCCCGTCGGGCCGGCGGCCGCCCAACCCGCCGCTCCGCCTGCGCCGGCGCCCCGCGCGCAGGACGTCGTCGTGGCCGCAGCGACGGACGCCAGCGCCGCGAAGGACGCCGAGCAGGCCGCGCCGGACGACAGCGGGCGCTGGTGGACCTCGGCGTGGGCGCGCTGGACGAACTGGACGGGCACGCTCGACTTCGACGCCGCGGTGGCAGAGGAGCTTGCAAAGTACCCGTACCTGTTGAGCGTCCCGATCCAGAAGAGCACCGAGCACGACGATGGCTTGCTCGCCTACGGCTACTCGATCCTCCTCGCCTTCATCGAGCAGAGGAACGACGGGTTCGTGACGGAGGCGCTCGACAGCCTGAAGTCATTCGTGGCGGGCGCGCCCGGCCCGGGACGCAGCGTCGGCGGCCACCTCTACGATTTTCTCGTGCGGGAAGGGCGGCTCACCGAGGCGTATCCCGAGTTCGTCAAGGCCGTGCTCGTCGCGGCCGTGCCGACGCCGGGGCTTTGGACGCAGGCGCGCCTCCTCGAGTCGATGGCGGAGACGACCATCGTCACGCACCCGAGCGCGCGCCTCGGCGACCCCGCCGACAGCTCGCAGCACCTCACGGAGGACACGCGGCGATTCCGGGGGCACCGGTTCTCGCTGGCGCTGCCGCCGATCACGGCGCGCTTCTTCATGGTGGCCTCCGACCTCCGTCGATACTCGCGCGCGCTCGACGTCAGGCTGCGCGAGGGTCGGTCGGACTCCGCCGAGGCGTGGATTCTGACGATGCCGCCCGCGGGCCGCGGGAACCTCAAGCCCACGCTGATCCCCCTCGCGCGGGAAGGAACCTCGGTCCCCGGGCTCGGGCAGGACTACGCCGCGCTGTGGGTCGCCGTGTTCAACGCAGACGCGCACGCGGAGAAGGAGTACGAGCTGACCCTCAGCTTGAGGAAGGACGCGTCGCGCTCGGCCGCGACGCTCAGGGCGGCGCGGCCCTAGCGTTCAGGCGTTCGGGTGGTGGGCCGCGTGTGCAATACTACGGCGCGGACGGCACCGTCCACTTTGCGGCCTCACACCGTCGCGGCGCTCGTGGGGCCGGGATACAGAGGAACGCCGCCTTGGAACGAGGGCGCGCCCGTGCTGGTCTCGGCTGGTCTCTCCTCGTGCTCGCGTGCCTCGCCCTCGCGGCGTGCGGTGACACGACCCGCTGGTGGATGTTCCAGGCGGATGCGAGACACGGCGGCCGCAACCCCGGGCTGAGCTCGCGTTCACCACACGTGCTCGCCTGGAACGTGCCGCTCGTGACCGGCACGCTCCAGCTCACGCCGCCGGTCTTCGGCAGGAGCAAGGTCCTCGTCGGATCCTGGCCCGGCGACGGCAAGCTGTACGCCCTCCGGCCGGGTGACGGCTCCGTCATCTGGAGCTTCACCGCGCCCGCGGGGAACGGGTTCCAGGGCGCCGCGGCGGCGGTCGGCGACCGTGTGTTCGCCGTCACGTTCGGCCCCACCCCCTTCGTGTACGCGCTCGACGAGGCCAGCGGCGCGGTCGTCTGGCAGACGCCGCTCCCCGGTGGGAGCAGCGCCTCGGTCGCCGTCGTCGGCGGTCATGTCCTGGTGAACGGGGACCAGCATCGGCTGTACGCTCTCGCCGCCGGGACCGGCGCGGTCCTCTGGTCGGCGGCCACGTCCCCCGGCGCGGGCTCGCAATTGTCGGCGCCCGCGGTGGAGTTCGGACGGGTCTTCGTGGGCTCGGACGACGGCCTCTTCGCGTTCGATCTGCTCAACGGCGCACAGATCTGGAAATTCCCGCTCGCCTCTCCCCCCTCGTGGTCCTCGCCGGTGCTCTACGTGCCGCCGACCGGCGTTCCGCTCGTTTACATCAGCACGGTCGGCGGCGCGGGCGTCAGCCCGACGCTCCACGCCGTGAACGCGACGACCGGCGCCCAGGTGTGGAGCTACGCCGGCGCCGGCCTGCTCGGCACCCACACGAGCGCGCTGGGGAACGGCAGGCTCTTCATCTTCGAATATTTGACGCTCAAGGCACTGGATGCCGCGACCGGCGCCCCGATCTGGGCGTACACCCCGATGCCCGCGGCCGCGACTCCCGTGGGGGCCATGGCGGTCGGCGACCGGCTCGTGTACTACGCCGACGGTCAGCTGATCCGCGGCGTGGACATGACGAACGGCAAGCTGGTGTGGCAGGCGCCGATACCGGGCAACGGCAACCCGAACGCGCCGGGAAACTCGCCGGGGATCGAGTTCGAGCTGCTCGTCGTGCCGAACAAGGGCCATGTCCACGCCTTCCGCTGAGAAGGCGCGTCGGGGGCATGCTGACCGAGCGCGTCGCTCGGCGGCCCGATCATTTCTGGACGACGCGGCGGTCGACGCCGGCGAGTGACTCCATGCGGGGCGGGACGCATCGATGAGACGGCTGAGCGTGGCTCTCCTGCTGCTGTTAGTGACCCCGTGCGCGGCGACGGCTCAGGAGTACGTGGTCAAGGCGTTCGCCAAAGTCTGCGTTCACGGCCTCCATCGCCAGCCGGCCGGCGGCCCGTTCGCCGTCTTCCTCTTCTGTGACGACGCGCTGGGCTCGAACATCGGCGTCATCAACACGGTGCCCGGCGCTGGTCCCGGACGCATCGTCCTGCCGCACCCGAAAACGTGGGACAAGTGGGACGTGACCAGGCGCTTCTGGCAAGAAACCGAATGGGCCGCCGACGTCACGTCGTTCGCGTGGTCCCCGGATTTGAAGTCGCTCTACGTGGGCACGATGGAGATCTATGGAGATGGCGCGCTCTACCGGCTGGATCTCGTCACGAGAACCGTGACGAGATTGATTCCGAACGCGACCGCGCCCCGAAGCACCGGGAAGGGCTACCACAGCGCCGAGATCACCGGCATCAACAGGCAGACGGGGGAGGTCTCCGTGGACTTCAGCTTCACGGACGAGTCCGACAAGACGACCGTCACGAAGGTCGTGATCAAGTAACCGGTCTCACGCCTCCCGGTCCCAGTAGAAGAAGGAGGCCCGCCCACCATCGTTCCTGCGAGCCCGCACATAGTTGAGCTACCGTGACGATGCTGGTACGTTGGCGTCGGGACGGCCTCGAGGCGACGTCTCGGTGACTGCCCCCTGGTCACGCGGAGGAATGACATGGCTGACGAGGAGCGTGGGCCGACGCGGACGTACACCAATGGGGACATCCGGGTGTTCTGGCGCCCCGATCTGTGCATCCACTCGGGGGTGTGCGTGCAGGGTCTGCCCGGGGTGTTCAGTCCCAAACGACGGCCGTGGATCGACATCCACGCCGCGCCGAGTGAACGCCGGAGCCCTGTCGTGGGAACGCGTGGGTCCGGACGTCGGGGCTTCGGAGGCGCAACCGGGGGATCCGAGGCGTCCCTAGCAGAGTAGCTCCTCGGACCCGGAATTCCGCTCTTCGGGAGCGGGCCTGAGAGGTCGCTTGGAGAATTGGCTCCCCGTAGTCGACACGTTTCGAACTCTTTGCCTCGCTCCGCCGCCTGAAATTAAGCAACTTTTCGAAAGCCTAGCCCACCTTGCTCAAGCCGGATGAAGAACGCGATTCGAACCCGTGTTTGAGTCACGATCACGTTTTCGCCAACGCCATTCGGTACTTGTACAGCAGCCTGCCTGCAACAAGGGGACGCGACTAAAACACGCAGCCTGAAGTTCCTTAGAAATTCACCCTGTCTCTAGCGCGCCTGGAACGCCGTCCGTGTTCACATCGACGCCGACAGCAGCAGCCGCCACACCCAGCTTGGTCGCCGTCTTCGGCTGCTCTGCGTCTTCCAACGTTAGAAGCCGAGCCAGACCGCCACCGCGGCGCTCGCGAGCCCGAGCGCTATCACGGCTCCAGTCACGGCCACGAGAACCCGGAGCGGGAGCACCTTGGCCAGCATCGCGAGCGACGGGAGGCTCACCGGTGGCAGTGTGGTCAGGAGCGCCGCGGCCGGTCCCACGCCGAGCCCGAACGTCATGAGCGTCTGGACGATGGGAATCTCTCCCGCCGTCGGAATGACGAAGAGCGTACCCGCCACTGCGAGGCCCAGCGCCCAGAGGATGCCGGTCGCGCTCGGCGTCACCGTCGGGAACAGCCACGCCCGAGTCGCGCCCAGCAGGAGGACGAGCACGACATACTCCGGGATCAGCCCGACGGCAAGCCGCCAGAGCGAGCGGACCCATCGCGACCAGACCGAGCCCTCAACGGCCACGGCGCCCTCGCCCACGGCCGCCCGCATCCCGTCCGGTGCTTCCTTCCCCGGGAGGACAAGCTCCACCAGATACGCGACACCAAAGACCAGCACGACGCCGACCACCGCGCGTAGCGCTACCCAGTGCCAGCCGAGAACGAACCCCATGAAGATCATCGTGGCCGGGTTCAGGATCGGGTTGCCGAGCCAGTACGCGAGGGCCGCCCCAGTGGAGCAGCCGTTCCTCCTGAGCCCCAGTGCCACTGGGGCCGCGCAGCATGTTCACATCATCGACGGGATCGAGGCGAGTCCGGCCAGCGCAACCCCCTTAAAGGAGAGTCGACCGAACAC
>WNFJ01426911.1_pt1 | contig 15522 bp, 17 predicted proteins | sample 5400461 | NCBI WGS metagenome assembly WNFJ01 (sample SAMN13153349, study PRJNA577476) | soil metagenome | isolation source: 115 cm saprolite on Douglas fir-dominated hillslope | place: USA:California | collected 2013-09-17 | reverse complement strand
CCGCTTGCCTCCGGAGCCCGTGTGCCCGGCGTTCAGTTGCGCCTTGACTCCAAAGCACAACTGGATTTACCCATGCAGGAGCGCCACGTGGCTGTCCGTGCAAAACGCAACTATCCAGGCCTTCGCTAGGACTGGGTGACGTCGGCTGGTGGCCACGGACTCGCCCAGGCCGGCGCGCCGACTATGGGCTCACGCCCCGCCAGCGCGAGAACCCGGACAAATAGTAAAAGATGTTCCGCCACTTATTGCCGAAAGTCGCACCCGGCGAGCTGGCATTGCACGGTCAACGGGACACGAGCGCTGGCGTCCCGCTGGGGGTTCGGCTAACGGGCGTCTCGGCGACGCTCAGCGATCTACTAGAGCCATGTAATGGTCGTTGTACCGGTAACCCTGAACGCCGACGCGCTCGGCGAGGAGGTCGAGCCCCGCTATTTGTCAGCGGAGAGTGCGAGTCGAGTGGCGGCGGTGTTCTCGGCGATGCGTTCGGCTCGCCGGGTACCGGGGATGGGCACGATCCAGGGGTGCTGGGCCAACAGCCAGGCGAGCGCGACTTGGCCGAGGGTGCGTTCGTGCACGGTGGATCCCCGTCAGGCTGAGGCGGCCGGGCTGGCCTGGTTGGCCGCGGCGTACTGCTCGTCGGTGACGGGCTCGAGCCAGGTGGTGCCGTCTCCGTCGTCGGTGCCTTCGAGCATGGCGATGTGGCTCATCGTGCAGTCGACGCCGGCGCCGTGCCAGTGCTGTTCGCCGGGCGGCGTCCAGGCGGTATCGCCGGGACGCATGCGGATCACGGTGCCGTCGCGGCTGACGACCAGGCCGGTGCCGTCGGTGCAGAACAGGGTCTGTCCGAGGGCGTGAGAGTGCCAGTTGGTGCGGGCGCCGGGGGTGAAGCGGACGATGCTGGCGATCAGCTTGGACGGGCCGTCGACCTTCTTGAGAGGGCTGACGTAGACGTCGCCGGTGAACAGTGCCCCGGGGGCTTTGGCGGCGGGGCTGGGCGTGATCAGGTGCACGGGTTCTCCTTCGGTGGGTTGCGCTGACGCGCTGAGAGTGCGCGTGGAAGCCGGACCGGTTCAGTCGTGCGGGCGGGTGGCGTCGCGGTCGGGCGTGTCCGCTGGCACGGGGTGGTCAGTGGCGGCCCAGGACGCGAGCAGCGCGAGCGCGTCGGCGGAGGCGGTGGCGGGTTCAGCGGTGTAGGCCGTGAGGACGAGGCCGGGTGCGGCGACCAGCTCCACCGAGTCGTAGGCGAGTTCGAGGTGGCCGACGACCGGATGGTTGAACGCCTTGACGCCGCCACGGTGGGTGCGGACGTCGTGGGCTCCCCATCGGACGCGGAACTCTTCGCTCTGTGTGGCGAGTTCGCCGATCAGGTCGGTGAGGTCCTTGTCGTGCGGGTTGCGGCCGGCCTCGGTGCGCAGCAGCGCGACGGCGATCGACAGCGCCCCGTCGTAGTCGGGGTAGTAGTCGGCCGCGCGCGGGTCGAGGAAGTCGAAGCGGGCGATGTTGCCGCGGTGGGCGGGATGGTCGAGCACCGGGGCGTAGAGGGCGCGGCCGAGCTGGTTGCTGGCCAGGATGTCGAGGCGGCCGTTGCGGACGAACGCCGCGGTGCCGGCCATGGAATCGAGCACGCGCTGCACGCTGGCCGGGATCTGAGCCTTGGCGCGCCGGCGTGGGGTGCGGCTCGGCTTCGCGGCGCGGGCGAGGTTGAACAGGTGCTCACGTTCGACATCGGACAGCTGCAGGGCGCGGGCGACTGCGTCGAGGACGTCGTCGGAGACGCCGCTGATGTGGCCCTTCTCCAGCCGGATGTACCAGTCGGTGCTGACGCCGGCGATCACGGCGACCTCCTCGCGGCGCAGTCCGGGCACGCGGCGGCGGCCGCCTGCCGGCAGCCCGACCTGCTCCGGGGTGAGCTTGGCGCGCCGGGTTGCCAGGAAGTCGCGGATCTCGGTCCTGTTGTCCACGGTGTCCACGTTACGAGCGTCAGCGCCGTTAGGGAGGTCGAGCTTGTACCCCCCATAACGCAACCTCCCGCGCCTGGCGTAGGTCGCGGTTTAGTGGATAACGTGACCACATCCCCGACCACCGCCACCGCGACGGATCGCTCGGCTATGCCGGCGATCGGCATCGAGAACACGCACGTCCGGAGCTCGCACGTCTCAGGAAGGGGCAGCAGCGCGCCGATCGGGGACCGTCATGCGGGTCTCGCATTGGCGGCGGCGGTGCTGGGGTTCTTCGTCGTGACCTTGGACGCCGTCGTGGTGAACGTGACGCTGCCGGTTATCCGGACCGACTTGGGCGGCGGCGTGTCCGGGCTGCAGTGGGTCGTCGACGGCTACGCGCTGATATTCGCCGCGCTGCTGCTGTCGGCCGGCTCGCTGAGCGATCGCGTCGGAGCACGTCGCGCCTTCGCCGCGGGCATGGTCGTGTTCGTCCTGGCGTCGGTCGCGTGCGGGCTCGGGTCCAGCCTGGGTGAGCTGGTCGCCGCGCGGTTCGTGCAGGGCGCGGCCGCCGCGGCGATGATGTCCTCGTCGATGGCGCTGATCCGGCAGGCCTTCCCCGATGCGAGGGCGCGCGGCCGCGCGGTCGGGGTGTGGGCGATGGGCGGCGCCGTCGCCTCCTCGTCCGGGCCGGTGCTCGGCGGCGTCCTGAACCTCGTCGACTGGCGACTGATCTTCTTCATCAACGTGCCGGCCGACGCGATCGCGCTGCTGTTGCTGGCCCGCACCGAACCTTCGCGGCCGCGGGTCGTGCCCTTCGACCTGCCCGGACAGGTCACCGGCGTGATCGCGATGAGCGGGTTGACCTTCGGCGCGATCGAAGCCGGGTCGCAGGGCTTTGCCTCGCCGCTGGTGATCGCGGCGTTCGCAGTCGCCGCGCTCGCCGCTGCGGGCTTCCTGCGTACCCAGCAGACGGTGCGCCATCCGATGCTGCCGCTCAAGCTGTTCGGCTCCCGCACCGTGGTCATCACCGTGGCCAGCGGCTTCGCGTTCATGGTCGGCTACTACGGCCTGCCGTTCGTGATCAGCCTGTTCCTGCAACAACGTCGCGGACTGACCGCGCTGCAGACCGGTTTCGTGTTCCTGCCGATGATGACCATCGGGGCGGTGCTCACCCCGTTCTCAGGCCCGGATCGGCGAACGCGTCGGACGCAGGACGATCATCATCAGCGGCCTGGCGCTGATGACTGCCGGCCTGGCCGTGATCGCTCTGCTGCCTGCAGCGGCCCCGCTGTGGCTGCTGGCCCTGCTGATGATGCTGGTCGGCCTCGGCGGTCCGACCGTGTCCCCGCCGGCCACCGCCGGGCTGCTCGACGCCGTGCCCGAACGTCAGGCGGGCGTGGCCTCCGGGGTGTTCAACACCAGCCGCCAGGCCGGCGGCGCCCTCGCGGTCGCCGTGTTCGGCGGGTTGCTCACCCACCCTGACACGTTCGTGCGCGGCGTACATACCAGCCTGCTCATCGCCGTCGGCGTGCTCGCCCTCACCGCCGTGCTCGCCCTGTTCCTGCCCACCACCAAGGAACACTCATGATCCACACGCCAACGGCCGCCTGGCCGGCCGGCGAGCTCATCCGGCTCGGCGGCGCCGACGAAATTGAAATCAGCACTCGTCGCCCCGACGGCTCCCTCCGGCCGTTCGTACCCATCTGGATCGTCGCCGTCGGCGACGCCCTGTACGTGCGCTCCTACCGCGGCACCGGCGGCGCCTGGTACCAGCACGCCACGCAGCACCCGGCCGGCAGCATCCGCTCCGCAGACCACCATGCCGACGTCACTCTCGCACCAGCCGGCCAGACCCAGCGCGAGGCGATCGACGCCGCCTACCGCGCAAAGTACGCCCGCTACGGCGTCACCTACCTGCCCCCGATACACGCCTGCCAGGCAGTCAACGCCACCCTGCGGGTCGTTCCACAGCCCTGAACCCCAACCCGACGACAGGAACCACCATGAGCGACGAGAAGGAGCCGTCCGGCGCGCAGAAGGCGTTCGGCGAGTTCGCCCCCGACTTCGTGCACTTCACCGACGACGTGCTGTTCGGCCAGGTGTGGCCGCGCACCGAGCTGTCGCCCAAGGAGCGCAGCCTGGTCACCGTCTCGGTGCTGGCCGCGCTCGGCGCCAGCGAGCAGCTCACTTACCACCTGGGCCTGGCCAAGCAGAACGGCAACACCGAGACCGAGCTGAAAGAAGCGATCACGCACATCGCCTTCTACGCCGGCTGGCCGCGGGCGATGTCCGCCATGACGGTCGCCAAGCAGGTCTTCGGCGACTGATTCCCAACGATCGAAAGGCACGTTGTGAACCCGACCTACGACTTCACCGGGCGCGTCGCATTCGTCACCGGCGCCAGCTCAGGCATGGGCTTGGCCACTGCGGGGGCCTTCGCCGAGGCCGGCGCCGCCGTGACCCTGGCCGACGTCAACGACCAAGCACTGCGCGCCGCCGAACGCGAGCTGCGCGGCGCCGGGCATCGGGTGCTGGCCACCCGGTGCGACGTCGCCGACGAGGACCAGGTCGCGGGCGCGATAGCCAGGACCGTCGAGACGTTCGGCCGCCTCGACCTGGCCTACAACAACGCCGGCATCCAATCCCCGATGACCGACGCAGCCGACGAGACTGCTGAGGTTTTCGACCGGGTCAACGCCATCAACCTGCGCGGGATCTGGGCCAGCATGAAACACGAGCTCGCCCAGATGCGGACCCAGGGCTCGGGCGCCATCGTCAACTGCTCGTCACTCGGAGGGCTGGTCGGGCTGCCCGGCCGAGCCGCCTATCACGCGTCCAAACACGGCGTTATCGGACTGACTCGCAGCGCTGCCCTGGAATACGCCTCCCGCGGCATCCGCATCAACGCCATCTGCCCCGGCACCATCGAGACCCCGATGGTGACCCAGATGATCGACTCCGGCGACCTGGACCGCGACGAGGCCGCCGCCAGCCAACCGATCGGCCGTCTCGGCAGCGCGGAGGAGATGGCCGCCGCCGTGCTCTGGTTGTGCAGCCCCGGCGCCAGCTTCGTCGTCGGCGTCGCGCTGCCCGTCGACGGCGGCTACACCGCCCGCTGACCGTCCGATCAACACCACCGAACGGCAACCGAAGGAGACCTACCATGCGAGGAGCAGTCCTCCACGCCCCCGGCGACGTCCGCCTCGACACCCGCGACGACCCGCGCATCGAGCACCCGACCGACGCCATCATCAGGATCGCCGCGACCTGCGTGTGCGGCTCGGACCTGTGGCCCTACCGCGGCATCGAAGCCGTCGACGGACCCGCACCGATGGGCCACGAGTACGTCGGCATCATCGAAGAAGCCGGCACCGACGTCACCACCCTCAAGCCCGGCCAGTTCGTCGTCGGCTCGTTCTTCGCCTCCGACAACACCTGCGAAATCTGCCAGGCCGGCTACCCATCCCGCTGCGTGCACGCTGAGCTGATGGGCGCCATCGGCACCCAGGCCGAGTACGCACGTATCCCGCTGGCCGACGGCACACTCGTCGCCACACCCGCCATGCCCGACGAGAAGTTCGTCCCGTCCCTGCTGGCCGCCTCCGACGTGCTCGGCACCGGCTGGTTCGCCGCCGTCGCCGCCGCGGTCGCACCCGGTAAGACGGTCGCCGTGGTCGGCGACGGCGCGGTCGGGCTGCTCGGCGTGCTCGCCGCCCGCGAACTCGGCGCCGAGCGCATCATCGCCTTCTCCCGGCACGAGTCACGGCAGAAGCTCGCCCGCGAGCTCGGGGCCACCGACGTCGTCACCGAGCGCGGAGACGACGGCGCCGCCCGCGTCAAGGACCTCACCGGCGGCCTCGGCGCCCACGGCGTCATCGAGGCCGTCGGCACCCAGGAGTCGATGATGCAGGCCATCCGCTCCACCCGCCCGGGCGGACACGTCGGCTACGTCGGCGTCTCACACGACGTCACCCTGCCCGGCGACGAGCTGTTCTTCTCCGCGGTCCACCTCCACGGCGGACCCGCCCCGGTCCGGCGCTTCCTGCCCGACCTTATCGACCGCATCCTCACCGGGGCCATCGACCCCGGCACGGTCTTCGACCTCACACTCCCGCTCGACCAGGTCGCCGAAGGCTACAAAGCCATGGACGAACGACGCGCCATCAAAACCCTGCTGCAGCCCTGAACGGCGCGGCCGAGCCGGTAGTTGTAGCGCGCCCGCAGCAGCATCCCCTGCGAGCGGGTCAGAACTCGTCGTCGTCCTCGCTGTCGCGTGCGTTCGGGTCGCGCAGCGGCCGCAGCTCTGCAGGCGGCTGGATGGTGAAGGCATAGCGGCCCAGGCAGTTGACGTGCGCATGCCCGAGCGGGGACAGCCGGGCGACGTCCTCGTCGTGCACGAGCTGGCCGCTGCCGCGCAGGTTCTCGACGATGGCGTCGAGGTAGCGGGTGTTCCACAGCACGACCGCGTTGAGGACCAGGCCCAGGGCGGCGAACGGGTCTTCTTGGCCTTCGCGGTAGGCCTGGCGGATCTGGCCGCGGTTGCCGTGGCAGATCTTGCGGGCGAGGCGGTGGCGGGATTCCTGCACGGTGAGTTGCCGGTTCATCCGCCGCTGGTAGGTGCCGTCGATCGGGTCGACGAGCGCGAGCAGGTGCAGGGTCTTGGCGATCTGGCCGTTTAGCAGGGTGTCCAGGATGAACAGTGAGTCGCGCGGGGTGCCGGGCACCACCATCTGCCCGATGCCGGCGACTTGGTCGTTGACGGCGTTAAGCCACGTGATGCCGCGTTTGTAGCCGAAGTACTTCGGCGACGGGCCGGCGTTGATGGTGCGAACGGGCACGACGAACCGCAGCCCGTCGACCGAGGCGAGTAGCCCACCGCCCCAGGCGCGCGCGATTGGGATCTGTGCCTGTGCGTCGATGAGCACCCCGTTGGCGGCGGCGTGGTTCTCTGCGCGCATGTAGTACTGATCCACGTGCGCGAGCCAGGCCCGGCTCAACGTCGGCTCGCCGGGCTTGATCACGGGGGTCAGCCCGACGTTGCAGGCCTCGGCCACCAGCAGCGCCGCCACGCTCACCGCGAGGTCCTTGGTGCGCGTCGAGACCTCCGCGATATGGGTGTAGGCGTGCAGCAACCCGGTCCAGGCGTGTACCTCCAGCAGCAGCTCGGGCAGGTCGACACGGGGCAGCATGGCTTGCGCAGTCGCGCAGCCGGGCCAGGCTGCCGGGTTCGCCGAGCGCGTCAAGGTGGTCGACGACCAGCCGGGCGCGGCCGTTCGGGCCGGGCACGACCCGTGCCCGCGCGTCGTCGCCGGCTTCCCCGAGGCGGGCTGCGGCCTGCTTCCACGCCGCGTCCAGCGTGATCAGCTGACGGGCCAGGTGCATCGGCGCCGGGTCGGTGAGACTGAGCCCAGCCAGCACGTCCTCGCGGACCGCTTCCCACCGGTCACCGTCGAGCAGCAGGGCCCGCGGATCGGCCCAGCGATGGGAGGGCCGGGCATACACGTCGCGCCGGGCCAGCGCCCGGTGGAGCGCTTCGAGCACGCACACTGCGTACGCGTCGCGGTCCACCGCACCGGCCGGCAGCTCGGTGCTGGCGTACACGGCCCGCTTCCAGACCGGCGTCACCAGCTCAGAATCAATCTCCTCACCGGTGAGCGGTTTCTGTGTCACGCGGCGCCGGGCTAGCTCGGGCAGGGCGCGGACCGCGGCAAGCACCCGCTCGCCGCCCGGCGCCGCGTGCAGGGCGGCCGACTCGCCGAGCAGCGTCAGGAACGGCCGAACCGTGTTGTACCGGCCGGCCAGTGCCGCGCGCATCGCCGAGTCCGCCGAGCCGTCATCGTCGGGCACGAGCTCTTCAACCAGATCGATCGCGTCGACAACGACTGCCCGCGGCGCGATTCTTTCCACCGCCGCCCACAGCGCAGCGACATCAAGCCGGATGCTGGAGTCCTCGGCAGCGGCGAGCTGGTCAAGCAATGCCCGGCCCGCGCGGGCGACCGTCTTGGAGGCCTTCTCCAGCCGCGGCAGCATCGCCAGCCGATGCCCGGCCGACGCGCGGCGGGCCGGGCTGAACAGCCGGGTCGCCAGCAGCAGCGCCAACAGGTCCAGCGTGTCATCGACCGCGGCCGCCTCCAGGTGCCGCACCACCGCGACCAGAGTCGCGGTCCGCTTCGGCTCGCCCAACCGCGCCAGCGCCGCAGTCTTGCTCCCCAGACCGGTGCGGGACAGCATCTGCAGCCGATTGGCCGGGATGTCGTCCACCCCGACGCGGCCGACCCCCAGCACGGCGAGCTGCTCGGCCCGTTGCAGCGCCTTGACCATCTCCGGTCCCGAGCTGCGACGCGGCGATCGGCGCAGCCGCTCCAGCTCCGACACCCGCGACCCGTCCGGGACCTGTAGCAGGTTCGCGAGCCGCTCCGGCAGCCCGGGATCCACGCTCCGGGTCGCTGCGGCCAGAGCCGCGAACACGCGGGCCTCGGCTGTCTCGCGCGCAGTGGCCACCTGTCGCGCCAGCACGGTGACGCCGGGCCGCAGCACCCGATTACGACGCAGCCACCCCGCCGCCTGTTCGAACAGGGCCACCGGCCCCTTAACGTGAGTCCAGGCCCGACCCTCGAGAAACCGTGCGAACGCCCCCGCGCAGCCCGGATCATCGAAGGACCGGTAGCCGTACCGGTCGCGGATCTCCCAGGCATGCTCATATGGCGTCTGCGGCCTCTGCACGTACTTCTTCACGCACGACGCGTCACCGATCTCGAGCTGCCCGGCCAGGAACTCCACCGCCGGCCACGGCACATCCAGCGGATCCTCAAGGAAGCGTCCCACCGCCCGCACCGTGCCCAGCTGCACCGCGAAGCCAAGGCGATGGTGATCCGATCGGCGACGCGCGATCAGGTCCCGATCGGCGTCATCGAGGTAGAAAAAGCGCTCGACCTCAGCCACCGGCAACTCGCCGGTGAACCGGCCATACGCACCAACCTGCTCATCGGACAAGAACTCCACCGGCATGAATCAAGACCGTAGACCCCGGGCAACACGACCACCCAGAGTCCGCAAGATCGTTCTCACCGCTAACGGCTGTTCCGTTGTTCCTCAACCCCGGCCCTCGGGAGATGTCGATGCTCGGTAGTTATGTGATCTGTCGAGGTGTCTCATCTCACGTGAGCCCCCACAGGCCCCGCTGAGGGTCACACAGCATCATCCAGCTGATCGGCTAGCTGGGCTGGGAAAAGATTGCAGCGACGAGAAGGCGTGAGACACCTGACGTGGTCACATAACAGCGGCTGGTGAGACACCATCACGTGCCAACATAACACTTGACAAAATATACGTCTCATGCAAACTAGCGCTATGGCGTCAATAGTGACTACCCCCGACAGCGCACGGCAGGAGCGGGTGCTCGCCGTGGCTCTGGAAGTGTTCGGGCGCTACGGGTTCCGCAAGGCCTCGATGGACGAGATTGCGCGGGCTGCGGACATCTCCCGGCAGGGCCTCTACTTGCACTTCGCCAGCAAGGACGCGTTGTTCCGGGCCGCCGTCCGCCGGGAACTCGACACCGCGCTCAGCGATGTTTCTCGCTGCTTGAATGAGGAAGGCGTCGGGCTCGAGCGACGTGTCGTCGCCGCGCTGGACGCTTGGCTGGGGCGTTATGTCGGGGCGACCCGGCCATGCAGCTCCGCGACATGGTCGACCGGGCCATCGCCGCGGTCGACGCCGAGGTCGCCGCGGCGATCGCCGCAGCGATGTCGGAGAACGACCGCAGGCGCCTGGGCGTGACACCGGAGGAGATCACCGCGGCGCTGCACACGGTGGCCCAAGGCGCGAGATACCTGTCCGAGGCCCGGCGGGAGTCCCGGGAGGAGTTCTTTGCTCGGTTGGCCGCTGCTACCCGGGTGATCTTCGCCGGCCTTGGCGCCGCGGCGACCAAGACGCCATAGGAGGTGCGTCGATGGAAAACACCGTCTCCGCCGATACGCATGTGGAGGTGCTGCTGCGGGTCAACGGGAGGGCCCGGCGGTTGCGGTTGGACAGCCGGGTCACGCTGCTCGACGCGCTGCGCGACGAGCTCGACCTGACGGGCACGAAGAAGGGCTGCGACCAGGGCGCGTGCGGCGCCTGCACAGTGCTGCTTGACGGCAAGCGCGTGCTGTCGTGCCTGACGCTTGCGGCGCAATGCGAGGGCCGGGGGGTGACCAGCATCGAAGGCCTGGCGGCTGACGGACGGCTGCATCCGGTGCAGGAGGCGTTCATCCGTCATGACGGTTTTCAGTGCGGCTACTGCACACCCGGGCAGATCATGTCGGCGGTCGCGCTGCTGCAGGAGGGACGAGCGGGTTCGGATGAGGAGATCCGCGAGTTCATGAGCGGCAACCTCTGTCGTTGCGGTGCGTATCCGAATATCGTCGCCGCGATCCGGGAGGTCGCCGGCCGGGGGAGCGAATAGCGATGCGACCCTTTGAGTACGTCCGTGCCGACGACGCGGCCGCCGCGGTGGCGCTGGTGAGCGCCGACCCCCAGGCTGAGTACCTCGCGGGCGGCACGACCGAGCTCGATCTCGTCTTGAAGGACGGGGTGGTCGAGCCTGGGCGGCTGGTCGACATCACGCGCTTGCCGCTGCGCGGGATCACCCTCGCTGAGGACACGTTGCGCGTTGGGGCGCTGGTCACGATGGAGGAGCTCGCCGCGGACGCGACGGTGAGCGAGCGGGTGCCGTTCGTCCGCGAGGCGCTGCTGGCAGGCGCCTCGCCGCAGCTGCGCAACATGGCGACGATCGGCGGGAACCTGCTGCAGCGCACGCGCTGTCGCTACTTCCGTGACTCGACGGTGATGGCCTGCAACAAGCGCACTCCGGGGTCTGGGTGTGCGGCGGTGCGCGGTCCGGCGCGGATGCACGCGATCCTGGGCGCCAGCGACCACTGCATTGCCCTGCACGCCTCGGACCTGTGCGTACCGCTGGTCGCGCTCGACACCGTCGTCGACATCCAGGGCGTCGACGGGGCGCGCAGCGTCCCGCTGACCCGGTTCTATGTCCTGCCAGGAGAACGGCCGGACATCGAGAACGTGCTCCAGCACGGCGAGCTGATCACGCAGATACGAATACCGCTACCGCCGGGCGGCACGCGGTCCGGCTACCTGAAGGTCCGCGACCGGGCCTCCTACGAGTTCGCGCTCACCTCCGCGGCCGCGGCGCTGCTGATCGAAGACGGCACGATCGTGCGCGCCCGCCTCGCGCTCGGCGGTGTCGGGACGATGCCGTGGCGGGCCCGCGAGGCCGAGGAGGTTCTCTGTGGCGCACCCGCCGCCGGCCGAACGTTCCGCGCGGCGGCGGAGGCCGCGCTCGATGATCCGTTCACGGTCGCGGGCACCGCGTTCAAGATCGAGCTGGCCAAGCGCACGATCGTCCGAATCCTGCAAACCGTCTCCGGAGTCCAGTCATGACGACCGTCACAAGCGAGAACACCATCGGTGATCCCGTCGATCGGATCGACGGGCCGCCCAAGGTGACGGGCGCGGCGCAATACCCGTCGGATTTCACCTTCCCCGATCTCACACATGCCGTCCTGGTGCAGTCGACGATCGCGGCCGGAACCATCAGGGGCATCGACGTAGCGAACGCGGAGGCCGCGCCGGGCGTCCTGGCGGTGATCACGCACGAAAACGCACCTGCTCTCGTCGCGGGACCGACGGCCCGGGCCGACCCATCGCCTACATCCCCCCCGTTCAAGGACAACCGGATTCTGTACCGGGGCCAGATTGCGGCCATCGTGGTGGCGCGGACGCGCGAACAGGCGGCGGCCGCGGCGCGACTGGTCGAGATCGACTACGAAGAGGCTGTTCCGGTGCTGAGTCTCGACGATCCCCGTGCCCCGGTCTTGCTTGATCAGTGGGGGCAGGACGTCGATCGCGGTGATGTCACCGCCGCGCTCGCCTCCGCCGAGGTGGCCTATGACGAGACCTTCACCACGGCAGCGGTGACCAACAACCCGATGGGGCTGTTCGCCACGGTGGCCCGCTGGGAAGGTAATCGGCTCACCGTGCACGACACGAATCAAGACCCGATGAATACGCGCAGAGCCCTGGCAACGGCGTTCAAGCTACCTGAGACTGGCGTCCGGGTTCTTGTTCCGTACCTCGGAGGCGGTTTCGGGGCCGCACTCCGCGCCTGGCCGCACGTGCTCCTGACCGCGCTCGCGGCCCGGGTCGTCGGCCGACCGGTCAAGCTCGTGCTGACCCGGCCGCAGATGTTCACGTCCGTCGGCCACCGGCCGGAGACACGGCAACGGGTGCGGCTCGGTGTCACCCGCGATGGTCGGCTGGTCGCAGTCGATCACGAGTCCACCGCGACGATCGGGGCCCTGGGCGATGGGGGCGTCGAGCCCGTCACGCAGGTCACGGGCAACGCGTACGCCTGCTCGAACGTGGCGACACACGACCGGCGGGCGCAGCTGCACATCCCAAGCCCTTACTGGATGCGTGCCCCTGGCAGGGTCCAGGGCCACTTCGCGGTAGAGTCCGCTCTCGACGAGCTGTCCTACACACTGGGCATCGACCCGATCGAGCTGCGGCTGCGCAACTACACCGAGGTCGATCCGGTGTCGGGCCGGCCGTGGTCGAGCAAGGCGCTGCGTGAGTGCTACGTCGGCGGCGCCGAACGATTCGGGTGGGCGCGGCGTACGCCCGAGACCGGATCGATGCGGGACGGGAACTGGCTGGTCGGTTACGGCATGGCCGGAGTTACGTTCACGTCAGGCCAGGCGCTCTGCCGGGCCACGGTGTCGATCGGCCGCGACGGAACCGCGCACGTGCGCAGCGCCGCCACCGACATCGGCACCGGCACCTACACGATCGCGACCCAGGTCACGGCCGAATTGCTGGGACTCGACACCGATCAGGTACGGGTCGAGATCGGCGACAGCGACCTGCCATACGCGCCGTACTCAGGCGGTTCGGGAATAGCGACATCTTTCAGCGGCGCCATCCAAGACGCCGTGGGCAACCTGGTCCGGGCATTCCTCGATGTCGTCGCCGACGACGAGTCGTCGCCGCTGCGGGGCAGGAGCCCGGATGAGATCACCTCGACGAAAGGCGGCATCCGCGTCGTCGATGCTCCCTCGATCGGTGAGACGTACGTCGACATACTCGCCCGGCATGGACTACCGGAGCTAAGCGCGGACGGCGAGAGGGACCCGCAGGCGGACGGTGCAAGCCCACCGCCGAACGGCTCATTCGCCGCGTGGTTCGCGGAAGTCCGTGTCGACGCGGACCTGGACTGCTGCGCGTCGCGCGGATGGTGTCGGCCGTCGACGCGGGCCGCATCCTCAACGAGAAGCTGGCTCGCAGCCAGATCATCGGCGGCGCCGTGATGGGCATCGGGATGACGCTGCTCGAGGAGACCGTCTTCGACCCCGAGACCGGTCGCATCGCCAATGCGACCTTTGCCGACTACCTGATCCCGGCCAACGCGGACGTGCCCGACCTCGACGTGGTCTTCGTGGGCACACCAGACACGGTGAGGCCTCTCGGCATCAAAGGGATCGGGGAGATCGGCGTGGTCGGCGTGTCAGCTGCCATCGCCAACGCCGTGTACCACGCCACCGGCCGACGCATCAGATCGTTGCCGATCACGGTTGAACAGTTGCTGTAGGCCGCACGACCAGCGCATGTGCTCACGCCGGAGCGCGAGTGCGTCCCGGCGCGATAGCCACACGGCGGCACATGTCCTGAGTCGTGCCTCGGGCCGGCTAGGTCGGCGTTTTCGGCGACGTCAGCCGCGCTACATGCGCCTCCCGATCGCGCCGTCTCGACGCGAGACTCCATAAACGGCTCCATACCCACCGCACGTTCGATCAAGTCGGCGTGAACGAGAAAGGGCCGACGTGCGGCGCTTTTGCAGAGAGGTCTTCACGTTTGGGGCTGACCTGGGCAAACGCGGTCTGGCTGGGGCGCCGCCCACAGGTTAAGCAGGTTCAGCCCACACTTTCCGGAGGGCGCTGGTCCGGTTCTGGCCGGCCGGCTGATGCGTGCCGGCGGCCTGGCTAGCCCGAAGTTACGTGATCCAGGGGATGTGAATGCTGGCGGTGACCTGGACAAACGATGCGCGAAGCAAGTCGATGTTCTGGCTACATGTCGCTGTCCGGCGCGGCATCTGGCCGTCCGTTGATGATCAACTCGGTATCACGCCGAGGGCATCGTCAGATTCTTCTGGCTACATTTTCGCAGCCGAACACCGCGTTTCCGCAGCTCATGTCACCTTTTCAAGCGCCACGCCGACGTAACTTGAGGCTAGCGGTTCCAGCGGGAGTCGTTCTCGGCGATGGCGAGGCTGAGGGCTTCGAGCTCGGTGATGAGCTCGCGCAGGCGGCGGTGGTTGTCGAACCAGGGGGCGTAGCCGGTGAGCTGCTCATCGGTCAGGATGCGGGTGGCGGTCCTGCCGTTTTCTTGCGCGTCCACTGGTGGTAGGGGCCGTGGGGGTCGCACCCTCCATCAGAGGGTGTTCCCGCAGGACGCGATCCGGGTTATCAGAGGTAGTGCGCCGTTGCCTCTGATAGCCTCCGGCGGCGCCAGGACGCGAGCTCGTGCTCGAGCGCCCACCACCAGCGTGCCGCCGCGCGGCGGCGGGGCCAGCCCGGCGCCTGCCCGGTAGCCTGCCCGCATGGAAACCACGCCGCCGGGCAATAGCACGGGCCGGGAGATCATCGAGCGCGCCGCGGAGGCCGCGCTCGGCTCGGTCCCGGTGATCGGGGCCGCGCTAGCCGTCACCTTCGTCACCACCCTGGGCTGGCGACTGGAGGAGCGCCGCCAGAAGTGGTTCACCGAACTGGCCGAGGGCGTGGAGGAACTGCGCCAGCGGATGGACGGCCTCAGCGTGGAGGCGCTGGCCGGCAACGACGTGTTCACCGACGCCGTGGTGATGGCCACCAGGACGGTCAAGCACACCCACCAGGCCGAGAAGATCCAGGCGCTGCGCAATGCGGTGCTCAACTCGGTGGCTCCCGGCGCCCCCGACGCGGACACCCAGGCGGTCATCCTGACCCTGGTCGACCGGTTCACCCCTTCGCACCTGCGGCTGGTCACGCTCTGGGACGACCCGCCCGCTTGGTTCGCCTCCCGCGGCCTGCCCCTTCCGGAGGCGGGCATGATCACCAGCCGGACGGTGACGGTCGAAGCCGGGCTGCCCGAGATGCGCGGCAGGAAGGACTTCTACCTGCTCATCGCCGACGAGCTGCGCACAGCGGGGATGCTCACCGCCAGCCTGACCGGGAGCGTTCAGCCCCCGTCCCTGATGAGCCGGCTGACGACCGATTTCGGACGGCAGTTCGTGAGGTTCATCAGCCCGGTTTCGTGACCGCTTCGGCGGCACCGGTGCGGCCGCTAGCAGGGGGCGGGCCGGGCCGCAGTGAGGGACTCCAGTGCCCCATCCAGGGTGCGGGCCAGCGGTACCGGGCCGTCCAGCCCCGTCAGGCGGAACAGCTGCCGGGTCCGCGGCCGGGCGCAAACCACCTGCAGGCTGGCCCCGTGCGCGGCGGCACGCCTGGCCGCGCCGACCAGCGCCGCGAGCCCGGCAGAATCAATGAAGCTGACC
>WNFJ01166409.1_pt3 | contig 15524 bp, 12 predicted proteins | sample 5400461 | NCBI WGS metagenome assembly WNFJ01 (sample SAMN13153349, study PRJNA577476) | soil metagenome | isolation source: 115 cm saprolite on Douglas fir-dominated hillslope | place: USA:California | collected 2013-09-17 | reverse complement strand
GCAGCGCAAGAAGCACGTGTTCGCCGCCGTCGGCGCTGAGAGCGCCTAGGTACGCAGCAATCGTCGAGCAAACGGCGGGCGGCTCGAACGCGACAACCTCGTATCCCCGTGCTCGCAAGGCATCGGCTGCGCGGTGCACCGCACGACCGAGCGCGCGAGAAGCGGACAATAACCCGTCGTCGATGTAATAGCCGACGCGCAGCCCACGGGGCGGCGGGGCCTCGGGCTCGTTCCACGCGAGCGGGGGCACACGCGGATCGAGCTCTGAGGCGCGCTCGAGATTGACCGCGCGAAAAAAGAGCTCCAGGTCTTCCACGTTGCGGGCCAATGGCCCGGCGGCACTACGGACGACTTCTTGTCCGGCGAGCACCCCTCGATAGCCGTACATCGGCAGCCGATCGAGCGTCGCCTTGAACCCGCAGATCCCGCAAAAGTGCGCCGGCGTTCGGATGCTTCCGCCGATGTCCGTACCGACCCCGAGGGGAGACATCCCTGCGGCGATCGCGGCCGCCTCGCCGCCGGACGATCCCCCGCAGGAATGCCCGAGCGACCATGGATTCGCCGTCTGCCCGAAGAGCGGATTGCGCGCCTCGGCATAGAGCATCGTCTGCGAGAGGTTCGTGCGTCCGAGAAGGACCGCGCCCGCCTCGTGCAGCAGCGTCACCAAAGATGCATTGCGCTCGGCGATACGTCCGCGCCATGCCGGGATGCCGAGTGTCGTCGTCTCTCCCGCAACGTCGAAACACTCCTTGACGGTAACGGGCACCCCGTCGAGCGGGCCGCGCGCTTCGTTGCATCGGCGCCGTGCGTCCGACGCCGACGCGTCGGCCATGGCCTTGTCGTGAAAGACTCTGGTAAAGGCGTGCAAGCGCCCGTCCAGCGCGGCGATGCGATCGAAGTGCGCGCGCAGGACTTCCTGTGCCGAGACTTCGCCACGAGCCAGCATGGATGCCAGCCGGGCGGCCGAGGCCTGCCAAAGTAGCATGACAGCGGAGGTACTACGGACACGTGCCCCGCTCGTGCGGCTGCCGCGAAATGGCGCCTCCGGCATGGCAAGTGGCGCCTGCGGATCCGTGGCGGTTGGCGGGTCCATGGTAGCCAAACCGGTGATCGTTCTTGCTTCCACTACCTCTGGAGGCCGTATGAGCACCGTCTCTCGATTGCTCTCGCATGCGAGGATGTTTCGCTGCGTTCTCCCCGTGTGCAGCGCGGTCATGCCCTGTGCGCTCGGTTGCGCTGGCGGTAGTGCCACGGGTTCGGGTCAAGGCACGACCTCCGGCGCGGGTTCGGATGACGGCGGTGGGCAGACCGGCGCAAGCTCCGGGAGTGGTGCAGCGTCCAGCGGATCGTCAACTGGATGTCCAACCGACTTTGGCTGCGCGACCGACGCCAGCGCTGGCGCCGACGGGAACGGGGTCGCCGATGCGAGCAGTGGCGCGAACATCGACTCTGGCGCCGATGCAAGAGGCGCCGCGGATGGCGGATCCGCGGGTGACGGGAACGGGGTCCCGGATGCTGGTTGCGTCGGATCAGCCTGCGCGATTCCGATCAAGCACGTCATCGTGATCGTCAAAGAAAACCACACCTTCGACAACTACTTTGGCGCGTTCCCCGGCGCGGAAGGAACGCTGACCTCGGGAGGACCGAATGTGTGTCGGAGTTCCAAAGGGCCGGGCCCATGTGCTCGCGCTCCCGACGCCCCCACTCACGACATGTGCCACGGCCATGATTGTGGAATCATAGATTGGGACCAAGGCAAGATGGACGGCTGGAATCAGCCCGGCGGCAGCGACACGGGCGACGACTTGGTTTACGCGCAATACGGTGAACAGGAGATTCCGAACTATTGGGCGTACGCGCGCCATTTCGCTCTTGGCGATCACTACTTTGCAGACGTTCTCAGTCCGAGCCTGCCAGGCCACATGTTCACCGTTGCAGCACAAGCGGGGTGGGCGACGGACAATCCGCCGACCGATCTGCCGGGCAAGCTCGTGCCAGGGCCGCCGCCGATGTTCTACGGCCCGCACCCCTACTGGGGCTGTGACGAATGGCCCGGCGACACGGTCCCAATCCTTGCCGGCGGTGTCACGCCGGCCAAAGTCTTTCCGTGTTTCAATATACCCTCCATTCCCGACGTGCTTCCGACCGGTGTGGACTGGAAATATTACGGTACGAATTTCGACGGATTTTTCTCCGATATATGGTCGCCGTTCGACGCAATCCAGGGCATTCGAAAGACCCCGAGCAAGTGGGCTCGCGTCGTCATTGCCACGCAATTGACGACGGATATCAAGAATCACACGCTCCCGGGCGTTTCTTGGCTCGTCGACCAAGATCAATACTCCGAGCATCCCGACGTGATGGTTCCCGGATTGAAACTTCCGCTCGGGGGCGTATGCGTTGGCGAGAATTGGACTGTCGATTACATCAACCAACTGATGGCCAGCGACTACTGGAAAGACACGGCCATTCTTTTCACCATGGATGATTACGGTGGATGGTACGACCACGTGCCGCCGCCTAGACAGTACGGCGGTACGGCCAGCGCGCCGTACGGGCTCGGCTTCCGGCTGCCGCTTCTCATCATTTCACCGTACGCAAAGCCCGGCTCCGTGTTCAAGGAAGTGTCGGAGACGGCTTCGATCGCTCGTTTCATCGAGCGAGTCTTCGGCGCTTCGATGACGCTCCACGACATGGATCCCGCTGCCCAGGATGGTCAGGCCAACGACCTTTTCGGCGCCTTCGACTTTTCTCAGCAGCCGCTTCCCCCGCTTGCATTGAAAACGCGAACGTGTCCGTAAAGCTCATGTCCCAGGCTACGATCGACCCCGTTCCTGCCTCGCGCATGCGCCCCGTTCCGGTGATGGATGGCCTGCCGGTCATCGGAAACCTCCTCGATGCATGGCGGGATCCGATCGATTTGTTCAGCGATGTGGCGGCGTGCGGCGACATCATGGAAATCCGCTTTCTGCACTCGCGGCACTTCCTCTTGAACGATGCGCGGGCGGTGCAACACGTCCTGGTCGACAACAACCGAAACTACACCAAAGGCCCGAACTACGCGGGGTTGAAGCTCGTGCTTGGCGAGGGGCTCGTAACCAGCGAAGGGGAATTCTGGCGGCGGCAACGCAAGCTCTCGCAGCCCGCCTTTCATCGCGACCGCATCGCATCCTTCGTGACGGCCATGATCGACGAAACCGATCGAATGCTCGAGCAGTGGGAAGCGCGCGCCGGCGAGGTGATCGACGTCCACGCCGAAATGATGAAACTGACGCTACGGATCGTCGCCCGGACTCTCTTCAGCACCGCTGTCGGGGCGGAGGCGGACGCCATCACGGAAGCGTTGGGCGTCGCGGTTCACCACGCGAACGACTACGCCGCGGCCGTCATCAAGCCCCCGCAATGGCTGCCGCTCCCCAAGAACTTCCGCTTCCGCCGGTCTCTCAAAACGCTCGACGGTTTGGTCTTTCGGATCATCGACGCCCGCCGCCGTGGCGAGAACGCCGATGCGACGGATCTGCTGGCGCTGCTCATGGCGGCCACGGAGGACGGACGCGGGATGAGCGACCGGCAGCTGCGCGACGAAGTGATGACATTATTGACGGCGGGGCATGAAACCACCGCCAACGCGCTCGCGTGGACCTTCTATCTGCTCTCCAAGGACCCTGAAGTGGAGCGGCGATTGCGGCGCGAGACGGTCGACGTTCTTGGCGATCGCGCTCCCAGCGCGGAGGACGCGCCACGCCTCCGCTACACGGCGATGGTGGTCAGCGAGTCGATGCGCCTATTCCCGCCTGCCTGGGCGTTCGAACGTCAGTCACTCGAGGACGACGGCGTATGCGGGTACCACCTGCCGTCCGGCTCCACCGTCATGATTTCGCCGTACCTGCTGCACCGCCACCCAGGGTATTGGGAGAACCCGGAGGGGTTCGATCCGGAGCGTTTCTCGCCCGAGAGAGCCGAAGGCCGACCCCGCTTCGCGTACCTCCCGTTCGGCGGCGGTCCGCGCCAGTGCATCGGGATGGGTTTCGCCGTCCTGGAGACTCAGATGCTGCTCGCGCGCGTGACGCAGCGCTTCCGCCTAGAGCTCGCGTCTTCGCGCAAGGTGGAGCCCGAGCCGCTCGTGACGCTTAGGCCGAAGGCGGGGTTGCCGATGCGCCTTCGGCGTCAGAGTTCGCGCTCCGTCGAGCCTATCGTGGCGCCAGGGGCGGCATCCTTCGCTTGAGCGTGAATCGCTGCGCCCGAGTCCCGATCAGCGAGGCATCTCGTCACCGTGGATCATGAAGAGTGTCCCCTCGGCGATGTTCGTGGCGTGGTCGGCGATGCGCTCAAGGCAATTGGCTACGCTCAGGGCGCCCATGGCAGGAGCCGTTTCCGCCGGATGGCCGGAAAGCAGGGCCACGCAATCGCGCAGCATTTCTCGGTGAATCGCGTCTACGGCATCGTCCGCGCGAAGGACTTCCTCGGCGAGCTGCGAGTTTCCCTCCAGAAACGATCGCACCGCGGCGCCGAGCATCTTGTCGGTGACGTCCGCCATTTGTTGCAGCCGCGCGCGCGTATTTCCGACGTCGGGCGGGAGGGAGCCCGCTGCTCGTGCGATGTCGACCGCCTCGTCGCCGATTCTTTCGAGATCCGTGACGAGCTTGAAGAGGGCGGTGAGCATTCGCAGATCGGAGGCGACCGGCTGCCGCAGCGCCAGGATGCGCAGGACGAGCGCGTCGATGGCCTTCTCCTGGTCGTCGATCGCATTGTCGGCGGCGTCCACCTGAGCGATCCTTTCTTTGGCACCCGTCCAGAAGGCTTCGAGCGCAAGATGCATCTGCTGCCTGCAGCGCGCCGCCATGGTTGCAAATTGCTCACGCACGGCGTGCATGTCCATTTCGAAGTCGTGGGGCCTGGGGCGTGCTGAACGATCGTCCATGGCTATTCTCCCAATCGCGGTGCACGTTACTCAGGCTCGCTCCCGGGGGCGATAGGAATACGAAGGTCGGCAATGTCCGCGCAATCATGGGATCCCGATCGGTACGCGAAGAACGCACGGTTCGTGTCGGACTTGGGCGCGGGCGTCCTCGAACTCCTTGCGCCCAAGGCGGGCGAGAAAATTCTCGATCTCGGCTGCGGCGACGGAGCGCTGACGGTCAAGCTCGTCCAACGCGGTTGTCACGCTCTAGAAGACTCCGAGCTCCTGTGCCGCTCGGGAGCACGCCTCTGCGTAGCGTTTCGCACCGTCCGGCGACGGGTGTCCGATCGAAGCACATTCCACGCTGAGGCGAGCGAAGCCATCGAGACCCTTTGCGTCGCACCATGACTTGCGCAGTGGCGCCATCGGGTCCGGGGGCTGTCCGTTTGTGTACCGCCACAGGAGCGACTCCGGCGCAAAGACGGCGTGCTCCGGTGCGAACTGTGGGTCGACGAAAGCCGCGACGTTGCCGTCGGGATCGAAGATGGCCACCGACTGCTGGATCGCGGCGTGGATGGCTCCAGTCCACGCGGCACAGCGGTTGGCGAGGTCCGAAACCAGAGGCGCGAGCGGATCGGGCAGCCGCAGCGATGCGACCGTCGCCGTTTCGGGCGTCGCGACTATCATTTCGAAGGGGTGCTCGAGAATCGACAAGAGGCCGCCCGCAATGTCGACGCCCTCCTGCAGAGCAGCGGTGGCCACTCGCCTGGCAAACTGCAAAAGCTCGAGGATGCGAGTCTGCGCGCTGACCACCGGATAGTAACCAGTCACAAGGATCTTCGCGCTCGGGAACGCTGCGCCGATTTTGCTGAGGACAAATGTGAGTCGCGGCTGGATCGAGCGGCCGCGGGCGACGACGGCGGCCAGGCTCTTTCCCGGGAGCACGAGGTTGTAGACCTCTGTGTCGTTGATGCCGCCGGCGAGGAGCACCAGGTCCACCGGCGTGTCGCCGAGGTTTGCCTTTGCGTCGAGGATCTGCCGCAAGATGTATGGCTCTTCGTTCGGGATATCGCCGACGAGATCGCGGCCCGCATCATCCGCGCAGCCCATCGAGTCGAGAACCGCCTCGTCGGTGACCGGGAACGACGCGGGAAACGGCGGGGGGTTGGGATTGATGGCCGCCAGAAGGCCGGACGCGCCGCTATGCGCGTAGCGATGGGAGTTCACCGCCAGCTGCGTAGCATTCCGCCAAGCCTCGCAAAGGAGCGTCGAGCACTTGGACGGCTCATCGAGCCCCTGCCCCCAAAGAATCGAATCGCCCAATATCAGGAGCTCTGCCATGCGTTCCCCGCCCCGGAGGAGACTACCAGGGAACCAACGTTTGGGGCCGGGGCCCCAAACGACAACCTGGGGCGGCCCCAAACGACAACCTGGGGCGGCCCCAAACGACAACCTGGGGCGGCCCCAAACGAAACCTGGGACCAACTTGCGCGATCCGCGTACGCAGGCTAAAGAGAGGACACTCACGAATCGAGCTAGCGAGCTTGCTCGCGGCTGGCCGTTGACGGCCCGCGTTTTTGCGGTGGAGCGTGATGACGCGGCCCCTTAGGTGCTCCGTCGCGCCCTTCCGAGCCCGCGGCATCGAGGACGCTCAAAGGAAAGCCCCCTTCGGGTGCTGCCGCGAGAGAGTCGATTGTGAGTTCTTTGCATTTTCATCCACGCCGTACCCGTGGCCATCGCCACGCGGATACACGCCCCTCTATCCCTTCGTCCGCCCCTCGCACGGGAGCGCCCCGCGCCCCCGACGCTGTCCCGCAGCCTATGACGCCGGAAATCGAGCGCGCCGTCGATGCCTCACCCTTCAAAGCGCTTGGCCTTTCACCGCCTTTGGTACGCGCCGTACTCGACGAACAGTACGAGAGGCCCTCGCCTGTTCAAGGGGAGGTGATTCCTCACGTCCTCGCCGGGCGCGACGTACTCGCCTGCGCACAGACCGGCACCGGAAAGACCGCTGCGTTCGTGCTCCCGCTGCTCCAGCTGCTGGCGGCGTCCCGCGGCGCAGGGATCCGCGTGCTCATCCTCAGCCCGACGCGTGAGCTGGCAGCGCAGATTGCCGAACGCGTAGTGGTTTACGGGCGCTTCCTGAACGTTCGCCATGCGGTCATCTACGGCGGCGTGAGCCAGCACCGGCAAGAGGTCGCGTTGCGCGCGGCGCCGGAGCTCATCGTCGCTACGCCAGGGCGTCTTCTCGATCTGATAGGGCAGCGGCTCGTCCGACTCGACAGCGTCGCGCACCTTGTGCTCGACGAGGCGGACCGCATGCTCGACATGGGATTCCTTCCCGACGTGCGTCGCATCACGCAGTTGGTTCCGGCGCGCCGGCAAACGCTTCTGTTCTCTGCGACGATACCGTCCGCTGTCGAAGCGCTTGCGCGAGGGATGCAAGCCAACCCCGCACGTGTGGCGATCGCTCCGGCTGTGACGACCCCCGCGACAGTCGACCAGTCGGTAGTCTTCGTCGCCAAGACCGACAAGCGCGCGCTTCTTGAACGCGTTTTGCAGGCCGGTGACGTGCAGCGCGCGCTTGTCTTCACGCGGACAAAGCACGGCGCCAATCGCCTATGCGAGCAGCTCGGTCGCGCGGGCATTGGCTCGGCGGCCCTGCACGGCAACAAGACACAGAGCGCTCGTGAGAGGGCGCTGGAGGGCTTCCGTCGCGGCACAACCCGAGTTCTCGTGGCGACCGACGTTGCGGCTCGGGGCATCGACGTCGACGGGATCTCGCTCGTCGTTAACTTCGACCTGCCCAACGTCGCTGAGAGCTACGTTCACCGTGTCGGACGGACTGGACGGGCCGGCGCCGCGGGCCGCGCGATCTCCTTCTGCGAGGCGAGCGAGCGGGGATTGCTCGGCGACATCGAGCGATTCATTCGCAGGCGCCTTCCAGTGGCTCAGGAGGGCGGTCGTTCCGAGCCGATCGCAAGCGCGCGTGAGGTCCGGCCGAACAGTGCTACTGTGCAGCGATGAGAGATAAGAAGCGATGAAGGATCAGCGGTTGAAGGTTTTTCGAGGTGCCCTCGAGGCGCTGATCGAGTCGCTCCAAGCGCACGTCCGGGTCTCGCGCTGGGCGGAGGTAGAGGCGCCGCCCGAGCCGCTTCGCACAGCCGCCGCCAAGCTGCTCGATCGATTGGGCAGCGCCGGCCGACTTTCGGCAGGAACGTTCGTTGGCACGCCCGCGGACACGACCAAGGTCGACGCGATGTTCACGGCGATGAGGCGACTGGACGTCGCGTACGTCAGTTATCGCAAGCGCGTCGAATCGGCGCCGGCTCAATCCCGGGACGCAGCGGCGACGCTCGAGGCCGAAATCGCCGAGGCAACCTCAGGCGCCGCAGACTGGGCCTAGAACTAAATCGCGCGGACGGCCTGAAGCGCCTCAGTCACCGCGCTCCAGTCGAGGGCAGGGAACCCGAACGTTCCTCGTTTCTCGGCCCAGGTGCGCGCAACGGCGGACAGCGCGTCGAGGCGCGTCGCGCCGGGCTGATCGATTGTGGGTCTCTCCGGCGCCTGGCGCGCATGGGCTCCCACGTTCCACTCACCTAGGCCGTCCTGATTCTCGCGCGGCCCCACCTCAATCGTGAGACGGATATCCTCGCAGGAAAGATCGTAGACCATGCCCTGCCGTCTGCGGAACTGGTTGGTGATCCGCACGGGCGGACGCGGTTTGTCTTTGGCCATGATGTGAAATCGCCTCGTCCCGGTTCCTAATAGTAGCACGTGAAAGCCGCTCAAACGAGCAATATCGCGGCGCGGAACCGCGATTGGCGCGTCCACCTTTCCTTTAGAAACTAGAAACTTGCTTCGCGTAGGTCTACCCGCGTCAGCTCGTCAGGGGAGCGGAGCACCCCTTCGTCCCGAATCGCGGCGGCGAGCGCCCGGTCGGCATTGATTGCTAAGTCGGCTTCACCGGCGTCGCGCGGCAGAACGATGGCGGCTACCACCGCCGGGGCGACGCCGAGCGCGAGGCTTTCGTAAATCGCATGACCGAAGACAACGGCCTCGGCGGTTGCCGACGTGATGTGAGCTCGAAGAACCCCCGCGCGCCTTGTGGTGAGCCCTTCGCGCGTCGCTTGAGGATCCTGCGCCAAGACGACGACGCCGCCCTCGTCGAGAAGAGCGAGTGCGTCGAGCTCGCGTGTGCGTGTTGGCGGAAGCGTGCAAGTGCCCGGGGTAAGACGCTCCGTGATCGCGCGGTGCTGGCGGGCATGAAGGGCAAGCTTCGCACTCGGAAATGTTCCCCAAACGAGCGCGTTCATGAGGTCGTGCCAAGAGCGTTCGCGTGTGGGTACGGCTCGATCCAGCGTGATGCGGGCATCGTACAGGGCTCGCGCGTCGAGCGGAGCGCGCCGGCCACGCCGCGGGCAAGCTTGGATGAACTTCACCGGGGGCGTGCCAGCAAAGACGCGCGCGAGGGCGTCGACCGGAGGAAAGTCCGCATGTTCGCCAAGAGCGCGCGCCGCGCGGGCTAGCGGCCAAAAGAGAGGTTCTCGGTCGCAAAAGCGAGCGCAAAACGGAGTCCGCGTTCGTACGGCAACCAGGGGCCTCATGCTGCTTTGCCAACACACTGTAAGCGAGTCGCCGCCGCCCTTCCAAACGTGAAACGACAGAGCCGCCCCGGTAGGGTTCGTTGCGCGAAATTCGAAATGGCCGTGTGGCGCCTCGCGTTCGAAACGAATATGAAATCAATTCGATCATAAAAGATCTCGTCGTACGCACATAACCAGACGACTCTGCGACCTTGGCCAGCATCCCCGACGGCATCCCAAAGACAGCCCATCATCGTCAGTCAGCCACATTCCGCCGCGTTGCTGTTCAGCTTGGGCACCAAGTCCGCCGCTTGCGCAAGGAGCGGGGTTGGACGATCGAGGAAGCCGCAGAACGCTTCGCGGTCGAGCCCGCTCACGTGCGTCGCGTCGAAGCAGGTCGGACGAACCCGTCGCTCGCCACGCTCGTCAGCATCGCCCGCGGCCTGGGAACCGACGTGACGTCCCTGTTCAAGAAGGACTGAGTTCCCGAAAACGGGCTCCAGGGAGAGCGGCTGAAACTAGCGTAGAGTTAGAAGCTTCGTCAGCTCGACGAGCTTCACGGGCTTCTCGAGGCAACGCTTTCCCGTGGCGCGGAGGTCCTTCTCCAGCTCGGGTGGCAGTCCTCCCGTGATGAAAACGAATGCGCTCGCCACCTGGGGCGCTACGGCGCGAACACGATCGAACAGCTGAAGGCCAGTCATCACAGGCATCATGATGTCGCACAGAACAAGATCGAAGCATTCGCCGCGCTCAATTCGACCGAGTGCTTCGAGCCCTGAAGTGGCGATCGCTACGTTCGCCTCTGTGGCAAGAAGGCGTGAAAGTGTGTGCGCCACGCCTGGTTGATCGTCCACGATGAGCACGCGCGGCAAAGGTCGTTCCACCATCGGGCGGAGCATAGATCATATATGATCGATGCGGGGACAAAGGCGGCACCCGCGGCGCTAGTACCGGTGCTGCCAAATGACGTCGACGATCGACGTGCCTGCATCGCCGACGGTCGTTGCCAACGACCACTGGCGCAGGAAGCGCCAATCGAGCGTGACGAGCGTAAAGTCGGGGCTGCCTGGGGGAGGGACACCGAGCACCCACGCGATCTGCAGCGAGATGTCGCGCGCAATCTGCAGTTCGACTTCCGGCCGCGGGTTGGGGGTCGACGTGTCGACCTTCGTGGTAATGCCTCCCGCCAACCCGAGCTTGTCGAGCGAACGGTTGATTCCGCCTAGAGCCTGGTTGAGCGGTTGGGTAGCTACGCCGCCCGCCGCAGCGGCGACGCTCGTCGTCTGTGTGTTACTGTTCGTGTTCTGCTGGTCGGTCGTGCCGAACAGAAGCAAGGCGAGGATTTCGTTTTGTGGCCGAGCCGGCTCGGAGCGCAAGGTCACCTTGCCCGTCTTGAGCGGTCCGACGAAATCCGCAAACACACGCGTTCCGTCCGCCGCCGTCCATCCCGCGGTAAGGACCACCTGAGGATTCGAGCCGTCGGCGCCAACGAATGTCACCGTTCCCCGTTCGATCTCGAAGGGCTTGCCCTGGATATTGATCTTGCCGCGTACCATTCGAATCTGCCCTGTGACATGCACGCCGGGGCCGATCGTCACCGTCGGCTGACCCTCCAGTCGCACGTCCAGATCGCTCCCGCGCGTCACCTGCACGTCGCCGCCAAGTCGGACCTCGATCTTGGTCGGTATCTTCGCCGGGTTGCCCGTTCCCGGGCTGCTCGTTTCATCGACGACGTCATCGCGCGCGGCGTCGAGCGCTAGCTCAATGAATTCGTCCGATTGACGCTTCACGCCGATGCGCACGCCGGCGAGGTCGCCGAGATCCTGCACGTCCCGAGTGGCTGACCCCGACGCGAGGTCGAGCGCGGCGGACGGCACGTCCACGACGACGTCGAACTCTCGGACCGTGCGATTCGCGGTCACGTCGAAGCGACCGTTGAGTTTTCCCAGCTGAACCCCATGAAACATCAGGGGAAGAGGGTCGTCCGACGGGATCTGTACGCTCGCGCTCGCGCCGCCGATCGCAAACCCTGCGAGCCATGCCGATGCGTAGGCGCTGACCTTGCCGGTGATGCCGTGGGCCACCGCATCCTGAAGACGGATGACGCCGTCCGGCGTGATTGCCAGTTTCGCTGATACGCCGTGAAACTCGCTTCCCATCGCCGCCAGTTCGAACGTTCCCTCGGTGAATGCGATCGCCCCGCTGGGCCGCGCTATCTGGCGCGTTGGGTCGACTTCGACGCGAGCATCGCCGTCGATGCGCCCCCCGAGCTCCGCGAACGAACCCGACACGAACGGCAAGAGGAGCGAGGCGCGAAACCGCTTGGCGGAGAGGGATGCCTGGGCGAGCTGCGCGGTGTCGATTTGCGGCATGATGGCGCGGCCCCAACGCGCGCCGCTGTGGGCCTGGATTCGAATGAACCCGCCGTCGACCTGGTCGAGAGTCGCCGCAGCGTCGAGCGCATGTCCGTCGACGGTCGCCGTCAGGGTGCTGCCTTTGCACCCGACCTCGCCGATTTGAAGCCCTTCGAAAGTGAGTGTTCCGGCCGCGCGTGCGTCGTCGTTCAATCTCTCGACGGAAAGCGTGCCGCTGACGAAGCCTCGCACCTGTCGATCGTCGAGTTGCTCCAGGCTTCGCAGCGGGAACCGATTGAGCTTGGCCTGCGCCGAAGCCGTCCAAGCCGGGGGCGCGCCCGCGGGGGCGGACACCCAATCGGCGGCCCTCGAGTCGACGTGCGCAGTGGCTTCGAGGACCGGCGTCTCGCGCTGAGTTCCGCGAAGCGTCGCGTCGAGATGGGCTCCGTCGTAGTGCGCGCCTAGCTCGAGGTCGAAGGGAAGGCCGACCAGACGCGGATCGGGGGGACCGCGGGTCAGCTTGGCCGTCGAGTCCACCGTCGGCTCGAGGAGGGTTCCGTGCCAGGTGATCTGTCCTTGCAGATCGCCGCGAAGTCCTGCCATGCCGAGCACGGATGGCCACGAGTCCAAGGATCGAGACGGCAGCTCGAGACGCGCGTCGACCGGTGTCGCCCGCAGTGCGTCGAGCACCCCCCGCTCGTCGGAGAAAATCGCCGCGTAAGGAACCCCACTCGATCGCGCCTCGAGCGTTACCAGGGCGCCGACCTTGTCGTCCACGCGTGCATTGATCAAGGTGGCGCCCGTATCGCCATTGACGACTGCGTGAATCGTTGGATTGATTCCCTCGATGCGCCACGTGCTCGCGAGTCGCTTTCCGGCAAGGGCGAGGCCCGTGGTACCAGCCGTCACGTCCACTTCGGGGGTCATGTCGCTCGGAGAGTCGCGCGCGACGTGCGCTTTAATCTCGAGCTGCCCGCGAACGTCGGTGAATGGAAGGGTCCCCTTCGGAAGATGGGCAGCGAGCCGGGACATGTCGACACGAGTGTCCAGATCCACGGCGCCCCATGCGTGCCGCCACGGCGCCGCCGTAAGCAGTCTACCCTTGCCGATTTCGATCGAAGACGAGTGGCCTTCGAGCGTCCCTATGTCTTCGGCGCTTGCCGTAGCGCGCCATGTAGCCTGCCGTCCGTGAACAATGGCCTCCACTTGCATATTCACGTCGCGGAGCCCAAAGCCAATACCGTGCCGCAAGTCGAGCGCCACATGGCCCTCGGCGGTTCCCGGCTTCACGAAGGCAATGAGGTCGAGCGACATCTTGCCTGCGTGGAGCGGCAGCGGAACAAATGAGCCCACACGCTCCAAGTCGATTGCGGCTCCCTTCGCCAGTAGGATGACGCCTGCCGGCGATGCCTTTAGTGACGCAGACACAGGGGACCCGAGACCTTCGACGAGAGCATCGTCGACGCGCGCGCCGCCGGCGGAGATACGAGCAAGGGTGGCGCGAGCGTGAACCGGCGCCCCTTCCCCGGCGAGATCGATGCTGAGGTCATGGAATGTGGGCTCGCCATCGAGAGTGAGCCGTCCCAGCGCCCGGAAGGCCGACAGGTGCACGGCTCCCGAACGCACGTCTTCTCCGTTGATTTCGATGTCGACCGAGGGCGCATCCAGCTTTCCAATCGCGTGCGCCTCGACGCGCGCTTCGTTAAGAGCGGCGCCCCGGACGCGAAGGCGCCTGGCCGTAGCGGAGACGCTGGCATCGAGTGCTCGACGCCGAAGGTCGACCGTTCCTGTCGCATGGACGTTGGCGCTGCCGGCGGCCAAGCCTGCGATCCGTGCCACCTCCTCCAGCCGATCCGCACGCGCATCGCCCTCGAAGGTGAGGACCGGCGTCCCTTGGGTCTGAATCAGTTGCATTGCGACGAGCGTCGGTGCGCCCGGCTCTCGGATCGCGAGCTCCGCGTGTCCCGCTGTCTCCCCGTCCGCGGTGCGCGTCAGGTCGGCCTTCAGCGTGGCCGGCGGGAGATGCGTGCCCTGGCAGTCGGCATGGCTGAGCGTGATGTTGACCCGTCCATCGACTGCGCCTTCGGCCTTCACCGTAAGGGAAACGTCGCCAGACCCCGATACATTTGAGCAAGGAATGGGAAAAACGAGAGCGTGTCCGTCGAACGCATTCACGTCGATTTGTGCTGTGACCTGGATGTTCGGCCCGAGGGTGACAGGTGCTGATATGTCTACCGTCCCGCCGCCGACCAACCCGTGTGCCGAAACCGCAAGGCGAGGCAGTGCTCCGTGCGCTTCGGCGTGAGCCGAGCAGACGGCGGTGATGGGCCAGGGTGGCCAGAGCGCGCAAATCTCAGCGGGCCCCGCGGGCGCCACATCGACGACCGCGTCAAGCTGTTCTCCGCGCAGGGCTAGATTCGCGCGCTCGCGAATCTCGCCTGCCGTTCCGGTCCACTCCGCGCGTGCGACCCGTTCGCCCCGAGAGGGCATCTCAAAATGGGCGTCTGCGTTTCCCTCTGCCTTCGCTCCAGAAGGCAGTCCTCGCACGACGACATGCGTTCGCTTGAGATCGACAAGGAGGCCCAGGGGCGAAAAAAACACGCTCGCATCGGAGTCGTCTACGTCCGCATCGAGGGGGGCGCTCGGCTGCGCGCGAACCAAAGCGTGGTTTACGTGAACGCGTGGGAGCGCCAGGCGTACTCCGCGCCCGGGGGGAGCGTTCTCGGGCGTTGGCGAACGCAGCGTGAAGGTTCGCGCGATACGTGGTACTCCGGCGTCGTCCGCGTCGAGATAGGCATCGACGCGTTCAATCGACAATTCCTGGATTTCGACGTCGATCGGTTGATGGCCAAGCAGTGAGCGCACCAGCGCAAGGGTCGATACGCGGGCGCTGACGCCTTCGACCCGCAGGACGGGCTTGCCGTCCACGTCATCGACGTGGACGTTGACTCGATAGATGCGCTTCAGCCCCAGGCGACCGATGCCCTCGATTGTCACTCGGCCCACAAGGACGGGCGCGAGAGCGCGATTGACGAGGCTGGCCACCAAGCGAGGCGAGAACGGCAGAACGCTCAAGTGCAGCACGGTCCCGACGAGCAGAGCTGACACGAACAGCACCGCGCTGACATGGGCGTGCAAGAGTGCGCTCAGGCGGCCCATGGTCAGAAGGCCTCGCCGATGCCGAACGCGATGGCGACGGGCAGTCCTAGGAGCCTCGGCTGCAATCCGTAGGTCGGATCGCGCGCTAAGGCGTGCGACTCGTCGGGCTCTCCCAAGATCTGCAGCCACGGTAGGCGCCAACCGATATCGAGTCGAATCGGACCCACCGGAGTATCGTAGCGCCCGCCAAGTCCGCACGACGTGTGCAGGTACCGAAGGCGTATCTCGCCCAAGTGTTGAGATACGTCGCCGGAGTCGCAGAAAATTGCTGCTCCAAAGGGTCCCGACACAGTGAACCGCAGTTCGGCCGACGCTTCCCACATGCTGAAGCCCCCAATCGGAGTCTGGCACACGGGGTCTGTTGGAGCGGCAGCCATACCGGTTCCCATCGGTGGTGGCATCCCGGCTGCCATCATCGGTGGCTGCGGTTTGCACTGAGCATTGGCGGTTTGCGTGAGGACCTGCATCGCCGCCGTACCCGGGTTCAGGAACGGAACGTATCCATGTGGCGACACACCGCGTACA
>WNFJ01001590.1_pt3 | contig 15525 bp, 12 predicted proteins | sample 5400461 | NCBI WGS metagenome assembly WNFJ01 (sample SAMN13153349, study PRJNA577476) | soil metagenome | isolation source: 115 cm saprolite on Douglas fir-dominated hillslope | place: USA:California | collected 2013-09-17 | reverse complement strand
GAGCACGATGCGCGTCATGAGATCCCGCTCGGAGAAGACGCCGGCGAGAGTTGGACCCTCCATGACCAGCAATGCGCCTACATGGACGTTGCACATCGTGTCCACGGCTTCGAGCACACTGGCATCGGGTGCGATGACATGGAGCGTGCGCCCCTTTTCCTCGAGGATATTTTCGATTGGCCCCATGGCAAATGCCTCCTCCTCGCGAGACACAGCAAGGTCCGATCCGAGCCTCGAAGTGTGGCTGAGCCGGGAGGAGCAGGCCGCGATACCGCCGCACCGCCCAACACGTGCGCTGCCCGAGCGCCGCGCTGTGAGTCACTTCATTGGCAGCCGATCTGGTTGTCGTCGATGGCCAAATCGTCAAACCATACGACGATGGGGCTCGGAGGCGTCTGGAAGAAGATGGTCCCGAGCGCGATGGAGGTGTAGTTCGACATCCGGGCGCCGGCCCTGCCGGTAAACGCAAGCTGGGTCACTTCTTTGCTGTCGCTGAAGAAGCGAAAGCTCTGCGTGGCGACGTCGATGTTCCACTCGGCGCAGTGCCACGACGCATCAAAGGTCCAGTTGTAACTCGAGCCCGCGCAACACGAGTCGTCGGGAATGTTGAATAGCCACTGATGCGTGCCATTGGTACCAACGACGGTATCGACGATTCGATTCTCCGTCGTTCCCTCGAGCGCGGTGAATGTGATGTGGATGACACCGCCGTTCGGTTTCGGTGGGGGAGACCCTACCTTGTAGAAGACTCGTCCCCAATGCTTGGTCACGGTCGCGCCCAGGCCTGCGAGACTCTTCTGAACACGATCCTGACCGGTTCTCATCGAGTTGCTCTTCAACGACATGCTTCCCGAATGGAACTGATCGTTGGCGAGGCCGACGCCGCCGCTCTGCCCGAAGCCTTTCAGCGTCGTCCACCCGGTTGGGATAGCTCCCACCGCACCGGACTCGAAGTCTTCGCAGAGCTTGTAGGTCTTTCCAGCACAGCCGCCCGTGCCGGCGTCGCCGCCCGCTCCGGCACCGCTGTCGGCACCGCTACCGCCGGCACCGCTACCGCTGCTCCCGCTGCGTGCTCCAGAGCCGGTGCCACCGCCGTTTGCTCCACTACCCCCGATACTGCCCGAATTCGAGCCGCCGGAACCGCTGCTGCCCAAGTTTCCCGTGAAGCTCGAACCGGTGCTGCTGCCCGTTACGGCACTTGCACCGCTTTGGGACCCAGCGCTAGACGTGCCCGCACTTGCGCCAGCGCTCGCAATTCCGCTTTGAGCGCCGGAACCCGAGTTGGACGTTGCGGAGCTGCAGCTCACGGCACAGGCGGCAACCAAGCCAATGACCGTGCGCGAATGAAGCACACGCCCCAGGCGTGAACCGAATCGCATGCCAAAGTGTGCGCTGCCGCCGGAAGGTCGCGCAAGGCGTGTTTTCACGACGAAAGAACCTCGAACACCTGGGGGAGATAAAATCGCCAGAAGCGGACGTCCGGTGTTCAGAGGGAGGAATGTGGAATATATGAACACCGATGCAGACTCGTATGTGGGGGCTCGTGTTGGGTCCATTTGTCGTTGCGTGCACGAGCGAGAATCCCTCGGGCGTCGGCCCGGGCTCGGACGGCGGCGGGTCCGACGTGAGGGCCGAGGCGGCGGACGACGCGGCGTGGGACGCGACAGTCGCCTGGGACAGTGCGCGGGACAGTTCGCGAGACGGGACTCCCAGCGATGCCACCACCGATCCGCAGGCCGAGGCGGACACTGGAAGCGACCCGCCCGTTGATGCCGCGGTCCTGGATTCGGCACCGAACACCGACGTAGCCAACGCAAACCCCGACGGCGCGCCTACCGGGTGGATTTCGCACCCCTGCAGTCTGCCGGGATCGGTGCAGTTTACCAACGGCGGCAAGGTCGTCGTGCCGGGCGGCACGACGGGAGCCATGGGCTGCGCCATGGGGTCGTCGGATCTCAGTTTTCTTTCGGTGCCCCTTGGCTTCTGCGCTCACTATTTCGGCAACGTCGGCAACGCCCGACAGATCCGCTTCGCACCCGGCGGAGAGCTCTTCGTGGCGTCACCGACAGCGTCGACGACGAGCGGAGGTCCATGCGGCCAAAACGCGATCGTCGTCTTGGCCGACGACAACGGAGACGGTCTGGCCGACGCGCCCATCACGTTCTTGTCCGGGCTGCCGAGCACGCAGGGCCTTCTCTTCGCGAACGGCTACTTTTACTACCAGGACGGAAGCCAGATTATGCGCGTGCGATACGCGCGCGGCGATCGGCTCCCCACGGGCGCCCCCGCGAAGGTCGCCGACGTCGGGCTCTCTACGGTGCAAGACAGCCTTCACTGGCCCAAGAGCATCGACGTCGCGGACGACGGCACCATTTACGTAGCCAATGGGGGCAGCCAAGGCGACATTTGCTTTGCAAACGGTGGCTCTCCAGACGGTGGCCCTCTGATCCGCGGAGCCATTCTCAAGCTCGACGGAACCCCGGGCGGAACGCCCATCGTTCAAGGCCTGCGCAACCCGATTGCCTTGCGTTGTGCGCGCGGCCACAACCGGTGCTTCGGCCTCGAGCTCGCGAAAGACTACTCGGGGCCCATGCCGGGTCGCGAGAAGCTTTTCCCCATTCGCTCCGGCGACGACTGGGGCTTCCCCTGTTGCGCGAGCACAGACCTGCCCTACACGGATGTCGTACCGGTTCCGGGCTGCTCCGGAGTCGCCACGGATACTAACTCGTTCCTCATCGGCGACACGCCGTTCGGTGTCGACTTCGAGCCCGGCATGTGGCCCGATCCATGGAAGGGTCGGGCGTACGTTGCGATTCATGGGGTCGTCGCTACCTGGACGGGAGCACGCCTCGTGGCCATCGCCATGGACCCTGCCACGGGTCTGCCTCTGCCAAGCTCGACGGCGCCCTCCGGTTCGAACACCGGCGCCATGTTGGACTTTGCGTTCGGCTGGGACAACGGCAAGCACGAGAACGGTCGTCCGACTGCGATCGCCTTCAGTCCCGACGGGCGGCTCTTTCTCGCCAATGACACCACCGGCGACATCGTTTGGATCGCGCCTCTGGGTCTTTAGATAGGCTATAGGCTCGGCGATGGTTACGCCGCGCGAAGCCGGATTTCGCATGCCCGCCGAGTGGGCGCCTCACGCGGCCACCTGGCTCGCATGGCCGAGCCATCCCGCGCTGTGGGCGGACCATCTCGAGCCGGCGCGCGCGGCCTTCGTGCGGCTGGCGTCTGCCATTGCCGAGGGCGAAGCGGTCGAGATCCTGGTCCCGGACGAGGCGAACGAACGGCAGGCACGCGCTGCGATAGCCGCCGGCGACGCGCGCTTTCATCGCGTGCCGTTTGGCGACATCTGGCTGCGCGACACGGCGCCAATCTTTCTTTGCGGGGCAGACGGCGAGGTCGCAAGTGTGCGCTTTGCGTTCAACGGGTGGGGTGGAAAGTACGTTCTCGAACATGACGACCGAGTGGCTGAAGCGATTGCCGCGACCGCCGCCGGCGCTCGAGCCTTTGCGATGCCATTCGTTCTCGAGGGCGGAGCCGTAGACGTGGACGGCGAAGGCGGCGTACTGACGACGCGTCAGTGCTTGCTCAACGCCAACCGCAACCCAAGGATGTCGGCGTTCGAAATCGAGCGGGCTGTGCTCGACGCGCTCGGCGCCGACGAGCTTCTCTGGCTGGACGAAGGACTGAAAAACGATCACACCGACGGGCACGTGGATACGATTGTCCGCTTCGTTCGCCCCGGCCTCGTTGTGGCGATGGAGCCTCGGGCTGGCGACGATCCGAACGCTGACGTATTGCGCGCGATTCTGCGCGACGTTTCCGCTCTCGCCGACGCACGCGGACGGAGGCTCGACGTCGTCCGCATCCCGTCGCCGGGTCGCGTGACCGACGCCGCGGGGCGCTTTCTTCCGGCGAGCTACGTGAATTTCTACGTCGCGAACCGGTGTGTCGTCGTGCCCACGTATGGTTCGGCGTACGATGACGAAGCGGTCGAGCGCATCGGCGCGCTCTTCCCGGGCCGGCGGACCCTTGGCATCGACGCCCGTGCGGTGCTCACCGGCGGGGGCGCGCTTCATTGCATCACTCAGCAGCAACCGAGAGGGGACATTCGATGAGCGGGCGCCTTGTCACTGTGGGTCTCGTGCAGTGCGCGCTTCCGGGTCCGCGCGCCGACAACATCGAGCGAGTGGAGCAGCACGTTCGCGAAGCGGCCGCCCGCGGCGCCAACATCGTTCTTCCGCCGGAGCTTTTTGAAGGCCCCTATTTCTGTCGCGAAGAGAAGAGCGAATGGTTCGCCGAGGCACGCGCGTTGGACGAAGACGAGGCGGTCGCCCGAATGCGAGCGGTGGCACGCGAGCTGGGAATCGTCGTGCCCGTGTCCTTCTTTGAACGCGCCGGGCCCGTTTACTACAACAGCATTGCCCTGGTCGATGCGGACGGAGCCGTGCTGGGGACTTACCGAAAGAGCCACATTCCGGATGGTCCTGGCTACGAGGAGAAGTTCTACTTTCGACCTGGCGATACCGGCTTTCGCGTGTGGCGAACGCGCTTCGCGGCCCTCGGCGTGGGCATCTGTTGGGATCAATGGTTCCCGGAGTCCGCCCGCGCCATGATGCTGCTCGGCGCCGAGCTTCTCTTGTACCCGACGGCCATCGGCAGCGAACCGCACGACCCCGACCTCGATACGCGTGACCCATGGCAACGCGCCATGGTCGGTCACGCCGTGTCGAACGCGGTGCCGGTGATCGCCGCGAATCGCATCGGCGACGAGGGAGGCCAGCGCTTCTACGGCTCGTCGTTCATCGCCAACGCACGCGGAGACAAGCAAGCCGAGTTGGGACGGTCCGACGAAGGCATCGCCCTTGCGACGTTCGATCTAGACGCGCTGGCTCGCGCGCGTGCCTCGTGGGGCTTCTTTCGCGACAGGCGCCCCGATCTGTACGAAGCGCTGAGCACCGCCGACGGCGTTCACAAGACGGGCTAGTGACTAACCTTAGTGCGAAACCGCGTGCGCATTGTGCCATGACCAAAAAGTGATGCCGGCTTGGGCGTCCGGGGCTACCCTGCGCGGCGAGGTTGTTCGCATGCTGCGCCACAGTCCGGATTGGCGAACGGTTCTCTGGGCCTTCGTGTTCTTCCCCGTCGTTGGGTTTGCGCCTTACGTCGAGCCACGGCTTTTGCCATGGCTTCTTCCCGTGAGCCTCTACTTCGGCTTCTGCGCGGGTGCGTTCAGCCACAACCATAACCATTGCCCGACGTTCAAGAGCCGCCGGCTCAACGCGTTTTACTCCGCGTGGCTCAGCATCTTTTACTTCTTCCCGACCTACATGTGGATCCCGACGCACAACTTGAATCACCACAAGTACGTGAACAAAGCGGGCGATGCGACGATCACATGGCGATACTCGAAGAAGAACACCCTCTTTACTTCGGCCACGTATTACTTCGTGTCCGCCTACTGGCAAAAGCCGGTCATCGACGAGTACAGGGCCAAGGCGAGGGCGAACAATCCCGAAGTCTACCGGCAAATCATCGCGCAGTGGGTGACGGTCGCCGGCGCGCATCTGTCGCTTCTGGCGCTCGGGATCGCTACCCGCGGCCCCAAGCTCGGTGCACTCGTTTACGTGTTCGGGTTTCTGATCCCGTCGATGTTCGCTAACTATTCGATGATCTTCATCAACTACGTTCAGCACGTGCACACCGACCCCTGGTCCGCGCACAACCATTCGCGCAACTTCGTCGGCAAGCTGGGAAACTGGCTCGTGTTCAACAACGGGTACCACGCGGCTCATCACGAAAGCGCAGGTTTGCACTGGAGCAAGCTCCCCGCCGCGCACGCGAAAATCGCTCACCTGATTGACCCTTCGCTCAACGAGCCGAGCATCCTCTGGTACATCTTGAGGGCGTACGTTCTGGGCATGTTCAGCGAGCGCTTTCGGACCAAACAAGTCGGGCGCGCGCCGTACGATCCGCCCGGCGGAGCGGCGCTCGACCTACGGACGGCGTCTGTCGCCGCGGTAGAAGTAGGTGTCAACGACTCGATGTTCTAGGGCCGTCCAGCGTTAGGCCGTAGGATGGTGAGGGGAGATCACCGGTGAGCAGTGCAGAACACCCGCTCGTTGTCGTGGGAGCGCGCGACGACGCGGCGCGACGCATCCACGAAGCGGGCGCTAACGTCGGTGTGCCGCTCGCGGTCGCAGCGCAATTGGACGACATCGCGTCTGCGCTCGCCGATGTGGAGCCGCTGGCGATCGTGTTGCGCCTCGACGCAAAGGGCGCGGCGCAGGCTTGTGCGCACATCCGCTCGCAGGCGCGTCTCGCAAAAGTGCCGATCTTCGGCCTCGTCGACGAACTCAACGACCTCGCCTTTACGGAGCTCTTCGTGTGGGGCGGCGATGATCTCGTGGGGTGGGCGACGTCCCAGCCCCTCGCGAGGCGGCTGCGCGCTTTGCGAGCATCGCCCTCCCCGGCTCAGGGGCGCCCCGCGGCCGCCCCCGGTCAGCACGCGATTGTGGCTGGAACGGAAGCCACGTGGCGCACCGTGATGGCGCGTTCGCTCTACCATGGAGGCTTCGCCGTGCGCTTCGCGACAAGCGGCGATGGTCTCTTGGAAGAGTGCCTCCGAGAGGATGCGCAAATCGTCGTTGTGAACGACGACCTCGAGCCACACGGCGCGGTCGAGGCCTTGCGGACGGCCCGGGCCCGCGGCGCGAAGGCGGCCTGCGTCCTGGTGGCGCCGCCCAAGCGGATGGCCGCCGCCAATGCCGCGGTAAAGGAGCTCGGAAAGGCCTCCGTGGCCGACGGATTTGCCCCGCCCGAGAACGTGCTCTTCCTGGTCAACGAGCTCTTGGCCGCTCGCGGCGTGGACAAGCGCGCAACCCCGCGCTTGCTTTATGGAACGGCCGTCGCGTTTCGCGCGGCAGGCCGGGAAGAAGACGAAGTCGGTTTTTCGTACAACATCAGCGGGGGCGGCCTTTACGTGCGCACGCTGGCGCCTCTCGAGCCAAAGCAAGAAGTCTGGCTCGAGATGTGGCCCCCGCGCTCGGAGCGCCGCGTGCGGCTCGCCGGAACCGTCGCATGGAGGCGCCCCTTCGGTCCCGTGGGCGGGGCGACGGTGCCCGCAGGGTTTGGCGTGCAGATCACCGACGGCCTCGCCGGCGACTTCGATCGCTGGCGCGCGGGCTACGACGCGTTCCTCACCAGTATCCTCGGCACCGAGCCGGCCGGGTAGTTCGCGCCAACGCGGTGGCACGCGCGTGGCCCTCGCTCCGATCACCGGGCAGCCTGACCTGCTCGGCAGGTCCGGGAGCATGGTTGGACGAGACGTGGCCTAATGTTAGCGTGCAGCGGCGCCACTGGGCATCGGAACACCGGCGCGACGGGTAACACTCATGCGGAATCACGACGGTGTAGATCAGAAGTGGCTGCGCGCGATCAGTGCGGCTCTCTTAATCAACAGCTGTAGTTCGGGCAACCCCGAAGTCGCGTCATCCGGGGTCGGAGGCAGCGGTGCGGGCGGCAGCGCGACGAGCGGCAGCGCGACGGGGAGTAACGCGACCGGCGGCACCAGCGGCGGTGGCGCGAACAGCAACACTGCAGGCACGGGAGCGGCGGCCGGTATAAGCGGCGGAGCCGGAGGCAGTGGAGGAGGTAGCAGCGGTGCGACGGCTGCTGCAAACGTTGTTCGCAATGACGAACGTGTTGCCGGGAAACGACCCGATGAATCGAGGCAACAACTTCAAGGTCGCTCCGCTGATCGCGGGCCCTATGTTCCGCACCTCGTTCGCCATTTCGGGCGGCAACGATGTCATCGGCTTCCGATGCGCGAGAGCGCCCTAAATTGCCCCGTCGTGCAGTTGCACGAATCGAGCGTTCGCTCACCCCAGGCGCATCTCGTCACGCAGGTCGATCCAAAGGGCCTCGTACGGTTCCCCCCGTGGAAATGTCCGCTCGGTCTGGAAGCGCATTCCCGAGAAGCTAAATTCGTTAGAAATGCGCGACGTGCAAAGCGAGCCACGCGAAAATTGGCAAATGGTTTAACAAGGGACGCCGGGTCTGGTCACTCACTCGGTAGGACGCATGCACCGAGAGACGCCAGCCAACGCCTCGGTCTGCGCGTCCCTAGCGTGTGCGGCTTTGGTCTCGCTCGGCTGCTCGAATGGCGTCAGAGCGGACACGTCCCTCGGGTCGGGGTCCGACGTTGCGGGTAGCGGATCAAGCACTGGGGTTCCGGCCCCCTCGGGGAATGGTACGGGGACGGGCGCGAACTCCAGTGTGGGCAGTACTGGCGGCGGCGCTGATGCCGCGAGCGGGATGGTCGGCGGCGGTGCAAGCGGCATCGCCATGAGCGGCGCGGGGGCAAGCGGCATCGCCGTGAGCGGCAGCGGCATCGCCGTGAGCGGCAGCGGCACGCCCGCAGCGGTCGACACGAGCCTATCGGTTCTGGAGCGCAACAAGCACCCCTCGCGCGACGGCTGCTTCACCGAGAAGACGCTGACCAAAGCCTCTGTGAAGACTATGGCGCTCGACGCGGCGTTCAACGCCACCTTCACGGGCCAGATGTATGCCTCGCCGCTCTACCTAGATAAGGGCCCCGGCGGCAAAGGCATCTTCATCGCCGTGACGACGAGCAACGACGTTTTCGCGCTCGACGAGACCGACGGCCACACGGTCTGGACGAAAAACGTCGGCCCCGCTCCAAACCCCCGCTGCGGCCCCGTCAAACCAGTCGGAATCGAGAGCACGCCCGTCATCGATCCGAACCCGAGCCCCGTCGACGGTTTTGCGACGATCTACGTCGCAGGCGCTATCGGCCCGAACGGGGTCACAGCGCACCTGGTGCATGCCCTCTCCGCCAAAGACGGCACGGAGCGCGCCGGCTGGCCTGTCAATGTGTCGATGATCCAGGCTACCGTGGCCCAGGCGGCGGGCTTCGTGTTCGACTTGGCGTCTTCGGCCCAGCGCGGCTCGCTCTCGCTCGTCAATGGCATCGTGTACGTGCCGTACGGAAGTTACTACGACTGCGGCCCGTACCATGGTTGGATCGCTGCGATTAACACCGCGGATCCCACGAAGGCAGGTGCCTGGGCGTCGGGAGGGACGGGCGAAGGCATTTGGGCGGCGGGCGGAATGGCGTCGGATGGCAACGGCGTCATCGCGGTCACCGGTAACTCCAAAGGCGCCCAGATGCACTTGGACGGCGAAGAAGTCTTGCGAATCACCGGGCTTGCCACGTTGACACGCAGCAACGCCAATATTTTTTATCCCATAGGGACGAACCCCGCGAATCCGCTCTGGCGTTCGATGGACGGCGCCGACAACGACTTCGGTTCGAATAGCCCCGTGGTTTTTCCCGTGGGGGGGACGAGCTACGTCGCCGCGGTCTCGAAGAACGGTCACTTCTTCTTGCTCAATGCGGCCAACTTCGGCGGCACCGACGTGAACAATGTGCCCCCGGGCGGCGCGTACCTGCGGGTTAGCTCGGAAGGGATGCAAATCCACACGGTGATGGCGGCGTATGCCTCGTCGATGGGGGCTCATGTGGCGTTCTCCGCCAACGGAGCGGCCGGCTGCCCCAAAGGCGCGGGAGGCTCATCGATCGTGTCGGTCGCGGCGTCTCCCGGACCCCCTCTGGCGCTGAGCGTCGGTTGGTGCGTCGGCATGACGGGAAGCCAAACATCTCCAATTGCGACGACGAGCGACGGGAAAGGTGCGGACAGCATCGTGTGGTTCGTCAATAACGGCAGCACGTTGGTGGGCGTCGACGGCGACACGGGGGCGCCTGTGGCTTCGCCCACGGGTGCTTGCTCCGCCGTTCGCGCATGGACTTCACCGATCGCGGTCAAGGGTCGGATCGTCGCGGGCGGCGACGGGCACCTCTGTTCGTGGTCGCCGCATTAGCGCGAGCGCCGGCAGCCAATTGGTCCGTGTGACCTATTCCTTGGTAGGTTTTCGGAGCTCCTGCGATGGGGCGGGTTTCGGCAGTTAGGGCGGACATGCCAGGAAGAGCTCTGCAGCGATCGAGAGCGGCGACGTACCTGCGGGTCTTGTGGACGCTCGCCGGGCCGCTGCTTTTCGGGTGCAGCAACGGCCCCACAGCGCCTGCCGGCACTCCGGCGGGCACGGGGGAGGCGTCAGGCGCCACGGCGGTGGACGGTTCATCGAGCTCCGGCGGGGCAGGCGACGTAAGCGGCTCGTCGGGCGCTCCTGAAAATGCGGGTGGCATGAGCAGCGGAAGCGGACAGGACGCCGCCACGCCTGGTAGCAGCGGTAGCGGCAGCGGCTCTGGACTAGGCAACGACGGATCACCCGGATCGCAGTCGGATGGGGGCCGGGGAGACACCGGGGGGCCGCCTCTCGACGGTTCCGCAGCAATTGGATGCCCGTTGGGCGCGATACTGTGCGAGGACTTCGAAAAATATCCCGCAGGTACCACCGATCTCACTCCCGACTGGCTGACGTACACGTACGGCGGCGGAACGCTGCAGGTCGATACGACCAAGGCCCACGCGGGCACCAAATCGCTGCACCTGACGACACCCGTCGGCGGACGCAAGTACGCGGACATCATTAGGCAGAATCCGCCAGACAAAGAACTCCTGCCGCTGCGTCATTATGGTCGGGTCATGGTGTGGGTAACCGCTCTTCCCTCAGCCGCGCACTGGAACATCAACCAGGCGGGGGGCCCATTCGCCGCCAACCCCAACCTCATTGGCAAGTACAGCTACGGTGGCCAGAATGGCGTGCTCTCGCCCAACTACACCCAGCGAGCACCCATTGGCGATGGGCTCATGCCCTTGCGCGGCGGCGGTCCCGAAAACGGCGATCCGAACACGGCGCTCGTCGACTGCGGACCGAACGCCGCGACGCAAAAGCTCGTCACCAACCAGTGGGTTTGCTGGGAGTGGATGTTTGACGGGCAAACCAATCAGCAGCATTTGTTTTTGGACGGCAAAGAACAGACCGAGGCCGCGGTCAGCGGCGTCCCCGGAACGTGTGGGGGGTGGCAGGGCCCGAAGGCGTTCACCAAGATAATCGTCGGCTGGGAGCAGTACACCCAACCAAGCGACAAACCCCAAGAGGCATTCTTGGACGACCTCGTCGTGAGCAACCAGCGCGTCGGTTGCCCGCCGTGATCACCTGGCTGGAAACGTTCGTCCGCCGGTCCGATCTGCGTATCATCGCCGCCACGGACAGGAGGGATGCTGACGATGCCGAAAAACACCAAGAAGACGAAGTCGCCGAAGTCCAACGCCAAGCTTCGCTCTGCCTTGCAGGCGATCCAACAGGCGATCGCCGCGGGACAAGGCGACTTGCGCACGCGGACGGCAGCAATGCAAGAGACGATGACAGGGGCCGGCATCGCTTTCGTCTGGTTGAACGTGAGATACGCGGGCCGCGATCCCGGCGGCAAAGGGTGGGTTTTCGTGACGTACGAGGGAGGTTCCAACTTTTCGTACTCGATCTGGCCAGAGTGGGCGTACGGCGTGGCCGAAGGAGCACTCCACTTCAACAAGCAGGTCCTCGTCGCGATTCCGGCGGATCAGCTGGCAGCCGGCAACAACCTGACGCTCGCCCTCTGCTCGGACGTAGCCCCGTGAGCCTCACGTCACTTCCTCGGGCTGGCCCTTTTCTTGGTGCCAATGATGCGCCCTCGTAGGGGCCCAACGCTCGAAGCGATCCTCCGGGGTCGCTCCGCATGATGGCGCACAGCATCGAGCGTCGGTTCTCCTTCCTCACGGGCAGTGCAGCCGAACGGGCGTATTGAAACCCGATCCCGGCGGGAGCATCTGCACCTTGGAAACGCCTCCTTGCGCGCAGGTGTATTCAACGCTGAAGTCCTTCCCAGAACCCACGGCCGGATCTCCGATGACCCCAACATCGACGAAGTAGTCGCAAGCAAAACTGCCGTCGCACACTGTTGCAACGGGACCCGTTGCGTTTCCGCGTGGGAGGCCCAGGTTGCCGCCGAACGTCGCCGCGACGACGGTGATCGACGGTTGGCGCCAGGGGCATGCGAGCGTCGCCCTTCCGCCGACACCCGCTTCGGCCGCGACGGTCGCGGTGAACACGCTGTCCGCACCGTCGCACACGTAGTGGACCACGAAGTCCTTGCTCGAGCCCGGAGCCGGGTCGCCGATCACCTGGTAGTCCACGGCGTAGTCGCACGCATCGGCACCCGAGCAATGACTGGCGACGTCGCCGGTGACGTTCCCGATCGCCGTGGCGTCGAGCACGTTCCCGCCGTAGGTCGCGTCGCGGATCTCGAGTCCCGGGCATACCAGATTGAGCGTCGTGCCGATTTCGACGTTCGACGGAACGGACGCTCGGTACACACGCGGGTTGCCGTCACAGGTCCAGTCGACGGTGAAGTCCTTCCCAACCCCGAAGGCCGGGTCGGGTCCCGAGCTGTCAATCACGTTGTAGGTGCACCTTCGCAAGCCGCCGCAGACTGCCGCTACCGCATCGGTGACGTTGCCGGCCGGGACGCCGCGGTTCTTGCCATAGGTGGCTTGCACGATGCGCATTCCCGGAGGTCCGCCGGTTGCCGTCGCGTCCTCGATACGGATGTTGTCGACCAGGTAGCTGATGGGAAGGGTGACGGAAGGTTCAGATTGAACGCCGAGTGGCCGCGCTTCGCCGTTTATTCCGAACTGCATCATGGTGTCCGAGCCATCGACGTGGAACGCGGCGGTGCACACCGTCTGCCACGTCTCGACTGGGACGAAACTCTCGCGCACGACATCCGCGCCGCTCGTGGATATGCGCATGACGCCCCAATCGGTCTGGCTCGGGAGGCCGGAGCCGTTCGACTTGGCGTCGAAGCAGACTCGGTAGTCGTGGTTCGGCTCGAATGCGAGCTGACGATTGCGGAGCGGCCAATCGCTCCCGCGCGGGATGCTCGCGGTGCGGGTGACATATCCGGCCCAGTTCGGCAGGCCACCGGTGTCGGTGCCCTCCGGCAAGATGTTCGCGCGAGCGCCGGTGTTGTCGTTCCGCCAGAAGTTGCGCTTGTCGAGCGTGTCGAAGTCCATGACGGCGCCCACCTCGATGACGTTGACGACGGCGATCGTCGCGTCGAGGACGCCGCGGGCGAGGATCGTCAAGTCCGGAGAACTCGCCGAGCGGAGCGTGAACGTTTGGAATTGGAAACCGCTCCCTGCAACGGTCGTAATGTCACCACCATCCTGCTCGCCCCCCGCGTCCTGGAGCGCCACGCGCATGCCGTTGCTCTGCGTTGTCTGGTTCACGTTCATCATCAGGCTCACGCGGTAGGTGGCCCCCGGTTTCAAGTGCAGACCACGGTGACGCAGCACGACTCCGTCGACCGTCGATTGGATGTGCGCTTGGTAATGGGGGACGTCCGCCCACGCTTGCGACATCTCCCACACAGCGTTACGGCGTTCGCTCTCGAAGCCAAGGGCGTACCAATCGCGCGGGTTCTCACCGCGGTACTTCTCGATGTCGTCTTGGATGTCGAAAATGCCGTTCGAATTCTTGTCGACGGCGCCGCTGTAACGAGAAAGCTCGTGGAGCATGTCCTTGTTCGGCTCGTTCGCGAAGAGCTCGGGTAGGAGATTCACCAAGAGGATGCTGTTGACATTGAACCGCGTGGTTCCGTCCGCGTCCGTGGTCGGCAGAAGCTGCCCGTTCCGCAGGTAGTCGCCCATCGAGTAGGCGGACCGCGAAAGGCCGCCACCGATCGACGTAGGTCCGATCAGGATCCGGTTGTTGGCCGGGTTGATGTTCGGCGATCCGCTGGCACCCGGTTGAGCCCACAAGTTCATGTCCACGAATTTCTTGTCACCGGAGAAGGCGGTGACGGTCCCGCGCGAGAAAATGCGGGCGCTCGCCTCCGGAGGCGACCCGAGGTCGTTGACCCATAGGCTGTAGATGTCTTGTCCGACCGTGGGCGTCGACAGGTCGAAATCGAGGTATCCGTATTTATCGCCGGCGTTTTCGCCGCGCTCATTGGGGTCGCAATACTGCACTTGCAGGTCGTACGGAACAGCGGCCCACGTCTGGAAGAGCTTGTGACAGATGAAGGTCTCCTGATCGTAATACCCTTCGCGCCGATAGACCTTGAAGAGCGCGGTGTGGTCGTCGTACCCGCAGTGGGCCGCCGACATCATGAGGTTCGGGCCGATCATCGATGCCGAGCAGCCATCCATCGACAAAGCGGCATAGCTCGCCAGCGTTACGTTCGCGTCCACGCCGTACTTGCGGCGCACGAGCATCGCTTCTTCACCGGGGTGCTCCTGGTCCAAGGGCGACTTCGATACGATTGTGTCCTCGACGTTCGTAGTGGCGCCGCCGCACGACGCGAGCAACCCCGCCGATGCCGAGAAAGCAAACCAAAGCCGCGAGCATCGCGGACCACCCCAAAATGGGGTCACTTCCCGAGTTGCCTTTTGTATCCAACGCATCACCGTCCTCCAAGTCTCAAGTGTTGGCCGCGGGCCCCAAGGGGCCCAGCGCCGTTCGAAGCAGCAGAGGCCATGCCAACGCCCACTAGCCAAGGACCGCATGTCGCTCGATGGTGACGCGGAGGCACAAATCCCAACGGCCCCACGAGACGTGGCCACGCGAGCGACCTTTGAAAACGAGTGCGTCACGGCGGCGCGATCCTCTCGAACGGCGCACACAGGAGCGACGACCACAAACGCGGACCGTCCCGAAAGTGTTGCACGAGACATGTTCAGCACAGCGATGGGACAAAACCGGGACGCGCAGAGCGAGCGCGATTCCACGGGCGAATCGCTCACGGTTCACGTTTGTGGGCGCGTTATCCGCAAATCGGGTTGACGTCATTGCCCCGACCCATCCAATTGGGGTGGGCCATTCCGCTGACACTGTCCCCGCAAACGAAGGATATGTTTCCTCGCCTGGCTCGCCGTCCCTTGCACGTCCGCCGCCCCTTGGAGGCACTACTCGCCGGCGGCCTCGGCGGCGAACTGCTTACCCGGCGACCGCGAGTGCAACACAACGGGTTTCAAAGGCGCAACACCAAGCGTTGCACTCGACCGCCGAGGGTTCTGGTGTCAAACGCAATTTGCAGAGCTCAATTGGTGGACGATTCCAGTTCCGACGAAAACCACCAACGAAAGGATATGTTTCCCTGCCTGGCTCGAAGAGGAACCATAACCCGGTTAGTTCGCTTCCGCCTTCGCCCGCGGCCATCGCGCGCGTGGGCGCCTGACGGTCTCCGAGCGCGCCGCGAGCCCCTGCGCGTCCCCTGCCGCTGCTTCGTACTCGCGCGGCTGCTCAGCAACGGGAGCGACGCAGCACCTCACGCACGCTCGCGCGGCGCGGGCGCCCTCAAGTGCCGCCGCAACCCGAGGCACGCTCGACCGGCAGCCGGCGAAAGGGAATCCGACGTGGCCGTCTACGCTTAGGCGCCGCGTCACAAGCTACGCGTTTCGGCTCGGTCCACGACAACCGAGTGCCAAACCGCCATGCCCCAGGTCCCCACAGGGAACGTCACCTCTCGCCATCCATCGCGCCATTGCTCGAGCG
>WNFJ01060912.1_pt1 | contig 15526 bp, 9 predicted proteins | sample 5400461 | NCBI WGS metagenome assembly WNFJ01 (sample SAMN13153349, study PRJNA577476) | soil metagenome | isolation source: 115 cm saprolite on Douglas fir-dominated hillslope | place: USA:California | collected 2013-09-17 | reverse complement strand
CGGCCTTGCGGCAGGCACAAATAGGGATGTGGAAGCAGAAGCGCTGGGCCGATCCTTATTATTGGGCCGCGTTTCAATTGCAAGGAGAGTGGCAGTAGCGCTGAGCGATGGCAGCTCTGGTTGGGCATCCTGCTTGGGTTCTCGAATACCTATGGACGACAAGAACGTAGTGACTGGCAAAGGCGATTTGACAACAGCTTCATTTGAAAGCCTGCTTCTGCGCCTGGATCCTGACCGAAACCGCGCGGGTGAGAAATACGAGAACCTCCGCCGCAGGCTGATCAAGTTCTTCCAATGGAACGATTGTTTTCCGGAAGGAGAACTTGCCGATGAAACGTTGGATCGTGTCGCCCAAAAGCTCGGAAGTATTGAAATTCGTGATGTAGGCGCATTTCTGTGGGGCGTGGCCAAGAACGTTGCGCGCGAAGCTGTGAGAAAACCGCCGCCAGGCGATCTCGACGACCTGCCACCCGGCATGGAGCCACATACCGGGCACGCAGAGCTTCCCATCATCGAACGGGCAGAGAACGAACGCCGTTTACAGTGTTTGCATCAATGTATTCAAAAGCTCCCAGCCGCCGATCGTGAATTATTCCTGGATTATGAATACTTCACCGGGAAGGCAGAGAACACGCAAGCCCTCGTAGAACGTTTTCAGCTCACGCTCTGCGCTTTGCAGTCGAAGGCACATCGGTTAAAAGTAAAAGTAGAAAGATGTGCGCTCAAATGCTTCGCTTTTCCGGAGAAGCTGCGACTGCCGGTCATGAGAAACGGAAGGGATAGCCGTGACCGATAAGGCGCAGCAAAAACAATGCATGACGAAATATCTCTTAGGACGGATGTCCGAAGAGGAGCGCGCAGACTTCGAAAAGCAATATCTTGCCAACGAAGAACTCTTTGAAGAGCTGGTTGCCACTGAGAACGAGACCATTCGTTCCTATCTGACCGGGAGCGGGTCCGAAACTGAGCGCAGAGAATTTGAAAGCCGCTTTCTTGCGACTCCTTCAAAGCGCCGGAAGGTTGAGTTTGAAAAATCATTGGGAGAATATGTATCCCGACACGCTACTGGTGCCACCGAAGGCAAAAGTGATGCTCCAGGGAAGACTTCTTTTAGCCCAGTGCGCGCAGGCACCGAGGGGGAGCACCTGTCCTTGGGGCCGGCGAAGCCTCGATTAGCGTTGTGGCGCTTTGCCGCTGCGGCCATGGTGCTGTTTATGCTGGGGATCGGCTCGTGGCTGGCGCTCGTCAATCGGCGCCTCAGCCATGAAAATCAGCAATTGCATCTGGAGAAATTGCAACGCCAGCAAGAAGAACAACAATTACGACAGCAGATCGCAGACCTGGACGTTCAGTTACAGCACGAGCGCACGATCGCCGGCGACCAGCAACAGCTCATCGCGCAGTTGCAGTCACCTGATCTCGCCGTGGGTGTTTTCACACTGGCACCTGGTTTGGCCCGGCGTGTCGACCAACAGAAGTCTCTTGTTATTCCTCACGGGCTTTCCTCGATACGTCTGCAACTGCGTCTGGAGCGCGACGAGTATCCCCGGTATGCCGTCTCCCTGGAGACCGCCGAGGGGAGCCGCATCTGGCAACAACAAAATCTAATCACCCTGAAATCTCGCAAAGGTCAGCACTTGATTGCTCTGAAAGTGCCCTCGAAGCTCCTCCAGAGCCGTACTTACATCCTCACAGTAACGGCCACGACTGCGGATGGAAATCCAGAAGAAGTCGCCGCATATGCATTCCGCATTGTAAGACAATAAGCAGACAAGAAATCTCTTCTCCGGCTATGCGCTCTATGAAAGCGTGCTCCAATTCTCCATATATATCATGGACATAGATATGTAACGATCTGCCCTTACTCGGAACGCCAAAAAAACTCCAAAAAAGATCGCAAACGCTCGCTTCTTCAAGTCACTTACTAATGAGAGCTGAAAATTGGGTTTGCCGGCAGCCGATGTCATTCTCGCGGATTTCGGAGCGACTCCTCCGTACGAGCAATCCTCAAAGTTTATGGCGCTGAGAGAGGCGGCACATTGATGGGACTCTTTAAGCGATCAGGAAGGAACTTACATCGGGGCTACGCGATGAGACGAAGATACAGCGCTTTCGCGGTATCGCTGGCAATGATAATCGGCGGCGTCACGTGCGCCTACGCCGGAGACAAGCATGCCCTGGACGGGTTTGGGAACGCTCCTGGCTTAAGGATAGAAGATGCCGCAACCTTTTCGGCGGAGGCGCAAAAGGCAGGGCTGCGGTGGGCACATCTGGGAGTCTTTTGGGATCTGATAGAGCCGAATCCACCAACTGATACCCAACAGGATCCCACCCAGATTCAGGGACCGTCCGGCAAGTGGCACAGTTATGACCTTACGGTAGTGGACCAGTTTGTTCTGGAGCTGCGCAGGCGCAACATTCACATTGCCTTGAAGATCGTCCACATCCCCCAGTGGGCGGGAGGCAGCGGCCTCCCCAATAGCTGCACTCTCGACACTTATGTACCCGGTGTTATCTGCAGTGATCACAAGCAACTATTCATAACCAACCTGTACGACTTTGCCTACGCCGCTGCCTACCGGTACCCCCAGGTCCAGTACTGGTCGTTCAGCAATGAGCCAAACCTCGGGGGGGAATTTTCTCCGCAAGACCCGATCAGTCCCTACGGGTTTCCACAAGAATTCATTGCTACCGTACAGACGCCCGGTCGCAACGGGGTCATCGATGGTATCCAGAAAGCCATCAGTGACGGCAAAGTAGCTCCCAATACGGCTCCAATATTTTACGGTCCTGAACTTGGTGTTCCCCATCACCTTGTCTCCGATAACCTTCGCCAATGCGATTACTGGAACCATTGCACAAGCTGGGTCGACTGGGTCAATGTTTTGATCCCGCAATCACAGTTCTATTCGCTTTTCGACAAGTTTACGATCCACACGTACGACGGCGACGGTGATCATGAACTGGCAAGAGCAGATCAGGTTTCTCAGGTAATGCGCAATTATGCCTTTCAGAAACCCATCTGGATTACTGAATTCAACTTCATTGACGATCCCAGGTGGGCCATCAATCACGCGGGAACGTGCTTTCTAGTCAACGGTGTACCGATTGGTGAAACGGGGCTCTTCAGCAAGATATCGGATTTCTACGCAAAGATGCAGGAATGGCCTCATACAGCCAATGGCGAGAACATTGAACGGGCGTTTTACTTTTCAATGACCGACGGAAGTGCCCCGTGCAACATTGACAGATTCGAATGGGGCCTGCTCCACCTGGATTCGACCACTGGCAATTATGCTGAAAAGAGCTACCTCTATCCCCATTTTCAGAGCATGGTGCAGGGTCCGCCGCTCCACAACCTTGCGGTAAGTTTTGCCGGCGGCGCGAGTGGCACAGTCACCTCCAACATGCCTCCCGGACTGAACTGTCCGGACTATTGTTCCGCTCTAGTTGACGACGGGCTCACGGTCACATTGACCACCACACAAGATTCAACCAGTTACTTCACTGGCTGGTCTGGGGCCTGCAGCGGCCAGGGGAGCTGTCAACTCACCATGTATGACCATCAATCCGTCACCGCCAACTTTATTCCGCTCTATCAACTCAGCGTTAACTTCGCCGGCGGCGGGAGCGGAGTCGTTACATCCACATTGCCTCCGGGATCTTCGCCTGCCGCGTTGAATTGTTCGGCGAATTGTTCCGCGCTGGTTCCGGCCAATGCAACCGTATCGTTGAGCGCGCAGGCAAGTACGGATAATCTCTTTACAGGTTGGTCTGGGGCTTGTAGCGGAAGCGACGTATGCCAGGTATCCATGACGCAAGCCCAGTCGGTCACGGCTAATTTTGTTCCGCTCTACCAGCTCAGCATTAACTTTGCCGGCGGCGGGACTGGAGTGGTTACATCCACATTGCCTCCGGGGTCCACACCTTCCGCGCTGGGTTGTTCCATGAATTGTTCCGCGCTGGTTCCGGCCAATGCAACCGTATCGTTGAGCGCGCAAGCGGCTACGGGCAGCCTGTTCACAGGTTGGTCCGGGGCTTGCAGCGGAACCGGCATCTGCCAGGTGTCGATGACGCAAGCCCAAACCGTCACCGCCAACTTTCTTCCACCTTACTCCTTGACCGTGAATCTTACGGGCACAGGAGCGGGCGCTGTCAATGCATCGCCGGCGGGTATCTACGGGCCAATGTCGTGCAACACAGTCCTCTGTACAGCTACGTACACTCCAGGGACAAACGTAACCCTCACGGCTGAGCCCAACTCTTATTCCTACCTGGTGCAATGGGGAGGAGTCTGCGCAAGTTACAGCAACAATATCAATTGCTCTGTGACAATGTCTCAATCACAGAGTGCGAGCGCCCAGTTTGATCTCAAAAACATTACGGTGACGATTCCCGTAACGGGAGCGCTCTGGCCTCAAGGCAGCAGTCAGACGATCTCCTGGACCTACCGAGGATTGGCCGACACTGGAAGCGTTCGACTCGACCTTTTGCGTGGGGGGATGCTGCTACCGCAAACCCCCGCGATCAGCACCAGCGCGACCATTGGCAGCAATGGTGCAGGTTCGTTTACTTGGAACATCCCCACGAACCTACCGCTCAGCAGCGATTACACGGTGGTGGTAACCAGCAACAGTGATCCAGTGGCGGGAATCAGCGGAATGTTCGAAATCGCTGGCAGCAGCCCTGGAATTGCTTTGACTTCAGTGAATCGTGGGATTGTCCAGCGCGCCCGGGGCACAGCGTTGTTGATTCGCTGGATTTACACCGGCCTCATTCAGAATGATCAGGCCAAGATTGAGCTCTTCGACAAAAACGGGCAGTTGGTCGGCACGATTGCAAGCAGCACAACGATTGGCAACGGGCCTACAGGAAGCGGTTCGTACACCTGGACCTTGCCGTCGGACCTGCAGATTGGGTCGGGCTACAGCATCCGGATTACAGATTTGAACAATACGGCCATCAACGACCAAAGCCACGGCTTCCTGCTGGTGCGGTAACGCATTAGGGGGAAAAGATGAATGGTTTCATCACTTTGGCATTACGCGAGTAGAGGACGAGAGGCGGAGGATGATAAGCATCTAGCTCTCGATTTATGTATCGCGAAGCTGAAATGGGTCGATAACATTATTTTTTTTAAACTTCAAGGAGAGTGAGGATAAAAGTCATGAGGAAATCTGCAATGCAATTCAAGACCATAGGGATGTGTGCCTTTCTGTTTTTGGTTCTTCCAATGATGTTGTTTGCCGGTGGAGGTTCATGTTCTACGGCAACAGCGGTCATTCCTGACGGCAGGACGCTGGAGCTGGACTATGTGCAACCGAGCCCTCAGGGTCAACCGGCCAGTGTGGCATGGTACCAGTTCAATGCCACGGCCAACCGTTCTTATTCGGTTGAAGTACACGATGATTTAGATCCAGACAACGGCGATTTTGCGGTCTCATTCTACGCTGCACCTGTCAATTGCAGCTCTCCGGTTGCGAGTACGAATTACACGGATACGCATTTGACCGAGCCCGCGGCCGGGCCGCATGCCACGCGCTTCAGCTTTGTGCCCACTACGTCCGGCGCGTATTACGTTTCTGTGCAGAACAACGGTTCAGTCGGTCATTACGTAACAGTGGCCGTGACGGAAACAACCTTGTATGCCACGAATTGGAGCACATACGCCAACCTGACTGTGTACTTCGCATTACAAAACACAACTTCTCAGTGCATAAGCTATACCCTGACGCTGATCCCCGTGGGTGGGTCGACGCAAAATACGACCAGCACCGGGACTGTAGGTACGGCCTGCGCGACTTCTGTATCCGAAGTTGGAATTAATACAAGCAGCAGTGGTCTGAATATCACCAGTCAAGCCGGCGTCGCTATCCTGACCCACAATGGTCCGCCAGGAGCCATTCAAGTATCTGGAATATCAGCAAACTTTAGTACCGCGCCATTCTCAGTTGTGCCCATACCCACAGCGCCGCGGGGGAAATGATCGGCAACGAACTAGAGAACAGAACTGAATAGGGTTGTGCGACTCGTCGCGCGACCCCAGGCACAATGAAATCAATTTCTCAAGCGAGAGTCCAGAAGTGATGAGGCCACTATGAAGAGAAACAAGATTCGTTTATTCACGCTTGCACTTGCAATCTCGGCGGTATTGCTGTGCGCTCACAATCTATGGGCGCAACAGCCGTCGCCGGAGAATTCTTCCCAGAGATTCCCACAGGTAGAGCCACCTACACCGCCAGCCGAGGCGAATACATTCCCAACTCCTCCCCCTCCTCCTCCGGCAGCAGCGGAAGATGCAAGCACGACGCCAGCGTCGCCGTCAGATGCCAGCTCAGTGCCAGAGTGGGTCATTTACCGCTTTTATTTCATGCATGTGGGCCACGTGGAGCAGGCTGCTGACGAGCAGGAAAAAAAACACAAGGAGAGCGAAGCTGCCGCATGGCGCACCCATGAGCAACACGCGGTTGATCTCAGCGACGACGAAGCGAAGACCTTGAAGGAGGTGGCTCTGGATTGCAATCGCGCTTTGAAGGACCAGGACCAGAAAATGGAGGCGTTCCGCAACAACTATCACAGTCAACATCCCGGCGATGTTCAGCCCCCGCCCGAGTACACCCAATTATGGGATGAGAGAATTCAAATCATCAGCAACCACATTGACCAACTGAAGCAGTGGCTTAGTGACTCCAGCTTCCAGAAGCTTAACAGCTATGTAAAACGGGAGTTCGCCCCAAGTATTACAAAGGTTGCGACACCCACGGCCACTCCGGAAGGAATGAAGCAGTCGACTCGTGGAGGTGCACGATGATCAAGCGTCTGAGTCTGCTCTCGTTTCTCGTCGCGGCGATGGTATTTACATCGGCCCTGCACGCGCAATCGCCCTCCACGTTTGTATTTGCGCATATTTTCCTGACAGGTAACGGACTGCAGGCCCAGTGTGGAACGGAAATGGACCAGTTCACATCGTTCAGCTATCCGTCCGCGACCACCAACTGCGACATACTCCAGAATAATCAGGTAATTGTAGCCAACACGTGTAATGCAGGAAATCCCACCAGCGACTGCCCGCTGGTGGCCTCGACCCAGCCCGGCTCCCACTATTTCACTTTTGCCGGCAATGGTTTGTTTTTGAAATTCGACGATGGCACTCTTGGGCTGTGCTTCGATCAGGGGGGGCACTTTACGTCGGGTTATTACGACCCGTACCATTATGGCACTCCTTTTGGAACACCTCTGCCCACGATCACAGAATCTGGTCGGATTTATTCCCCGAATAATGGCGCAGTCTGCTGGAACAACAGTCCTCTCGGAATAGCGGCCACATCCAGCTTCACGTTAAATACCATACAAGTCACCCCTAACCCTGTGCAGGTGTCGGTCGGCCAGACCCGGTCCTTTAGTTCCAACATTACGGCCAACTGGTCTTTGAGTGGGCCTGGCAGCATCACCGCAGGCGGCACAAGTGCGACCTACAGGCCGCCGAGCACGATTAGTAGTACACAGACAGCCTTTCTCAGAGCCTGCGCTACGGATAATTCAAACAACTGCGACACGGCGACGATAACGCTGGTGCCAATTACGGTCTCGATTTCTCCCGGTGGCAGTGTGCCGGTAATTCCTGGACCAGGACCTACACAGCAGTTCACGGCAAGCGTCAGCCCCGCTGGGGTTAGCCAGGGTGTGACATGGAAGGTGATCTCGAGCACGGGATCGCAGCCAGGTACGATCGACGGCAACGGACTCTATACACCGCCAACCAATGACAAGGTCGTGGGCACTCAATTCGACACGGTCCAGGCCTGCAGCCAACTCGATCCGTCAAGATGCGATTCAATTGTGGTATCGGTGACTCAGGTCACGATGTCCATCAGCGGCCCCGCAACACTGCTAGCTTCGACGGCAGCAACTGCGACGTATACAACAACAATCAATGGAACCAGTAGCGGCGACCTGACTTGGACCATCAATCCCGCGACAGGGGCAGGGACGATTACTTCCAACGGGTCGGGAACCTTCACGGCAACCTATACCCCGGCTGCAATCACGACCGACACCGCAATCACAATCCAAGCCTGCCTCACGGTCAGTCCCAAAATATGCAGCACGCTCTCGGCGACGGTCTCGCCGCAGGTAGTGATCAAGAGCGTCTCCTGCACGCCCGCTTGTAACGGCGGCGAAACCGACACGCTCAAGATTGACGGCACTGGTTTCGGCTCAAGCACAAGCCAGCCGAATGTCAGCTTCACTCCTCCGTCCTGCGTCATACTTTTCAACCAGACCTCATGGAACCCAGCCCCTGATATGGGGCCAGCCTCGTTCCCCATCCTGTATCAGTCAACACCATGCCAGGTCACATTGACGAGTACAGGAAATGCGACAAATTCCTCAGCCAGCATGATATTTGCTATCAACCCCGTGACCGTGACCACCACGGTATCGCCAACCAGCGCATCCGTGATCGAGGGAGGCTCCGCGGCGTTCTCGGCGAGTGCCACATGTAAAACCGCGGGCGGGCTTAACTGTACCAGCGTGATTCCGCAAACGTTCAACTGGTTCCTGACTTGTCCGTCAGCACTCCCGAACTGCGGCAGCATCAGTTCGGGCGGCTTCTATACTTCAACCACCTCGATTCCCGCTTCGATTACGAGCACACAGACGATCAATGGAAAAGCGTCCTTTGCGCCGAACACCAGCTCATTCGGCAGCTTCATCATCTCGTTGCAGCCGCTCAGTGTGACGGTTTCGCCACCTGCGGCGACACTCGCCCAGGGCCAGACGCAGCAATTTTCGTCGAGTGTTCTGCCCATCGGCGCGAACCAAGGAGTAACCTGGAGCCTCAGCCCGCCAGTTGGAACGATTAGTTCCAGCGGACTTTACACGGCGCCAAGCTCAATACCGAGCGACACGACGGTGACAGTCATTGCCTCCAGCGTGATTGATTCGGGGAGGCAAGGCACCGCTAAGGTGACCCTGAAGGCGCCGGATTTCAGCCTGACCATGTCAAGCAGCTCGTTAGGCCCGATCACGGCGGGCAGCACCGTTACCGACAGCGTAACCATCGCGCCGTCGTTTGGATTCACCGGCGCGGTAACCCTGAGCGTGAGCGGCTGTCCACAGAACGCCACCTGCACGTTCAGCCCGAATCCGGTAACGGTCAATGGACTGGCTTCCTCCATGCTTACAGTTCAGACCGCACCCAATACGCCCGGCGGAACCTTTCAGTTAACCATCAAAGCTACCAGCGGAGGCATTTCGCACAGTTCAAATCCGCCAGTCACTCTGACTGTGGCCAGCTTTTCAATCATTGCTCCGCCACCATCGCCACCATCACAAACCATCATGGCGAGCACTTGTGCCAATTACACGATCACCATAACCGACGTGAATAACTTCGCTGGTACGGTAGTCCTCGGCGTGAGCGGTGTGCCACCGTCGAGCACCGCTACGTTCACTCCGCCTTCGGCCACGCTGCCTCCCTCATTCTCGTCTGTGCTCGCGGTCTGTACTACGGCCGCGACTCCGGCGGGAACCTACCTCCTTACCATCACCGCTGCGAGTGGGGTCATAGCGGAGAGCGCAGTCGTAACGTTAAACGTAACCAACTTCTCGGTTACGCCGACTCCAGCATCGCAGAACGTTACGGTCAGCGCGCCGGTTAACTTTACGGTCGCGGTCGCTGCCCAGAACGGTTTCAACGGCACGGTGGGCCTGAGTGTGAGTGGTTGTCCACAAGACGCCACATGCACGCTCAATCCAACCAGCCTCAATGGCGGCGGCTCGTCAACGTTGACGGTTACGCTCGCAGGTACAACTCCGCTCAATACCTACACGCTCAACATTACGGCAACGAACGGAAGCTTAAGCCAGCAAACCAGCGTTACCGTTAACGTAGGCCCTGGCCTCGCGCTGACCACAGCCAATAGCGGAATTGCCGGGCGAGGCACAACGGTACCCATTAGCTGGGTCTACACCCCTGGCGTGGGCAATTCCGTGAGCATCTACCTGTATCAGGAAAACAGGTTGGTGCAAACCATCGCGTCAGGCATCGCGATTGATAATTCCAGCAGTGGGACTTATACCTACAACTGGAGTGTTCCGCAGAACCCCCAGATCGGATCGGGTTATACGATCCAGATTGTGGATTCAAGTGGCTTTCAGGATCAAACCAGCAACTACCTGATTATCCGGTAAACTCGAATCCTGCCCGCCCGGCGAGTCAAGACGGGCAGGGTTTTTGAGAAAGGCCTTTTCTTTATGCGTGGACTTATTCGACGAGCAGTTGCCAGCGGACTGGCAGTGCTAGCGGCGATTTGTGCAGTGACAGGCCAAACGGGACCAGCCAGCCCGCCTGCGGGAGGAGAACGGGCCTCCGTTATTGCTGGCAATCTGTCGCTTGGCCCAGGCTATGGCGGGGATGGTGGCGCAGCGACCGGTGCGCAACTGAAGCGACCTTTTGGGGTCGCCGTTGACAACGCAGGGAATCTGTTCATCGCGGACAGCGATAATAATGCTGTCCGGAAGGTGGATGCCAGCGGAAAAATCACAACTGTAGTGCGTGATCCGAGTGTCCGGGATTCCAGCGGCAAGATTAGGCATGTGACATTCCTCCATCCCACCGGTTTGGCTGTCGATGGTTCGGGAAATGTCTTCATCGCGGATTATCGCAATAAGGTTGTGTTGAAAATGGACCCGGCTGGCAAGGTCACGATTGCCGCGGGCACGTTGGAGAGCGGAGGATACAGCGGCGACGGCGGCCCAGCCACCAGCGCCCAGTTGCAGGATCCCGTGGGACTCGCGCTTGACAAGGATGGAAATCTCTTCATCGCAGATTCAGCCAATAGCGTCATCCGGGAAGTAGACGTTAATGGAATCATCCATACGGTGGCGGGCAATAAATTCCTAGACGGTTGGTACGGCGGGGATGGGGGGCCAGCGGTGGATGCTCGACTCAACCAACCCCAGGGCGTCGCCGTGGATAACAAAGGGAATCTGTTCATTGCTGATACCTTCCACAGTGCCATTCGGAAGGTGGATACAAACGGAAACATCAGCACCGTTGCCGGCTTATCGCCCACCGCTCCAGGCTACAGAATTCAAGGAGGCGGCTATTCAGGCGACGGCGGAGCGGCGGTCCGGGCCGCCCTGGACTTGCCAGAGGGTATCGCGGTCAACGATGCGGGCGAGCTGTTCATCGCAGATTCAGGAAATGACGTAGTTCGAAAAGTGGATTCGGCCGGACGAATCTTCACAATAACCGGCGAACACATCGGCTCAAGAGGGCAGTGGGATGGTCCTGAGGGCTTGGCAATAGACAAAGAGCGCAACTTAATCATTGCCTATACGCGAAAGAGTGTGATCGAAAAAGTAGAGCTGAAGTAACCAAGGATGCCCACCCTTGAACCCGAGCCCTCAGAAACGGACGAACCGATGCAGTTGCAAAGGTCCGCAGTGTCCTGAGTGCTCAAGCTGCTTCGCCAGAGTTGAGTAAATCCTTTGCAGAAACCTAAACGGACCAGGTCGAAATCCTTTCCAGTTTTCTTCCGAAGACGTCAGATTGGCGATTATGCTTCCTGGCTTGAATGGTACGCGCACGGGTACGCCTCTGGGTACACCAGCGCAAGGACTTAACCCACAGAACCACAAGTACCTACCTTGCACCAAAGAACAAAATTGGGCCTGTCCGGGGAAGGGGCTGGGCCGGAGCGCCCCACCTCCGCCGTAGGCGTCGGTCCCTTCGGGCTTCGCTAACGCTCGGGAGTCGCTCCGGCCCAGCCCACGAACTTGAGCCAAAGGCCGCTTCAAAGCCAAGACAAAGTTGCGCCCATCGCGGCCTGAAGCAGGCGCGAAATCGCGCCGAAATGTTCCCAATCTCCCCGGAGTTCACCACGCCTTCACGTCAGAGCCTAAGGGCACCCAACCTGAAATCACATTTGCTCTTGGACGAAAGCAGCGAAGTGCCGCATCAAAGACAAGCAGCCTGAAATTTCAGATCAGCAAGGCGGGCGGATCTTCAAGTCAAGTGCTGTCGTATCTGCCCGGTGATCCGCCCGACCAAATGCCCGCAAGGTGCGGCATAAAGCCCGTCTTTTCTGAAGGCGTTAGTACGCAACCAGCGGTGAGCGCACACCAAATACCTACGTTGCTCTGTGAAGCGACCCCCGTGCCGCCCGGCAGCACGTCCCTTCGGGCTCCGCTAACGCTTCGGGGGGCGCTCCACAGAGCAACGCCCCAAACCGAAGACCCAAAGCAAGAGCAGCCACACTCAAGCACAGCGAACGTAGCCAAAACCAAATCCGCCTAACGGCGAAACGCAAAACACACCAATGCGGATTGGCAACGCCGCATAATTTGCACTCTGCTGCTTTCTATTTACGGCAGGAACACTCCCAAGCAGAGCGTTGAGGGGGGGAAATATTCATTAACGCAAATCGCTGCGTATAAAGGCAATCCTAGCGGAATCTCACTGGATGCAGTTTCCCATTCTTGCCACCGGGGGATTGTACGGAGCGCGGGAGGCGAGTCAAGGGTCTCCGCTTCGCTCCGATGAACGCGCAAAGAGACACGCGCCCTTGACTCGTCTCCCTCTCCGCTCCGTCTTTGCTTCCGCTATGGCAAGAATGGGAAAGAAATGGGAAACACAAGGAAACCAGTGAGGATCAAAAGTGTACGGTTTCTCGGCGGCGGGCATCTAAGTATTCAGAGACTCCGGTCCGCTTCATGTTTGCTCCGCGCCTTTCTACGCCTGTCTAAATCGTTCCTTTCGTTCCGGTCAGCTAATCTGCAAGAGTCGGGAAGTGAAGGACTGCGATTATGTCGGGCGGGCCTCTGCCTTGCAAAGGACAATCCCGCAAGAGAACGCGGGGGAAGGTTCTCGTTCAAGACGGCAAACCGGCTATCGTGGCGTCCAGTTCTGGACAAAGCGAGGCGGAAGACTGGATCAAGGACGTGATTGTCCCGGTGATCGTGGAAAGATTTCTAAAAACAAAACAGTTGTCAACGAAAGAGAAGGATGAATAATACAAAACATGAGATGCGCAATTTATGCTCGTTACTCTTCAGACATGCAGCGCGATAGTTCCATCGAAGACCAAATCCGCAAGTGCCGCGAATTCGCAGAACTTCGGGGCTGGATCGTGGTGGAAGACTACGTGCGCTTTGACGAGGCCATATCTGCTGCGAGTCTGGCGCAACGCGTAGCCTTGCAATCCTTGATTGAGGATGCAAAGCAGCGACCGCGCCCGTTCGACCGGATTCTAATTGAGGACTCGTCGCGTCTCGCACGCAATCTTGAGGATGCATTACGGGTTGAAGCAATCTTGCGTTTTAATGACGTGTTCGTTACTTCCGTGAGCCAGGGCTTTGACTCACAGCAGAAGTTCTCCCGGCAACTGCTGACCCTCCACGGAATGATGGATGAGCAGTTTTTAGTGGGATTGGCTGACAAGGTGCATCGAGGGCAAGAGGGAAGAACCCTCAAAGGATTACTGGCAGGCGGCCGTTGCTACGGCTATAGAAATGTCCCTATTGAAGACCCTACCAGAACTGGGAAATACGGACGCCCGGCTGTGAGTGGTGTAGCCCTTCAGATCAACGAGGAAGAGGCCACGGTCGTAAGGAGCATTTTCCAACTCTATGCAGATGGAACCGGCTTGGCGGCGATTGCAAAGAAGCTCAATGCTGAAGCAATTTTAGCCCCACAGCCGCCACGGACGCGCCAAGTCCGGGCATGGGCGTATTCCAGCGTCTATGAAATGCTACGCAACGAACGCTATCGGGGCGTATTGGTTTGGAATCGAACTCGCAAGGAACGCAACCCAGAGACAGGGCGAAAGACGAGCAGGCCGCGTCCAGAAGCAGAATGGTTACGTGTTGATGTTCCTGAATGGCGCATCGTCTCTGAGGAACTCTGGCAAGCCGTTCAGAAGCGAACAGAAGAGATGCGCAAACACTTTGGGGCTAAGACAGCCCCAGGTCTGACGCGGGGTGCTCACTCACGTTATCTATTTAGCGGCTTGCTTACGTGTGGAGAATGCGGAGCAAAGATGGTCATAGTCTCAGGGAGTGGACTGAGGGGTTACGCCAAATACGGGTGCCCGAGCCATCGCTATCGTGGGACGTGTGCCAATGGCTTAATGATTCGTTACGAGATCCTTGAACAACAGATGCTCGCAGGATTGGAGGCACGAGTCCTAAAGCCTGAAATGGTCGAATATGCGGTTATGTGTTTCCAAAAGGAACTTGAGAGGCGACTCAACGAGGTTAAGCAGCGGAGTACCCAACAATCGTGCCAGGACGCAAAGCTCCGTTCAGAGAAAGAACGCCTCAACGCGCAAGCTGCTAATTTAGCCGATGCGATTGCCGCAAGCGGTCATTCTCCAACGTTGCTCCGCCGTCTTGCCGAAGTTGAGCAAAAGATTGCCGAAGGTGACCGGCAGCTTACAGCCCACAAGGAGTTCGATGTAACAGCCAGCTTGGATGAAATTCGAGAGTTTGTGACCAAAGAGCTTCTGGATATCCGCAGCATCTTGCGCGAAGATGTCGCCAAAACAAAGCTCGCACTGCGCCGCCATATCCGCGATCTGGTGTTAACTCCGAAGGAGGCAGATGCGGGCAAGTACTATGAAGTCTCAGGTTGTGCCTATCGGAAACTCCGTTCTGATTGAAAGCATTGACCTTATGGGGCGCCTCTTTGTAAGTTATTACTTTCTGTTGACCATATTGCTGTGCTGCTAGACTAGCGGCTTCGACGCCGGGTCGAGAAATTGTCTACAAGTCGTCAGTGCCAAACAACGTGAATGGAAGTGGAGCTCCGGCCTTTCTCTTCGAACGGCAGAAGGCTAATGATAGCAACCCGGCAGTCGTCCAGATCAACTGAGGTGCAAACTATGCTCCGAATTGTTCTTTTAACAGTGGCGGCGGCGCTGGTCGCTCGGGCTCAAGCCCAGAATTGCGACCCACAACGCACCAGGTATGCGGAGCTCAATCGCTCCCTGATCATCCAGAACAAAGCCGATGCCGAGAGATATCCCAAGATCAAAGAGGCTGCCACGCAGCAACTACGAACGCTATTGGAGCAGCAGATATCTCAACAACTGAGCAGTGACACATTCCCTCAGCTCCCCAACATCCTCGGGAGAGTACGCTGCTTGCAGAGCTTCCTTCCGCAATACAGGTCAAACCCCGAGATCACAAACGCTCCTACGGCGTTCCTTCTGCGAACTCCCGAGCCCGCCGTGGCGGTTGCTTACGAGATTTACCGGGGCGGAGCTGGAGCACCCGATACAGAAAACTTTCTTGAAGTCTTCCGGGTCGAAGGTAGCAACTGGCAACTAGTCGCACGCACTGGGGAGGACTTCAGCGGATCGACATTCTTCGTTAACCAACTGAAGCCTGGCAAGCCCGGCGAAGCTTGGTTCCTGCTGTCGGGGAAGCATTTCGGCGATTCCGGAAGTCGGCTGAAACTGAATGTGGTGAGTTTCAACGGTGTAAAGTTGAGCACGGTTTGGGAGCAATCCGGCCTTCA
>WNFJ01709984.1_pt1 | contig 15529 bp, 16 predicted proteins | sample 5400461 | NCBI WGS metagenome assembly WNFJ01 (sample SAMN13153349, study PRJNA577476) | soil metagenome | isolation source: 115 cm saprolite on Douglas fir-dominated hillslope | place: USA:California | collected 2013-09-17 | reverse complement strand
GACACGGAGAGCCTGAAGTTCATGCGCAATCCGGATGTCACGGTTCGCTCGCGCGGCGTGATGGAGAAGTGCACCTACTGCGTCCAGCGCATCGAGGCCGCGAAGATCACGGCCGACAAGGAGAACCGCGAGATTCGCGACGGCGAGATCGTAACGGCCTGCCAGCAGGCCTGCCCGACTGATGCGATCATCTTCGGCAATATCAACGACAAGAACTCCGCGGTCGCGAAGCGCAAGGCCGAGGAGCGCAACTACCAGGTCCTTGGAGACCTGAACTACCGTCCACGCACAACCTATACGGCTGGCGTCATCAACCCGAATCCGGAGCTTGCATAAGATGGCAACCAAAGGACCCCTCCACGATCCAGCCCGGGACCTGATCGTTGACCCGATGATTGACCCGCGTACCGGCGAGTACGCGGTCATCGCCCCGGGCCACAACTTCAAATCGGTCACGCAGAAGCTCGCCGGAATCGTCCTGACTTCGAATACGCCGCTGGGATGGTTCTTCGGGCTGATCGTCGCGGCCGGCGTTGCAACGGGCGTTGTGATCGGCCTGACCTGGCTGTTCCTGAAGGGCGTCGGGATCTGGGGCGTAACGATGCCCGGAGCCTGGGGCTTTGCGATCATCAACTTCGTCTGGTGGATCGGTATTGGCCATGCCGGCACGCTGATCTCGGCGATTCTGCTGCTGTTCAAGCAGACGTGGCGCAACTCGATCAACCGGTTCGCCGAGGCGATGACGATCTTCGCAGTCGTCTGCGCCGGTATGTTCCCGCTGATCCACGTGGGACGCCCATGGGTGAGCTACTGGCTGTTCCCCTACCCGAACACGATGAACATGTGGCCGCAGTTCCGGTCGCCGCTGGCGTGGGACGTGTTCGCCGTGTCGACGTATGCGACGATCTCGATCGTGTTCTGGTACATCGGCATGATTCCCGACTTCGGGACGCTGCGCGACCGTGCGCAGATGCCGTTCGCGAAGTATATGTACGGCCTGCTGTCGCTGGGCTGGCGCGGATCGACGCGGCACTGGATCCGGTTTGAGACGGCTTCCCTGCTGCTGGCCGGTCTGTCGACGCCGCTGGTGCTCTCGGTTCACACGGTCATCAGCTTCGACTTCGCGGTGGCGGCGCTGGCTGGTTGGCATACGACGATCTTCCCGCCGTACTTCGTCGCGGGCGCCGTCTACTCCGGCTTCGCCATGGTGCTGACGCTGGCGATCCCGATCCGCAAGTTCTACCACATGGAAGACCTGGTGACGCTGCGCCACCTGGACAACATGGCGAAGGTCATGTTGGCGACAGGATCCATCGTGGGCTACGGCTACGCCATGGAGGTCTTCATGTCGTGGTTTTCGGCGAGCCACTGGGAGTTCTTCATGATGTGGAACCGTATGTTCGGGCCTATGGGCTGGGCGTACTGGATCCTGGTTCTGACGAACCTTGCGATTCCGCTGACCACGCTCTGGTCGCGCAAGCTGCGGGTGAACGTGACGTACCTCTTCATCCTGTCGTTCATTGTGAACACGGGTATGTGGTTCGAGCGCTTCGTCATCGTGGTCACCAGCCTCTACCGCGAATATCTGCCGTCCAGCTGGGGAACCTATGTGGCGACCCGCTGGGACTACATCATCTTTATCGGGACGTGGGGTCTGTTCACCCTCCTGTTCCTGCTCTTCGTCCGCTTCCTGCCCATGATTCCGATGTCTGAGATCCGGATGATGCTGCCGCAGAGCAAGGTCACGCGCAGCGGGCCCGATGCAGAGACTGTTATTGAGGAGACTGCCTGATGCCGCGTACTGAAGGAATCTACGGCTTGCTGGCGGAGTTCAATACTCCGAGTGGGCTTGTCCATGCAACGGAGGAGGCTCACCGGGCAGGTTATCGCCGCATGGAGTGCTATACGCCTTACCCGGTTGAGGAAGCTGCCAGTGCACTTCACGTTCACAAGAACCGCGTGCCGCTGGTCTGTCTTCTGGGCGGACTGATGGGCGTCACGACAGCGTTTCTGATGGAGACCTGGATCTCGGTCTGGGCGTATCCGCTGAACATCGCCGGGCGTCCGCTGTTCTCGTGGCCGGCGTTCATCATTCCAGCCTACGAGTGGACGATTCTGTTCTCGGGCCTCTCGTCTGCGTTCGGCATGCTGGCGTTGAATGGGCTACCGCAGCTCTATCACCCCGTCTTCAACGCCCCAAACTTCCGTAACGGTGCGACCACGGACAAGTTCTTCCTTTGTCTGGAGGCCACCGATCCCAAGTTTTCGCTCGGCGAAACACGAGCATTCCTCGAGCAGTTCCCTGCGGTCTCCGTGGTGGAGGTGGATCATTAATACCCTAATCACACGCGCTCCGAGACTGGCCATGGCCGCTGCCGCGACCGTTGCGCTCTTCAGTGCGCTCGGCTGCCGGCAGGACATGCACGACCAGCCGAAGTTCTTTCCGGAGCGCGGCACTTCGTTCTATGCGGATGGCCGCTCCGTCCGCCCGCAGGTGGAGAACACCGTTGCGCGCAATCAGCTTCGCGAAGACAGCTACTTCTACACCGGATTCTCTGGCGGCAAAGAGGGCGACGGCATGCCCTTCCCCGTCACGCTGGATGTGCTGGCGCGTGGGCAGGAGCGCTTCAACGTGTACTGCACGCCCTGCCATTCGCGCGTGGGCAACGGCGTCGGCATGATCGTGCAGCGCGGATATGCGCAGGCGGGCAACTTCCATACGGCGCGGCTTGAGACGGCTCCGCTGGGCCACTTCTTCAACGTCATCTCGAACGGCTACGGCGCGATGCCGGACTACTCCGCGCAGGTTGCACCGGCTGACCGCTGGGCGATCGTGGCTTACATCAAGGCTCTTCAGTTGAGCCAGCATGCGACGCAGGCCGATGTTCCCGCCGGCGCGCATGTTGAGCCGCTGTCGAGCATCGCGGAGCAGGAAGGCCTGCCTGCGACGTTTGCGAACGAGTGGGTCCTGCCGCCGACTGCCGTCACCGGCACGCCCGACAATCAACCCTTCATTCTTCCCGCGCCAGGCAGTGGAACCGCAGGCAAGGGGACCCCGGGCCAGACTCAGCCATCACCTGCGGCACCGCCGGCCTCTGCCGCGACCGCTGGACCAACCGCAGTAAAGAAGTAATCTCGGAAGCTTCCGAACGAAGGCCTGAAACGCATGTCACTTGGACACGAACATCACGGAGAAGCAGGCGGGCATCACGACCACCATGGGCCGCGTACGCTTCCGGCGTCGCTTGCCGCACCGGAGGTCATCTCCGCCTGGCGCACGCGCTTACTCATCGTCGCGGTGATTGCCGCCATCGTCTCGCTGCTGGCCTTTGGGTGGACGCATGAAGGCCGGAACCACATCCTGCGCGCCTACCTGCTGGGCTATATGATGTGCTTCGGCTTCGCGGGCGGCGGGCTGGCGCTGCTGATGGTGCAGTATGTGTCGGGCGGAAAGTGGGGCCTGCTGCTCCGGCGTCCGCTGGAGGCGATGACGCGTACGCTGTGGGTGGTCGGGCTGATGTTCGTGCCGATCGCCTTCTTCATGAAGCATCTGTACCAGTGGGCGCTCTATCCCACTGCAGCCGCTACCGCACAGGCGCTGGCGAACCACGCCATCACGCTGGAGCAGGCGCTGACGGCCAACGCCAAGCGCGCGATGCTCAATCCGGTGAGCGCAATTGTGCAGACGGTCTTCATCTTCGCAGTCCTGCTGACCATTACGTACTTCCTGAATAAGTGGTCGATGCAGCGTGATGCCGATCCGGCAGCGGGAACGCAATCAAGCTTCGACTACTGGCGCACGAAGACCGAGAACCTCTCCGGTATCGGCATCTTTATCTATGTGCTTCTGCTGACGGATGGCGCGATCCTCTGGATCAAGTCGCTTGATGTGACCTGGTATTCGTCGATCTGGGGCTTGCAGTTTCTCGTCGGACAGGGCTATGGCGTTCTCGCTCTGGGCATCCTGTCGGTGATTCTGCTCTCCCGCTACGAGCCGATGAAGACGCTGCTGCGGACGACGGAACAGCACGATCTGGGCAAGTTCCTCTTCGCGTTCGTGATGCTCAATATCTACCTGAGCTTTGCCGAGTTTCTGATCATCTGGTCGGGCAATATTCCGGACGAGATTCCCTGGTACCTGGCCCGCATTCATGGCGGCTGGTGGTACATCTGTTCGCTGGACTTCGTCTGTCACTGGTTGATTCCCTTCTGCCTGCTGCTCTCGCGCGACCTGAAGCGGAACAAGACGAAGATGATCTGGCTTACGAGCTTCATGATCTTCGCTCGCTGCGTCGACCTGTTCTGGCTGATCGAGCCGAACTTCAAAGATGCCGCAGGCAATCTGCACATCGCCGGAAACACCGGAATCCTGGCGTACATCACCGTCCCCGTAACCGTGATGTGTCTCTGGGCCGCGTATTACCTAACCGAGTTGGGTAAGCGTCCTCTGATGAACGTGAACGACCCGCACCTGGAAGAGATGTTGGAGCCCGAACATGCCCACTAACGATAACCCTCTGAAACCGCACGATCCTCACGTTCGCGACACCGAGTCGCCGGGCTATGAGACGACCGACGTCAACGTGAACGGCGTCGTCGTCTTCCTCGCCGGCCTCTTTGGGTTCCTCATCGTGTTCTTCGTCTTCTGCTTCGTAATGGGCAGGGTCATCAACAATGCGCTGCAGAAGGCAGACGGTCCGACAACCAAGTGGAATACGCAATCGACGTTGGCTGGTGCAGCAACGACGGGCGGCAAGCGGCAGGACCTTCAGCAGAAAGAGCTGAACCAGCTGACCGCAGCCTTTCCTCAGCCCCGTCTGGATATCGACGACGGCAATCAGGCAACCGCCGATCTCCATGCGCGTGAGGATCTGCTGCTCGGTCACTACAGCACCGTGCCTGGACAAGGTGCAACGATACGGATTCCCATTGCTCGGGCCATGGAGCTCATCGCTCAGCGCGGCCTTCCTGTAAATGCCCGGGCAGCCACCACTTCGGTCCAGATGGCCGGTGATGTGAAGCAGGAGATTCACGCTCCCCTGACGTCAGGTTTTGCCCGTACCGGATACGAGCTGGATACGATCGAGGCCCGCGAACAGAAGATGAACTACGGCAGGGCTGTGGAAGCAGCACACGCTGAGCTCGCTCCAGCAAAGTAATAAGGTCGAAAAGACTTAAAATAGAGAAGACGGCATGATGATCAGGCGGACAATCCGAGGCGGATGGCAGGCGGCGGCACTTTGCTGCGCCCTGCTAAGTGCGCCCCTGTTCGGCCAGGTCTCAAGCTATGGCGACAAGCAGAGCGGCGATAACGCGGGCGATCAACTGCCGCAGGTGCTCCAGAAGGTTGGGGTGGCGCAGCATCTGAACCAGCAACTGCCGCTCCACGCCTCCTTCGTCGATGAGACGGGCAAGGCGATCACGCTGGGAGACTACTTCGGCAAGCGCCCCGCCGTGCTTTCGCTTGTCTACTACAGCTGCCCCATGCTCTGCTCCGAAGAGCTGGACGGTCTTACCGGCGCGCTCGAGATGGTGAAGCTCACACCGGGCAAGGACTTCGATGTCATCGTCATCAGCATCGATCCCAGCGAGACGCCTGAGCAGGCGGCGAAGAAGAAGGCCTTTTACCTGAAGCGCTACGGCCGTCCGGAGACTGCCGCAGGCTGGCACTTCCTCACCGGACAGCGGCCCGCGATCGACTCGGTCACCGATGCGGTCGGATTCGGGTATGTTCGCGTGCCGGGACCTGACGGCAAGCTCTCGCAGTTTGCCCATGCCAGCTCCATCGAACTGGTTACGACGGACGGCAAGCTGGCTCAGTACTATCTCGGCGTGGAGTACTCCCCCAAGGACGTGCTGCTGGGGCTGATCGAGGCGTCGGGCAACAAGATTGGTTCACCAGTCGCGAACATTCTGACCTACTGCTACCACTATGATCCCCAGACCAACAAGCACTCGCTCATCATCGCGCGGGTCGTCCAGCTTGGCGGCATGATCACCATGGCGGGGCTGGGGGGATTTATCTTCCTGATGTTCCGAAGAGATTTAAAGCTCGGGCGCGACCACGACCTGACCAAGAAAGAGAACGGATAAAGGGTAACGATGCATATCAGTCCAGTACTGTGGCAATTTCTGGTGAAGTGGCTCAACGCTTCGGCGCTCTTCCCGCGCGAGGCCTCGACCATTGCGCCCTACGCCGACGCGCTCTACTTCTTCCTGCTGCTGATCACGGTGATCGGCCTCACGCTTGTCGGCGCCCTGGTCTTCGGCTTCGCCATCCGGTACCGCAAGGCGAACCATCCGGTCGCCGAGCAGGTGGAGGGCTCCACGCTGCTCGAGGCGACGTGGACCATCATCCCGCTGGCTCTGTTTCTCATCGTCTTCGTGTGGGGCGCACTGCTGTACTTCCGCATCTACAATCCGCCGACCAATGCGATGAACATTTACGTCGTGGGCAAGCAGTGGATGTGGAAGGCCGAGCATCCGGGCGGACAGCACGAGATCAACGCGCTGCATGTGCCCACGGGCCGTCCCGTCCAGCTGACGATGATCTCGCAGGACGTGTTCCACAGCTTCTCGATTCCCGACTTCCGCGTCAAGCGCGAGGTTATTCCCGGCCGCTACTCGACGGTGTGGTTCCAGGCAACAGAGCCCGGAACGTACCATATCTTCTGCACGCAGTACTGCGGAACCCAGCACTCCGGCATGATCGGAGAGGTCACGGTGCTGAACCCCGACGACTATCAGAAGTGGACGCAGACGTCGACCAGCGGCATGTCGCTCGCGCAGAACGGCGAGAGGCTCTTCGCCAGCATCGGCTGTAACGCCTGCCACTCCGGCAGCGCCGCAGCACGCGGCCCGAATCTCGCGGGGGTCTACGGATCGAAGCTGAAGCTGGTGAACGGCTCCGAGGTTCTCGTCAATGACGCCTACCTGCGCGACGCGATCCTGAATCCCTCGCAGCACCTCACAGCGGGCTACGCACCGATCATGCCCACGTATCAGGGGCAGGTCAGCGAAGAGGGCCTGATCGACCTCGTTGAGTACATTAAGACACTGCAAACCAACTACCGTGTTCAGCAGACGCTGACCACGTCCGAGTCGAACCAAGCGGCGCCGACAACGCCAGGGGTGGTAAAGCCATGAGCGCAACAAGCACTACAATCCTCAACCTGCCCGACCAGAGGACGGCAACCCTTCCGAAGAAGACCTACATCAACGCAGAGGATGGCATTCTCAGCTGGCTCCTCACCGGTGACCACAAGCGCATCGCGATCCTCTACCTGATCTCGATCACCTTCTTCTTCTTCATCGGTGGAGCGTTCGCCGGACTGATTCGCCTTGAGTTGTTGACGCCGCAGCCCGACCTGGTGGCTTCGGATACGTACAACAAGCTCTTCTCCATGCATGGAATCGTCATGATCTTCCTCTTCCTGGTGCCGTCTGTCCCGGCCACCCTGGGGAACTTCCTGATACCCATCATGCTGGGAGCGAAGGACCTTGCCTTTCCGAAGATCAACCTGCTGAGCTGGTACCTCTACTGGATCGGCGGCCTGTTCACGCTGGCGGCGCTGGTGCTTGGCGGCGTCGATACCGGGTGGACCTTTACCACTCCGCTCTCGACTCACTATCTGAATACGCACGTGGTTACAGCGGCGACCGGAGTCTTCATCATCGGCTTCTCGTCGATCTTTACCGGCCTGAACTTCATCGTGACGATCCACCGGATGCGCGCGCCAGGCATGACTTGGTTCCGCATGCCGCTCTTCTGCTGGTCGAACTATGCCGCCTCTATCCTGATGGTGCTCGGAACGCCGGTTCTCGCAATCACCCTCGTTCTCGTGGCGCTTGAGCGCACGATCGGAATCGGCGTCTTCGATCCGACCAAAGGTGGAGACCCGCTACTCTTCCAGCACCTCTTCTGGTTCTACTCACACCCCGCCGTGTACATCATGATTCTTCCCGGTATGGGCGTGATCTCTGAGGTCATCAGCACCTTCAGCCGCAAGCGGGTATTCGGTTACACCGCGGTCGCGTTCTCATCGGTTGCGATTGCGCTCTTCGGCTTCTTCGTCTGGGCGCACCATATGTTCATCATGGGCGTCTCCAACTACTCCGCTCTTGTGTTCTCGCTGCTGACGATGCTGGTCGCCGTGCCTTCCGCGATCAAGATCTTCAACTGGGCGTTCACGCTGCAGAAGGGCTCGATCACCTTCGAGACGCCGATGCTGTACGCGTTCGGCTTCATCGGGCTGTTCACCATCGGCGGCATGACCGGCGTCTTCCTTGGCGCTCTGGGCATGGACATCCACCTCACCGAGACCTACTTCATCGTCGCGCACTTCCACTTCGTCATGGTCGGCGGCATGCTTATGGCCTTCCTGGCCGGCATCCACTTCTGGTGGCCGAAGATGACGGGGCGCATGTACTCGGAGCCGCTCTCGAAGCTCGCCGCTGTGACCACGTTCATCGGCTTCAACCTTACTTTTCTGCCGCAGTTCATCCTCGGCTACCTTGGGATGCCGCGGCGGTATCACTCCTATCCGGCAGAGTTCCAGGTGCTTAACGTTCTCTCGACCGCGGGCGCCACGGTGCTTGGTGTCGGTTATATGCTCCCGCTTCTCTACCTTGCATGGTCGCTGAAGTATGGCGCCATCGCCGGCAACAATCCATGGCAGGCAACTGGCCTAGAATGGCAGATCCAGTCGCCGCCATTGACTGAAAACTTTATCGAGGTTCCCATCGTGGATCATGAGGCCTATGACTACGAGTGGCTCGCCCACAAGACGGAACAAGAGGTGACGATCGTTGGATAATACGCTAGTGGCAACCCGTCCCCATACCCACGAGACCGCCGTGGCGGAGGAGCATCCCCACGTCGCGCTTCCCCAGCACCGTCATCACTTCGAGACGGAGCAGCAGCAGCGCGAAGCCGGAACCTTCGGCATGTGGCTCTTCCTGCTGACCGAAATCATGTTCTTCGGCGGCCTGTTCTTCGCCTACCTGCTCTACCGCAACTGGTACAACGATGCCTTCGTTGCGGCTTCCAACCAGCTCAGCATCCCGCTCGGCGCGTTCAATACCGCTGTGCTGATTGGGTCGGGTTTCTTTATGGCGATGGGAGTGTGGGCGGCCGAGGTGAGGAAGAAGGGTCTCCTTGTCCTCTTCCTTGTAATCACCACGCTGCTGGGTCTCGTCTTCCTTGGCGTCAAGTATGTGGAGTACCACGAAAAGTGGGAGATGCACCACATTCCGGGTGCGCACTTTGACGTCTCGCAGTTCGTGAATCCGGCTGCGTACGGCTTGAAGGAAAAGCCTCTCGCTCCCGATATGGCGGCGAAGACGCAGGTGTTCTTCTCGCTCTACTTCGCCATGACCGGAATGCACGCACTCCACATGATCATCGGCATCGTACTGCTGGGCTGGCTCACATGGCGGGCCAATCGAGGGGAGTTCAGTAGCGGGTATGTCGCTCCGATAGAGAACTTCGGCCTGTATTGGCACTTTGTCGATATCGTCTGGATCTTCCTGTTTCCCTTGCTCTACCTCATCAACCGCCACCCCGTGTAGCCGTAAACTGTAAGGAGAAGACCATGACCGACCATCATCACGATCCGGCGAATGTAATCAATCCGGAGCACGCCGAACATCATATCGTCGGCCCCAAGACGTACATCATCATCTTCGGAACGCTTCTGGCCTTCACTGGGATTACTGTCGCCGCGGCGTTTAAAAATCTCGGCATCCTGAATCCCATTGTGGCTCTGGCGATTGCGTCGACCAAGGCGGTCATCGTCATCCTGTTCTTTATGCACGTCAAGTATCAGTCGAATCTCATCAAGATGACGGTTGGCGCCGGCTTCTTTACGTTCCTCGCGCTGGTCACGATGACGCTGAGCGACTATATGAGCCGCGCCTGGGGGCTCTGGTAGATTTATCACCCTCGATCAGAGAATGCGGCCTGCGGGCCGCATTCTTTATGGAGCTGACCTCGCTCTCGCGTAACCCCAATATGGGTTCGGCCTAATCGTCACACTCGTCTACACTGGCTACCAGCATGGATCTCACTGAACTCAACGATCACTTCGCGATTCCCGGCATCCTCTCCTTCGACCAGCACAACGGCCTGACCCGCGCCAACATCACGACACCAGCGGCCAAGGCCACCCTCTATCTGCAGGGCGCGCACCTTACCGCATGGCAACCCACGGGCCAGCAGCCCGTCATCTTCCTGAGCCGCAAGAGCGACTTTGCGCCTGGCAAACCGATTCGCGGCGGCGTGCCGCTTGCCTTTCCCTGGTTCGCGACCGACAGCAATGCCACCCGCTACAACGGCCACCCTGGCCCATCGCACGGCTTCGCCCGCCTGCAGGATTGGACGCTGGCCTTCGCAGCACTCTCGGGAGAGGATCTTCACCTCACCTTCACGCTGGGGCCAACTCAGCTCAGCCGCGACCTCGGCTTCGACCACTTTCGGCTGGCCTTCCAGCTCACCATCGGCCGCACCCTCACCATGCAGCTTGCCGTTGCGAATGACGCAGAGACGCCGCTCAACTTTGAGGAGGCGATGCATACCTACTTCGCCGTGGTGGACGTCCACGAGGTCACGGTCACCGGCCTTGAGCCGACGCCGTTCGTCGACAAGACGGACAACATGCGCGAGAAGCCCGCAGCCAACGCTCCGCTCACCTTCACGACTTTCACGGACCGCGTCTACCCCAATACGACGGCGACCTGTGTGATTCACGATGCTGCAGGCAGACGTAATATCACCGTCGTCAAGACGAACTCGAACACGACCGTGGTCTTCAACCCGTGGAAAGAGATGCCCGATATGGGCCCCGACGAGTGGCACGAGATGCTCTGCGTCGAGACCGTCAATGCCGCCGCCAATGCCGTTACGCTGGCGTCCGGGAAGACCCATACTATGCAGGCCCACATCACCGTCGAAGGCGTCAAAACATAATTCAGGCCGAGACCCGTTCGATCTCTTCGGCGCATTTTGTCGAAGGTGTGGGTCTGGCGATACTCTCAAACTGCCATGCTTATTCTTGCCTCAGCCTCGCCCCGTCGTCACGAACTCCTTAGCCAGGCCGGCCTCGCCTTCACAGTCGAGACCTCCGACATCAACGAAGACCGCCTGCCGCACGAGATTGCCGCCGCGTACGTCCTGCGCCTCGCCGAAGACAAGGCGCAGGCGGTCTGGGCGCTTCGCAGGTCGGCTGATGCTCCCGACGACCCGCTCATCGTTCTGGGCGCCGACACCTGCGTCGTCAGCGACGGCCATATCCTGGGCAAACCTACCGGTGCCGATGATGCTCGCCGCATGTTGCAGCGTCTCTCGGGCCGTACCCATGCCGTCCTGACCGGGATCGCCGCTGCAAGCCGGGGCAAGACTATCAGCGACGTGGAGATCACCCAGGTCACCTTCAACGTCCTCAAGGATTCGGAGATCGACGAGTACGTCGCAACCGGCGAACCCCTGGACAAGGCCGGAGCCTATGCCATCCAGGGCTACGCCGCCCGCTGGATTCCGCGCATCGAAGGCTGCTACTTCAACGTAGTCGGACTCCCCATCGCGCGCACGATCACGCTGCTCGATGAGGTCCGCGCTAAACTCCGCTGATTTGCTGAGTCGCTACTCGACACTGGCGATCATCGCCGCCAGCAACGCCGTGCGCGGGACCAGATGCTCGATCACGACATGCTCATGCGCCGCATGGGCCCCCTCGCCGACAGCTCCCATGCCATCGAGCGTCGGCACTCCGAGCGCCGCTGTGAAGTTGCCGTCCGAGCCTCCGCCGGTCGCCGCCTCGTCGAGTTCGAAGCCGATGTCGGCAGCCAGCTTGCGAGCCTTCTTGAAGAGTGCGATCGTGCCTGCCTTACGCTCCATCGGCGGCCGGTTGATGCCGCCAGTGATCTCGAGCTTGCAGTGAGGATCGGAGACGTTGAGGCCGCGAAAGAGCTTTTCCACGTAGGCGGCGTCGCTCGCCTTGGCGATGCGGACGTCGACCTCGGCATGGGCGTGGGAAGCGACGACATTTGACCGCGTTCCACCAGCAACCACACCACAATTTACCGTCAATTTGCGCTCTAAATTGGTGAAGTTCGACATGGTCTGGACCAGCTTCGCCAGCTCCAGAACCGCAGAGTGACCGCGCTCGAAGTCCACCCCGCTATGCGCTCCAACACCTGTAACTTGCACATTGTAATGGCCTACCCCCTTGCGAGCCGTCTTGTAGGCAAGCCCTTGCGCCGGCTCCAGGACAAAGACAGCAGACGACTCCAGAGCCAATTTCTCCGTAATTGACCGCGAAACCGGACTCCCCACCTCCTCCTCACTGTTCAAAAGCAAGGTGACAGGTCGAGCTAACTTCAACTCTTTCAATGTACTTACAGCCGCCAGAGCCATCACGACTCCGGCCTTCATATCGAGCACGCCTGGACCCCAGAAGCGACCTTTTTCCTCCCGCCAGGGCATCCCCGCGAGCGTGCCTATCGGCCAGACGGTGTCCAGATGTCCCAGTAAAAGCAGGGGCTTACGTGAAGAGCGGGGCGGTCCAAAGCGAAGTTCGAGGCCGTCGCCTAAGGCTTTCTGTCTGTGTCGTCGGACCCGGCCTCCCAGGTCCAGAGCCAAACGCTCCGCAATAGCCATGGCCGCGTTAACTGTGGTTCTATCTTCACTTGGAGATTCCTGCAGAACGAGTTCGCGGAGGTTGCTGCGCATCCACTCACTCCTGGCTTCGACACAATGCAGAACGGCTTTGAGGTCCATGGTTGGATGTTATAGCAACAAAATAGGTTATTGCCCACCTAGCAAAGGTGCAAAATGGGCGGTCTTTGGGGAAAGTGTGGCAATTTTGCCACATCGACAGGCAGTTATCCAACTGTAATCTAGATGGTGGATTTGCAGGAGATGTCGACTCGTGGCAGTGGAAGCTCATTTTGAGCGGACAATTCGATCAGAGATAGAGTTCAGTGGCGTTGGCCTGCATAGTGGGGCGCCGGTCTCGATGCGATTGGTACCGGCGCCGGCTGGATCGGGTATCGTCTTTAGACGCACAGACTTAGACAACTTTGAGATTGCCGCGATCGGGCGGAATGTCGCTAAGGTGAGCTATGCAACGAGCTTGATGCGTGGCAGTGTTTTGATTTCGACTACGGAGCATCTGCTGTCGGCTTTGATTGGTTTTGGGGTGGATAACGTCATTGTCGAGGTGGATAATCTGGAGGTTCCTATCCTGGATGGGAGCGCTTTGCCTTACGTGCAAGCCTTTTGTTCCGTGGGACTTAGGAGGCAGAGGCGGCGGCGGGAGTACATTAAAATTTTGAAAGAGGTCGAGGTTCGGGATGGGACCAAGTTTATCGGGGTCTATCCGGGGTCGGGGTATGGGATTCAGTACACGATCGACTTCCCGCAACCCATTGGTTATGAGATGTTTACGGGTGATCTGGCGACCGGGGACTATGTGAAGTTGATTGCCCCGGCACGGACTTTCGGGTTTAAAGAGGATGAGGCTATGTTGCGGGATATGGGGCTGATCCGGGGGGTGTCGGATGAGAGCGCTATTATTCTTTCGCGGCAAGGTGTTGAAAATGGGCCACTTAGGTTTGAGGACGAGTTTGTAAGGCATAAGGTTCTGGACCTGATTGGTGACCTGGCGCTGGCGGGGCGGCGGATTCAGGGACGGGTGGTGGCGGAGAGGGCGGGCCATGCGATGCATACTGCTCTTGTGCAACGACTTATGCGGGACCGCTCGGCGTGGGAGCTGGCGCATGGGTATGATGAAGTGGTTGAGCCGGAGATGGTGGCGGCGAGGCTGCAACCTGTGCACGCTTAGTCATTTTTGGCGTGCAAAGCGTGGTTTTTCGAGTGGAAAACGTGGACAAGGTGTGGTGATTTGTATGGTTGATTTGCGCGGGTGTGCACTGTTTTTGGTGCAGCGGTGAGGGTGCTCGCGGCGATTGCGCTGGGGTCGAATCTGGAGTCAGTGTTTGGCGACCGGGCGGCGAACCTGCGGGAAGCGGTGGAGCGGGTTCGGAGGTTGGGCGAGGTGAAGGCGGTCTCGTCGATGTATGACACGGAGCCGGTGGGGTATCGGGATCAGCCGAGGTTTCTGAATGCGGCTCTGCTGCTGGAGACAGAGTTACCGCCGCTGGAGTTGATGCGGGGGCTGCTTGGGGTGGAGCAGGCTATGGGGCGGGATCGGTTGGATGCTGTGGCTAAGGGGCCTCGAGTGATCGATCTGGATCTGCTGCTGTATGGGCAGGTGGTGATGGCTACGGCGGAGTTGTCGCTGCCGCATCCGGAGATGCAGGAGCGGAGGTTTGTGCTGGAGCCGCTGGCGGAGATTGCGCCGGGGATGGTGCATCCGGTGCTGGGGTTGACGGTGGGGGAGATGCTGGCGCGGCTTGGAATAGGAACTAGTTAGCTAGAGTGAGCTGACTTGTTCGATTTGAGATACTTCCCTGCCACTCTAGTGGCAGCTTATGAGTTTGTTCTTGTGCGGGTACAGTTTTGCGCGTAGCTTTGGGTGACTTCAAAAATTGCAGAGAACTGGTCAAAAACATGCGCCGTATCCTTGCGTCATCTCTTGTAGTCCTTTCTGCGTTTGGCAATAGTGCCTTTGCACAGCAGTCTCCGGCGACACCGGTAGTAAATGATGCGGATAAACCGCGTGTGTTTATTACCGATAGCACCTCTTGGTCGACTCATGGTTCTGCCGGTGGTTCGAATGGCTCGTTTGCAGCTTCTTCTGCCGGTGGTGCAAGACCGCAAACGGCGGAGATCATCAAAACCTTTGGACAACGCTGCCCACAGGTAATCGTCAACAATCGACCGGATGCAAGCAACTACATCGTCGAACTGGACCACGAGGGCGGTAAGGGTCTTCTAGCTCACAAGGACAAGATTGCAGTATTTGTTCAGAAGAGTGGCGACTCGATCTTCAGTAAATCGACCCTGTCGGTGGGTGGGTCAGTGCAGGATGCATGCACGGCGATCCTGTCTCACTGGAGTGCGCATGCCAGTGAGTTGAAGACAGTGGCCACACCGTTGACGGTGGGTGCAACTACTGTAAGTGTTGAGGCTGCTGTCACAGGAATCACTGTCGATGCGAGCGTGCCGAACTGTGACATCGAAGTGGATGGAAATTTTATGGGGAGTACGCCCTCGTCTATCAATCTTGCGCCGGGCAAGCACCAGATTGTGGTGAAGAAGATCGGGTATCAGGATTGGACGCGGAGCATGATGGTGGGGAGTGGGGCGATTCGGTTGAGTGCGGAGATGGTGGCGAAGTAGTCTTCGGAAGATCAAGAGACTAAGTGATTTTTATGCGTTTGCCGCAAAGTTAGATGAAAGGCAGGCAAATCTCATTTCTCATTAGTTCAGCTTCGAAGCTATGGCGCTGTTAGACAAATGATTAGGGCCTGTTCACGCTAACGAAGCGCTTCGACGATCAGGGCGAAGTTGAGGAAGCCAAGGAAGAGCACGTCGAGCTTCTCGAAGCGAGAGAAGATTCTGCGGAAG
>WNFJ01000999.1_pt1 | contig 15529 bp, 15 predicted proteins | sample 5400461 | NCBI WGS metagenome assembly WNFJ01 (sample SAMN13153349, study PRJNA577476) | soil metagenome | isolation source: 115 cm saprolite on Douglas fir-dominated hillslope | place: USA:California | collected 2013-09-17 | reverse complement strand
CGATGAACGCAGAAAAATTCTCGACCTTGCCGTGTCCATACTGGTGCTCGGCGTCGGCCGGCTTGTCAGAAACGCGCACCGAAAGCAGCGTAATGAATGCGGCAATCAGGTCAAGCGCGGAGTGCGCGGCTTCGGAAAGAATACCCAGGCTTCCCGTGGATATGCCCACCACCAGCTTCAGTACCGTAATGGCAGCAGCCGCAAGCAGCGAGTTCAGCGCAACCGCGCGCTTCTCCCGGCGCATGCTTTGCCATAGCGGAATTTGCTCAGTGGAGGACAACGGGCCATTGTCTCAGTTTTAGTGCAGCGGTTTCCACCCGCGCAACCTGTGGCGAGAGGCGCCTGCACGCGACGGCCCGCTGTTTATCCTCTATATTTATAGGGAGGATGGTGTCCATTAATGATTCGAACCCTGCTAACTCTTGCCCTGGTCGCGGCTGCGATCACGGCGCAAGCCCAAACAACCAGTTCTGGTCCACAGCAGTTGCCGACGTTGCGCGACCGTAATTCACAACAGCAACCGCCACCTGACGCCACCGCTGTCCCACCCGCGGAGCCGGTCATCACGATCACCGGAGTCTGCTCTGCTCCTGCGGCGGACCCTGCTTCCTGCAAAACCGTCATCACCAGAGAGCAGTTTGATCGGATGGTGAGCGCTCTCAACAGCAAACAACAATCCGTCCCGCAATCTGTGCTGCGCAATCTGGCCCAGCATTACGTTGAACTTCTGGCTTACACGCAGGCAGCGGAAAAGGCCGGTTTACAGAACGATCCCAAGTTCGTGGAGATCATGCGCGTGGTGCGTATGCGGACACTCGCGGATGCTTACGCCCGTACCCTTGAAGACAAGTACCGAAATCCCCCAGAGCAGGACTTGCAGGCTTACTACAGCCAGCACTCGCGCAAATACGAGGAACTCACGCTAAGCCGCGTCTTCGTTCCTACACAGAACCAGTCGTCATCCAACGGGGAAGACTGGTCAAAGAGGGCGGCGCAGGTCCTTGCCGATATTCGTGATCGCGCGGCAAAGGGCGAAGACCTGGATAAGTTGCAAAAAGAAGCTTACACAACCCTGGGTGTTACCGTTGCTCCGCTTGGTACGTTCATGGGCAAGAGACGCTCGGGCATGATACCGCCGGAACTGGAACAGGAACTCTTTGCGCTTCCCGCAGGCGGAGTTTCCAAAGTTGAACATGAAGCCGCAGGCTTCGTTATCTATCGCGTTGACAGCAAAGATACGCTTCCGTTTGCGCAGGTCAAAGATGAAATCGCCAAGGAAGTGTTCAGGGAGAAATTTGATCGCGACGTGAAAGCCATCATGGGTTCGGTTCACGCTGACCTGAATGGTCAGTACTTCGGCACGGAACCGATGCCTTCCGGCGCGCCCTCGCTCCAGAAACCAGCCCCTCCGAAATAGCAATGTCTGAAAAGCCGACAGTGTTGATCACGGGAGTCTCAGGAAGTCTGGGACTCCGTGTTCTTGACAAGCTGGCGGAGTTTCACGTTGTCGGAGCAGGCCGGCACGAGCCGCCGGGCCACGCTAATCTGACGGTCTTCGAGAAGCTTGACCTGGCGGAAGAGCGTTCGTGCGATCAGTTGCTGGCGCTGCTTCGACGTCATCGTCCAGAGGCGCTGGTCCATCTCGCTTTTTGCTCTGAGCCCGCACGCGAAGGCAGGGGTCGTGAGCGAATGTGGCAGACCAATGTCGCCGGAACGGGCCGTGTACTCGAAGCTCTTGCGGAGCACAACCGGAGCCTCGGTACGATTGACAGGTTCATTTATCCCAGCAGCGCAACCGTCTATGGACCAGACGCCCCCAAACCACAGTCCGAAGACAGCCTGTTGCCAGTGCAAGCGTTTTCATTTGCACAGGACAAGAAAGAAGTTGATCTTGCCATCCAGGCCCGCGCGCGAACTCTGCGAGATTGTGCGACCTACTTGCTACGACCGCAAGCGTACGCGGGTGAGACGGCGCGCAATATCCTGATCAGCAATCTTCGTGGAATTCCCCAGCGACCTGGCCGGCTGGCCGCAAGACTGAGACGCAAGAACTCGCGTCTTCCCGTGCTGTTGCCATCCGGCGAGCAATATCTGGAGCACAAATCTCAGTTCGTCCATCTCGACGACATGGCGCGCCTCATCGCTCATATCCTTCGGCGCAAGCGGACAGAACGCAAGCTGACAGTCATGAACGTGGCTGGACGCGGAGATCCGTTGTCGCTAAGAAGCTGTCTTCAAATCGCGAAGGCTGGACTTAAGCGCGTTCCCGGCCGGACCATTTGGAAACAGTCGATGCTCCGGCTGTGGGACCTCGGCCTGTCCGACGTTCCGCCGGAAGCTCTGCCCTGCTTGCTCGGATCGCTGACCGTAGATACCTCTCGGCTCCGCATCTTCCTGGGAGAAGATTACCGCAGCGTGATTCACTTTACTTCGCAGGAAGCGCTCGCAGACAATTTTGCTCACCGCGTTGAGGCTAAAGAGTTGGCGATCGGCCAATAACAATTACTATTGCTTCTTGCCCCAATACAGCCCGGCAATTCCAAACGTATATGGCTTCCAGTTCGCCTGAGAGAATCCCACGGCTGTCATGTGACGCACCATCTGTTCCGGCGCCGGGAATTTGTGGACCGACGCAGGCAGATACTCGTACGCGCCTCTGACACCTGAGATCAGAGTGCCCACGCGCGGCAGGACCTGGCGGAAATAAAATCCATAGAGCTTGCCCATCAGGCCACCCGGTTCGCTGAAGTCAAGAATGCCGGCTTCCCCATCCGGCTTGAGCACGCGAAGAATCTCCCGCAAACCTGCTTCATAGTTGGCCAGATTGCGGAAACCAAATGCCGATACCACCAGGTCAACGCTGCTGTCCGGCAGGGGCAACACAAGGGCGTCGGCTTCCAGCGGTTGAATAGTCTTACGGGAAAACTTTTCGGTCCCATGGCGCAGCATGGCATGAGAAAAATCCAGCGCGATGATGCACGCCTGCGGCCCGATCTTTCGCAGGGCCACAGACATGTCTCCTGTACCAGCGCATAGATCGAGTACACAAGCGTCTGGCCGGGAAAGAATATGTCTAAAGGCCCTTGCTGTGCGGCGCCACCACAGGCGGTCAATATTCATGGAGAGGGCGTGGTTTAGAAAATCGTAGCGCGGCGCAATCTCGTCAAACATCTCTCGCACGGCGCGCGCGGCGGACTGCTCGTCAACTGCGCCGGCAGGCGTGGCGCCGCTACCAATTTTGATCGACTCAGCCATGGTTTGTGATGGCACCTATCGAGCGATAGATGACTTCGTTAGGAACGTTGCTCACGATCTTCACCTTGCCGATTTTCTCTGGAAGAACAAAATGGAGGTTGCCGGAAATGGTCTTTTTATCTGCTGCCAGACGCGAAACAATCTCGTCTGTCTTTGCTGCAATTGGCGGTAACGGGCCATAGGCCATGATCGCGGCCTTAATCCGCTCAGTTGTCTTCGCCGAGCATACACGAACATCGCGGGCGATCTCCGCCGCGGCGATCATTCCCCAGGCAACAGCTTCGCCATGCAACAACCGCGAATATCCGGTTGCGGCTTCAATGGCGTGGCCAACCGTGTGTCCATAGTTGAGAATCCGGCGCAGACCGGACTCCCTTTCGTCTTTTGATACCACCTGCGCTTTGACTTCGATCGCGGCTCGAATAATGCTCGCCAGCGCGTCGCGGTCCCACTTGAGAATGTTACCGGCGTTGCTTTCCATGAATGAGAACAGCTTATTGTCGCGGATCACGCCGCATTTCAGCGCTTCAAAGAGCCCGGAACGGAACTCTCGTTCGTCCAGTGTTCTCAGGACCTCCGGATCTACCAGCACAGCCAGAGGCTGATGAAATGCGCCGATCAAGTTTTTTCCGGCACGAAGGTTCACTCCAGTCTTGCCGCCAATGCTGGCATCCACCTGCGCCAGCAACGTCGTGGGAATCTGGACCACCGGAATCCCTCGCATGAACATGGCTGCAAGAAAGCCTGCGCTATCGCCTACGACTCCGCCGCCAAACGCCACCACAACGGATTTGCGATCGGCGCTTGCGTTGACCATCTGTTCGGCCAGCAGCTCTACGGTCGCCAGCTTCTTAGCGGGCTCGCCGTCATCCATCTCCAGCACATGATAGGAGAGCTTGGCGGAGCGCAACGAGTGTTCCAGGGCTTCTCCCCAGTGCGCTCTGACCCTGGGCGAGGTAATAACAAACACACGGGAATCGCGTTGAGGCAGCACACGGCGAATTTCTCTCCCCGCGTGACGAAGAGAACCCCCGCCGATGATCACGTCATAGACGCGCGTACCGGGCTTTACCTCGATTTTTCTCAATCATTGAAATCATAACTGATAGCGGCGCTCTCTTCTGTGCGATTGCCAATTTCGCATTACCGCCTGCGTTTGTTACCATTTTCCCTTCATGAAAAAAGTTCCAGACCAGGTTGATTTCATCGTGGTAGGCGCAGGCGTTGCCGGTTTGCGCGCCGCCATCTCCCTGGCTGAGGCCGGCAAAGTCCTGGTGCTCGCCAAGCAGGAATTGACTGAGTCCGCGACACAGTATGCGCAAGGTGGCATCGCCGTTGCCCTGAGCGACGAAGACGAGATCAGCCTTCATCTGCAAGACACCATCAGCGCCGGCGACGGAATTGTGAATCCCGATGCGGCCCGCGTTCTGGTGGAGGAAGGCGTGGACCGTATCAACGAACTAATTGAATGGGGAACGCAATTTGACCGTCATGGCACAAAACTGACATTCACACGCGAAGCCGCGCACAGTCGCAGCCGCGTGCTGCACGCGCACGGAGATTCCACGGGCCGGGAAATAGGCCGGGCCCTGTATGCCAAGGCTTCGTCGCTCAAGAACATTTTGTTCTCAGAATTCGAATTCACCTCTGGCCTCTGCCAGGACTCAGGGCGTGTCTGTGGAGTTGAACTGATCTCCGCGAAAGGCGGCCCTCATGTGGTGCGAAGCTCGGCAGTCTTGCTGGCGACAGGCGGGGCTGGACAGATTTACAGCAACACCACCAATCCCGCGGTCGCCACGGCCGACGGCGTCGCCATGGCTTTTCGCGTTGGCGCGGAAATCAGCGACATGGAGTTCTTCCAGTTTCATCCCACTGCGCTTTACGTTAAGAACGCGCCGCGTTTTCTTTTGTCTGAGGCCTTGCGCGGAGAGGGCGCCGTACTGCGCAATTCCGAACTGCTCCGCTTCATGCCCAAGTATCACGAGATGGGAGAACTAGCTCCCCGCGATGTGGTTGCGCGTGCAATAGCGCATGAACTGGAGGTCTCCCGCATGAAGGACCCCGTGGTCTACCTGGACATGACCCACCTCAAAGAGGCCCACATCAAAACGCGTTTCCCGCGGATTTACGAAACCTGCCTGAAGTACAACGTGGACATAACGGTTGACCAGGTACCCATTCGTCCCGCAGCGCATTACCTCATGGGCGGTGTGCGGACTGACCTTTTTGGACAAAGCAGCCTTCCTGGACTCTACGCGGCCGGCGAGGCCGCATGTACTGGCGTCCACGGAGCCAACCGCCTCGCCAGCAATTCCCTCCTGGAAGGCCTGGTATTCGGAGCGCGCGCCGGTGAGACCATGCGTGAAGAGTCAAGCAGCTCGAATTTGAAGGCTCACAATCAAAAGAGCTCTGGAAAGAACTCCGAGCCGCCAACCGCGGATGTAGAACCTTTCATCCAGGAAATTCAGCAGCTCATGTGGAGCAAGGCCGGAATCGTTCGTTCTGGCCAGAGTCTGCGAGAGGCCATTCAGCAATTGAAAGCAGCCGAAGCACGTTTGCCCCAGTCTGCATCGCGACGGGCCTGCGAAGCCGCGAACATTCACACAGCGGCAACGCTTATCGCGCGCTCGGCGCTGGCTCGCGAAGAAAGCCGGGGCGCACAGTATCGCCTTGATTATGCTGCCCACAATGATGGCAGGTTCAAGAAACATTCTCTCATTACTGGGAAAACTGTCCGCTTTGAGTAGAGACTTGTCTAGCAAAAAGACCCCGGGAGTATCTCCGGGGTCCCAACCAAACAGAGAGGGCGTACCGTTTCCGGCTACGTCCTCAATCACAGGGAATAACATATCGTCCAACGATATCGCTAAACGACATATTTGGTGGCGTTAGGCTAACACTCTCGAATCCCCCATGCAACCCGAAAAACAGTGAACTGTAAACGCGGACCTTTCACTGGCCCGCTACGCTGCTCGCTTTTGTGGAAAGATTACTGATGCGAGGACAGATATGGCCAGGACACCGGCGATCACGGTCAGGGCCACCCACGTTGGAATCTCATATCTGATGGACGCAACCATCTTGGCGCCAATAAACATCAGCACCACAGCCAAGCCGTAGTGCAGGTGGTGAAACAGTTTCATCATCCCGGACAGAGCAAAATAGAGCGACCTCAGGCCGAGAACTGCGAACACATTCGACGTATAGACAATGAATGTGTCCCGTGTGATCGCGAGCACCGCAGGGATGGAGTCAGTGGCGAAGAGAACGTCAGTTGTCTCAACCACCAGCAGCACGATGAATAGAGGCGTGGCGAAACGTTTTCCCTCCCGCAATGTGAAGAATTTATTTCCGTCGTAGTCTTGGCTCACGGGCAGAAAGTTACGGGCGAGGCGCAGCGCCACATTACGCGCAGGATCCACTTGCTTGTCCTCGCTTTGGCGCGCCAGCTGAAAACCACTGTAGACCAGGAATGCTCCGAACCCATACAGCACCCAATGAAACCGCCCGACCAGCGCAACTCCTCCCACGATGAAGAGACCACGCATGATCAGCGCGCCCAAGATTCCCCAAAAAAGGACGGTGCGCTCTTGTTCAGGCGGAACTTTGAAATATGAAAATATCAGAATGAAAATAAACAGGTTATCTACACTTAATGCTTCTTCAATCAAATAGCCGGTTATGAACTCTAGGGACTTGCCCGGGCCCATCCATCGATGGACCAACAGCGCAAAGCCGAGCGCGAGTGCGATCCAGACTGCGCTTGCCAGGAGCGCCCGCTTGAAACGCATGACGCGGCCGCCTCGGTTCCAAACCGCCATATCCAGAAATACCATGACTAGAATGGCCGCGTTGAAGATGATCCAAAAAATTATCGGCATTGGTTATGGGATTTTGTGGGCGGAATTCTGAAGCATATGCAGCGAGATAAAGAGTAACGAAGGCGACAGTGAGATCCCCATGTCATTGGATTAAAGACCAAACCGGCAAAAAGTGAAAGAGGAATCAGTTAAGAGGGCTTGAACTCACGGTGCTTTTTTTGCATTCGATGCGGGTAGTCGGTCTGCGTTCGCGTTCAGGAGCCGGATGGTTTCGAGAATCACATCCCCGGATATCTGCAGACTGGTCGGACTGAGCTTGTCGATTGTGTCTTCAGGCGTGTGCCAAAATGCATTGCTGTAACCGTAATCAAAATCGATCAGGTCCGCTACCGGGACGCCTGCGGCCGCAAAAGGCGTGTGGTCATCGCCAACCGGGGACGATGTAGCAAAGAAGTGCGACTGATATCCAAGACGCGTAGCCGCACGCAAGACTAAGTCCTCAAGCCATGATGTTGAGTTCTCATCCCGCCGGACATTCAGATCTTTGTCGCCAATCATATCTGCGAGGATAAAGGCTCTGATCTTGTTCGTCGTGCCGGCCGCTTGCCATTTTGCCGCTAGATGCCGGCTGCCGTAGATGCTGTCAGTGTCCGTCCACTCCTGGATTGCCTCTTCCCCGTCCAGAAAGGCGAGCCAAACGCTGTAGCCGTCGATAGTCTTGCCGCGAAGTTGGTCCGCAATCGCCAGCAACAACGCAGTGCTCGAACCTCCGTCATTCGCGCCTACATAACCGGTGTGCCGCAAAGGGTAGTTGGTATCAATGTGCGAGCCAAGAACGATGATTCCGTCTTTGGTCCCGGGGAACTTCGCAATGATGTTTCGCATCGGGATTTTGCCAGCCGGCGTATCCGCGATGAAGGTGTCTTCTTCTACCTGATCGTTCTTCAGTTTGCTGTGCAGATATTGCCCAATCCGTTCCTGGCCCTTGCTGCCGTCCCACCGCGGGCCAATTGCAACGATCTCCTTTAGATACTGCCATGCGCGTGCCGGGTCTACATGCCTTGCGGGGCTGCTGGGTTCAGCTGTTAGAGATGGCGTACTCTGGGCTGGAGATTGGACGGTTTGGGCCTCACTGGAGGGCGAGGCGTTCTTGCTCTTGTTACATGCAAGCGTCGTACCGATGACAAGGAAAAGCGCAAAGCAGCGACACATTTGTCGGCGCAACGAACGGGCGTCAGTCTGCATCGATTTCCTTCCGAGCCATTGAATCGCTCGACCGAATGGCTATTCTTTGCCCTCTGCTTCGCGCTTCTCTGCCCGCTTCCGCCGCTGTTTTGGATGAACGAACCAGGCAATGCCGATGCTCAGGATATACAACACAATCATTGGCGCGGCATAAATGGTCATGTTCATGATGTCGGTTGTCGGTGACAGAACAGCGGCAACGATAAAGAAGGCCAGCACAGCGCCACGAATGTGCTTGAACAGGAACTTCGCATTCACCACTCCCATCAACGCGGCAAAACCGATCACAATTGGCAATTCAAAAGTGACGGCCAGCCCGAGGATCATGGTAAGAAAGACTTTGGTGTATTCGTCAATCGTGATTTGCGCGTTGAGTCCCTGCCCGTACGTGCCGATAAGCAAATCCATTGCGACGGGAAAAACATACCGATATCCAAAGTACCCGCCTGCAACGAACAGCCCAACTGATAAGAAGAGGAATGGCAAAATAAATCGCTTCTCGCGGCGATAAAGACCGGGAGAAATGAATTGCCAAATTTGATACAGGATGACCGGACAAGCGATAAAAATACCCGCCATCAGCCCAATCTTCAGATACATATTGAAGGGCGCGAGCGGATTCAGGTAGGTGAGGCCATGATCGATGTGATATTTCTTGAATACCACCAGGATCGGCTTCTCCATTAACGGGTAAATCTTGTCTTTCGCAAACCACCAGCCAACACAAGAACCCGCAGCCACCGCTGCAACCGAATAAATGATGCGTCTGCGCAGCTCTTCAAGATGCTGCAGCAGACTCATAGAGCTGAGTTGCCGTTGTTCTTGTTTTTCTTCCGGTTCTGCCACAATCTCAGGCATCGTAATCCCGCGGGAAGTTCTTCAGGCGGTCCGTCAAGCGGTCCAGCGTGGTGGAAATAGAAGATTCAGCCTTGTTCAAGACCTCGCCTGCCGGGGCGAGGGCCTTGTTGGTGTCCTCTTCCAATTCGATCTTGCGGATCTCTTCGTGGATCTGGCTCTGGAAATCAGTACTGGCGCGACGAAATTCCGCCATGAACCGGCCCATCTGGCGGGCAATCTCCGGCAGCTTGCGCGGCCCAAACAGAATCAGGGCCAGCAGCATGATAAAGAGGATCTCTGAAAAACCAATATCCATACAACTGGTATCAATGATACAGCAGGATTCCTCCGCTGGGTTGCCCAAACTCTCTTTCCCGGCTGCTCATAATTTTGGTTATCGGTGCTGTGTGCTCCATTTAGGAAATGCCCGCAGCCAAGCCGGGCCAATGAGCATCTTATGAAAAGACAGTGCCACTTCGTGACTGGCCTCCGCAGTGAGTGCAAGCCCGCGCGACCCGCCTAGAACGGACTTGCGAAACTTCCGTGGAAACCGGTGAGGTTGGCTTTCAAGGAATCAGTTCATGTCAGACGGTACTCGTAAGTCGTTTTTCTTTGTTCTGTTTTTCGTTCTTCTGTGCGGCTCGCTCGGAATCGGATTGAGTCAAAGGGTGGGCAGCGGCACTGCAACATCAGCAGACGGCGACGTTCGTGACAATCTGCGCCAATTCTCGCAAGTGTACGACTTGGTTGAGCAGAATTATGCCGAGCAGGTGAACCCCGATAAGGCGATTTATAACGGAGCCATTCCCGGTATGCTCCGCGCCCTTGATCCGCATTCGAACTTTTTTGACCCAAAATCCTATTCTCTGCTCCGGGAAGAACAGCAGGGTAAGTATTACGGCGTAGGCATGCACATTGCGCCGCGCAATAACAAAGTAATTGTCGTGGCTCCTTTCGCCGGTACGCCGGCCTACAAAGCGGGGATCCGGCCTGGGGACGTCATTATTGCCGTGGACGGCAAACCAACAGAGAACCTCAATGCTGGCGAAGTTGCCGATCTGCTGAAGGGTGCCAAGGGAACGCCGGTCCATATAACCATTCTGAGAGAAGGCTCGGAACACCCACTTGAATTCCATTTGGTTCGCGCGGAGATTCCGCGCTATAGCGTTGATCTAAAGTTTGAAATCCGCCCAGGTATCGGATACATGCACATCAGCGCGTTCAACGAAACTACCGAACACGAAGTCGTTGAAGCACTGGATCAATTTGGCGATTTAAAGGGCCTGATTCTCGACCTCCGGGGCAACCCTGGCGGATTATTGAGCGAAGGCGTCGGGGTAGCAGGTAAATTTCTCAAGAAGGGACAACTCATCGTCTCTCATCACGGCAGAAGTTCGCCGGAACGGCTCTATCGTGCAGTATATGGGAATGGCGGGCAGGAATATCCGCTGGTCGTGCTCGTAAATCGCGGTACGGCTTCTGCCGCTGAGATCGTATCTGGCGCGATTCAGGACCACGACCGCGGCCTCATTGTCGGTGAAGTTACGTTCGGCAAGGGCTTGGTGCAGACTGTCTATCCGCTTTCGGAAGACACAGCACTCGCTCTGACAACGGCCAAATACTACACACCAAGCGGCCGGCTGATTCAACGTGATTACAACGGGGTCTCGCTTTACGATTACTACTACAATCGCGATCAGGAAGAGGGCGCTCCGTCAAAAGAAACAAAGCTCACCGACTGCGGTAGAACCGTCTACGGCGGAGGCGGAATCACTCCGGATGTCGCGATTCCCACCGTGAAGACCACGCGATTCCAGGACTTACTGCTCCAGAAATACGCGTTCTTCAACTTCGCGCAACATTATTTGATAGGTCGTAACGTAGATAGAAACTTTGAAGTCAACGAGACTGTAGTGCAAGATTTTAGGAAGTTCCTAGATAGCCAAAGAATCTCTCACTCGGAGTCCGACCTTCACGACAACCTGGACTGGGTCAAGACAAATATCAAAGGTGAAATCTTCACGGCCCAGTTCGGCCAAGAAGAAGGCATGCGAACCCACGCAGAAACCGACCCACAGGTCCTCGCCTCGCTGAATCTCCTCCCAAGGGCCAAAGGACTCGCAGAAACCGCAAAGAAACTACTCACCCAGCGCAACCAACTAAGATAACAAACCCGCCAATCCCGGCAGGACTCGAACCTGCGACCCTCTGCTTAGAAGGCAGTGGGGCGCAGATTGTCGGCTGTGGGTTGCTCAGCTCTTCTGCTGAAACTGTGGGACCGCAAAACCTTGCGTAACTTGCGATATCTTGCTATCTCTGTTTCAAAATAGCTTTATACCGCTGGGCTTTATGATCATCGACGAACTACTCGTTGTCAAGAGCGATTTATTTTTTTTGCGATTTTATTTTTTTATTGGTTAGGAGCCACTTATCTTCGCGGCCAAATGAGCCATTTATCTTCTAGGTTAAGGGAATTTGTCTTCGTAGTTAGCGGCAATCCTCTCCGCAGTTAGCCGCGATTCCTCTTCGTGGTAACGGCATTTGTATTTCGTGGTTAGCGACGATTCTTCTTCGTGGTTTAGCGGCAAGTCTCTTCATATCACCGCGATTTGTTTCCGTCGTCAGGGGCGATTTATCTTCCTCGTCTGAGAGCGATTTGTCTTCTGGGATTTTGTTTTCTCCCTTTCCCCCTTTAAGGACCATCTTGTCTGCCTTTTGAGGTGCGTTTTGTCTTTCGCGCAACAAGCAGTTCTCCCGGATCAAACAATGGGTTTTTCGACGGTCGCGTAGTTGGCACGTTTGTTGGTCTTGGTTCTCGACCGTGTATAACACGCAGGATATGCCACTCTCAACAGTTACTGGGCGCGATGACCTTCCGGTGGAGAAGCCGCGCGGTCCCCACTTGCACCTGCTGCTGCAATGCAAAGTTACCAGACATCGCAACGATGCCCTACAACGCGGGCCACGTCTGCTCATCCTCGCAACTGCAGGCCGCACGAGGGACTCATTTCTGCAACGCAGGCCTCAACAGTCCAAGCCGCCGCCCGCTCGACATCGTCGCACTTCCCGCTACTAGCTGCCGACCCGCTCTGCAACGTCGCACTACAATGTAGGTTTTGGCGCCGATCCTAGCTCGCTGATTTGGGCGTTGGACATATTGCATTCAGCGCTTCGGCTTTGGCTGTGATTCGTATCCTGGAGTAATACCTCGACATCTTGATGGATTGGTGTCCGGCTATGGAGATGATGGTTTCGTCGGGCGTTCCCGCTTCGAACAGTTTGGTGATGATCTGATTGCGGAAGTTGCGCGGTTGCAGCCAATCCAGGCCGGTGACCTGGCGCATGGAGCGAAAGGCTGAGCGAATGAAATATGGCGACGCCGGCCGCGTGACATCATAGGTCCCGCGCTTTACGCGGAAGGGAAAAATGTAGTGGTCCGGATGCCAGGCGCCCAATTGCTTTGCGCGTTGGCCGATGCGCTGGATCTGCTTCAGAGCAACTGAATTCAGCGGCACTACGCGCGAGCGAAATTCGTTTTTTACCTTGTCGTCCGGGATGAAAATGCGCGGTGTGCCATCGTCAAGCAACAGGTGTTTCAGTTGCAGGTGGCGCAGTTCTGTCCCCATGGCCGACGTGTTGTTGGTGAGCGAGACGGCCCAATAAGCAACGCGCCAATCGGGATTCGAAGCCGCAATGCGAAAGAATTTTTCTTCTTCCTCAGCGGTCAGGACTTTGGGCGGCGTCCAGTTGGGCAAAGGCAGCGGGCGGTAATGTTTCTCGATCAGGTCCCAAAGATCCGCATGCCGAAGGATTTGTGACAGCGTGTTGATTTCATGGTTCACGCATGAGGGTCCGGCGGAGAGGCGACGCTGATGCTGGTACTCAAGGATCTGCCCAATGTGAATTTGCGAAAGCAGCGTGCCTTTGAAGTAAGCTTCAAGGCTGCGCAGATACCATCTGTACATCTCAATGGTGCGCGGCTTGCGCACGTGCATTTGCTTGATTTCGAGCCAGCGTTTTGCTGCATCTTCAAAGGAAAGAGTGCGGAACTGCAATGGCGTAGTCTTCATAAATTTTTTCAGCTTCACGACAGGTAAGGCCGCTGGCTCATGAATGGAATCGGCCGCGGGTGATCTACTTGGGCAAGCTGAATTATAGTAGTTTCGCCTTTCATTCGCTACAACAAAATCTGGTAGTCGGCACACCCTAAAGGCAACAAGATATGGTGGACTGGCGAATAGTCAGGAAATTAGACGATTGAAAGCTTAGCGGTCTTTAATGGCTTCCGCCTCCAGATGAGCGATAAATGCTTTCAAGTTCGACTCGCCGTCCGGAGTGGGGAAAGCGATGAACTCCACGCCCATGCCGACCCCAGGATGGCAGGTGACAACCGTGCCGGCCCCAAGAATTTCGCAGTCGCCGGTGCGAAGAATGAGAGAGAGAACCGTGCCGACGTTCAGCGGAGAGAAACTGTAGACGTAACATCCGCCGAGAGAGATGTCGGCCAGCGTTCCCCAATAGCCGCCGCCCCCGCCCTCGGGACGCACCTGCACACCAACATCGCAAGCGTAGCGAGGGTGTTTCCTTCGCTCCTTATGTTGGTCTGCCATGGCGTTTCGGGGATATCTTGCTTCTGGCGGAGGCGAAAAGCAAGCAAATTGAGCCTACGGCTAATAACCAAATAGATATCCGCGGTATTTGGCGGAAACATCGGGGAAATTCGCCGGAACGCTTGCGGATCAATTAGCGGACGGTGCTACCAGCGGCGTGGTTATCGGCATAAGTTTGAGAACGCTTTCGGGCGTGATCTCCTGCCCCAGCGCCTCGTGCGCAGCCTTGATGGCTACCTGCGCGAGTTTCGCGAATAGCAAGGTAATTTGTTCGGCTTGCGGAGCGTCGAAGCCGCCGACTCCGGATGCGCCGAGCAGTTTCTCAATCTCCACCGCGACAGATGTCACGGTCGCGAGAATACCAGCGATCTCTGTTGAAGATTTTGGGACGTTGATGATCGAACTACTTGCCATGGTCGGCCTCCAGTGTGGCTGTGGGTTTGAGAGATTCCATATATCGCGCGATCGCTGCGGCGTTTGGCGAATCAGACGGCAGACGGATTGGCGATCCCGCGTGGCCGGCGGACGCATTGCTGAGCAGCGCGCGGATCGCTCCAATCAGCTCCGGCAGTCGCGCAACTTCATTGATGACCGCGGATTCTTTTTCCGCCATTGAGACAGAGGGATCGTGCGCGACTTTGGCCACGGCATAAGCCTCAAAGGCCTGTACCGCTGCTGTCTGCGCGCGGCGCGCAGCTTCGATTGCTTGCTGCGCCTGGCGCGTCTGCGGAATGTGGAACTGTTTGGGATCAAACGCCGGGTCAGCGGGGTCGGCGGAGCAATAGTGGCGGATGTCGGCGTCAAAGCCGTTGTATCCGGCGATGGCGCAGTCAATCACCGCCTTGCTCGCCGTCAACGTTGCGTAGGTGGACCGCTCCCAGGCATTGACGCATCCGGAAAGCGCCACGGTTGACGGCAACAGCACGCAGAGCAGCAACATGCTCACCACTTTTGACGAGCCGGCGACCAGCTTGCCTGATGCGTCCACCGCCAGCGGGGAGTTGCGGAAATAGAGAAACACCGCTTTCACAGCGATGACGAGCACCAGCGTTCCCAACTTGATGGCTCCCTGCCGGGAGAAATTGAATTGCGCCGGATCAAGACTAGTCGCAGCCAGCGCGGTAATGAGCGAGCTGAGAACGAATACAGCCAGGCCTTTCAGCCATGCTTTCAGAGTCATAGTTACCTCACTTTGGATTGAGAAATCGGGATATCGGGAGAGAGAGATTGGTAATTGCCAAAATCGGGTAATTGGCAATTGAAAGGCCTCGCAATTTTGGCACTTACGGCGATTTTGGCAATGCTGGCAATCTCTGCTTGCCTCAGCTTTCCGCTCGCTTCAGCCAGCCACTTAGATACGGCGCTTGCGCGGGATTGTTCGCGGCGATGTGGCGATAGAACTCTTTGCAAAGTTCGCAGAGAAGTTGATGAAGAGCGATTGGGTCTGTGGAATTAATCGCGGCGATAGTGTGATCGCCGATCTTGCCGTCTTCAGCTAAGGGGAACACAGCCGAGTGCGGCTGTGCCACATGGGCATGTAAGCCATTGAGAGCGCGCTGGACCAGGTGTCCGGCCTGGTGTATGCCCATGTTCACGCCCATGTCAAAAAGCTTGTTGGCGATGTTCTGGTTTTCGATCTCGTTCAGCCGCATGGGATTCCAGTAGTCGCGCTCTTCAATCTGCTCGGCGGTGGCCAGCGCTTCTTCCGCCGGACCATCGAAGAAACTCTCCGGCAGCTCCGCATGAAATTTCTGGGCAATG
>WNFJ01683558.1_pt2 | contig 15530 bp, 15 predicted proteins | sample 5400461 | NCBI WGS metagenome assembly WNFJ01 (sample SAMN13153349, study PRJNA577476) | soil metagenome | isolation source: 115 cm saprolite on Douglas fir-dominated hillslope | place: USA:California | collected 2013-09-17 | reverse complement strand
CCGCGAGGGCTTCCAGGTACTCCGTGTGCCCGGCCTCTCCGAAGACGCTGATTCGCGCCACCACGCGGCACTCGTGCCCGCGGGCGGCGAGGGCTTCGATCAGAAGTCGGTTGGATTTGTCGCCGCCGCCGTGTGCCGGGTAGTAGAGCGAGTTCTGGGCCAGCAGGATGCGCATCATGTGGGATAGACCAGCGCCGCCGTGGCGCACGCACTCTTGCGTGCCGCGTCGGCACTCATGCCGACGCTAGCTATCCTGGGCGGCCGGGCGTCGAGTGAGACTCGACGCGGCACGCAAGACTGCGTGCGCCACGGAGCTTTTTCGAGCGTCCGCATCATCTATCCGCTCCCTTGCGTTTGCGCAGGCGCTCCAGAAGGAGGGTGCGCTTTTCAGGGGAGAGCGATTCGATGGTGGCGTGGCCGGGGCGGCCGTCGGGCCGCGCGTGTAGGGATTTCAAGTACCGCTCCATTTCGCCTGCGTCCAGCGTGCCGACAAAGCGTTGCGCCGCAGACCGCGAGGCTTGCGATTCGCTCTGGTAGGCGGCGCGACTGGTGAGCAATTCGCGCAGGGAGGCCACCCATGGGGCGGGGTCGTTCTCGCGCACCACGGGGCGCGGCATGGCATGTTCATCGAACACCGGCTCATAGCGTTCGATGGTGATCACCGGGATGACGTACCCGGTGCCATACTTTGCCTCCACCAGGCCGCCGGAATCGCTGGCCACCACGGGGATGCCGCGCAGCATGCTCTCCATGACGATGAGGCCGAAACCCTCGTACCACAGCGACGGCATGAGCAGCACCCTTGTGCGCGACAGGACTTCGTCGATATTCCGGGCGTTGGGAAGGAAACGCACATTGGGCAGGCGCTCTAGCGCGCGCCGGTCGTCTGAGGTGGTGCCCCAACCCGGCACCACACCGAATTCGATTTCGGGGAGACGCGCGGCGGTTTCCAGAAAGATGGGCAGCCCTTTGACGGCGCAGGGATTGATCATGGTGACTAGCCCGGCGTCGAAGTTGGCGTAATCGGAGAACGGGCCGGCGCCATAAATCGGCGGATGAATCACCACCGCTTCGCGGCCGAGCGAGCGCAAGATGTAGTCCGCCACATGACGCCCGATGGCAACTACTCCGGCGGCATCGGCCACCAGTGCCGCGGCTTCGCGATCGGGATTCCAGCTGGCGGGGCCGAAGGGGAAGAACTGCGGCGTGTGGGCCAGGTACACCACGCGGCCGGGGGCCGAATGCCGGGCCTCGCGCAGAAGTCCGTGACCCAGGTCTTCGCTCGATACCAGCACCCAATCGGGCTGGAACTCACGAATCTGTTGGCGCAGCACCTGTATTCGGCGCGAGGGATCCTCTACGCCGAACACGGCGATGGACTCGTGAAAGCGCAGTTCCGCGCCTTCGCCACCGGCGCCGGAGACGATGCGGCAGCTGTGTCCCGCGCCGGCGATCTGGTCCAGCCAGATGAGGTTGCTGCGGGTGGCGCCGCCGCGCGGCGGCACGTAACTGGCATTGGCGGTTAACAGGATCCGCATGCGCTAAGTGGCATCCTGCTCTTCGGCCAGAAGGGCGCGCACCTCCGCATCGCTCAGGCCTTCGAGTTCCTCGATCAACTCGTGATAATCGCCGCCTGCCTGTTCAATTTCCTTGAGCTCGATCGCCTTGGCCAGCTCTGCCACCATGAACTCACCAGAGTAGACCACCTCCAGGGAGAGATCCACTTCGTAGATCTGGCGCACGCGCGAGAGCAGTTGCACGGCCAGAAGCGAGTGCCCGCCCAGTTCGAAGAAGTTCTCGTGAATGCCGACGGCCTCTACATTCAGCATATCCGCCCACAAAGCCACCAGGTCGCGCTCCAGCGCGGTGCGCGGGGCATCGACGTCAGAGAGCCCGGTACGGCGGCGGCCAGCGGCGCGCAGGTGGGCGGAGATCTGTTGCGGCGTGCGCAGGTCCGTGGCGATGCGCGCGTAGCTTGGCCTGGCGGGAGCGGGCGCCGGCGGCCGCAGCTCGGGAGCGGGCATGCCGGCAGGCTGTCCCGCGGGAGGATGGTACCGCACACCGGCGGCATCCCTGGCGCTCAGGCGGAAGACTCCCTCGACGGCTGGCACGCCAAGCGAATCCAGGAAAAGGACCGCGGGGCGATTGCGCTGTGCGGCTACGAACGGAATCTCCACCGTTTCGAGAGCGCGTTCCATACGATGCTCCACGCCGCGGCCCAAGGCACGGCAACTGAGCAAGAACGTGTCCACGACCAGCGCCGGAGCATCCACGCGAAAGAGTATTGCGCCGGTGAGGCCATAGCTGCCGAAGCGGTCGGTGACGTGCACGGTCAGGCACTCCTCGGGCAGGCGCTGGATTTCCGCCGCGGTGCGTCGGATACAGGTGGCATTCATCTGGTTCGTGCGCTGCGTGAGTTGCGCTACGCGGTCCACCTGCGCCGGTTCCATGGGTGCGATGGTGACTTCGAGCTCGAGCGACGCGAGGAAATCTTCCAGGCTGGGCGACGTGCACGCGGCGCGCGCCCGCTCCGCGCGCTGGGCGTACATTTCGCCGCGGCGGCGGTCTTCCTCCGTGACGCGTGCGCGGTCGAAGGTCCAGACGTGCGCCAGGAAATCCGGGATCTCTTCGGCGCGCGCGGGCAGCAGCAGCGCCAGTACCTGGGGAGCGCCGGCCTGCGCCTCCTGCACTTCCTTGGGATTGTCGTCCACCAGGATGAAAGTGTCGAGGCCGATTTCCAGTTCTTCGGCGAGGGAAGCGAGGTTGCCTGCCTTGGAATCCCAGTTGACGCGTTGCGCCACGAAGTCGCCGGAAGAGAGCGGCATTTCCGGATGGGCGCGGAAAGTGGCGGCGACATCCTCTTCATTATTCTTACTGCACAGGGCAAGCAGCATGCCTTCGCCGCGACGCTCCGCCATGAACTGCTGAAGCGCGCGGCGCGGCGGATCGAGCACCACACCCTCGGGACCATCTTCGCCGCAGATGCCGGCCCACAGCGTATCGTCGCAATCGAGCGCGATGGCTTTGAACGGCGGCGCGGTGATGGCGTGAATCTTGCGCGCCAGGGCGGTGGCCAGGGCCACGAAATAGAGCGGCGTGTAGGGCAGGCGTCCCAGTTCGTTACCATGCGGATCGTGTACTTCGTCCACCGGGTAACGGGCGGCGATTTCGGCGGCGGTGAGCAGATAGACGGAGGGCAGGCCGGCCACGCCGCGGCGCACCACGTCGTCGAACTGGACGGCGCCCGGACACAGGACGAGAATCAGCGGGACGGCCACGCGCCCGGCCGCGGCGCGAACGGCATCGACGAATTCGGCTGCTTGTCCGTCTGGCCAATCGTCGAAGCGGACCAGCACGACGTTGACACCGGTGGTATTGCGCGCGAACAACCCGGCGGGGTCGAGCAGTTCCTGAAAGACCTGGTGATAAGCGGCGAAGCGGAGCTCGGCGGGGAGTCCTAATTCGCGCATCCAAAAGGCCAGGGCGGGCTGGATGGCTTCGGCAGTAAAAGTTGCGCTAATCGCGATGAGCAAATTCCATTATATTGATTGTTCAACGGTGTCGCCCGAAGATTGCCAAACCTTACACTGAAAGACGTCGGCAAGAACGCCAACGTGGCAACCTGAAAGGTCGCTCCACGGATGCAGCAAGATTCTACTTTGCCTGGAGGCCGTATTCCGCGACCAGCGCCCTTGCCGGCTGCTTTTGATAAACGCGCACCCAGTAGCCGGCGGGCGCGAGTTTCTGAATTGGGAAGGCGAGGTGGTCCTCCGTCACGATGCCCTGCCCCTTGAGAATCTGCTTGCCGGCCGTATCCACAACTTCGATTTCATAATCCGGGTGTGTCGTAGGTACGGGCACGTCGAAAATCAAGAGGCTGGGGCTTCCCTTCGCGATTTGAGCCTGTTCTTCAGGTCCGCGCAACGACTGCATCAGCACCATGGCCGGCTGCGGCTTGGTATATCGGGGCTGGCCTACGACCAGAAATAGCATTAAGCCCGCAGCCACGACCGCGGAGCCGCCCCAGATGAACCTTTGCGCGTTCAGGAATCTCTGCCAGAACGGCGCCGGATGCACTTCGACCTGGGTTGCCGCCGCTCGAAAATGGGTTAGAAAATCATCCGTCTCCACAAGCCGGCTTTGACATAAGGAGCAGCTCAGCAGATGCTCCTCTACTTGCGGGATCGCCGCTCCGGGTAGAGTGCCCATGGCGTATCGATCCAAAATATTCTCGTCGATATGCGGTGTTGGCATTGTCACAACTCTCCCTAGATAGCCCTTTGGCGTAAGGGGTTGAGATTTATGTATTAAGGCTACCAGTTCGGTGCCGGGAGCCTCGGGTGCGAATACATGAGCAGTGGGCCGAGGGAGAAATTCTTATCACACTTCGTTCTGTCTGTACCTTCCTTCACTATTCTGGCAAAAAAGGGATGATAATTTATTCCGCCCGGTCGCACTGCCTGAATTTATGCCCAAGTCCAGCCGGAGCCGAGGATGGAGCACTACGATCCTCATCGCGGACGATGAGCCGACAATTCTCTATGCCACGGCGATGTTTCTAAAAGGCTGCGGCTACAACGTCCTGACAGCGGAGGACGGCGAAGAGGCATTAAAGGCGTTTGCGGAAGCGCCGCATACCATCCAACTGGTGATCTCCGATGTAGTGATGCCGGAAATGCGTGGACCGCAACTCGTGCGCTCGATCAAGAATCTTTCTCCTTCCACGGCCACGCTGCTGATGTCCGGCACCTGGACGACCGCGCCTGAAGAGGGCGTCGCGTTGATTGGGAAACCGTTCACACGGCAGAAACTCCTGGCGACGGTGCGCGGCCTGTTGGATGCGTGTGATTTTGCGGAAATCGAGCGGGAGCAATCCATCGCCCGGTCCCGCCGGCTCGCGGCGATTTCCGGGACCGCCATACCCCAGCCAAAGGATTCCGTCGCCTAAGAATGATCCCTACGGCACTTCTACGCCGCTGCCAACCTTGTTCCACACATCATAATGGTGATACAACAGTGCAGGGGAGCCGCACACTCCGCCGGCTTCAGCTATCTCGATGGCAGACATCCGGACTTCGAACTTGAGCCATATGTCCGCCCCGGCGCTGTTGCTGAGCTTATTGCTGCTGACAGTTCAGTGCGGCAACCGCGCTGTTTCGAGCCACAAGGTGACTACCGATAAGGAGCAACCGGCCGAACTTCGCGACTTACTACATCAGGGCAACGGGTTCTTCCGTTCCGGCGAATATCTGCGAGCAATCCAGATCTACGAACGCGGCTACGAGGAAGCGAAGCGGCGCGGAAGCATGCAATCGGCCGTTCGATTCCTGAACAATTTGGGCAGCGCGCATTACGAGATGTTTCGCTATCGCGATGCCATTCACGCGTACCTTGAAGCCCGGGACCTGGCCACGGCGCAAGGAAACCAGGAGACCCTGGTGGCCCTGTGCTTCAATCTCTCCTCACTGTATTTTCAGATGGGCGATGTGGAGGCGGCCCGCGAGTCCGCCGAACAGGGCCTGAAACTGCCCGGCAATGCCAGCGCAAAATTCAAGGCCAAACTGCTGATCCAGTACGCGCGGATCCGCCGGCAGCAGAAGGATTCGGGACCAGCGGTGGCGTTGCTGAGGGACGCGATTGAGGCATCGAAGGCGGAGCACGATACTGCCAGCGAGGCCCAGGCATGGGATGCCCTGGGCAACACCTTGATAGAGCAGGGCCAGCTTTCGCCCGCGGAACAAGCCCTGGCAGAAGGGCTCCGGCTGCGCGAATCGACGCACGACGATCACGTCTATTATTCGTACCAATCGCTTGGCCATTTACGGGAGCGTCAGGGCGACCTGCCCGCAGCCGCGGCGCTTTTCGATAAAGCGGTGGACTCGGCCGGAGCTTCCAGCCCGTCCGCCATGTGGCGCGCGTATTACGATCGGGGCAAAGTCAAACTGGCGCAGGGGCGATTGCAGGAAGCTTTCGCCGACTTTGGCGCCGCCCTGAAATCCGCCAGGCAATGGCGCGCCGAGGTGCTTCCCGCGGACGCTTTTCGAATCGGCACCGAAGTTGAATTGAACGAAGTTTATTCATCCTTTATAGAGGTGGGTAGCCGAATGTATGCGCAGACGGGACGGGCGCGCTTCGTGGAACAGACCTTTGCCGCCGCCGAGGAGAGCCGTGCGGCAAGTTTGCGAGCGTTGTGGGCGGGGCGCGACTTGACGAAGACTTTGCCTGGCGAGTATTGGGAAGCCCTGGCAGATTTGAACAAGCTCGAAGCCGGCCTGGTTAGCCGCAAGCCGGCCGTGGACATGGCGTCGCGCCGGCGGCTGCGACTAAAGGTGGAGGAGATGGAGGCGCGCGCCGCGCTGGACCTGCCGCAAGATCAAGGCAATCCGGACCCGGTTGACAGCGGCCTGCTGGAGCACACGCGGAGGACCCTGCGCCCCACGGAAGCTTATTTGGGTTTTCATCTGGGAGAGACCGAGTCTTGCCTCTGGGTGATCGCGCGTGAGGGGATCGAGTTTCGCCGGCTGCCCTCTAGAGCCTACTTCGACGAGCGGGTCGGTCTCCTGGTGAAGGCCGTGCGAGAGGGCGCGCCGGAAGCAGTCAGCCTGGGAAGTCGCTTCTACTCAGAGATTCTGGGCTCCAGCAAAATCTTGGTGAACAAGCCCACATGGATTCTCGCGCCCGATGGACCGCTGTTTGAAATGCCGTTCGCTGCGCTGGTTCAGGAGGTCCATGCACCGGGCGCGACGCCGCTGTATGTCGTCGAGCGTCACGCCCTGCAAATTGTTCCCGGGGTCTCTACGCTCTTCCCTACCCCGGCGTCGAATTTGAACGGACCCGTGGTGGGGATCGGCGACCCGATTTACAATCGGGCGGACGCGCGACTGGCGCATGCGAAATCTACCGCGAGTGCGCCGGGCCGGGCGATCGAACTGGCGCGATTGGTGGGGAGCGGCAGGGAGATTGAGAACTGTGCCAGGGTCTGGCGGTCCCACGGATACCAGCCAATTCTGCTGCAAGGGGAAGCCGCTAATAAAAGGAATCTGATGGACGCGCTGCAGCGCCAACCAGCGGTGCTTCATCTGGCCGCCCACGTTCTGTTTCCGCGCCAGGATTCCGGGCCGGGCCTGGTCGCACTCTCGCTCACGCCGGGGGGTGAACTCGAAATGCTCAGCGCCAACGAGATCGCCGGCCTGCGGCTCAACCTTGGGCTAGTCGTCTTAAACGGATGCAATTCCGGCCACGCTGCGATTCTTCCGGGCACTGGATTGATGGGGATGACACGCGCATGGCTGGCGGCCGGAGCGCGCGCCGTGATTGTCACCCGGTGGGCGACGGCCGACCAAAACGATGGGGAGCTTTTTCAGTCGTTCTACGACCGCTTGTCTTCCATTTCGGATTCCGCGTACCGGAAATCCTTTGCTCAGTCCTTGCAAGAGGCGCAGATCGCCGAGTTGCACGCGGGAGGCCGGCGCGCGAATCCTGCCAATTGGGCTGCGTACTTCTGTGTCGAAAGAAACTGACAACAATCCATCTGCGGCACCACCCGAGGCGGACTGGAAGGTTGTGGTGGAACAAATTCGCGCAGGCGATCCGGCAGGAGAGGAGGCACTCTACCGGAATCTGGCCGCCGGAGCGCGTCTTTTTCTGCAGCGGCGGCTGGGACCGCAGGACGTAGACGACAGGGTCCACAACGTGTTCCTGATTGTGGTGCGGGCGATTCGACGCGGGGACCTTCGCGAGCCCGAACGCCTGATGGGGTTTGTTAGGACGGTATTGAATCGGCAGTTGGGCCTGGCGATTTCCGGCCTGGTTCGAACTCGCGAACATTCCATCCACCTGGATTCGGCGCGGCACCTGACCGCGGCGGATCCCTCACCGGAAGAACATGCCCTCTCGCTTCAAAAAGTCGCGCTGATGAAGCAGGGGCTCAAGGAACTCAGTCATCGTGAATTCGAAATGCTCACGCGCTTCTATTTGCGCGAACAATCGCCGGAGCAGATTCAGAAGGAAATGCGGCTGACTCCGACCCAGTTCAACCTGCTCAAGTCGCGGGCGAAGGCCAAGCTCACAGATTTGGTTCGGCAAAAGCTGGCTCGTGACCAGTTCAGTCGAGAATGATGATCACTGGCTGTTCGCTGTAGGACGATTGAAACATCGCCATAACTAGACCAACAAAATCAAACATAATTCTCCTTTCCTTTCAAGCGAATTGGCCCCTTCGCCGAAAGCGTGCGGTTGCGCGTGGGAACCCGGAGATACGCAGGTGCGCTGCCTCGCGGTGAGCGCTATGCGGTTGCTTGAGAGCATCAAAGTCAGCTCAATGCACGCTCACTCCTGCACCAAGATTGATTCACGCGCTGAGTGTCAGACTTATTTTTATGCTGCACGCTCTGTTCTCATTGACACACTCGGTGGATTCAAAAAACAGATTGCCTTTTTAGCGCGGGGACCGTAACTTGCGAATGTCGAGAAACGAATAGACCTATGGTTTTTAGATATTTCCACTGGGTAAGGAGAGAAGGATGCTAAGTAAAGGGATTCGCGCCCGCAAAGGCCCGGCGATCCTGCCGTTGATCTGCGCAGTCGTAGCAACAACCGCCTATGGTGCCGACGAGGTGCAGTGACAAGCCAACCAGGGCCGCAACCAGGATCCGCTGTTCCTGACCGCGACCAATGGAGCCAACAATTTTCTAGCGGTGGTCAATACCCGAACCAAGGAGATGGATTCGTTCCGACAGGCGGCCTCGGAGGGGCCGGCGGTAACGCGGGTGGCGTAGCCGTGGAGGGAAAACTTGCGGCCGCCGTCAACTTTGGCTCCTCCAACGTGACGATCTTCGTCCGGCGGGGCAACGCGATGGCACCCACCCAGATGATCAAAACATCGTCGCAGCCGGTGTCTGTCGCCTTCGGGCGCAATCATCTGGTAGTCCTAGGACTTACGACCGCGGAATCTTTCCCGGTGTATGGAAATACGGTGGGGACTGATAACGATGGCGTGGTTCAGCTCGCAAGGGCGGATAAGAGCGCCGCGCAGATTGTGACTTACGATGGCGGAGCGGTGTACTCGGAAAAGAGCGGGTCGATTGCCGAATTGAACTTATCCACTAACGGGATGGCGGGTCTATCCGGGCCGCACGGGGTTCAGAAAATGAGCGTGTTGGAAATTGGGCTGATTTTTCCGGTTCTAGCAATACTGGTCTGGATGGGGGCCGTGCTATGCGTCGCAGAGGCGATCCCCGGGAGCAGGCGTCCGCTGACTCCGTGGCTCCTCGCTATATCCGGGTGCATCGCGCTCGCCGGCGTGTTTGGCCTGCTCTTTCGCGACTATCGGACCGAGCGATTCGTCTCGCAGGGCATGACTTGTTTAATCGCGGGACTCGGTCTCGCGCTACCGGCGTCGCTGGCCGTGTGGTGGTTTCTCAGGCGGGGGTTTGCCGTCAATTCCGTTGCCGCCGGGTTGGCTAACGGTACGCTCGCGGGGTTGGCCGGTGTGACTATGTTGGAACTGCACTGTCCAAATTTCGAGGCGCCGCACGTGATGTTCTGGCATATCGCCGTGCTGCCGGTCAGCGGCGCGATCGGAAGGCTGGTGGCGTGGACGGCTCGGGCGTACTGCCGCTAAGGGCACTCTTTATCCTGTATTTGAGACCTTAAACGTATATAATGATTCCGAACTGGAAGGAGAGCTTCTATGGTGACGAATGGAAAGGGACTCTCGAGGCGGGAGGCGCTACGGACCGCGCTGGGGACCGGGGCGCTGGCGGCGTCGCCGCTGATCGTGCCCGCGTCGGCACTGGGGCGCGGCGGGGCCGTGGCGCCGAGCGACCGCGTAACCGTTGGTGGCCTGGGCATCGGCAGCCGCGGCACCAGCGATCTGCGCAGCTTCCTGAGCCTGTCGGATGTGCAGTTCGTGGCGGTCTGCGACGTCCGCAATGAACGCCGCGAGGCCATCAAGACCATGGTGGACCAGAAGTACGGCAACCGCGATTGCGCGATGTACGCCGATCAGGAGGAGTTGTGGGCGCGCAAGGATATCGATGCGCTGTTGATTGCCACCGGCGACCGCTGGCATACGCTGCTCTCCGTGATGTCGGCGAAGGCGGGCAAGGACGTGTACTGCGAGAAGCCGTGCTCCATGACCATCGCCGACAGCCGTGCGCTGGCCGACACGTTCCTGCAGTTGGGGCGGATTTATCAGGCGGGGACGCAGCGGCGCAACGGGCCGAATTTCATCAAGGCGTTCGGCCTGGCGCGCAGCGGCAAGCTCGGCAAGCTGAAGACGCTTCACGCGGAAGTAGGCCCGGGCGACCGCTGGGCGCCGGCCACAATTCATGACTGGCTGCAGGGACAGCCCGAGCCCGCCAGGCAGGTATGCGATTGGGACCGCTGGCTGGGACCGGCGCCGTGGCGGCCTTACCATTCGCAATACGTCGCGGGCCGATGGCGGGGGTATTTCGATTTCCACGGCGGCGGCATCCTGGAGTGGGGCTCGCACACGGTCGATCTCTGCCAGTGGGCGGCCGACACGGACGACACCACGCCGGTGGAATTCGTGCCGGAGGGCATGGGGCGGAATACGCCGTACGCCATCCACTGCCGGTACGCCAACGGAATCCAGCTGGAGATGCGGGACAGCGGTTTCATGGGTCTGGGCAGTTGCCACATACGGTACGAGGGCGACGCGGGTTGGGTGGAGACGGCGGACGGCGGGAAGATCGAAGTATCGGCGAATCTGCGGGGAGAGGACCTCTCCGGCGGCGGGGGCGATGCCACCACCAACCACGTGCGTAACTTCGTGGATTGCGTGAAGTCGCGCCGGCAGCCGCGCGCCAATGCGCTGGCAGCGGCGCAGACGCATATCGCCTGCCACGCGGCCTACATCGCTTTCCAGTTGGGGCGCAAATTGAGCTTTGACCCTGCGACGGACACGTTCGTGCGAGACGAGGAAGCCAACCGCATGCGGTCGCGCGCCATGCGGGAACCCTGGCACCTGTAGAAGAGAGGAGACGGGAACATGTCACGAAATCGATTGTTTAGCGTGGCCGCCATGCAGCAACAGACCGCGCCGGCTCCGGTGCAGGCATCGCGGCAGCAGCCGATAGCGGCTGAAATGATGAAGGACGAGAAATACGGCAGCGCGTCGCATATCATGGCGCTGCCGGCGGCCAGGCTGACCGCCCTCCTGGTAGATCCGGGTGCGAGTGCGTATGCCCGGGCCAAAGCCTGCCAGCGACTGGCGGTAGTGGGAGACAGAAGCGCTGTGCCGGCACTGGCCGCCCTGCTGGGCGATGTGCAGCTCTCGCTCTATGCGCGGACGGCGCTAGAGACCATGCCCGACCGTTCGGCGGACGACGCGTTGCGCGCGGCTTTGGGCAAGGTGCAAGGGAAGCTGCTGGCCGGGGTGATCAACTCCATCGGCAAGCGTCGCGACGCGAACGCGATCGGCGCGTTGGAAAAATTGCGGCACAACGTCGACGCCGACGTGGCGGGCTCGGCCAATGCGGCGTTGGCTCGCATACGACCTCCGCTGTAGGAACATGTGAAAAAACTTGGGTCGCAGGCGAAAGCCTGTCTTCGTGGCCCGGGCGGTTTCGCCTGTGCGCCGTAATGTTTTCACCGCTTATTATGTCCTACTGCCACTTGGTACGCTGGTGGATGCCGGTCTTATGAAACTCCGTCAAATTGCCGATGCGCTGGGGTGCCGCCTGACGGGCGATGGCGAATTGGAGATCCATGGCGTGGCCGGAATGGAACACGCTTCCGCCGGACAGCTTACGTTTCTGGCCAATCCCAAGTACGCACCCAAGGTCAAACACACCAGAGCCAGCGCCATTCTCGTTGCCGAGGCGTTGCAGGGCCTGGATATTGCCTGCCTGGTTTCGGAGAATCCTTACCTGGATTTCGCACGCGCGCTGGCTCTGTTCTATCAGCCGCCTCGACCCGCTCCAGGCGTGCATCCCATGGCGTACGTGGCGCCCAGCGCGACCCTCGGCGAAGACTGCTCGATTGGACCCTTCGCGGTGGTGGGTGAAGGGGTGCGCATCGGCCGTAACGCGGTGCTTCACCCGCACGTCGTGGTGTACGAAGGGGCGGAGATCGGCGACGATTTCCTGGCGCATTCGCATGCCACGGTGCGCGAGTTTTGCCGTATCGGGAATCGCGTGACGCTGCAAAATGGCGTAGTGGTGGGCGGCGACGGTTTCGGCTTCGCCAAGCGCGCCGATGGGACACAGTGCAAGATCGTGCAATCCGGCGTGACCGTTCTGGAAGACGATGTGGAGATTCAATCGCTGACCTCGATCGACCGCGCCACGGTGGGAGAGACCCGGGTCAAACGGGGCGCCAAGATCGACAGCCTGGTGCAGGTGGGCCACGCCTGCACGGTGGGCGAGGACAACATCATTTGTGCGCAGACGGGACTGGCGGGCAGCACGGTGCTGGAACGCAATGTGGTGCTGGCCGGACAGGTAGGGTCGAGCGGGCACCTGACGGTGCACGAAGACGCGGTGGTCTACGCGCAGAGCGGGATCGGCGGCGACGTCGCCAAAGGCGCGCGCATTTCCGGATCGCCGGCGTTTGCCGCCAACGAGTGGCTACGCGCCGTCACGGCGTTCCAAAAACTGCCGGAATTGCTGCGCACCGTGCGGGAATTGAAGAGAAAGGTCGATGAGTTAAAGCAGAATGTCTGACTCAATAGCACTCCATAGCGACCGCCGGCCGGTGGCGTATTTGAACGATAAGTTCTTGAACAGTCCGGACGCGCGGGCGTTGCGCATCCTCTCGGAATTCCTCGAACCGATGGCGCATTTCCGCCGGGAAAAAGTGCGCGATACAGTGGTGTTCTTCGGCTCCGCCCGCGTGCGCGAGGGCGAAGGCGAAATGGGCCGCTACTATGACGAGGCGCGCAGCCTAGCACGAATGCTGACCGAGTGGAGCCAGCAGTTCACCAACAGCACGCACCGTTTCGTGGTTTGCTCCGGCGGAGGTCCCGGCATCATGGAGGCCGCCAACCGCGGCGCGGCGGAGGCGGGCGGCAAGACGGTGGGGCTGAATATCGGGCTGCCTTTCGAGCAGTTCCCCAACCCCTACATCACACCGGACCTCAGCTTCGAATTTCACTACTTTTTCATGCGCAAGTTCTGGTTCGCCTACCTTGCGAAGGCGCTGGTGGTGTTTCCGGGCGGGTTCGGCACGCTGGACGAAATGATGGAGATCTTGACGCTGACACAGACCCAGAAGCTGGCCAAGAAGATGACCGTTCTGCTCTACGGAAGCGCCTACTGGAAGGAGATCATTAACTTCGATGCGCTGGTGAAGTACGATATGATCTCGCCCGAGGACCTGAGCCTGTTTCAGTTCGTCGACGATCCGGCGACGGCGTTTGAGCTGCTGAAAATCGGGCTGGCCGACTACGCGCTGCAGCTCGATACGCCGGAGATGCCGGCGGTATCGAAATCCATCAACCCGCAAAAGCCGGAAGGGGCTTAAGAGTCGGAATGTTCTCGCGCAGGGTAGCCCCGCGAATCGAAATCCGGATGTTCGAAGTTAACGATGCCGAGGCGATTTTCGCCGTGGTGGAACGCAATCGCGCGTACTTGCGCGAGTGGCTGCCGTGGGTGGATTTTACGGTATCGCCCGAAGACCTGCGGCGCTTTATTGTGAGGGTACGCGAGCAATTCGCTTCCGGCCGGGGAGAGGGTGCCTTCGCAGGTTCGGTAGGCTGCCACCCGATCGACTGGCCCAACCGGAATTGCAGCATCGGCTACTGGATCGAGGAGCGCTATCAGGGTAGGGGCATCATGACGCGCTGCTGCGAGAGCATGCTGGATTACGTGTTCGACGAACTCGGCCTGCACCGGGTGACTATACAATGCGGCGTGTTGAACACGCGTAGCTGCGCCATTCCAGAGCGCTTGGGGTTTACGCGGGAAGGCGTGACACGCGACGGCGAATGGGTCAACGATCGCTGGCTGGACCTGGTGTGCTGGGGAATGCTGGAAAAGGACTGGCGAGCGCGGCGAGACGCGGGGCCAGGGGGACAAGCGCAGACCGGGGCCTCCACTCCACGTTAGGATTTTGGCTTTTGGGTCCAGGCCAGCACCCGATCTAGCGCGGCGACGGTCGCGGCGTCGAGCTTCGCGCCCGGAGGGCGGATGTCAGCGCATTCCAAGACACCGCGGCGGCGCAGCACTTCTTTGCGAATGGCCATGCCCAGTCCCTCCTGGAATTCGAAGCGCATGAGCGGCACGTAAGGGTAGAAGGCCTCGGCGGCGGCATCGAGATCGCCTGTGTGAAACAGCTTGACGATCTTCACCAGGATTTCGGGATAGGCGAAGCCGGTCATGGCGCCGGTGGCGCCGGCCATCAACTCCTCCAGCAGGAAGACGCCTCCGAGTCCACCGAAGATGCCGATGTCCAGGCCCTGCGCGGCCTCGCGGATGCGCGACGTTTTAAACGGAGTGGGCGGGTCTTCGAGCTTGATCGTGTTGGCCGCGGCGACTTCGCGGGCGATGCGCACCAACAGCCACGGTTCCATGGCGAAGCCCGAAATCGGCGGATAGTCCTGGATGACGATTGGGATCTCGACGGCGGCGGCGATGGCGGCGCAGTGGCGCACCACGGCGTCGGAGTTCAGTTTGGGCGAGCGCGGCGGGCTGATCATCACGGCATCCGCGCGGGTGTCGCGCGCGAACTTTGTGTAGTCGATGCAAGTGCGTACACCGTCGGCGGTGGCGCCGGCCACCACGCGCACGCGCCCATTGACGTGGCGCACGACGGTCTCCAGCACGCGGACGCGTTCGGTATCGTTCATGCGCGCCACTTCGCTGGTGACGCCGAGCGCGGTGAGGCCGTTGACACCCGCGCCGATGAAGAGATCGACCACGCGCTTAAGACTTTCCAGATCCAGATCGCCGGCCGCGGTAAAGGGGGTCGGCAGGACGGAATACACACCTTCGAGCTTCAAACAGATTCCTCCGCGGACGATTTTGCGAGTTACTCTGATACTGTATCCAGGAGATAAGCATGAAGTCCATAGTCCTGCTGTGGACGGCCGCATTCGCTGTGTACGGTCAGCCCGTCGAAATCCGCGTGGACGCCGCATCCACGCTGGGGCCGTACAAATCGATCTACGCGTACTTCGGCTACGACGAGCCGAACTACACGTACATGAAGGACGGCAAGAAACTGATTGGCGAACTACAAGCTCTCAGTCCCGTGCCGGTGGAGATTCGAGCGCATCACCTGCTGGTGACGGGCGACGGAACGCCGGCGATCAAGTGGGGATCGACCAACGCGTATACCGAGGATGCCAACGGGAAACCGGTGTACGACTGGACCATTGTGGACCGCATCTTCGATACGTATACCCAGGTGAAGGCGCGGCCCTTCGTCGAGATCGGCTTCATGCCCGAAGCGCTCTCCACCAATCCGCAACCCTATGTGGTCAACTGGCCGGCGCGCGACGGCGGCAGGGGGTGGAGCTATCCGCCGAAAGACTATAACAAGTGGGCCGAGCTGGTCCGCCAGTG
>WNFJ01029057.1_pt1 | contig 15533 bp, 11 predicted proteins | sample 5400461 | NCBI WGS metagenome assembly WNFJ01 (sample SAMN13153349, study PRJNA577476) | soil metagenome | isolation source: 115 cm saprolite on Douglas fir-dominated hillslope | place: USA:California | collected 2013-09-17 | reverse complement strand
AAGGCCGGCGACGTGAAGAACTACACCACGATCTTCGGCCAGGTCCGCGACGCCGCGCTCCCGCCCACCACGACCACCACCTACCTCGAAAAACTAGCAGAATCGGTGGAGTGACCAATGACCGATCTTTCCCGCGCTGAGTGGCGGAAGGCCACCCGCAGCGGCTCAGGCAATGGGGGCTGCGTGGAGGTGGCGGGGAACCTGCCCGGTGTCACCGCCATCCGCGACTCCAAGCGCCCAGAAGACGGCGCGCACGTCGTCTCCAAGGACACCTTCGCCGCCTTCCTGGCCGACATCAAAGCCGGACACTACGACGGCTGAGCTGTCGTTACAGGCGTGTCAGGTCCTCTCGGGCGACGCCGCGAGGGCCTGCGGGTCTGCGGGCGAAGCCCAGTTCGCATGTACCTGGTGCACCTGAATGTGGGAGACTGGTGCGGCGCGGCAGCCGTTCGGGATCTTGGGTAGTTGGGCGCAAATGCTGGGGATCCTGTTGCCCTGGCCACAACCGCATTAGCCGTTCCCGCCGTCAGGTTTGCCTGGCGGCTGGCCGGTGTGCTCGATGAAATCAGTGATCGCTTCGCGGGCTTTGGGGCTTAGCTTGAGGAAGGCGCGCAGCTGCGCGTACGTGACGTCGGCCGCCCGGATCAGTGCCAGCAGTTCGGCTTGTTCCTGGAGGAGCGCTGCCTGCTGGTCATCGGCGAACTCGGCGAAGAAGAACCCAGGCGGTAAGCCGAAGGTTTGCGAAAGTGCCCCGATCAGGCGCATCTGAGGGTTGGTGGCCTGGCCGTTGCGGAGCTTCCAGATCGTGGTGTGAGAGTACTTCTCCCCGGTGGCCTTCTCGATCAGGGTGGCGACCTCCGCGTTGGAGAAAGGCCTCCGCCCGGCAGGGCGCGCCCGGTCGATCAGGCCGTTGATCCGGTCCGCGAGCGTCCCACGTGTTTGGGAGGGCGGCTCACCGTTCGGGCTCGGTCCGTCGCCCGGACCCCTGATTACCTGACCCATAACTTTAGATAATATATTGTGAGCATATTAGATACTGAAGTTGATACTCCTTCCGCGTCCGATTGCGCAGCAGCGCGCTGATCCGCGTTTCACCCGTCGCCGGGCGGCTGGAGAAGCAGGTCGTGGAGATGCAGGCTGGTCTCGGCGGGCATGATCGGGCGGCCGTCGACGAGCCACCACTGGTACAGCGCGCGGTAGTGCCGCTCTCTTCGCGGGACGGCGCGGTCGCTGCCGAAGACCGCGCTGACAGCGTGGTCTTGGACTAGGTATCCGGCGACCCCGGTGTGGTCCATGACCAGTTCGGCACCGGAGTTGTACCTGATCCTGGTGGTCTTGGCCGGGTCGGTGACGTGCCAGCTGGTCAAGATGAGCGCCTCGAACTCGCTACCGTCCGCTCGGCAGGTGAGGTGTGCCTCGTACGCCGACCACGGCGGCTCCCCGATGCGGCGCAGTGAGGTCCGGGCGGCCAGATCGGCGAACCGGCTCAGGATGCTGAGCGAGTTGATCCCAGAGTCGATCCAGCTGCTGCCGAACGTTGATCTGGCCCACTCGTAGTCGTCCTGGTAGGGATCGGTGAAGCAGGACTCGGCCGCGACCGGCTGGCCAAGCTCGCCCGCCCTGGCCGTGGTCACCTGCACCCCCCAGGCCACCTCAGGAGAGAACGACATATGGTAGGCCACCTCGACGGGCTGGCGGCGGCCGATGTCGGCGAGGATCAGCCGCGCCCCGGCGAGGTTATCGGCCGCGGGTTTCTCGACCAGGATCCGCGCGGCTGGGAAGCTCCCGGCGACCTGCGCGCAAACCGCAGCGTGCACCGGTGTCGGCGTGGCAACCACGACGACATCCGGATGATGATAGTCACGGGCGTCTTGCACGGTCTTGTAGACCGGCAGCGGCCGTCCCCGGAACATCACGCCGGGTCGGTCGGCGATGTCCACGCCCGCGACGACGCCGACGCCAGCTCCCCGGGTCGCCGCGCCGCTTCCATCGCTGCCCTCCTCATGAAACGTGGATGATCTGCGTAATGATCCATCTCATTTACAGGTGATACCATCTCGATAGTAGGCACATTTGACGCCGAGATGTCAACCCCAGTACAAATTGAGAGAAGTAACTGCTAACCTGAGGTGACAGCCCGGAGGCGTTAGGAGGCGGCGTGGCGGACACCAGCCCGGCACCTACCCCACCGGACAGCGCGTCTCTGCCCACCCTCGCCGACCGGCTCAACTGGCTCGTCGAGCGCATCCACCCACCCGGCCGCGGGCCCTACTCCAACTACGAGATCGCGGCGCTGATCGCGAAGGTCACCGGTGAGAAGGTGTCGCACAACGCGATCTGGAAGCTGCGCAACGGCCAGGCCGCCAACCCCACCATGCGCCTGGTCAGCGCCCTCGCCCAGGTGTTCGGCGTCCCGCCCGGCTTCTTCTACGGCCAGCAGCCCATCATCGAAGACCAGGTCGAGCTGCTGGCCCTGGTCCGCGACAGCGGCATCACCAGCGCCCAGCTCCGCGCGTTCGCCGCCCTCACCCCCGAGGCCCGCCAGGCCGTCGCCGACCTCATCACCCACACCCAGCAGCCCCGGCCAGGCCGCCCGCGCGGCCAGCCCCCCGCATAACCCGGGCGGCCTGATCACGAGACTGCGGTGATTGGCCCGCACCTGCCCATTCCGGTCACCATCTCAGAATTCTTTGTGGCGTATGCCGGCGGGCTAAACAAACGGCGCCGGACGCTACCTTCACTCAGCGCGGGAGCACTACCACTCCGAACAACGAAAGTGCCATGCCTCATGCGGACCGGTGAGGATGACTGCCCCGAGCGCATTCAGTGCGGGTACATCAGCGCTCTGGCGTATGCGGCGGAGGATACTCCAGCTCCGCTTGGCGTGAGGTGGAGGATGGACGGGCATGTCAATGAGGTTTCTCAACAAGATCGATCCGGTCATCCGCGACATGACGGGGACGGCCAGGCAGACACCCCGGACATAACGCCAGATCCCCGGCCAGGCGCGGAGCCCCCGGTAGAAGAGGTCTCGTTGAAGATCCACTACCTACTGGGAGAGGCTCCGCCTGCTGTCCTATCGTGTCATGCTCGACGTTCCCGTCCAACTGGCCCGGTACGTCGCGAGGCTGCTGGCCGCGCACCCGCCGCGCGATCGGCACCCGCCACGGAACCTGCGCGCTGGGCTGCTGGCGGCAGGCAGTCTTTGCCCTGGCCTGGTTCCCCGACCGGCCCGATATCGCCCGGCTGGGGCGCGGTTTCGGGATCTCCCAGGCCACCGCCTACCGGTACCTGGACGAAGCCATCGCGGTGCTCGCCGCGCGGGCGCCGGGCCCGCGCGAGGCGCTGGAGCAGGCGACAGAGCAGGGGCTGCCGCACCTGATCCTGGACGGCAAGGTCGTCGCCGCCGACCGGCTGAAAGAAAGACCATCAGCACGAAGGGCCGGAAAATCGACCGGTGGTACTCCGGCACGGCCCACGGGTTCGGCGGGAACATCCAGGCCCTGTTCACTTGTGGGTGCCGAAACCTATGCCACCAGGCGATATTCGTGGATGACGCCACCCGCACGGTCATGCCGCCGGACCTGGAAATGATCCAAGTCGGTGACGCCGGCTGGCAGTGGCCGCAGTGGCGCGGCCTGGTCCAGGGCGCGGTGCGGCCGGTGGGAGTTGCAGAAGTCCTCGTACTCCCGCGGCACCATCATCAGGTGGCGCTGGTTCCAGATCAGGGTCCGGTCCAGCAGCTCACGCCGGCAGCTGCCAATCCACCGCTCCATGATCGCATTCATTCGCGGTGCCTGAACGGCGGCGTGGATGACCCGGATCCCAGCCGCCTGGAACACGGCATCGAACGCCCGCGTGAAGCTGGCGTCCCGGTCATGCAGGACGAACTTCGCTCGTGCCCCGGCATCCCCCAGGTCCATGAGCAGGTTCCGGGCATGCTGGACGACCCAGGACTGGACCGGGTGCTCCGTGGCGCCCAGGACCCGGACGCGCCGGTTGCCGTGCCCGATCACCGCAAGCACGTACACCTTTCGTGCCATTGAGCAGGTCAGCGGTGAAGAAGTCCAGCGCCAGGATCCCCTGCGCCTGCGACCGCAGGAACTCCGCCCACCCAGGGCCGTCCCGGCGCGGCGCCGGGTCGATCCCGGCGTCCTTGAGGATCTGCCACACCGTCGACGGCGCCACCGTGATGCCGAGCCCGGCAAGCTCACCGTGGATCCGCCGGCACCCCCATGACTCGTTCTCCCGCGCCAGCCGGAGCACCACCGACCGCACAGTGCGGCGCACCGGCGGCCGACCAGAACGTCCTCGGCGGGACAACCCCGCCCACCGGCGGCGAACAATGTCGCGGTGCCAGCGCACGATCGTGGCCGGGGTCACGATCAGCCGCAACTCGGCCAAGCGCTCGACCGGCAGCGTCCCGGCGAGCAACGCCAGCCACGCCCGGTCCGGCCACGTCAACCGCGAATGAGCCCTCGGCCGCTCACGCGGGGCCACCGCGAGCTGATGGCGCAGCATCAGGATCTCGGCGTCCTTCCACCACGCCTCCCGCCGCGACAGGCCCAGCACCGACACCGCCCGGGTCACGACGAGGAAGATCAGCTTCAAGCCCACAAGCCGAAGATCATCGCACGCCAGCCCGGACCAAGACCTGCCCGCCAGGCACCGTTCGCGTGACCGAGCCGCCGGCGTCCCGCAAAGCATCTGCCCAGGCGGCGCAGGTTTTCGGCACCCACAGCTTCGCGCGAGATGACCAGTCGGCCGCGCGAGTGCGCCGCTGAACGTCTGCTTGCAAACAATCCAGGCGTGAACGCTGTAGCCATCAGGGACTTTGCAGGACTTGAAGGAGCGTCGTGGCCCGAGTTATCTGCTCAGCCCCCCACGTTTGGAGCACATCTGGTGGCCACCAGATGTCGTAGCCCCTGGGTTATGGTCACAACGGTGCGAGCTTCGTCGGCCTCAATGTTCATTATCTCCAACGCCCCTGATCGACCTCGTAGAGAACCGTAAGAACGTCCGATAGATCGCAGCTGCAGGAACAGCCATGCATCCCCCGTGCTCCTGGCCAGGTCACAAGCGTGAGCACGTCCCTGGGGTGAGCCCCTTAGCTTAGCAAGCTAAGGGGCTCAGTGTGACCAGCCCTCGGGAGGGTCCCCAGCGGTGTCCATCCTAGCTAATTCGAATCTTTGTTCGCAAGGAACCACATCACGGAGCGACGAACGCCGGATGCACCGGCCAGTGGCTTACGAATCCCACCGGCACGATGTGGCACGGCCCCGACTGGGGGCGCGCCCGCCAGTGTGGCCCACCAGTGGTTCCCTCGATGCGAACTAGCAGCATGTGGGCCGGTCGGGGTCATTTGCGCAGGTCGGCAGCGATCCGATGTCGGTTTCAGTCGGCTGCGGACGGTCGCGTTGCTGTACTTGTGCGCTGTACGGAACCAGAGTCGGCACTTGGCCATCCTTCCGATAGGCGCAGGGTTGGTCCGGGCAAGATCGGTGTCAAGGGTTCCCGAAGGGAATCACGTGTGACGCGCAGCGCCCTTGACGGCGATCTTGCCTGGATCAAGGATGGAGCGCCGGGAGGATGGCCCGGTCTTCAGCCGGGTGCACCAGGCTGACCGGTACGGCATCTGCTCGCAGCTGCTTCCGTGGGGGCCGCAGGCGCCGCGCGTAGGCGCGCAGTGCCGGAAGGGCGGAAAGCCGCCGCGCCATCCCCGGCCGGGGTCGCTCCTCGGGAATGCGTGCTGCATGGCAGTGCTCGCCGTGCGCTTGGGTGGGCCAGTTTGTGCGTGTCCCGCATCTCCAAGACCCAAAATGATCATCTTCGTGCGACGCGCTCCGCGCGGCCTTGAAGCCGTTAGAGAAAGTTCTCACCCGCCCCACTCGCGTGTCGCCCTGTTCACTCGTACGTAAGTAATCGGTGATCCCGTGGGCGGGCCCGCCTAGGTCGTGACACGCCCGGTGTGGTGCGTGACGTGGCTGGTGTGGTGATGTGTGCTGGGTTGCGTGACCGCGCCGGTGATCGATGAGGATGTTGAGGCCGGTTACTGGCGTGCCCGTGCCGGGCGGGCCGAGGCGCTGGTGGCGGAGCTGCGGGCGGAGAATGCCGGGCTGACCGCGCGGGTGGCTGAGCTGGCCGGGCAGGTGGCCAGGCTGCAGGAGAGCATGACGACGCTGAGCGGGTTGCTGTTCGGCTCGTCGTCGGAGAAGGGCGGCTCGCCCTTACGCAAGACCGGCCGGGAGGGCGGCGGCCGGCCGGGCGGCTCGGGTAAGCGGGGGCAGCGGCCGGGCGGGCCTGGTCACGGGCGGCGGGACTATTCGCATCTGGAGACTGAGGAACGGGTCATCGATCTGGATGCCGGCCAGCGGTGCTGCGCGGAGTGCGGGAAGGCGTTCGAGTTCATCGGTACCGAGGACAGCGAGCAGATCGACTGGCAGGTGAAGATCACCCGGATTGTGTCGCGGCGGCGGCGTTACCGGCGGCGGTGTTCTCATCCAGGGCCGGCGACGGTGTGTGCGCCGCCGGCGGCCCGGCCGGTGCCGAAGGGCCTGTTCACCGCCGGGTTCCTGGCGCGGCTGGCGTATGAGAAGCATGTGCTGGGCCGTCCGGTGCACCGGATCGTGCAGGCGCTGGCCGCCGACGGGCTCGACGTGGCCGCAGGCACCTTGTGCGGGGCGCTGAAGCAGGTCTCGCCGCTGATCGCGCCGTGGGCGGAGGCGATCGCCGCGCACGGCCGGACCGCGGGGCACGTGCATGCCGATGAAACCAGCTGGCAGGTGTTCGAGGACATCGAGGATAAGGAAGGCCACCGGTGGTGGCTGTGGGTCTTCGTCACCTCCGAGACGACCGTGTTCGTGATGGACACCTCCCGCAGCGCCGATGTCGCCGCCGGCCAGCTGGGCATCGACCGGGAGCAGACCGCGCTGCAGGCCGGCCGGCGGCTGGTCATCTCCTCGGACTTCCACAAGGCATATCAGTCGCTAGCCTGCATCGACGGCGTCGACCCGCTGTGGTGCTGGGCCCATATCCGGCGGTATTTCCTGCGGGCCGGGGCCGCGCACCCCGAGGCGCTCGGCGACTGGTGCGATGCGTGGACCGAGCGGATCGCGGTGCTGTACCGGGCGCATCACGCCCTGGCCGCCACCACACCCGGCACCGACGCCCGCGAGGACGCCGCCGGCCGCTGGCAGCGCGCCTTCACCGACATCGATGCGCACCGCATACTGCAGGCCAGCGACGCAGAAAAGGGCCTGCTGCACCCGGCCGCCGCCAAGGTCATCGCCACGCTGAACAACGAATGGGACGGGCTGGCCCGCCACCAGCACCTGCCGCAGCTGCCGCTGGACAACAACACTGCCGAGCGCGCCCTGCGCACCCCGGTCATCGGCCGCAAGAACTTCTACGGCTCCGGCGCCCGATGGGCCGCCCACCTGGCCGCCGGCATCTGGACCGTCACCGCCACCGCCGCCCGGCACGGCATCGAACCCCTCGGGCTGCTGACCGGCTACCTGCAGGCCTGCGCCGAACACGGCGGCGCCGCCCCGGCCGGAGCCGGCCTGGACTCGTTCCTGCCCTGGACACCCCAAGGACGCGCCCGCCGTCGTCTCGCCAGTGACCAGCGCCAGGGTCGCGGCCCGTAACCTCGGCAGCCCGCAAAGCCGCCCCATAGCTCTCCGTCACATGACGCCGAGGGTCATTCCGTTATGCCCAGCGGGCGCCACAACGTGATCACCCACGGGTTCCCCGATTACTTACACTCGTACAGTAACGATAATGACGGACAGTGCGCAAAGGGGCGGGGCGGTAGATGCTTCCGGAACGACTGACGTAGCCGTGCCCCTTCGGGGACAACTGATTGAAACGCAAAAGACTAACCTGATGGAAAAGGTTCAGGATGCGCAGTTCCGCGCATGCGCGGCAGCGGCTGGCTGTAATTTAGCAAAACCTGAACCCGATGATGGGATGGACTGGGTGGTGTTTCATAGGAGTTCGGAACACGCACCCTTTCCTCAGGTCCAGATCGAAGTTCAGCTTCGAAGCACGTCCCTTGTCGCACCCCCTCTCGGCAATGAATTCCCTTTCCCAGTTAATGCTGATACGTTTTCGCGTCTTACTGAACCGTCTTATTATCCGAGATTGCTCATAGTATGCGTTCTCCCCATAGATATTGACGAGTGGATCTATGCTGACCTGGATCACGACATATTTCAGCTTAGACACCTTAGTTATTGGAAGAACTTGAAAGGCGAAGCTTCAACTGGGCGAACGCAGACGACGGTTCACATCTCTACTAAGAAGGTCTTTGATGACTTATCCCTATGTGCTATTATGAAACGTGTAGGCGTGGGGGAGGAGGTGTGAGGTGTCTCGCTACGTGGCAATAGACGAGCTTGGCTTGGTCAAGCCGGAAGCGCTGGAGGTTCTTTTAACGTCGCGCAGATGGCGCCTGCTCGGCGAAAGGGCAGGTCTGTTCCGGGTGTGGCAAAGCCCTGACTCAGAGGCCGACGTGCTGATCCCTCTGGATGAGAGTTATCGTGATTACTTAACTCGGCTCAATGAAGCGCTGGTTACGATAGAAAAGCATTTCGGCAGTAAGGCTCGCCTTATGTTGAACGAGTTGGTCGCGGGTCTTATAGACGAACTATTTTTTGCTAAAGAAATAGCCACAGTTCGGGGATCAGTAGCGTGGCGGATTGGCGAACGGCTTGTTGAAGGCGTCCGGGAGGGGTTTCGCTCGGCGGCGAGGTCTCATGAGCAGCAATTGCCACACTTCGGCAATGAAGGACTTCCTGTTGCGCAACGGTACCTGCGCGGAATTCGAATGGGACAGACATGCGACGGGAGTTTCATTGTAACGGCGCTGGTACCTGTAGGATCGCTGGACGACATAGGATCAAATGAGCTGCCGGGCTTGGAGAACAGGCAGCCGGGATTTTACAGGGAGGTCACTTGCAATTTGATGCAAGCTACTCAGGCTGCTGTCGACGCTGCGCGTGAGTATCGCCGAACTAATTCATTCGCCGCTTTTGCTGATTCCGTTGACTTCGGCGTCTCGGCAGAGATGGTTGACTCGCTTGCCACGTTGGCGAGCGGAGGTGCTGAGACTGAGATTCGCGCGGAGTGGAGTCCATCCATTCCGGAACCAGTTAACATTCCGAATCGGGTTGAAGTGACACCGGAGTTGGTTCCACTGTTTAAGATGGCTTCTGCCAGGTTTAGGGAATCATCAATTGTGAATGAGGTAACTGTCGTTGGTGCTGTGTGGGGACTGGAGCGACCGCGGTATGGTGAGGCTGGAATCAGTAAGATGAATGTTGTCGAAGGAAGTGAGGCGCAACGTCTTCGGATCCGCTTGTCTCGTGACCAATACGAGCATGCGATCGAGGCACACAGGGGTGGGAGTTTGCTACGTGTCACAGGAGAGCAGGTAAAGGAAGGTAATTCATATTGGTTGTATAACGTGCGTCAAATAGAAACGATTCCGGTGCAGAGTCCAGAGGCAGAAGCGGCACTTCTATTTCCCTTGGAGTGGCAAGAGAGTGACGACACAGAGGGCCTTCCGGAGATCTCAGGTCGTCCTCTTGAGATAGAAGGGCCCCGGCCTGAGTCTGATGGGAACGCTGAACGCTGAGGTCGCCCTGCGCTGGGCGATGCGCATATGGGCGTTGGGGCCCGAATACGTGCGGCGGTGTCGGCCCAGCCCGGCGACGCCTTTCTTGTTGCATTCAGGCTTGTCCAGACCCGCTCGAAAAGTATCCTGTGGTTCCGCTTCGGATGTCACTTAGAACTGTGAGCGCAGCGAGCACTACGGTCACGCCGAGCAGAACAAGGACGGTCATCTGCCAGGACCCGTCCGCGGCGAGACTTGCGACTTTATCGCCACGCTGGCTCAGTCTCTGCTGAAGCTTATGAGCCCTCTCTACCACTCGAATCCAGGCTGTCACCACGGCTGCAACGGCGACGGCTGCAGCAGCAGCGAGCGCCACAGTTGTCCAGTCGGCGCTACGTAGCGCTGGCGAGGTCACTGGCCATGGCGAACAACGTAGCCCCACTATTACTGCGTAAGACTGGAGTGATGCATCGCGCCGTCCCCTAATTGTTCAACCTCTGAGACGCACCGTTGGAGGCAGCGGTCTTATACCCAAGGGCCCGAAGCTCTGCCGGTGGTGCGGGGCGCGGACGCGCGGTGGTCTCGCCGCCTGACCCTCGCCCGTCCCGCCCGCGGAACCGGCCGCCGACCGGGCTTCCGGCGAAGGTTGTGGATATCGTGGGACTCGCAGAAGCCCTTCTCGTCGGCGACCTGGGACGAGTGTCACGGACGAGCCCGCGTGCCCTTGAGAAGCCGACTCGCCTCCTACGTTGGCCTCTTCCTCTGTGAGCCGTTAGGTTGGATGCGCATCTGGCGGCCACCAGATGTCGTATCCGTCGGTCACCGTGACAACGGTGCCAGCGTCGTCGTCCGGTCTTAGCGTCACCGTCTTCGCAGCCTTGATTCGGGACGAAGAGGCCGCCGGTTCAAATCCGGCCACCCCGACCAGGTAAACGATGCCTTTCGAACGTTCTTACGGCCGTTATGCGGCCGGTGAGTGACTAACTGAGTGACTACCGCGCTTCGCGGTCCTCACTGCTCCCCGGTTCTTCGCCGTCATCGCCGTGAGATCCGAAGATGGGGGCACACGGGTCCGGGCGCCGCCACTTCGCGGCCTGGCAAGAGCCCGAGCTGTTCGCATCCGAACTGCGCGGCCTTCTCTTCCCTGGGCAGGTCCTTGCGTAACTCCAGTCATGCGTACACCACGACAGTTAATACCCTGGGTTCCGCAGATAAATGATCACCTAGTCGGCGGTTTCGAGTGTTGAGCTGCGGACATGGGTGCAGGCCCGGCGACAGGGCGTGTCACTAGGCGGCGGGATCTGCCCTGGTCAGGGCGTTGCGGGTGCGGCGGAGACGACCAGCGGGGGTTCGGGCAGGTCCAGGGCCTTGAAGATGAGCTTGTGGCCGGCGGTGAGCTGGGTGCGGTGGGTGAAGGTGCCGTGGTCGCCGGTGAAGGTGCCCAGGTGGATGCGCTGCAGCTCGGCGCGCAGCCGGTTCCAGGTCTGGCCGGTGCTGGTCTCGGTGATGCGGATCAGCAGCAGGGCCAGCCAGCACAAGGTGACGTGGGCGCGGATCCGGTCTTCCAGGTGGTGGCAGACCGGGCGCAGGTCGATGATCTGCTTGAGGTCCCGCCAGCCGCGTTCGACTTCCAGCAGCTGCTTGTAGCCCAGCGCGATGTCCACGGCGGAGATTTTGGCGTCGCCGCAGCGGAGCAGGAACTTGCCGTCCAGCCGCTGCTCGGCCTTGATCCGGGCGCGATCGATGCGCAGCAGCCCGCTGGCCGTGGTCTTCAGGAACTTCTTCAGGCCGTCCTTGGTGGAGATGACGCCGGCCAGCCTGGCCCGGTCGGTGGCGCTGAGCGCGTCGCTCTCCTCGATCATCTGCTCCAGCTGGGTGAGGAGCTGGCCGCGGATGGCGGCGTCCCGGACGGCGGCCTCGGGGTTGTAGCAGATCACCATCCGGTCATCGATGTCGCCGAGCTTGACCTCTTTGACGTGCATGTTGGCGGCGACCTGCCGGTAGCGGCCCTGGCGGGCCAGCGTGGCCTGGATGCCGGGGGCGGCCGAGCGCAGCTTCTCGCCCAGGATGTAGGCGCCGCCGGCGCGCATCAGGTGCCGCCGGTTCTCCTTGGAGGAGAAGCCGCGGTCACCGACCCAGATGATGCGGGCCAGGGTCCACTCGCGCATGTCGTCGCGGGCCTGGCGGATCAGCGCGGAGTCGCCGGTGTCCCCGGGCCAGCACCAGCAGCGCACGGGGATCCCGTCGCGGGTGACCGCCATCCCCACGATGACCTGCGGCAGGTCCGGGCGGGAGTCCTTGCTCTTGCCGTTGCTGCGGAACCCGGCCTCATCAGCTGCCTCCTCGCCGGCCCCGGCGCGGCGGCCGTTCTGGTCGCGGGGCAGCACCTCATCGGTGTGGTCTGTCTCGAAATAGGTGGAGGTGGTGTCTCTCTTAACCGGCTGATCATGAGTGGGCCGCAACGGGCGACACGCCGTTGACCTTGGGATACTTGCCAGACCCGGGGGTCAGCTGCGTTTCATGTTCCTCATGACCGACGGTGATCTCCGAGTTGATGACTCCGGTGCCGGGTGGGCGCTGACCGGGCCCGCGGCGGCACGGTTCACGCTGGCGAACGAATTTCTCGGCTATCTGGCCGACCGGCGGTACTCGCCGCAGACCGTGCGGGCCTACGCGTTCGACCTGCTGGCATTCTGCCGCTGGCTGCTCGCGGAGGACACCCAGCTCGCGGACGTGACGGCCGAGACGCTGCTGCGGTACCTGTCGCACTGCCGCACTGCGACGTTCCGCGGCCGGCCCGGCGGGAACGCGTACTCGATCCGCGACGGTCGCAGCACCGGGTATGCGGCGGCGACCGTCAACCGGCGGATGGCCGCGATCTCGGGGATGTTCGAGTTCCGGGCCATGCGGGACCCCGATGCGCCCAGCCCCGTGCCCAAAGGAGCGGCCCGCAGGCAGGCAGGACGCGCCGAACGCGGCGGACTGCTCGGGCACCTGACCGCGCCCCGGCCGGCATCGAAGCTGCGGGTCAGGCAGCCCCGCCGGCTGCCGAAGGGACTAGACGCTGACCAGGCTACGGCCCTGCTGGACAGCTTCCGCAGCTGGCGGGACAAGGCGATCGCCGGGCTGATGCTGCTGTCGGGGCTGCGGTCCGCCGAGGTGCTCGCGCTGAAAGTCAGCGATGTCGACATCCCCCGCGGCTGGGTCCTGGTGACCGGCAAGGGCGACAAGGAACGCCGCGTCCCCGTTGACGCGGACGTCGGCGGGCTCATCCAGGCCTACCTGCTCGCCGAACGACCCGACGCCGATGCGGAAGGCGCGGCCACGGACCGGCTGTTCGTCGTCGTCAAGGGACCCAACCGCGGGCGCCCGCTCACCCCCGAGGGACTGCGGGCCGTATTCCGGTATCACCGGGAACGATCGGGCGTCGCGGACGGCCACCCCCACGCGCTGCGGCACTCGTTCGGAACCGCGCTGGCCGAGGCCGGCACCGACCTGGCCGTGATCCAGGCACTGATGGGACACGACCATGTCGACTCCTCAGCCCGCTATATCCACCTGGCCCCGGCGCACGTCCGCGCCGCGTTCGACGATGCCCGCGCCCGTCAGCGCCGCCAGGGCTGAGCCGGGCCTGCCGCCGGCCCCGGATGCGCTGCTCAGCCAGTACGCCGGCTGGCTGGCCGCCCGGGGACGGGGGAACCGGTGCTTCGCCGACGGCGCGGCCGGGTTCGTGCGCCGCTGGCCGGACCCGCAGTCCTTCGCGGCCGAGCCGCTGGACGTCATGCTCGCCCAGGACCAGCAGACCCGCCCGTTCATCACGTTCCTGCTGCTGCACGACCTGCTCCGCCCCGGCTATGACTACCTGGCCGAGCGCAAGTTCGCCAGCCTGCTCGACCTCGCCCGCGGCACCCGGATGGAACCCGACCTCGACGGCTTTCAGCACGCCGCCGCCCAGCTGGGATTCTCCCCGCTCGTCTGCTCCCGGTCGGCCGAGCGGGTCATCATCCGGCTGCTGATCCAGACCGGGCGGCCCATGCACGACGTCACTGCCGACGACCTGCACGACGCGGAGGATGCGTTCCGGGCCAGGGGCGAGCGCCGCAACGCGGACTGGTCCAACGACCGCGGCTTCCTGAACGCCGCGTGGACCGTGCTGTTCCACCTCGGGATCATCGAGGTGACGCCGCCGAACCGTCGCCGCCGCGAGCACGCCGGCCACGCGCATCACTTCGGCGGCGTCCCGGCCTGGCTGGCTACCCGGCTCGAGGAGTACACCTCGGCGATCTCCGGCACCCACGAGGCCTCGACGATGGAGGGAATCGCGATCCGGCTGGCGCACTTCGGCCGTCACCTCGCCGCCACCGACCCGGACCTGGACTCCCTCGCCGGGCTGGACCGGCAGCAGCACATCGAGACCTACCTCGCCGCGACCGCCGTCGCCCGGGCATCCCGCGGCGGCCAGCCCATATCCGCCGGGGAACAGCGGAACCGGATCATCACCCTCGGCCGGTTCCTGGCCGACATCACCGAATGGGAATGGCCGGACGCGCCCACCCGGCGGCTCGTATTCACCCGCGACATCCCCAAACTCCCGCGCCCGCTGCCCCGCTACCTGCCCGCCGACGCCGACCGCCTCATCGGAGAGGCACTGCAGGCCTCCCCGAACCGGCTGCTCGCCGATTCGCTCCTGCTCGCCCGCGCCACCGGCCTGCGCATCGGCGAGCTGCGCGACCTCGAACTCGACTGCGTCCACGAGGTCCCCCGCACGGGCGCCTGGCTGAAAGTCCCGCTCGGCAAGCTCGACAGCGAGCGCATGGTCCCGCTCGACGACGACGCCGTCGCCCTGATCGACCGAATCGCCGAGACCCGCTCGCCCGGGAAGCCGCTGCCGCACCCCAGGACCGGGCGGCCGACCGAGTTCCTGCTCACCCGCTTCGGGAAACGCGTGCCGGACCAGGCACTGCGCGACGAACTGGCCCGCGCCTGCGAGGCCGCCGGGCTGCCGAGGGCAACGCCGCACCAGCTCCGGCACACCTGGGCGACCGCGCTGATCAACGCCGGCTGCTCACTGCAGGCACTGATGGCCATGCTCGGCCACGTCTCCGCCGCGATGAGCCTGCGCTACGCCCGGCTGTTCGACAGCACCGTCCGCGCCGACTACGAGCGAGCCCTCGCCCAGGCGAAAACCATGCTCACGGTTCCCTCGCCGGCTGGGCAGGCAATGCTGCCGCTCACCGACATTACAGCCAGCCAGGACGCGGGCTGGAAGGACACGCCGCTGATCAAGTCCCGGCTCGCCGGCGGCTACTGCCTGCGCACCGCCGCTCAGGGCAGCTGCGCGTATGCCAACATCTGCGAGCACTGCCCCAGCTTCCGGACCGGTGCCGCCTTCCTGCCCGTCCTGGCCGCCCAGCGGGCCGACACCGAGGCGCTCCTCGCCGACGCCGAAGCCCGCGGCTGGGGAGAAGAAGCCGCCCGCCACCAGCGGCTCCTCGAACGACTCGACCAGCGCATGGCCCAGACACAAGCCTCATGAGCACCCAGCCCTCCAGCCCGTCTCCCGCTACCGTCCGCAACGCCTGCGCTGAACTCGCACGCGCGGGCAGAGCGGTGACGTTCACCGCCGTTGCCGGACAGACCGGGATCAGCCGCACCACCCTCTACCGTCGCCGCGACCTCCGCGAGCTCATCGAACAGCACCGCGAGACCCGCCCGGACGACCGGTCCTCCGCCCAGCTTGCAACCCAGGTAGGCCAGCTCCAGCAGGCAATCGAAGCGGTCGCCGCCACCGTCCGCCGTCACGACGAGCAGCTCCGCGCGATCAAACGGGCTGACCGCGCCGGCTGAACCTGCCGGGCTACGCCGCCAGCGCCAGGCCCCGGACCCGATTAGCCGGATAATCGAAGAACAACAGGTC
>WNFJ01066654.1_pt1 | contig 15534 bp, 9 predicted proteins | sample 5400461 | NCBI WGS metagenome assembly WNFJ01 (sample SAMN13153349, study PRJNA577476) | soil metagenome | isolation source: 115 cm saprolite on Douglas fir-dominated hillslope | place: USA:California | collected 2013-09-17 | reverse complement strand
GGCGGGTGCCGGATCGCCGCCGTGGATCGTCGGTCGCCGCCACTCGGTCGGCTCACGCCGCTAGCTCGGCGGCAGCACCAGTCGTGCAGCGTGTTTGCTCGTCAGGGTCCCACTTCCCATATTGGGCGCATGTTCGGACTGTTCGGCGGCCTCATCTCGGTGATCAGTGGTCTGGGGTTCGCGGCGATCCTCTACTTCGCCGCGACCTATGAGCACATGACCGGCTGGAAGTGGGGCCTCGCCAGCCTGGCGCTCACCGTGACCGTCCGGACGCTGTTCCCGCTTTCTTTCGTGTTCGTGCTGCCGGCGCAATTTGGCTTGTTTTGCGTGCTGTGGTGGACGAACTCGAAGAGACTCGAGAATCTCGAGGTCGACCGAGCCGCCCGCGTGGAAGAGGACCGTCGCGTCCGCCAGGAGCGAGCCAAGATCGCGCTGCAACGCGCAGAGGCGGAAGAGGCGGGGCGGGCTGGCGAGCGGGCCGCCAGAGCCGCCAAGGAAGAAGAGGAGTATCGGCAGCGCGTCGAGCGAGTCAAGCGCGCGCGCGAAGAACGCGAACGTGAGGAACGGGAGCGAGGGAAGCCGGAGTAGCGGGCCCGCTACGCGGGACCGAAGGATGGTCGGGGGCCCGGGCCCTGCCCCAGCTTCCAAGCCGTCGAAAGGCCGAGGCCGAGCCAGAGCAGATCGAACACACCGAATGACCTGCCCAGGAGCGGGAGAAAGCCCAACCGCGCTACCAGCCCACCCATCGCCGCTCGCACCAACCGTTCACGCTCGGCCGGGCTCGCCGCCGCCGCGCGCTCACGCGCCTCGCTAATCATGCGGTACTGCAACTCGGGCGACTGCTCGGAGGCAAGGCTGTCATGACGCTCGCGTGCAAGCGAGTCGATCGTGGCCTGGAGCGCCGGCGAGAACGACCGATGGGCTGCCATGTCGAGCATGAACATCGCGGCGGTCGCCTCGCGGTCCTGGAGGATCTCCTCGCGAATCAGGGGTGGGAGCGCCACTTCCAGAATCAAGGCCTTTGCTAGGACCACGGCGGCCGCTGCGAGGACCACCGCCATGGTGCCACGCGACTCGTGCGCCTCGCGGGCAGGCTTGGCGACCGCGAGACCGACCAGGCCGCCGACGCCCCAAGCGGCAAGGCTGATGGTGTTGTGCGTGACGTAGACCAAGAACGTCCATACCACGGCGGCCAGGATGCCCGCAATTAGGCCGGCGAGCGTCGGACTCGCGTCGCTCCGCCTGCGGTGCGACGTCACGTCATACACCTTCACCTCGCGGAGGCGCGGCTGCGTGGAGTCGGGACCCGTCATGGTGATCCCCCTACCGGAGAGGCGACGCCCGAAAGCGCAGGCTCGCCCCAGTCTAAGGTATGCCCGGCCGCCCGCCAGAGCAGTGCGGCGGCGGCGCCGGGCGGAGCCGCGACGGGGAACGCGTCCTTAAAGACAGATTTTTAGAGGCTGGCGCGAGGGATTCTGGTTATTCTCTCCTGAGTTTGTTAGCACGCGACGCTCACCACCGCCTGGGATTTGACCAGTCCGGACATCCACAACTGGCAAGGAAAAAGGCAGAGGGAGTCTGCGGACCTCTGCCTTACGAGTTGGCTACGGGCCGAGTGGCTAGAATGGGTAGACTTGTGGACTTTCTCAACCCCATCGCCGCCGACGGACGCCCGTATCACGGGGCGCCCGCATCTTGGGCCGCCCATGCCTCCCGCGTGAGAAGCTGGACCTGCTCAAGTTGCTTGCTCGCCAGTGCGGAGTTCAACACGGGCAACTCCTTCGCGGTCCAGGCGTCGAAATCCCGCACGACGTCCGCGAGCTCGCGCGCCAGCGCGTCCGCCGACTCCACCTGGGTCTGCGAGGGACGCCCGTCGTAGAAGACCACGTTGCCGTAGAGGTCGGTGAGATACTCGCGCAGACGTTCCTCGCCGGTGATCATCCCGCCCTCCTTGGTGGCGACGATCTTTTTGCGCAGCCCATCGACCGCCGCCGACGCTGCCCGGAGACGCGGGGCGAGCGGCTCGCCCGCCACCAGCTTGGCGGCGCGTTCGTCCAAGGTGCGGCGCACTCCGTTCATGCGGTCGACGGCGAACGTCATGTCGGCCAGTATGCTCGACAGCTTCACCGCCAGGGCGAACTGCTCGCGGCGATCTTCCGGCGTGTGCGTCGTTCGCGGATCTGCCGCGAGTTTCAGTTGCATCGTGTAGGTGTCTTTGTCTTTGGTCATCTTCACCGCATAGGTGCCTGGCAGCACCCGAGGGCCGAAGGCCGCCCCGAACGCCGCGCTCGCCGCCGGTGGCACCTTGGGCGGCTTGAGACGCATGGACCACGTCACGCGGTTCAAGCCCCGCCGCTTGCCGCTCGGCACCGTGCCGAGCAGCTGGCCGCTCTGATCGAGCACCTCGATCTTCATGTCGCCGAAGATGTGGCGTTTCTTCAAGTAGTAAGTGATCACCGCGTCGTCGGAGGAATTGGAACCGACAAAGGCGGCATCCCCGTTCGCCCACCCGCCTGACGCGGAGACCCGCTCGACCGTAGGCCGGGCCGGCACGAACACGACGTCGCGCGCCAGCGTCTCAGGCGTGAGCGCGCGCAGCGGTGTGACATCGTCCACAATCCAGATTCCCCTCCCATGCGTCGCGATGACCAGATCGTGGTCCCGGGGGTGAATCGTCAGGTCGCGCACGGCCACGGGTGGCAGGTCACCGCCCTTATAGCGCGCCCAGTGTTTCCCGCCGTCGAGGGACACCCACAGCCCAAGTTCGGTGCCGAGGAACAGGAGGCTCTGATTCACCAAGTCTTCCTTGACCACGTGGGCGTAGCCGCGCACCTGACTGTCCGAAGCCACCAGCGGCGCCCAGGTGCGGCCGAAATCGGCCGATTTGTACACGTACGGCCGGATGTCGCCAAACGTGTGGAGGTCGAAGGTGGCATACACGGTGCCCTCGCCGAAATGGCCTGCTTCGAGCGAAGACACCCACGCATTCTTGGGGAGCCCTCGGACGTTGCCCACGACGTTGGTCCACGTCTTGCCCCCGTCTCGCGTCACCTGCACGTTGCCGTCGTCGGTTCCGACCCACACAACGCTGGCGTTCAGCGGTGACTCGGAGATCGCATAGATCGTGGTGTGCATCTCCGCGGACGAATTGTCGATGGTCACGCCGCCCGATTGTTCCTGCTGCTGCTTCGCCGGATCGTTGGTGGTCAAGTCGGGGGAGACGCGCGCCCACGTTTGGCCGTAATCGCGCGAGCGAAACAGAAACTGCGCCCCGATGTAGATCGTGCCCTTCTGCGTCGGGCTCAGGTGAATCGGCGTATTCCAGTTGTAGCGGAGCTTGCCTTCTTGGTAGTGAGGCAGGGGCTTGAGGTTGCGGGTCTCGTGCGTCTTGCGGTTGACGCGCGCGATCTCGCCACCCTGATACTCGGCGTAGATGTAGTCGGGGTCCGCGGTGTCCACGAACATCCAGAAGCCGTCGCCGCCGTACATGTTCTCCCAGCGACCGCTGGTGATGCCGCCCGGGTACTCCGACTCCCCCACCCAGGAGCTGTTGTCCTGCAGGCCGCCATACACGTGGTAGGGCCGGTCCATGTCCACACTGACGTGATAGAACTGCGAGATCGGCAGGTTGTCGGCCTTCCACCACTTGTTGCCAGCATCGTACGAATACCAGACACCGCCATCGTCTCCCACAATGAGGTGATCCGTGCTCGTCGGATCGATCCACACGTCGTGGAAGTCGCCGTGCGCTCCCCCCGAGATATTGCTGAAACTCCGGCCGCCGTCGTTGCTGACGATCAGTGAGTAGTCAGGCTTGTAGATCCTGTTCTCGTCTTTGGGATCCACGATGAGGTTGGCGAAGTAAAAGGGCCGCCAGATCATGCTCTGGCTGCGGTCGCGGGCTTCCCACGTGCGGCCGCCATCGTCGGAGCGGTACAGGGCGTTCTTCGGCGGCTCTGCTTCGATAAACGCGTACACCACGTTTGGCTTCGAGGGTGCCACAGTGACCGCTACGCGCCCCCACGGCTTGGTCGGCAATCCCTTCGCGCTCTGTTCGTCGAGCTCCGTCCAGGAGCCGCCGCCATCCGTGCTCTTGAAGAGCCCGCTACCGCTCGGCGCGTTGGGGCCGTCGCCGCCGGAGCGGAACGTCCATCCTTTTCGGCGAAAGTCCCACAGGCCCGCGAACAGGGTCTTGGGGCTGGTCGGATCCATGGACAGCATCGAGCACCCAGTCGAAGCGTTGGCACCCTTCAGGACTTTCAGCCACGTCTTGCCGCCGTCGGTGGTCTTGTAGACGCCGCGTTCGTCGCTGTCGCTCCACAGCTTGCCGGGGACGCAGACGTACACGGTGTTCGTCTCGGACGGGTCAATGAGGATCTTGGCGATGTGCTCGGACTCCAGAAGACCCAGATGGGTCCAGTTGTCACCGCCGTCCAGCGACCGATAGACACCATCGCCGATGGACACGCTGTTGCGGGTCCACGCCTCCCCGGTACCGACCCAGACCATCTTGGGGTTCTTGGCATCGACCGCGATCGCGCCGATCGACTGCACCGCTTGTTTATCGAAGACGGGTTTGAAAGTCGTCCCACCGTTGACCGACTTCCACACGCCGCCACTGGCCGCCCCGATATAGACGGTGAGGCGCGCCCCCTCGTGTACGCCCGCGATCGCTGCAACGCGGCCGCTCATCGCGGCCGAGCCGATGTTGCGGGCCCCGAGCCCGGAGATCGCCTCCGAGTCCACGGCCACCGGGCCCGTGCGGGGCGTTGCGGCTGCCGCCGCCTCGGGGCGGGGACGCGGCGGGGCGGCCGGCGCGACGGGCGCTGGCTTCGGTTCGGGTTTCGGGAGGGGATTCTTGGATGCGTCCGCTGCTGCACCGGCCTGCTCGGGCGCGCCGGCTCCGGGCTTGGTGAAGCGACGGTCATCGATGGCGACGTTCGCTTCGATCCGTTCGAAGGTAATCTTCTGCTTGTCGGCGCTGCCCTTGGCACTGGTCTCGAGCGCGTGCGGCAAGTACCACCCGGCGACTCCTTTGTAATCGCCCAGCGACGTTTCGAACTCGCGCTCCGCGCCGCGAATCATGCGCTTCATCTCGATCTTGATGGGAACGTAGTAGTCAGTGTCCATGTAGTAGTAACGCACGTCGCCGCTGGCGAGCGTCACCTTGAGCTTGAAGGCGTCTGTGCCCTCTATCTGCTCGGTGCCGACGAACTCGACTTTGTTCCCCTTCTGCTGAGAATTGACGAGGGGCTCGTCGAAGTCGGACGTCTCGACGATCTCCTTCAGCTCCTCTTCGCTCAGCGCTTCCGGATCCTTTTTGCCCTGCCAGGGCTCGATCTTCCACCCCGTCTTGCCATCGTAGGCGTTGATCCCGGTCATCCCCTCGAGCGAGAACTCCTCACGGACTTTGTTGGGACGCTTGCTCTCTTGGACGACCGCCGCCTCGAAGCCGCCACTGCCGGTGTACTTCCCCGTGCGGCGCAGCGTCTGCACAGCTTGAATCCGGTCCATGCCGCCAATGGTGGTGATGTACTTGGCGATGATCTCGTCGGCGGTCTGCGCCGACAGCGGCACCGCGCACAGGGCGAGCCCGGCCAGTCTCAATACGACGTTCCGCATTGATGTCCCCTCAGTGGTAGGTGCACAACAGCGACGAGCACACGGCTCGCACTTCGCGAAGCCGGGCGTCGCTGCTGACACGTCGCGACGGCGGTGGCGGTGCCGGCCATCAGCGACCTCGTGGCTGGGGCGCCAGAAGCGCGAGCGAGCCGTGAAGCCGAGGCGGGCAGGCAGCGTGGGCGGCGCCGCGCTGCCCCGGAGCCGGCGACCTGTGCCAGAGCATACCCGCCTCTAGGGCCCTGCACCAGGGCGGCCAATCGACCGGCAGCCGAAACCCTCGCCGCCGCAGCGATGTTGTTGCAGCATGCGCCTCGCCGAACTGGTTACGACCTCCCGCGAGACCGCCCGAGCGAGCGGCCGTCGCGACAAGGTGGCGCGCCTCGCGGAGGTGCTCCGCCGGACGCCATCGCCCGAGCTCGAAATCGCCGTCTCCTTTCTGTGCGGCACGCCGCGCCAGCCAAAGTTGGGCGTCGGCTTCGCGGCGGTACGCACGGGCAGGCTCGGCCAGGGAGCCGGGTCGCCGAGCCTCACGTTGAGCGAGGTAGACGCGACATTCGAACGCATCGCTCGCCTCGCGGGCAAAGGGTCGAGCGACGGCAAGCGGCGCGCGCTGCACGAATTGCTCGCGCGCGCCACGGCGGACGAACAACGGTTTCTCGTCAGTCTCTTGATGGGCGAACTGCGCCAGGGGGCGGTGGAAGGTCTGGTGACGGAGGCGGTGGCATTGGCCGCCGGCACGCCGGTGGAGACGGTGCGGCGCGCCGTGACGGCGGCGGGCAATCTGCCGAGCGTCGCCCGGGTGGCGCTGGTCGAGGGCGGAGCGGGTCTAGCCCGCGTGGCGATTCAGCTCTTCCACCCGCTCCTGCCCATGCTCGCCGATCCGGCCGACGACGCGGCGGACGCGCTGACCCGGTTGGGCCGGGCGGCGCTCGAGTTCAAACTCGACGGTGCTCGCATACAGGTTCACAAGAGCGGCGCCGACGTGAAGGTGTATTCGCGCGGCCTCAACGAGGTCACCGTCGCGGTACCCGAACTGGTCGCCGTCACGCGAGCGCTCCCCGCTCGCGAGTTAGTCCTCGATGGCGAGGCCATCGCTCTCGACCCGCACGGCACCCCGCTGCCGTTCCAGACCACCATGCGCCGGTTCGGCCGTAAGCTCGCAGTCGAGCAGCTCCGGCAGGAGCTGCCCCTAACACCTTTCTTCTTCGACATTCTGTATCTCGACGGCGCGGCGCTCGTGGACGAGACCCAGGAGCGCCGGTTCGCGGCGTTGGCCGGCGTTGTCCCGAGCGAGCTCGTCATCCCGCACCAAGTGACGGGAGATGTGGATGCCGCTCAAGCGTTCCTCGCGACCGCGCTCGCGCACGGACACGAGGGGATCATGGCGAAGGCGCTCGCGGGAGTCTACGAGGCCGGGAGCCGTGGGCAGCGCTGGCTGAAGATCAAGCCCACGCGCACGCTCGACCTCGTGGTGCTGGCGGCCGAGTGGGGGCACGGACGGCGCCGCGGCTGGCTTTCCAACCTGCATTTGGGCGCGCGAGATCCGGACCGGGGCGGCTTCGTCATGCTGGGGAAGACGTTCAAGGGAATGACCGATGCGATGCTGGCGTGGCAAACTGACCGGCTGCTGCAGCTCGAGATCGGCCGGGACGCTTACACCGTGCACGTGCGCCCCGAACTCGTGGTGGAGGTCGCCTTCAACAACGTGCAGGCAAGCCCGCAGTATCCGGGCGGTGTGGCGCTGCGGTTTGCCCGGGTGAAACGCTACCGCCCCGACAAGAGCGCCGCGGCGGCGGACACGATCGGCGCCGTGCAAAGCCTGCTCCGCGGCCCGCCGCCGCCCGCTGCGTAGGGGCGCCGCGCCAAGGTGAGCCGCTAGGCCCGCGTTAGCTGAATGAGGGTGATCTCCGATGGCGCTCCCAGGCGGAGCGGCGGACCCCAGTAACCGGTTCCCCGGCTCACGTACAGCCACATCGCCTCAAGCCGGTGCAGACCCGCCACGAACGGCTGGAACAGCCGGACCAGCAGGTTGAAAGGGAAATACTGACCTCCGTGGGTGTGTCCGGAGAGCTGCAGGTCGAACCCCACCGCGCGCGCCGCAAACGCGCTCTTGGGCTGGTGGGCAGGCAACACCCGGACGTCGGCGGCGGGCGCGCCTGTGGCCCGGCACCCGCCGGCTCGCGGCGTGGTCCGTCACGCCCGCGAGAATGAGGCGTGCGGCGCCACGCCGGATCACGCGGTGCGCGTTCACCAGCGCGCTGAACCCCAATCGCTCGAGCTCCCGCACCCAAGCGGGCGCGTCCCAGTAGTACTCATGGTTCCCCGTGACGAAGAATTTTCCGTGGGGTGCGGCGAGGCGCCCGAGCGGCGCGACCTCATCACGCAGCACGGGCGGGAACCCGTCGGCGACGTCTCCGGTGAGGGCAATGAGGTCGGGTGCTAGCCCATTTGCCGCGGCTACCACGCGCTCCACGAAGGCCCGCCGCAGCGTGGCTCCGATATGGAGGTCGGAGAGCTGCACGATGCGGAACCCCTCGAGATCCGCCGGGAGGTTCGCGATCGGCACAGCCACACGGACTACCGCCGGCCGGCGGGCTCGCCACGCGCCCACAGCGAGCAGCACCAGGGCGCCACCGACAATGACGATGCTGATGGTACCGGGCCCGAGCCACGCGCTCATCTGCAGCAGGTCGGCGGCCAAGGCGAACACGATCAGGAGCGAAGACAGTCCCATGGCAAGGAAGGCGGCGGCCGGCAGCGGGGACCGCGGCGATGCCCGCTCCGCGCGCCCGCTGAAAAACGCCGCGAAGGGGGCGAGGGCGAGCAGCAGGACCCCGGCCCACCCCAGCGCGCGCCACCCCGCGGCGAGCGGGGCGTGCCCGAGGAGCCGCACGCCGACGTACACGTGTAGCAGCAGCCACACGGTGCCGACAAGCAGGAGGCGCCGGACCACGTCAGTCCGCGGCGACCTCCGCCGGTCGCGCTTCCGGCGCCCCGGTCCACTGCTTCACCAGGGCACCGATCCACGACCCGAAGTCATCCAGGTAGGTGTACACCACCGGTACGACCACTAACGTCAGCAGCGTGGACGTGATGAGCCCGCCGATAACCGCGTGCGCCATGGGAGCTCGGAACTCCGCCCCCGCACCGAGCGCCAGCGCCGTGGGGAGCATCCCGAAGATCATCGCCAGGGTCGTCATCACGATCGGGCGCAGTCGCAGCTCTCCGGCGTCGATCAACGCCGCCCGGCGCTCGGCTCCCCGCGCACGGGCCTGGTTTGCGAAGTCGATCAACAGGATCGCGTTCTTGGTCACGAGCCCCATCAGCATGATCACGCCGATCATGCTCATAATGTTGAACGTGCCACGGGTCACCATGAGGCCGAGCATGACCCCGATCAGCGACAGGGGCAGCGACAGCATGATCGCGAGCGGTTGCAAGAAGCTGCCGAACTGCGACGCGAGGATCAGATAGATGAAGACGATCGCCAACGTCAGCGACTCAAGGATGTAGCCGACGGTCTCGACGAAGTCCTTTTGCTCGCCGCCGAAATCGAAGCGATACCCGGGCGGCAGCTGCAGCTTCCCGAGCCGAGCCTGGACATCACCCACCACCTCGGTGAGAGGCCGGCCCTGGTAGCTACCCTCAATCGTCGCTACGCGCTCGAGATCGAGGCGCTTGATTTCGTTGGGGGCGCCGCTCAGGCGGATGTCGGCCACCTGACCGAGGGGCACCATCACCGCAGTACCCGTTCGCCGGTCGACCTGGCTCGACGCGAGCGGAATACGCGCGACATCGGCTTCGGTCTGACGCGCCTCGGGAGCGAGCCGCACCACCACGTCGTGCGCCAATCCTGTCTCGTCGTCCCACGTGCCGGCTTTTTCGCCTGCGAGCACGGGCCGCAGCGCATCGCCGATGGCGCCGATCGATAGCCCGACATCGGCCGCCAGGTCGCGATTCACGTCGACCGTGAATTCGGGCTTGCGTCCCTCCAGACTCGAGTGGAGGTCGACGAGGCCGGGCACGTCGCGGATCGCGCTGAGCGCGCGGTCCGACATCTCCTGCAGCCGGACGAGCTCGGGTCCCTCGAGGTTGAGCTCGATCGGGGCCTGGGTGCCGCCCGCCGCGCCGATCTGGACCACGCGCGCGGTGACGCCCTGGAACCGCGGCAGGGCCTGCCGCAGCGCCGCCTCGAGTTGCTGCTGGCTGCGCTGGCGGGCGCTCTTCGGCGTCAACTTCACATAGATCTGCCCTTTGTTGACGGCATTGTTCTGCTGCGCGCCGCCAATCGTCGTGTAGGTGAGCGCGACCTCGGGCAGCGCCTTGAGGTAGCGAGCGAGCTCCAGGGCCTTGCCTGACGTGTACGCCACCGAGGAGCCGACGGGGGTCTCGATCGACAGCGCCGTTTGCTCGTCGTCCGAGTTCGGCATGAACTGCCCGCCTACCAGGCCGAGCGCGAAGAGGCCCATCGCGGCTATAAACGCCAAGAACGCGATGCTCATCGTGGCGAATCGATAGTCCATTCGCGTGAGCAGCCACCGCACCAGCCGAGCCGCCCACCACTGCCACCGGTCGGGCATAAGGCCGAGGACCCGACGGGCGGGGGGCAACGGATCCGTGTTGAGCGACCAGGCGATCACCCGCCGGTACCGCTGACCCAGCCCGTGGAAGGAGTCGTTGAACCGTTCGAGCGCGCGGCCGATTGGCCCTCGAGGCGCGCCGCCCTCCGCCTGCGGGTCGTACCACAGGGACGAGAGCATCGGATCGAGGGTGAAGGAGACAAACAGCGACACCAGCACGGCGAACGCGACCGTGATCCCGAACGGGAAGAAGAACCGTCCCACGATGCCTTTCATGAAGGCCACCGGAATGAACACCGCGATCACGGAGAACGTGGTGGCCATGACGGCGAAACCGATCTCCGCCGTGCCGTGCTTCGCGGCCGTGTAGTGATCCTCCCCCCGCTCGACGTGACGCACGATGTTCTCCCGGACCACGATGGCGTCGTCGATCAGGATGCCGATCGCGAGCGACAGCGCCATCAGCGTCATGATGTTCAGCGTGAAGCCGAAGGCATAGATCGCCAGGAAGGACGCGATCACCGACACCGGGAGCGTGAGTCCCGTGATCACTGTGGAACGCCACGAGTTGAGGAACAGGAAGACGATGAGCACCGTGAGGAACGCACCCTCGAGGAGAGTCTTCTGCACGTCGTCCACCGAGTTGCGGATCCACGTCGAGTTGTCCTGGACCGTCGCCAGCGCCACGCCGTGCGGCATGGTGCGATTCAGCTGATCGATTACGCCCTTCACCCCTTCGGCGACCGCGACGGTGTTCGCCCCCGACGTCTTGCGCACTTCGAGGGCCACCGCCCGTTCACCGCTCACGAAGGCCGCGTCGCGCTCCTCCTCCTGCGCGTCCTCGAGGCGCGCGATTTGCCCCAGCCGGACCGGGATGCCGCCCCGCGTCGTGACGATGAGCTTCGCAAAGTCCCGCGGGTCGCGGATCTTCCCGGCCACGCGCACGAGATTCTCGGCGTTCCCCTGCTCTACGCGTCCCGCCGGGACGTCTCCGTTTTCCCGTTGCACGGCGCTCGTCACCATGTCGGGCGACACCCCGAGCGCGTTCATGCGGTCGGGGACCAGGAGGACGTGGATCTCGCGCTTCAAGCCTCCCACGAGCGTCACGCTGCCGACACCCGCGATGTTCTCGATGCGGCGGCTCACAACCTCATCGGCGAGCCGGGTGAGGTCGCGCAGCGCCCAGCCCTGGCCGCGCACGGAGAGGACGAAAATCGGCTGGTCCGAGGGGTTGGCGCGCGAGATCACCGGCGGGTCGATGTCCTTCGGCAGGTCCTGGCGGATGGCGTCGAGCTTGGCCCGGACGTCCGCTTGGGCGTCCATGCCCTTCGTGCCCAGGTTGAACTGCACGACAATCGTGGAGAAGCCCTCCGTCGAGGTCGACTGGATCTGTTTGAGGCCCTCGACGGTGTTCACCTGTTCTTCGATCTTCTTCGAGACTTCCCGCTCGACAGACGTAGGGCTGGCGCCGCTGTACCGCGTCTGGATCACGAGAAAGGGAAACTCGACGTCGGGGAACTGGTCGATGTTGAGCCGCCGATAGGAGAACAGTCCCAGCACGACCAGCGCCAGGATCATCATCGTGGCGAACACCGGACGCTTGATGGAGAGATCGCTCAGGAACATGGGTCAGCCCTCGCCGCCGGCGATCGTGACGGGCTCTCCCACCTCGAGCCCGCTGGCCGGTCCCACAATGACGGTCTCCCCGCCCGCGAGCCCGGCCGTGATCTCCACCAGCGATGCCTGTTCGTCGGTCGCCCCGGTCGTCACATCGCGGCGGGCGATGCGGCCGTTCTCGACCACCAAGACGTAACTGCTCTTGCCGCCCGAGTCGCTGCGCAGGGCGGCCACGGGCACGGCGACCGCCCCATGGACCTGGCGCAGCACGATCCGTCCCGCGGCGAACAGCCCGCCCACGAGCCGCCCGCCGCGGTTCGAGACCGTGACGTACAGCTTGACCTGCCGCGTCGCCGGGTCAACGGTCGCGTTCACTCGCGACACCCGTCCGCCGAGCGTCGCATCGGCCACCCCGGTCACGACGAGCGCCACGGGGGCGCCGACGCGCACGGTTCCGATGTATTCGCTCGGGACCGTCGCCTCGAACTCGAGCTCGGTCGTGTTCACGAGCTGGAACAGGAGATCCCCGTCTTTGACCCGGTCTCCCCCGTCGACGGCGCGCTGGCTGATGACCCCGCTGATGGGCGCCCGTACCGTCGCTTCATCGAGGCTCTTCCTGGCCTGTGCCTCGTTGGACTCAGCAGACCGCAGGCTCACCTCGGCGTTCTCGACGTCCTGCTCGGCCACGGCACCCTCTTTCAAGAGGTTCTGCATCCGCGCGTAATCGGCGGCCGCCTTACGCCGCTGCGCCTCCGCCGCGAGCGCCGCCGGCTCCATGGCGTTCGTCCGGAACCGGGCCAACGCCTCGCCCCGGCGCACGGGTTGCCCCTCTTTCACGAAGACCTGTTCCACGACCTCGGGAATCGGCGACGCGATGCGAACCTCGAGCGAGGGCTTCAGGGTGCCCGACACCGGGACACCCGCAATGAGGTCCGCGTGCGCAGCGCGCGCCACGTCGTTCACACCGAGCACCGCTGCGCGGGTCGAGTCGGACGCGCTGCGTGTGGCCGCCCCGGCCCGCTCGCCGCGTCGCGCAGCGAGGACTCCGATGAGGGCCACGCCCGCAAGCGCGCCCCCGATGATGTAACGCTTCATGGCCGTGCTTCCCTCAAGTTGGAGACCTGGGCCACCCGCTCGATCGACTGCTGCACGACCGGCACCGGCCGTCCCAGGGCCCGTTCGAGCTGGGCCAGCGCCACGAGATAGTCTCGCGTCGCCTGCACCTGGTTCACTTCCGACTGCTGCGCGGCGACGCGCGCGTCCGACACGTCCAGCTGCGTCGCCATCCCGTTCGTGTAGCGCACCCCCGCGAGGTATTGCGCTCGTTGGGCTTGGCGCACCGTCTCCCGTCGTGCCACGAGCAGAGCGCGCGTACGCGCCACCTCAGCCTTCGCCTGCGCCACGTCCAGCGCCACCTGGGTGCGCATCGAGTCGCGCTGCGCCTCCGCCCGCAACACGGCGGCCCGCGCCTGCTCGACCGACCCCGAGGTCTTAAACCCGTCGAACAGCGGGAAGGAGAGCTTCAGCTCGCCGTTCCAGCCACGCCGGAACTGGTCGCCCGAGCCCGGGAACACGCTCTGCGGGAACGCCTGCTCGTTGTACGTGGTCGTCGCTTTGAGCGTCGGCCAGCGGTCCGCCCGGGCCACCTTGAGGAGTTGCTCCTGCTGATGCACGGTCACTTCCGCGGCCGCGAGCCCGGGCCGGTTGGGTTCGCCCAAGGAATCCGTCGCCAGCACCGGGATCATCGCCTCCGGCGACTCGAGCGTCGTCTCGAGCACGAGCGGCTGCTCCGGCGGGATCGTCAGGAGCCGTTTCAGGTTGAGCATCGCGATGTCGTAGCTGCTGCGCGCCTGCACGACCGGCGGCTCCTGATTCGCCGCGTCCACCTCGGCCCGGAGCAGGTCGTACTCGGCGCGGGTCCCCGCCTGCCGGAACAGCCGCACCTGACGGAGTTGCTGGCGCGCCTGTTCCGCGATCGCCGTGAGCCGCCCCTGGAGCGCCGCATTCCAGTACGCTTGCTTCACCTGGTAGGTCACGTCGCCCGCGGTTTCCGACTGCGTGAGCGTCGCGATCTGGCGCACCGACTTCGCGGCCGCGAGCCCCGCCCCGACTTTGCCGCCCTCCCACAGGACCTGCGTGGCTTGCAGCTGGAAGTTCCAGGTGTTGGCCGCACCGAACGGTGTGTTCTGAAACAACTTCGCGAGGGAGTCCCCCGGCCCGCCCAAGTTCTGGTAGATCGAGGCGAACTGCCGCGTGTAGACGATGGAGCCGGTGACGCTGGGTAACGCTCCGGACAGCGCTTCGCGAACCTGACCGCGAGCATCGACCACGTTGGCGCGGGCCAGGCGCATAGCGATGCTCTGGTCGAGCGCCCGATGCAGGGCCGCGTCGAGGGTCAGCTGGAGGGTATCGCTCGGCCTCTGCGCGGCGGCCAGGCGGGTGGTCGCGAGGACGCACAGCGCCACCATTGCGAGGCGCTTCATCGGGCCTCCTTCGCGGGCGGCGCCACCCCGTTCACTACGAGCGTCAGCCGCTTGCGCAGCTCGTCTTTGAGGGGAAATGGAGGCTGCGGCGACTCGAGCCACCGCATGATCGTGCTGTGGTAGACGTCGGTGAGCACGTGATGGACCCGCTCCGGCGGCACGTCCCGCCGCAGCTCGCCCTTGGCCTGCAGCTGACGCACGACGTGCACGCCCAGGTCATCCCAGCGGCGGTTCACCGTATCCGCGGGGTCGTGCATGCAGCGGGTCCACTCCAGGAGCATGTGCTTCGACAGGTCGCGGTCTTCCTCATAGAAGCTCGCGAACTCGAGAAAGACGTCGCGCACCCTCTCCCAGGCGGGGAGGCCCTTGGCCAGGATCTCACCGACTTTCTCTTCTGCGTCGGTCACCCACTGCTCCGAGAGGTAGCCGAACACCGCCTCTTTGCGCGGGAAATAATTGAAGAAGGTGCCCTTCGCGACGTCGGCCCGCTCGCAGATTTCCTCGACCGTTGTAGCCGCCACCCCGCGTTTCCGAAAGAGCGCAAACGCGGCCTGGACGATCCGCTCCTTCGTCTCCTCCTTCTTGCGCTCCCGGCGGGAAACCTCAAAGCCTGTAGTCATTTAGCACCTGTACCGAGAACAATTATGACTGCGGTCATTCTTGGAGCGCGAACAATATTTGGGTCGCCCACTGTACGTCAAGGGTTGCGGCGGGGTTTCTGTCGCGGGCTGAAACGCCGCTGCGGACCGCAACGCGGCGGACGCGGTGTGACGCGCGCAGCTGGCGCAACGCGCCCGACGGAGAGCCTAGGGGGCGGTGCCGACGCCCGCCGGGTCGTCTTGGGGCCGCCGGCCCACCACGAGCAGCGAACTGCCGAACGGTACGGGGAGGGGTGTGAGCAACCGTTGCTCGAGACGCGAGGCGAGGTAAAGCAACCGATTTAGGCTGCGCGGCGGGAGGCGAGGCGGCGCGGGTGGCGGGCGCACGACGACTTCGTACAGGCGCACGAGGAGCTTGCCCGCGAACGCCCAGTGGAAGAAATACCGCGTGCGCTCGACGCGCAGCCCGGCTTCCCCCACCAGTACCCCGAAGCTGCGTCGGGTGTAGCGCGCGACGTGTCGGTTCAAGTCGTCGTGGGTAGTCCACAGCAGCGGGAACGCCGGGACGGTCGCCACGATGATACCGCCGGGCGCGAGCAGTTGGACGGCCCGGCGCACACCAGCCACCGGGTC
>WNFJ01315923.1_pt1 | contig 15536 bp, 9 predicted proteins | sample 5400461 | NCBI WGS metagenome assembly WNFJ01 (sample SAMN13153349, study PRJNA577476) | soil metagenome | isolation source: 115 cm saprolite on Douglas fir-dominated hillslope | place: USA:California | collected 2013-09-17 | reverse complement strand
CAATCGGGCGTGATGCCAGCGAAGGCGGGCCCGGATGATATCGCTGAGGAACAATTGGCAGATGATTTGTTCGCGGCGAATAACGAGAAAGAAACGCTCGCGGATGCATTGGATTCTTTCACAGACAGAATGGAAACGCTTGTCCGCGCGGAGGATCTGTCCAGTGAGCACAGGAGAGCCATCCTCGTGCTTTGGCTTGAGGTCATGCTCCACATGCTTGTGCGTCGGCGGCGAGATCGTGCTGGAGCAGGCGTTTTTCTGAGGAACTGGTTCTATCTAACAAGTTCGCTTTGCACACTTGAAGACCAACCCGATAGTGCGGAGCAGCACCTGGTGACTGCGGCGGCGATTCTGGCCGCTTTAGATTCAGACGGGGATTCGACCAGCTTAGAGAGGATCCACGAATCGCTTGAGCACTATTGGAGAGGGACCGTTGATGCGGAACGGGCCGGCGTGGAGCTACTTCCTCATTCTCCGCTAGGGCTGACTGGCCTCTTCTTTGAACAAGAGCAGTTGAGCCTCAATCATTTTCTGGCGAAGGTCCTTGAGACGCAAACGCTCCGACAAGCGCTTAGTGAAATCCTCGAACTCTACAAGAAAGGCTCAGGACTCCCGGAAAATTCTCCGATGTTTCGGTCGGAAGCGGGGAAGGCTCTGCTCGAAGAGCTGAAGCAGGACAATCACGCACCGCGCTATTTGGTTCTGAGGGGAACGGCGACACTGTGTCCTCGTGAATACATCATGCCGTCAGAGATTTTTCGGAATGATTTGGAAAAACACCGAGTCGCACGATGCTCGTCGTGTGGACTGCTTGTCTTGCGCGTGGACCCATGAGTCTCGAACTTGCAACCGAAGGGCCTCGTTTTGTTCGGCCGTATCGTCCCGACAAGGGAGGTGTGGACTTCTTGGGCTTGCGACAGGTGAACCTCGACATGATGTCCAACTGTTTGCCGGGGATCAACAATGTGACGTCGTATATCCGACCATTTTCTGTCGTGAGTTGGATTTATTGGAAGTTTCATCAGCTGTCAGAAGAGACTGGTTCTCGGAAGGCCACGGAGAGGGATTTGAAGGTGTGGAAAGAGAAGGTAGAGACGCTCTTTACATGGAGCCACGATCTAAAAGGAGTACTTGGGATTCCCGGTCTCTCGTTTGCGCCGCCCAGCTCCGGCGCTGTTCCTCTGGACTTTTCATCGTGGCAGCGTAACGCCGCTAACACGAGTTTGATGGCAGCCGTCCAGTACGGTCCAGCTGCAAAAACCATTGATGGGCTCGGTTTCCTGTTTCCAGTCGAGAAAAGTTTCTTCCAAACGGTGGGAGAAGGAATTGCGCTCGCTGAAGCGCTGGATCGCAATGTTACTCGTCGGGATCGGCACGCCTTGCTGAAGGACTTACGGCCCACGAAAGCAACTGCAAAGCAAGCCGAGACGATGTACGAGTCATGGTCAATCCTAGAACCATCGAAGCCGGAAAAGGATGCGTTCCGAAGGGCCTTTTTCAATCAGGCCACAATCGGACAACCGAACGCGTTAGGGCGACGTAGCACGACGATTCGGTTAATTCTGGACGTTCTGGCGCGCTCTCGTGGACAGCTCGATGTTGCTGCCGTAAGGAGCCAACTATTCTTGGGCCACTTCACTGTCAAGCGCTCGCGACTCGAAACTCCGAACCTAACAGTCGGCTGGCTCAGGTGGTTTGTGCTTCAGTTGCGCCAGGCGCAGCGCCTCGCGATGGAGGGGTTGTTATCCTGGTTTGAAGTCCGCCTCGCTGGTCATGGAGACCGCGATACGGACACCATCGTCCTCGAAACTCTCAAGGCAATCAAGAACAGCAAGGTAGTTTTCCCCTTTGAAAAGACCCCGAAAATTGCGCTTGGTCGATTACAGCGACTGCTTCCAAACCTTCAAGACGCTCTTGACAAGGCCGAGTTGGAAGCTCACCTAAACCCTCTTCGGCTGATGGAGAAGATTGAGGAGATGGTGGGCAATCGTTCAGATGGACTCGCCCCATTTTGTCTCCACACACTGTTTTACTGTGCAGCACTTAGCTTGCTTCTTGAGGATCGGACAACTTCGAAATCTGAGTTGCAACGTGGCTCGGCTGAGCGTGTTTCCCTGGCGTTTTGGACCGCGACGGTGCTCAATTGGCGTGACGTTGAAATGAAAGACTTTCTCCGTCTGTTATTTGAGAACCTGATATTAAGTCAACACTTCGCTGTCGCAGCGCGTCGCTTTGATGGACGAACACAGCGCCTGCGGATCAGTATCGAAGAAGAGGGGCTTGAGTTCCTTGCCGACAATCCTTTTGTTCCCACAGTTACGCACGACCGGCTAGGGACAACTTTGTCACTGATGGCAGACTGTGGACTGATCGGTTTGGACCCGTCTGAAGGCAAATACTTTTCAAAGTAGCTGTTTTGAAGTGGTTTCTTCAATTGCAGCAAAACAAGCTTTAAATCGCAGCAGCAAGACTTGTTCTTTGGGAGGGTACGAGGATTTTGGAAGTCGCACCCACAGCATTTAGGACAACCAACAAATTTCAGTTCAACTTAGGACCGGAAACCGGATAAGCTGACGGTAACATTAATACGTTAACAAATGCCTAGAATTTTCGACAACATAGCCCTCTCGCTGCTTCCAGCCCTTTCGGAAACGCTCAAGATTTCCGAACGTGCTGACTTTTGTGTTGGGTATTTCAATCTCCGCGGATGGAAACAGGTTGACCATCTCATAGATGCTTGGCCGGGTGGCGAAGGGTCGTGCTGCCGAGTCATCGTTGGAATGCAAAGGCTGCCGCAGGATGCACTCCGCGAAGCCTTCAGTCTTACGTCCGGCCCTGACGGCATCGATCAGCAAGCCGCACTTCGGCTGAAAAGGGCTGCGGCACAGGAGTTCCGGGAACAACTGACAATTGGGGCACCAAATAACGACGACGAGGCAGGGTTGCGGCGGCTCAGTGCCCAACTAAAGGGACAAAAGGTTTTCGTTAAGCTGTTTTTGCGCCACACACTTCACGCAAAGCTGTACCTCATCCACCGCACCGATCCAAATAATCCCACCATCGGATTCGTGGGCAGCAGCAACCTCACTCTCGCAGGACTGAGTAAGCAGGGTGAGTTGAACGTCGATGTACTCGACCACGACGCCTGCAACAAATTGCAAAAATGGTTCGAGGATCAGTGGAACGATATTTGGTGCATCGACATCTCGAAAGAACTTGCCGAGATCATCGACAATAGCTGGGCACGCCAAGAGGTAATCCCGCCTTACCACATCTACTTGAAGATGGCGTACCACCTCTCACAAGAAGCGCGGGCAGGACTGTCTGAGTTCAGTGTTCCAAAGGATTTCGGGACACAGCTTCTACAATTTCAAACAGCGGCGGTGAGAATCGCGGCGCATTACCTCAATAAGCGTGGTGGTGTGATGTTGGGCGATGTCGTCGGGCTCGGAAAGACACTGATGGCCGCCGCATTGGCACGCATCTTCCAAGAAGAGCCGTACTTCCTCGAAACCCTTATCATCTGCCCCAAGAATCTTGTGAAGATGTGGAACGACTACGTTCATCAGTACAGGCTCGCCGCAAAAGTGATTTCTATCAGTTCGGCAATAAATGAGCTGCCAAACACGCCGCGTTACCGGGTTGTGCTTATTGATGAGAGTCAAAATCTAAGGAATCGCGAAGGCCATCGCTATCGAGCGATTCAGGAGTACATCAAAAAGAACGGCAGCAAGTGCGTTCTGCTCTCTGGCACACCTTATAACAAAACTTACCTCGATCTCTCATCGCAATTGCAACTGTTTGTGCCATCCGAAGATGATCTCGGCATTCGACCCGAGCGCTACCTCAAGGAGTTGGGAGAGACGGAGTTCATTCGACAGCACCAGTGCCCCGTAAGGTCGTTGGCAGCTTTTGAGAAGAGTCCGCACGCGGACGACTGGCGTGATCTTATGCGGCTATTTCTCGTCCGCCGAACTCGCTCGTTCATCAAGGATAATTACGCAAAGACTGACGCCGCAAACGGGCGCAGGTACCTCACATTTGATACTGGGGAGCGGTTTTACTTTCCGGACCGTTTCCCGAAAACAGAGAAATTTGAATTCGACGAAAACGACCTCAACGATCAGTACGCCCGGCTGTACTCCGATGAAGTGGTGAACTCTATTAACCATCTCAGCTTGCCGCGCTACGGGTTGGGAAACTACATCAAGGCGACACCCCACGAACCGCCGACCGAAACCGAAGCAAAGGAAATAAAGAAACTCTCTCGTGCAGGGAAACGGCTAATGGGATTCTGCCGAACGAATTTGTTTAAACGGCTGGAAAGCGGTGGCCCTGCCTTTATCCAGTCGCTCGAACGGCATGCACTTCGAAATTTCATCTACCTCTACGCAATTGAAAACAACCTCTCGGTTCCTATTGGCACACAGGGCGCGGAGTTTCTGGATGGGAAGCTCGGCGACGGGGACATCGACAATCTGCTAACCCAGATTGACGATGACGACGAGAACGGTGATGGTTCTGGCAACGGCGCGAGTTCGCTTCGTGACGAGGTGGCATTTCGCAAGAGGGCCGCAGATGTTTACAAGAGATACGAGACCGAACTCAAGAGGCGATTCAAGTGGCTGCGTCCGTCGCTCTTTACGAAGTCGCTCGAAACTGACCTTACCAATGACGCTCACGCGCTCATTGGGGTGCTTAAGAAGTGTGGGGCATGGGACGCTAGCAAAGACTCGAAACTACGCTCGCTTGAAGTCCTACTCAAAAAGAAATACCCCGACCAAAAGGTGCTTATCTTCACGCAATTCGCCGACACTGTGGATTACCTTACGCGAGAGATGAAAGGGCTGGGCGTAGCTAAACTAGAAGGAGTCACTGGCGACAACGAGAACCCAACGGATTTTGCATATCGCTTTAGCCCCGAAAGTAGCAAGAAACGCGAGCAGGTCAAGGCCGAGGACGAGTTGAGAGTGCTGATAGCCACGGACGTGCTAAGCGAGGGCCAAAACCTGCAAGATTGCGCTGTCGTCGTCAATTACGATCTACCGTGGGCTATCATCCGGCTCATTCAGCGTGCGGGACGCGTAGACCGCATCGGACAGAAGTCCGACAAGATTTACTGCCACTCCTTCTTGCCCGCCGAGGGAGTCGAAAGAATCATCCAGCTTCGCAGGCGAGTCCGGCAACGCCTAAGGGAGAACGCAGAAGTCGTTGGCAGCGATGAAGCATTCTTCGAGGACGAAACGGATGAAAAACCGATCCTCGACCTTTACAACGAAAAAGCCAACATCCTTGAAGAAACGGACAATGAAGTCGATCTTGCGTCGTTTGCCTACCAGATTTGGAAGAATGCAACCGACGCCGATCCAAAACTGAAGAAGATCGTTGAAGACCTCCCGAATGTGGTGTTTTCGACCAAACCGCACAAGCCCACTCCTGAGTTGCCGGAAGGGGTGCTGGTTTACACCCGAACTGCCGAGGGTAACGACTCGCTCGCATGGGTCAACAGCAAGGGCGAGAACGTCACCGAATCACAGCTTGCCGTTTTGCGGGCTGCGGAGTGCACGGCGCAGACCCCCTCGGCCGCCCGGCTCCCGAATCATCACGAACTTGTTGAGAAAGGCGTCCGGTACATGGTTCAGGAGGAAAAGTCGGCAGGCGGCCAGTTGGGTCGCCCCTCTGGCGCACGCTTCAGAGTGTACGAGCGGCTGAAGGCTTATCTGAACCACGTTCAAGGAATGCTCTTCGCGACTCAAGACCTAGCCAAGGCGGTCGATCAAATCTATAAGTTTCCGCTCCGACAGGCAGCAGCGGATGCGCTGAACCGCCAACTCAGGATAAGGGTTTCCGACCACCAGCTAGCTGATTTCGTCGTTTCTCTGTGGCAGCAAGATCGGCTCTGCCTAGTCGAGGATGAGGCAGAGACCCAAGAGCCGCAGATCATCTGCTCCTTGGGACTCTCGGACAAACAGAGGTAAACGGCGGCATGGCGATTAACTTTACAAGAACCCGCGAGAGATTGAAGGAGTTCGATTTTCACCACCTGTTTGTGGAAGAGCTAGGGTGGTCTCAACCCACAACAAAAGTTTCGACGGATATGAATGTCGGCGGTACCGCTTTCACTCGACGGCAGATTTCCCAACTGGCAGGCATAGCCGTCTTCGAGGTGACGGCACAGGATGGTGGAATTCCAGACGCAAAGACACGAGCCGCCGTTCACAAAGAGATTTCGGCTACCTATCACGAAAACTTACTGATCTTCATCGACAGGAACCGAATCCAGAGCCTCTGGTATTGGGTAAAACGTGAAGGGAGCAAGAAATACCCACGAGATCACTTCTACATCAAGGGTCAGCCGGGTGATCTCTTTTTAGGAAAGCTCAGCGGCATTGTCTTTGAATTGGCGGACTTCGACGAGAAAGGTAATGTCTCGGTACTCGAAGTCGCCAATCGCCTTCGCAACGCCTTGGATGTCGAGCGCGTCACCAAGAAGTTCTACGGTGAATTCCAAGACTTGCGTATCGCTTTTCTCGAACAAATACACGGCATTGCTGATGATGCCAAACGACGATGGTACGCCTCGGTTCTCCTGAATCGCCTGATGTTCATTTATTTTCTCCAACGAAAGGGATTCATAGATAAGGGAGACTTAAATTACCTTCAGAACAAACTTGCTCTCAGCGAGAAAATCGGAAAGGACTTGTTCTATTCCAAATTTCTAAAACTTCTTTTCTTTGAGGGATTCGCCAAACCCGAGGAGATGCGATCTGCCGATGCCAAAAAAGCTCTTGGGGAGATTAAGTACCTGAACGGCGGGCTATTCTTACCTCACAAGATCGAGCAAGAAAACGCCTCTATCCGGGTGTCTGACCAAGCATTCGACAATCTGTTTTCGCTTTTCCAGCGGTATTCGTGGAACCTGAACGACACTCCGGGAGGTCAGGACAACGAGATCAGCCCTGACATCTTGGGGTACATCTTTGAAAAATACATCAACCAGAAGGCATTCGGAGCTTATTACACGCGCCCGGAGATTACTGAGTATTTGAGCGAGAGAACGATCCACCGCCTCATTTTGGATGCAATCAACACGCCTGAACTCGAGAAGAAGCACCCGCTCAAAGGCGTCGCGGTTCGCGACTATCAAAACATCGCTGAGCTACTCATGAACTTGGACTCTGGTATGTGCCGCGAATTGCTCTTTAGGGTCTTACCACAAATGAGCCTGTTAGACCCCGCGTGCGGGTCTGGTGCGTTTCTCGTGGCTGCTATGAAGACGTTGATCAACATCTACGCAGCGGTGATTGGGAGGATCAAGTTCCTAGGTGACGCCAACCTTACCAAGTGGCTGGGGAAGGTCGAGCGAGAGCACAGAAGTATTAGCTATTTTATCAAGAAGACCATCATCACGGACAATCTGTATGGCGTAGACATCATGGAAGAGGGCGCTGAAATTGCCCGCCTAAGACTATTTCTAGCTCTCGTAGCATCTGCCGAAAACGTGGATCAACTTGAGCCATTGCCGAATATTGATTTTAACATTCTGGCAGGCAACTCCCTAGTAGGTCTGATGCGCGTAAACGATGCCGATTTCGAAAAGCGGACTGCACAAGGCCACTTCTTTCAACGAAGCTACTCAGAGATTCTGGCAGAAAAGGATCGACTCATCGATCTTTATCGCCATGCCTCCGCGTACGCGCAAGACCTTACGGCCTTACGTAATGACATTCAGCAGAAAAAGGATGACGCACGCACGACTCTCAACGACATCTTGTTGTCAGAATTCAAGACGCTCGGCATCAAGTATGAGCAGGCCGCGTGGGATCAAAAGAACGAGGAGGAAGGCAAAGCCCAAAAACGAAACCTAACTGCGGCAGATATTGCCATGCTCCAGCCATTTCACTGGGGCTACGAGTTCGATAAGGTTCTCAATGAACGGGGCGGCTTCGACGCAATCATTACCAACCCGCCGTGGGAGATATTTAAGCCCAACTCGAAAGAGTTCTTCGAGCAGTTCTCGGACCTCATAGCCAAGAAAAAAATGACGATTCATGAATTCGAGAAAGCGCAGGCAAAACTTCTCAAGGACCCGGAGGTTCGGGCGGCGTGGCTGGAATATCTCAGCAGTTTTCCACACGTCAGTGCAATTTATCGTTCCTCCCCCGAGTATAAGAACCAAATCAGTATGCTCAATGGTAAGAAGGCCGGTTCTGACATCAACCTTTATAAGCTATTTCTTGAACGATCGTTTAACTTGCTTCGGGACGGCGGACGCTGCGGGATCATCACCAGCGGTGGCGTGTATACCGATTTGGGTACCAAGCAATTGCGCGAGATGCTCTTTTCGGAGTGCGTGCTCGATACTTTGTTTGGACTCTCGAATGAGCGATTCATATTTGAGAATGTTCATCACGCGCAAAAGTTCTGTCTCCTCGTATTTGAAAAGGGCGGAGTGTCGCGGCAGTTTACTGTCGCCTTTCGGATTAACCCACGTGAAGCCATCGCTGCTGAGAAGCTGGATTACTTTTTGAACTCTGATGACGAGCACCTTGCGATTACAGTCGAATTAGTGCGCCGCCTGTCTCCTGATTCTTTGTCCATAATGGAATTCAAGAGCAAGCTCGATATTGCAATTGCCGAAAAAGCTCTTCAATTTCCTCTTTTGGGAGAAGAGATCGACGACAAGTGGAATGTGCGTCTAACGGCTGAGTTTCATATGACTAACGACAGTGGGTTATTCAAGATGTCTTCGGGTGAAGGAAGGTTGCCCCTTTATGAGGGGAAGATGATTTGGCATTTCAACGACCGCTTTGCGCAAGAGCGCTACTGGGTTGACGAAAAGCAGGGTAGAAAAGCCCTTTTGGGCAAAGACCACGATTCTGGGCAGGTGCTCGATTATCAGCGATACCGCTGCGGTATTCGGGCCGTGGCTTCGAACACCAATGAAAGGTCACTCGTCAGTTCGGTCATACCAGCCAAAGTATTTTGTGGAAATTCAGTGCTCACAACTGTGACAAGCCTGCTCGACGACCACCAAACGGTGTTTCTTGTGGCAGTGTTGAACAGCTTGGTGGCGGACGCTCTGCTCAGAATGAAGGTAACCACCAATATCAACATGTTCTATTTGTACCAGCTTCCCGTACCGAGGCTGACGAAAAACGATCTCGTGTTCAAGCGCATTGTGGAGCGGGCCGCTCGACTCATTTGCACAACCCCTGAATTCAATGCGCTGGCCAAAGCAGTGGGCATGTCAGATCACAAGTCTGGAGCCACTAACGCTACTGAACGGACTCGGCTACGGGCAGAACTCGACGCTCTAGTTGCGCACTTGTACGGGCTTACGGAAGAAGAGTTTTCGCACATACTAATGAGCTTTCCGCTGATCGACCAGTCCACCAAAGATGCCACGCTTGCTGCTTACAATGCCGCTGCGCCGAAATCCGAAGACCAGCAAGTCAAGAGCCTCATTGCCGGAGGCGAGAGCGCGAATTTAGAATTCAAGTCTTCCGCCCGATGGGATTTGAAGGAGAGCAAAGCAAGCAAAGTCCTTGAGCAAATTGTAGTGAAAACGGTTGCGGGTTTCTTGAACGTTGAGTCTGGTGGAGCACTCCTTCTGGGAGTGGACGACGACGGCAACGTACTGGGGTTAGAGAACGACTATAAAACGATGGGAAAAAAGCCGAATCGGGATGGGTACGAGAACTGGCTTACGACGATGCTCCTTGGAGAATTCGGTAAGGATGCCAGCCCCTTGATCCGCATCAGCTTTCACGCTATCGACGGCAAAGACGTTTGCCAACTTGCGCTGAAGCCTTCGCCTAAGCCAATGTTCGTCAAAGATGGCAACAGCGAGCACCTGTACATTCGTGCTGGAAACTCCACCCGCCTACTCACGTCACGCGAAGCTGTCGAGTACTGCAAGCAGCGTTGGCCGTAGAAGGTGGCTCAGCAAATCCACGACGGGCTTGAGGTCACCGTGTCCCACGTTGCGCTGGGTGGCAGGCGAGACCACAGCGAGTTGATCCCAGATGGCAAAGATCAGAGAACTTATCGAACAGGCTGGTGGAACGGCAGAGGAGGCGGTCGTTGCTGCCAAGAACCGCTACTTGGATCAGGTTCGCGGAGTTCTACGCGATCTCACGCGGCTGAAATTCACGGATAGGCAGGGAGTGATGGCGCACGAATTGGCTCACGCCTACACCCATGTCGGGCTCGACTCGAATAGCAACCGCTGGGAAGATGGGGAATGCGATAAGGGCATTGTGGAAGGTCTGGCTCAGTTCTATACCCACAAGACCGCCGAGGCACTCAGAGACGAGCGCGGACATGATCGCGTGTGGATCGCTCACGCCCGGCTCACTGATTTGCAAAAGGCAAACGGTGCGACTGCATACGTCAACCACTTGGATTGGGTTAAGACAATTTCACCAGAGGCGATGCGGCAGGGATTGCTGGACCTACGTAGGGGACACATCAAACGGGAGTTTGAGCCATTCTGTGAGGCACTGAACTACCTCGCTCGCCGCTATCCGATGAAGGGAGAACGATCACTTTAGTTGATCTAGACGAGGGTTGCCTTAATGAGTTCTACAGGAATCGGAGCGCAGACTCGTGACGGACGAGGCGTAAGGCGCGGGCCCAGCCTTTCGCGGGTTAAGGCCGGTCAAACCCGGAATTTGGATTAAAGTAGTTAGTAGAGAGGCGACCGGCGAGGAGCGTGCGCGTAGACGTTCGCAACATACCCGTTGCGGAGTCCCGTAACTGGATTTCCACTGTTATAGAAGGAAAGAGCAGCGTCAAGTGCTGAGAATCCTTCGCCCATTTGACGAGCCAAATCTGTGTACACCGAGATAAGGATTGCCGCCCCGATGCGGAGGTTAGTGCAGGGTTCAAGGAGCTGGTCGGGCTTCACATGAAAGTGCGGTGCCATTTCACTGTTCACCTGCATTAAGCCAATGCTCACTGTGTAGCGACGACGTAGAAACCAGTGGAGCCAGTACGTTGCCTCCTTTCGATCCTTGGGCTGTTTTGTCAGAACAAGTTGTCCGTCGCTGTATCCAGCTCGCCGTGCTGCAGCGTTGGGACGATTAATGCTGATCGCGTTGACGTAGAGCGCCGATTCAGTGCGGGCGATTGCCAGCAACGTATCGGTTGGCGCTCCCGGAGCGCAACGTCCAGCGAGTGAGACAAACTCAGCGGCCGAGAGTCGGGCGCTGGGCCGTTGCTCCTGCGCACCCACCCTCAACGCGAGCAGAAGACAAAAACAGCAAAGAGTTCCGAATCTAATCACGTTTCTCCCGTTTTGTGAATGATGCGTTGTGTGCTTGATGGCGATTCGAAGCATTGCCGTATTCACTCCTCACTATTCATTGACAGCCGATAGCACAGGCAGCCTGAAAAGGCGCGCCAAACTCGATGCACTCGCGTTTTGGATTTTCGGTATCGGCGTACCTTTGGCCCAATATTCGTTGGCGGCCGTTATGAGCACCGTCGGATGTTCGAAGGCCGAGGAGAGAAACGGCCAGACCAAAAGCTGTTCGTAACAGATGAGAACCGCGACGCGCTGATTCTGCACTTGCAATGTGCCAGGGCCAAACAGATTAAGGGGAACACCGTCACCGGTTAATGGTTTCCACATAGCGAGGGGTACGGGAATCCTCTGATAATAGACAGCCTGAGATTCTTCGTTCTTCGCAAGCAGCGCGTTGTAGTAGCGACTACTATCCGCGAAATGTGGCCCGCGCGATCGCGGAAGCCCAACACCAATGAGGATTGTCGCGTGCCGCTCAGCCAGCTTGTGGAGAGCCTTGTGCCAGAAGGCGTCCGTTGCTTCTGTCCATTGCGTTACCACGTGTTCGGGAAAGAGCAGAACGCGTGCGTTTGATTGGCTAATTGTCTCTTGCATTTGCTCATGAGCATCGAATTCCGCAAGGAAATCGGGGTCTGCCTGCCCGGCCCCTCGGAATTCTGTATTGATCGCTTCCCAGCCCGTAGGGAGAGGAGGTGGTTTGTAAAAGCTGTTTCCAAGAAGCGCCAGGATCGCGGTCAACGCTGGCGTCAACAGGGGAAAGCGTCCAACCAGCGTTACAAACGCCAAAACGCCTATGAGGCCCAACCAAGCGGTTCCTGGAAATAGGACTCCAGCAGAAAGAAGTGGAGATGCCCAACCAATAATTCCGAGGGGCGGGAGCGCGGTGAGAACAAAAATTCCTGCGATGGCAAAGGGAAGCTTTGTGCGGTTGCGTGTGAAGAGAAGTGCGGCGGGAATGGCCAGGAACGTAGCCGCGCCAAAACAGAGCAAAATTCCCTCAATGGTGCTTCCACGACCACCGAAAAACGTACTTGCCCCTGGAACCAGCGGCCAACTCGCTCCGAGGTAGTACGAAAACAGCGTTGCATAGGAGTGGGATCGCGATTGAGTCCGGTACAGCAGTAACGGTGCCAAGAGAGCGAACGGGATCGTCGCGACGTGTCCGCTCCACGCGATTGCGGAACTTACGGCCGCAAGTGCCGGCAGGAAGGCGCTATGGGTCAGGGACTTTTGTATGAAACGTCCATAAGGGCCGAAGTCTATGTTGAACAAGTGAAGAAGGAATCGGGCCAAAGTACCGGCTGTCAAAACTCCAGCTGTTAAAGTCTGAGACGACCCAGAGGCTTCCCGCCTGGACGATGTATTCGCCGTTAGGCCATGGGTTGAGCAGTCGTCCGCGATGGTCTTTGAAATGGGCTGCACTGTTTGGGATGAGCTTCCCATTGACTCGAATACCATTGGTTGTAACCTCCACGCGGTCGCCGGCAAGTGCGGCGATTGGCTTCATCAACGGCGAGCCTCCATCGGGGCATGTCCCTCCTGGTGTACGGTAGCCGCGCTGAAGCGAGATACTTGCTGCGTCGCCTTCAGGGCAAAACTCGACAAGATTTGCAGAGGGCCTTTGACTGACAACGTAGAACCCGCGCTGCAAGGAAGATGTGATATTGATGCGGATGGCGAAGAGCCGAAACGTCGAGTAGACCAAGAAAAATGGCGCACAAAGGAGCAATGCTGCCTGAATGGCACGGCGCCAGCGGACATGAATGTCAGATGGCCCACGGAACGCTCTCCACGAGTCGGTCGCCGCTCTCAGTCTCATCGTCCAGTGCCTCACGTACAGATGGAAGATCGGAAGGTGCACTCCGTGCCACTTGATCTGAGGCGCGGCCAATCCGGAAAAATTTCTGCACTGCTACTTCGTAGACGTAGCGCTTGCGCCCTTGTTGATCGGTGCTCGGCCGCTGGTCGAAACTCCCCTCCACATAGACGTTCGTGCCTTTGTCCAGTTCCATGGCGAGGGTGGCGAGGTCGCCATAAAACACGAGGTTGAACCAGTTCGTATGCTCTGCGGGTAACCCGTTGCGCGAGAGGCGATAAGTTTGTCCCAGCCTGACATTTGCCACAGCCATGCCCGAGGGTAAGGAACGGAGCGTGGGTCTCGCCGCTAGATATCCGGCCAGGTGAAAACGGTTCTCCTGCATGATCAGCGCTCTGCATCGATTCGTAGGCGCTCGACGAACCCACGAGCCGGCTGCAAGTCTTGGCTTTTGGGCGAGAGTGGCTCGACCGGCGCATCGGCATCTGCGTTGCGGCTCGTGGTGGGCGACGCTGAGCCCTGGGGCGGTTGAGGTTGGCGAAAAGCGTAACGAAGGAACGGTTCTTGCGGAATCAGGGCGCCGTTTCGAATGCAATAGAATTGTTGCGGAGGCGGAATCTGGGCGCGAGACTCAAGAATCGGGTCGAAGAAATAAAGCATCTGTCTACCGTAGATCGGGCGGTGCCCAGACACGAAGACAAGCATGTCGCCCGCCTCCACGATTTTCTCGTCTTCGCCGGTTCCTTCTTTGCGGGGAGGCCGAAGGCGCAGTACTTCATCCGGTGTCATGAGGGGACGCTCGATCTCCACGACGCTCTGATTGACGTGGTCTGCGATTGGGGACATTCGCGAACCAGAAAATGTAAAGGAGGCTTTCTTGATGGTCTGAACACCAGCCATTTTGCTGAGTAATTCGGCAGTTTCGTATTGGTTTGGGGCGAAAGCCATACGGACCTGACAATTGCTCACAATGCTCTCGTTCGGACCGTACTCATCCACGATTTGGCGGATATCCTGCGTTATTAGATAGGCTTTCAGTCCAAAACCGGCCATATACGAAAGGGCGTCGGCGAAAATCTCCATACGCTTGAGGGATGGGAATTCGTCGACGAGGAAGAGCAAGCGGTGCTTGTTGTGGAGTTGACGGGCTCCCTCGAAATCCAGCTTCTCCGTGAGTCGGTTCACAACCATCGTGAAGATGAGCCTAATGAGAGGGCGCAAGCGAATCTTGTCGCTGGGTGGCACAACCAAATAAAGCGAAACTGGGCGTTCGTGGTTCACTAAGTCGTGGACTGTGAAGTCACTCGACGATGTGCATCGGGAAACGAGAGGATCGCTGTAGAGAGCCAGAGCTGTCTTCGCGGTCGAGAGTACGCCGGAAAAGTCTTTATCTTCTTTATCCAGCATCTCCTGGGATTTTTCTTTCACTAGTGGATGTGTCCGTGTGGGTTCGCCACTTGGTAGACGCCAATCCTGTCGGCCATCGCGGTCGTGCGGGAAATTCAAGAGTTCTTCTAGTGTTTCGCGAAAAGTGATACCCGGGCGCGTAAATACCCCTGATAGTTCTGTCAAGGAGGCGGTGCGTCCGCGCTGCGCATTGGCATAGCAGACGTGGAGGATCATCCCGGCGGTGACAGTGACGGCGGCTTCTTGCCAGTAGCGTTCCTGCGGGCTGTCCTCGCCAGTCCGAATGATCATCTCTGCGATATTTTGCGCATCCGAAACGTCGCGGTCAGTGAAAAGGCGGATTTCCGCCAGAGGATTGAACCGCGAAGAGTCGGGTTCGACGGGAGAGAATTTGAAGCACAAGTGTCCGGCCTGGTTGCGGAAGCCGGCTGTTTTTCCCCAGTTCTCGCCTTTGATGTCATAGACAACGGCGCTTTCGGGCCACGCCAGCAACGTGGGAATGACGAACCCGGCTCCTTTGCCACTGCGGGTTGGGGCGAACGCAAGAACGTGCTCGGGACCGTCGTGTTTCAGGTAATGCAGGTGCTTTGAGGATTTCTCGTACCAGCCGCCGACGTAAACTCCCGGTTTACTTCTCAAGAGCGAGGTGGCCTCGATGTCTTCCTTGGTAGCCCACCCAGCGGAGCCGTGTAAGTCTTCGGTATTCTTCGAAAGGGCTTTCGTGTGCGCCAGGTTGAGAAAGAAAAACAATGCGCCCGACGCGAACGCCCCGCCCACGATGAACGCGCACGACAATAGCAGCGGGAGCTTCACGGCAAGTTCCGGGGAATTGCCGAAACGCAACAGCCAACTGAGCCACTTGTAGGGGGCATAGAGGTGAAAACTGCCAAGATCGAGGATCGCGTCCCCGAGCGCAGGCTGATACTCGAAATGATAGGCGACATACTGGGTCGCGAGAACGTTCGTGAGAATCAAGCCGATGAAACCAGCGATGCTCGGAGG
>WNFJ01310226.1_pt1 | contig 15536 bp, 13 predicted proteins | sample 5400461 | NCBI WGS metagenome assembly WNFJ01 (sample SAMN13153349, study PRJNA577476) | soil metagenome | isolation source: 115 cm saprolite on Douglas fir-dominated hillslope | place: USA:California | collected 2013-09-17 | reverse complement strand
GGAAGGCGCGAGATCCGGCAAGACCTGCGCCTTCACGGTGAGGAACACATAGTCATGAATGCCGAGCTCGGCCGCCGATCCGGCCCGGGGTCTGCTGTGCCGCGTCTCACCTGCCCGCTCGACGGTGAGGCCGCCGGAACGAAGCGCGGCCAGGGTCGGCCCGCGCGCCAGCATCGATACGTCCCATCCGGCCCGGTCCAGAGCGTCGCCGATCCAGGCGCCGATGGCGCCCGCCCCCACGATGGCAGCCGATGGACTCAAGCCTTGAGCCTCTGAGATTCGGCAATCCGATACCAATCGAGTTTTCGGGTGCCTATCATGATGATGGCGAGCAGGAAGAATATCGCGAGTGCGCCGAACAACAAGGCGTAGTCCTCCGAGAGCACGACGACGACGACGAGAAGGTACAGCAAAGATTGACGTCCTCCCGCACCCCAAAAAGAGCGGGGATTTCTTCTGCAAGACGGCGACGTCCCGCCGCGAGAATGTTCTTCGCGGCGTTGACGTCCCGGTCATGGACCGTTCCGCAGTCGCCACAAGTCCATTCTCTTATTCCAAGACCTGCGATACCTTTAGGGCCACTGCGTATACCGCACGCAGAACAGGTCTGGGTTGAAAACGCTTCGTTAACTTCAGCGAACGTTGCACCTGCGAAATCGCACTTATACTGGAGCATCGTTCGAAAGGCCGACCAGCCCGCATCGAGCACCGACTTGGCGTGCGGTGTCTTCGCGAGCCCGGAGGCATTGACGTTTCCGACAAATACAGTGTCGTACCTGCGCACTAGGCGAGTCGAGAACTGATGCAGCGAATCTCTCCTGCGATTGGTGATTTTGGCATGAATTGCGCGCACACGTCTCTTATTCCCCGCCCGCTGCGCGATGGCGAGCTTGGCCTCAAAGCCGCGATAGAATTGCGGGGCCGACAGTTTCTCCCCGGCGCTCGTAGCCGCCAATTCTTTCAGTCCAAGGTCGATGCCCACGTCGCGCCGCGCGCGCGATCGGTTGGCGGGCTCTGCTACCGGCACGGCGACACAGGCATTCAAGTACCAGCGGCCGCGAGCGTCTTCGCAGAGGTTGCCCGCACGAATCTGGTACGCCTCGAGACCATAGCTATCCCATAACGAGAGCCATTGGCCGGCGAACTTGAGCTGGCCATGGGCGGCGTGAATGGCTGTCCTCTTAAACGGAATCCAACCGAGACTGCGACGGCTGCCTGAGGACTTGCGCCAACTCAGCCGCACTTTTCTGAATTGCCGGCGCCGCGTGGCGTATTCTTCCGCGATCGCTTGCACGGTCTGAGAGTGCAGATGCAACCCTTCTTTGGTCGCGCCGCGCGTGAACTTCGCGAAATCGTATCCCGAGAGAAACCGGCGTTCACGATTGAACATCGTCATCTGCAACTCATTGCAGTAGTTCCAGACAAAATTGACCTCGCGAGCGAGTTCAGTGAGGAACTTCGCGTGCTTGTCCTTGAGCCGCAGCCTTAACACTTTGACCTTGTTGGAAGAGACGCCGACCATAGATATCTCTATGCGATGAGACTGTTATTATATACAGGTCGCGCGCAAATCACCTGCTTGGTTTCCGACGGAAATGGGCGGCGCTCTCGGAATCTTATTATGATAAAATTTCGAGATAATTACCTTAACTAATTGTATTAATTATATTTCTCGTGAAACCCTCGCTGCACCCATGACATCCTCGGAAACCGCCGCACCGCGCCGCTGGGTCGCCGTATTCGATCTGGATGGCACGTTGACCTGGCGCGATACGCTGCTCCCGTTCCTGATGAGCTTCTTACGCCGGCATCCGTGGCGCCTGCTCCGGCTATGGCGCCTGCCGTTCGCCTTGTGCAGCTTCCTCGTACAAAATCGCGATCGCGGCTTGCTGAAATCCCGGGTCATCCGCATGGTCATGGGCGGTGCCACCCGCACCGCCATCGACGCCTGCGCCGACTCTTTCGTGGACACGTTGAAGCCCCGCCACCGATTCAGACTGGCCGGGCTCGCCATGCTCGAAGCGCATCGCGAGGCGGGCGATCACCTGGTCCTGCTGTCGGCCAGCCCGGATTTATACGTGCCCCGCATCGGCCGCGCGTTGGGCTTCGAACGCACGTTGTGCACGGAGGTCGAATGGCAGGGGGACCGCCTGGCGGGCACGCTGAAAACCGCGAATCGCCGCGGCGCCGAAAAACTGCGCTGCCTCACCTGGCTGCGCACGCAATACCCCGATTTGCCGATAGTGGCCTATGGCAACAGTGCCTCCGACTTGGATCACATGCGGCACGCCGATCGCGCACTGCTGGTAAACGCCAATGCCGCCGCACGCGCCCTGGCGGGGCAATCGGGCATACCCGCCTCCAACTGGACTTAAACCCGCGGGAGCCGAAACAATCACCGCGGTCGACCGGTCTATTGATCTAGATGCATACTTTGGACAGCTGAGAGGAGCCATGCGCAAGAGATCGACAGATTCGGCCAAGATCCGGCCGTCCGACATCACTCCGTACGACCGGTATTTGTCGCGGCGTGCCCTGCTCGCCGGCGGCTTAGCCGTGGCCGCCGTGCAAAGCATCGGCGGATTCGGCCGTGCGGCGTTCGCGCAGCCGGCGGGCGCGCTCAGCTACGTGCGCAATGCCGCCCTGAGCGTTACAGACGCGCCCAACGCGTACCGCGACATCAGCACCTACAACAATTACTACGAATTCGGAACGGATAAATCCGATCCCTCGGAGAACGCACAGAAATTTCGCACCCAGCCCTGGAACGTCACCGTCGGCGGCGAGGCCGAAGTGACGGGAACCTTCAGCCTGGAAGACATACTCAAACCGCATCCCTTGGAAGAGCGAGTTTACCGGCTGCGCTGCGTGGAAGCCTGGTCGATGGTCGTACCTTGGGTCGGCTTCCCACTGGGCGATTTGCTCAAGCGCTTCAAACCCACATCCAAGGCGAAGTTCGTCGAGTTCAAGACCCTGTACGATCCGAAGCAAATGCCCGGTCAACATACGTCCGTGCTCGAATGGCCCTACGTCGAGGGACTGCGCATGGATGAGGCCATGCATCCCCTGACGCTCATGGCGGTCGGGCTGTACGGCAAGGTGCAACGGCGCGCCGCTGCGGTTGATCGTTCCCTGGAAGTACGGCTTCAAGGGCATCAAGGCCATCGTCAGCATCAAATTCACGGAGCGCGCGCCGCGTACCCCTTGGGCGGGCGCAGCGTCGAATGAGTATGGTTTTTTTGCCAACGTCAATCCGGCCGTCGACCATCCTCGCTGGAGCCAGGCCAGCGAACGGCACATCGGCTCGAGTGCATTCGGCCCGCGGCGGCCCACCCTTCCCTTCAATGGCTACGCCGAGCAGGTGGCCAGCCTCTACAGCGGCATGGATCTGCGGAAATATTTTTGATGTGGCAGATTCGCTGGGTGCTGAAGCCGCTGGTGTTTCTGGCATGCTTGATCCCGGCTCTGCACTTGACCGCAGGGGCGCTGAATGCCACCGGCGTGGCGCACATCGGAGACATCTCGCTGGGCGCCGACCCGGTCAAACTCATGCTGCATACCTGCGGCCGATGGACGCTCAACTTCGTGATGATCACCCTGTGCATGACCCCGCTCAGGGACCTCACGCACTGGACTATCTGGCTGCGGTTTCGCCGGATGTTCGGGTTATTCGCGTTCTTCTACGTGCTGCTGCACTTCTCGGTGTACCTGCTGCTCGATCAGAGCGGCAAGCTTGGCGCGCTGTGGCAGGACATCGTCAAACGGCCCTACATCACCATCGGCATGCTGGGATTGCTGCTGTTGATTCCCTTGGCGGTCACGTCCACCAACAAGGCACAGCGTCGCTTGGGAAGGCGCTGGACGCGCCTGCACCGCCTGGTCTACCTGATCGCCATCCTCGGCGTCTGGCACTTCTGGTGGCAGGTGAAAAAGGACATACGCGAGCCCCTGCTGTACGTCTGCGGCCTCACGCTGCTGCTCGGATATCGTCTTTGGAAAAACCGCCAGACGCTCGCGCGCGTCAGCGTCGCACGCCTTGCAAGGACCGGTGCGCCTTGAGCAGCAAGCTCTCGGTGGTTTGCCAGTCGATGCAGGGATCGGTGATGGACATCCCGTATTCGAGCGTGCCCAAGTCCTTCGGGATGGTCTGCTTCCCCCCTTTCAAGTGGCTCTCGAGCATGAGCCCGACGATCGAGCGGTTGCCGTCGACTATTTGAGCGATGCAGTTTTCGGCCACCTGGGGCTGCAGGCTCGGGTCCTTGTTGGAGTTGCCGTGGCTGCAATCGACCACCACGGCGGCCGGCAGCTCGGCCGCGGCCAGCTCGCGTTCCGCCAGGGCAATGCTCACGGCGTCGTAGTTGACCCGGCCGCCGCCGCCGCGCAGCACCAGGTGTGCATGCGCATTGCCGCGCGTACGAAACACCGCCGACTGCCCCTGCTGCGTGATGCCGAGAAAATGGTGCGGATGCCGCACCGACTGCAGGGCGTTGATCGAGGTGGCGAGCGATCCGTCGGTGCCGTTCTTGAAGCCGACCGGCGTCGACAGGCCGCTCGCCATTTCCCGATGCGTCTGCGACTCGGTGGTGCGGGCGCCGATGGCCGTCCAGGTAATGAGCTCGGATAGATACTGCGGCATGATGGGATCGAGCGCTTCGGTGCCCGCAGGCAACCCCAGCTCGGCGACGTAGAGCAGCAGCTCGCGCGCCAAGAGAATGCCCTTTTCGATGTGAAAGGAATCATCCAAGTCCGGATCGTTGATCAATCCCTTCCAACCCACGGTGGTGCGGGGCTTTTCGAAGTACACGCGCATGATGAGCAACAGCGTGGATTCGACCTGCGCCGCCAGCGCCTCGAGGCGCGCGGCATATTCGCGGGCCGCGACCACGTCGTGTATCGAGCAGGGACCGACCACCACGAAAAGGCGCGGATCGCGCCGCTCCAATATCGCCCGCACGATTTCGCGGGACTTGAACACCGTCTCCGCCGCGCGCGTCGTGAGCGGCAGCCGCCGTTTGACTTCTTCGGGCGTCGCCAGGAGCTCGCTGGACGCGACATTGACGTTCTGCAGTTGATCTTGGAATTTGGTCACTGATGCCCTACATGGACGTTCTGATGGTCCAAAGCTCGGGGAAGAATTTGAGCTCCAGGGCCTTGGTCAAATACGACACGCCGCCCGTTCCGCCCGTGCCTCTCTTGTAGCCGATGATGCGCTCGACCGTTTTGACGTGGGCGAATCGCCACAACTGAAACTTGTAATCCAGGTCCACCAAGCGTTCCGCCAGCTCGTATAGATCCCATTCCTTGACGGAGTTGTGATAGACGCTGAGCCACGCAGCCGCCACCTGTTTGCTGGCCTGGTAGGGCAGCGTGAAATCGCGGTCGATCGCCTCCGGCGGCACGTCGAGGCCGCGGCGGCTCAGCAGGCGCAGCACCTCGTCGTACAGGCTGGGCGCGCGCAACGCTCGCTCGAGCATCTCGTAGGCTCGAGGGTCGCCGCGAAACACCTTGATGGTATCGGCATTCTTGTTGCCGATGAGGAATTCCAGCATCCGGTATTGGGGCGATTGAAAACCCGAAGACTTCCCCAAGGTGTTGCGGAAAGCCGAATAGTCGTAGGGGGTGATCGTGGCCAACACATCCCAGGATTGCAGCAATTGTTGTTGAATCGTCGAGACGCGCGCCAGCATCTTGAATGTCGGGCCCAAGTCATCGCGCCGCACGCAGTCGACGGTCGCGTTGAGTTCATGGAGGCACAATTTCATCCACAGCTCCGAGACCTGATGAATGACGATGAACAGCATTTCGTCGTGCTGGTAGGACAGCGGATGCTGCGCATCCAACAGCTTGTCGAGATTGAGGTACTGCGAATAGCTCAGGGACTCGCCGAGGTCCCAATGCACCTGCTCGTCGCTCAAATCGACGAACGGCCTGGGTGTGGGTGTGGGTTTTTCCATATTCAAGTCTTGAAGACCCAGCCGGGCACCGTTCGCCAGCCGGCGAGCAAGGTACGGTCCAAGCGCCGGTAGTCCGGCTCGATTCTTTCCACCAGGCGCCAGAAATTGGGCGAGTGATTCATATGCTTGGTATGCGCCAGCTCATGCACGAACAGATAGCGAACGACCTCCAAACTCAGGAAAAGCAGGGAGCAATTCAAGGTGACCGTGCCGCGCGTCGAGCAACTGCCCCAGCGGGTTCGTTGACAGCGAATGGACACGCGCGCCACCGGATAATTCAGTTCGCTCGCCAATTGCAGCAACCGTGGGGCCAACCGGTCATACGCGGCCCGCTTGAGCCAACCCTGGAGCAACTCGCGCGCTCCGCGTTCATCGGAGGCGTGGACTTCGATCCGATCCGCCGTTTGCTCGAGGCCGCGCTTCGATCCCCTGCGCCAATCCACCGCGAACTTCTCATCCGTGAGCGCAAACTCGACGGTCCCCGGCACCGGCTCAGTGGGCGCGGCGAAACACTGCATGGCGGCGACCTTGCGATCGATCCACGGCGTGAATCGATGGACGAAATCACGCACCGTATGGGCGTTGACGCCCACGGGCACCACGATTTCCACGCGGCCGCCGACGTGCACGCGCGCCGTCAGTCGCCGCGCACGCGGACTGACCCGGACGGCAAATGGGTCGCTGGAGCTGCGAGTCTCGAACAGCGATAACTGCGTGCCTTGTGGCTTCATCGCGCCGAATCATACCAGGTTCGCGGACGCTCAATGGTGAGTCAACAGCGCCAACTGCCGCTGCGCGGCCTTGTAGTCGGGCGCGACGATCAGGGATTTCTCGATCCAATTGCGGGCCCCCAATTGATCGCCGCGCGCCTGCAGTTCCCGTCCAAGAGCCAAGTACGCCTCGGCATGTCCCCAACCGGGTGTGTCGATGCTCGTGGCAGAGGACTCATCGAATAATTGCACGGCAAGCTGCAGCTGCGCGAACGCATGCTGCCGCTCGGCGCTGCCGGGTTTCGCGCGGGCCAATCCGTCCATGCTCGACAGAAGCACCGCGCGCGGATTGCGCGGCGCGAGCTTGAGCGCGGCGTTGAGCCGCTCGTCCGACCGCGCTCGCAGCAAGATCGACTCCACCTTTCGATGGTCGGCGAGGCCCGCGTAGCAGGCGGACTGCAGGACCAGGGCCTCGACTGACTTGACATCTTGCGACAGTAAGGGCTTCAGCTGGTCGATGCAGTCTGCGAATGCAGTCTCCGCCTCATGAGCGCGTGGGGTCCCGGCGAGCAGTCCCCGGCGGTACTGCGCGTGGGCCAAGTGATACCGCAGCGACGCGTCGTTCCCGTCCTCCTTGACCCGCGCGGTCAAATCCTGACTCAAATTCGCCAGGCTGTTGGTATCCTCGGTCTGATACGCATAGAGGATTTGCGCTTGGTAGTCGCCGCCTTGTTGCGCCCACGCCGCCGCCGCCCACGACAGCATTGCCCACACCATGAGATGCCTGGCAACCAGCATTTATCAGCTCCCTCACGCCCTTGGGCGCCGGCGCCCGCGATTACAATGGCGGTATGAAGATATCACTAATCGATATTGGGTCGAATCTCACCCACGACAGCTTTGCACACGATCGTGACGCGGTGATGGCCCGCGCGCTCGAGGCCGGCGTGCGCCGTCAGGTCGTCACCGGCGCCGATGTGGCGAGTTCCATCCAGGCGGCGGCGCTCGCAGCCGCACACCCGGCTCGTTTGTCCAGCACCGCCGGCGTACACCCTCATCATGCGCAGAGCTTCGACGCGGCGCGGCGCGGCGAGTTGTCCGGCCTCCTGCGCCGGCCGGAGGTGGTTGCGGTCGGCGAATGCGGTCTGGACTATTACCGTAATTTCTCGCCTAGGTGCGCGCAGCGTGCAGCCTTTGTCGCGCAGCTGGAGCTCGCGTCCGCGGCGCGCAAGCCGGTCTTTCTTCATCAACGCGATGCACACGGTGATTTTACGGCCATCCTCAGGGATTTTCGCAGCGTCCTCTGCGGCGGCGTTGCGCATTGCTTCACGGGAGGCAGATCCGAGCTCGAGGACTATCTGGCGCTCGATCTGCATATCGGAGTGACGGGCTGGGTGAACGACGAGCGACGCGGGCAAACCTTGCGCGAATCCGTGCCTCATATCCCGGCCGATCGGCTGATGGTGGAAACGGATTCTCCCTACCTATTGCCTCGCGATCTCCTCCCGCGCCCTAAATCGCGGCGCAACGAGCCCTGCTTTCTTCCGCACATCGCGCGCGCCGTCGCGCATTTGCGCGGCGAGACTCCCGAGAGCGTGGCCGAATCGACCACGCGCAACGCCACCCTGTTCTTCGGGTTGGTCAAAGACTGGTGAACAGGTGCGGGCTCGGCCGCAATTGCCTGACCAGCCCACCCCACGCCTCCGTGAAGTGGGCAAACGCCGGCGATGACCGCATGCCCCGATCGACGGCCGGAAACTCCACTTCGATGCCGTCCAGCATCAGTACCCACTTCGGAAATCCCTTGGTGAATTTTCCGGCGTTCGAAAACAACAGGCGTCCTTCGACCGGCACGTCTCCAACCAGCGCTTTCACCGCCGCGATTCGGTCATACAGCGCCGGCTGCGGGTTATCGAAAGTGTAGCGCCGCCCCCGGCCCATGACGGTCCAGTCGCTCATCTGATCTCCGCCGAAGATCAGTCCGGCGACGCGGCGAGTATCCAGCACCAATACGCCGCGGGGCGTGAGCAGCAAATGATCGATATGGATGAACCCGCCCATGCCGTCGGGAACGAGCACCTGGTGTGCCGCCGCGAACGCGACCCGTTCCAAGCGCGCCAGCAAGGCGCGGCGCCGCGCCCTGCGCTGATACGCGCGCAGACCCCAATAGCCGCCGCCGAGCAGCAGCAATGCACCCAAGCCTATCGCAATCCATTCCGGGTCTGTTCCAATGCTGGTCATTCGAGCGCCGCGGCCAGAGCCTCGAGCGTTGGCGGCAAATCCACGGCGTGCTGCGGTAGATTCAGCAACCGATTCAGGCTTGCGGGAACCATGACCGGTCTGCCGATGATGGGCTCCACGATTTCATTGAACTTCGCGGGGTGCGCCGTGGCAACCACGACCCAGGGCGAGCGGCGTTCGGTCTCACTCAAGCGGCCATAGACTTCCGCCGCGGTCGCCGTGTGCGGGCACCATTCGCGTCCATACCGCATGAAATCCTCTCCGATGCGAGTTCGGATTGTAGCGTCATCGACACTGTCGGCGCTCAATTGTTCGCGTATTTCGCGGACACTGGGATAGAGCGCCCGCATGCGCTCCATATTGCTGGGGTTCCCGACATCCATGGCCGAGGCCAGCGTCGCGACGCTGGGCCGCGGCTGCCAGATTCCGGTCTTCAGAAAATCAGGCACGGTGCGATTGATATTGTGCGCGAGAACGATGCGCCCGATGGGGAACCCCAGGGCGCGAGCCCACACCGCAGCGAAGGCATTGCCGAGATTGCCCGCCGGAATGATGTAGGACGCCTTGGAGCGGGTGCGGCGTTCCACGTCGAGACTCGACGCCACGTAATAGACCATCTGCGGCAACAAGCGGCCGATATTGATGCTGTTGGCGGAACTGAACCGGTGCCTGCGAGTCAGCGCCGGATCACTGAATGCCTCCTTCACCAACCGCTGACAATCATCGAAAGTGCCGGCGATCCGCAGCGAAGCGACATTCTCCCCCCAGCACGTCAGCTGTTGTTCCTGCCGCGGACTCACGAGGCCCGCCGGGTACAGGATCACTACGCGGACCCACGGCCGCTTGTGGAAGGCCGCGGCCACTGCGCCTCCGGTGTCGCCCGATGTCGCCACCAAGATGGTCAGGGGCTGCGGCGCCCGGCCTTCCAGGCGCTGCAGGCTCTCGGCCAAGAAGCGTGCGCCAAAGTCCTTGAACGCGGCGGTCGGTCCATGATGGAGCTCGAGCGCGAACAAGGGATCCGGGCAGCCCCGGACGGCAGTCGTCGGAGCGGCCAGATCCAGCGCGGCATCCGCAATCTCGCCGAGCACGGGCTGTAGCCGGTCGCCGGCGAAGAACCCCGCGAGCGCCGCGCGCGCCACGTCCGGCAATCTCGAGAGTCCGGCGACAGCGGCCGGATCCGCCCCCGGCAAGCGTGCCGGAACATACAAGCCGCCGTCGGGCGCCAACCCTGTCGCGATGGCTTCGCTCAAGGAAACGTTCGGCGCCGCCCCGCGCGTGCTCACGAACTCGAGGTCTGACATCAGGCCTTCACCACTCTCGCCCCGTAATTCTCCATTCCGGAAATCCAGGAGTCCGACTGTAGGCCGTGGGCGGCGAAGGCGGCCACCATGGCGCCGCGCACCGCCTCGGCATATTGGATCTCCGCCCAAGCAAACACCGTCGGCCCCGCGCCGGAGATGGAGCATCCCAGCGCCCCGGCCGACATGGCGTCGCGCTGCACGTCTTTGAACCCCGGAATCAACGAATGCCGCTGCGGCTCGATGATCACGTCGTTGAAGGAATCGCGGATCATATCCAGATCGTTCGAATAGCAGCCGCTGATGAATCCCGCCAGATTGGCGCTGGCCCACACGAAATCCGAGCGAGTGACATCGGTCTTGAGAATGGCGCGCGCCTCGCGCGTCCCGAGATACATGTGCGGATGCGCCAGAACACAGCGCAGCGAGGGCGGAACGGGAATCTGCTTCACCCGCGGATGATCGATGCCGACCGTGAGAGTCAATCCGCCGAACAGGCAAGGGGCGATATTGTCGATGTGCGCGGAGCCGCTTGCGACGATCTCGCCCTCCATGGCGTATTTGAGCAGCTGCAGCCGCGGCAGCGGCGCGCGCAGCAGGGCATTCGCGGCCACCACCGCGGCCACCGCGGAAGCCGCCGATCCCCCGAGACCGGACCCGAGCGGAATACCCTTTTCGATATCCATTTCAAAGCCGAAATCCAGCCCAAGTTCCGCATGCATGGCCTGGACCGCGCGCCCCGCGGTATTGTGCGCAGGGTTGACCGGCAACTCGCCTGCGATCCCGGTAATCGAGCGAATGTGCACCCCCGGCTGGTCGATCCGGCGCAGGCGCACTTTGTCGCCGACAGCCTCCACCGTGTGTCCCAGAATATCGAAGCCTATTCCCACATTGGCAACGGTGGCCGGCGCGAAAGCAGTGACATCGGTAAGCATTAGAGGTGTGCCCCGAGATAGGCCGATAGACGCAATAGATCCGAGAAGACGCCGGCGGCCGTCACCTCGGGACCCGCTCCGGGCCCCTGTACGATCAACGGATTGTCGCAGTACCGGCGAGTCGCGAATCGCACGACATTGTCCGTGAGTGCAATATTAGCGAAGGCGTGCCTGGAGTCGAGGCGCATCAATCCCACGGTGGCCTTGCCATCCTGATCGACCCGGCCGACGTAGCGCAGCACTTCGTTTTTCTCGCGCGCACTCCTCAACATCGTCGCCATTGCGGCATCGAATTCCGGGAGGCGCGCCATGAATTCGTCGACGCTGCACTTCTCGAGTTCCTTCGGCACCAGCCCTTCCACCTGCACGTCCGCCATCTCCAAGGTCAGGCCCATTTCGCGGGCCAGGATGATGAGCTTGCGGGCGACGTCCATGCCCGACAGATCGTCGCGCGGATCGGGCTCGGTGTACCCTTTCGCCCTGGCGGACCGCACGATCGACGAAAACGCCTCGCGGCCGTCGAACACATTGAACAAGTAAGCCAGCGTGCCCGAGAATATGCCCTCGATGCGGGTGATCTCATCGCCGGTTTCGCGCAGGTCGCGCAGGGTCTGGATGATGGGCAGGCCCGCGCCCACCGTGGCTTCGTACAGATAATGCGTGCCCGCCGCACGGCCCGCCTCCTGCAACGCACGGTAATACGGCAGCGCGCCGCTGTTCGCCTTCTTGTTGGGCGTTGCGATATGTATGCCGCGCTTCAACCAGGCCACGTAGTTCATGCCGACATCGGCGCTGGCCGTGCAATCGATGATGACCGTGTGCGGTATGTAGTCCGCCTGCACGTGAGCGGCGAATTTCTCGAGATCCAGCGGTTCTCCCGCCTCGGCCAAGCGTTCCGCCCAACGATCCAGATCGACCGCCGTCTGTTCCAGCAGCATGCGTTTGGACGTCGCGATTCCGCGCACCCGCAAATCCAGATTCAGCGCGCGCAAACGTTCGATCTGCGTCTGGATCTGCGCCAGCAGCACGCGGCCCACGGTGCCGGCGCCGATCAAGCCGATCGACAGGGTGTTCGGCGACAGGTAAAAGGCGGCATGCACCGCGCGCAGCGCCTTGGCGCCCACCTTGCCGTCCACCACCACCGAGATATTGCGTTCCGAGGCGCCCTGGGCGATCGCCCGCACGCTGATGGCCGCGTCGCCCAGCGAGCTGAATACGTTCGCCGCGACACCGTGCGCGCCGGCCATGCCGTCGCCCACCACCGCCAGAATGCTCATCCCCAATTCGACTTCCACGCGCTGAATTTGTCCGTCGCGCAGTTCCGCATCGAAGGCGCGCCGCACGGCCTCCTCGGCGCGCACCGCCTGCGCCTCCGGAATGGCGAAGCAAATCGAATGCTCCGAGCTGCCCTGGGAGATCAAGATCACCGAGATGCCGGAATCACGCAGCGCACCAAATAAGCGGTGCGCGGTACCCGGAACCCCGATCATGCCCGCGCCCTCGAGGTTCACCAGCGCGACCGGGTCGATGGTCGTGATGCCCTTGACCTTGAGCGCCGATACGGGGTTCGCGCAAATCAGGGTGCCGCGCTTTTGCGGTGCAAAAGTATTGCGGATGAAGATGGGAATATCGCGCGCGACCGCCGGTTCCATGGTCTGCGGGTGGATCACCTTGGCTCCGAAGTACGCGAGCTCCATGGCCTCGTTGTACGACAGCTGATCGATGACCTCTGCGTTCGGCACCAGCCGCGGGTCGGCCGACAGCACGCCGTCGACGTCCGTCCAGATGATGATTTCCGCCGCGTCGAGCAGGGCGCCGAAGATGGAGCCGGAGAAATCGCTGCCGTTGCGGCCCAGGGTCGTCTGAATGCCCTTGACCGTGGTCGCGACGAAACCGGTCACGATCAGACGGCCGGTGAACCCCGGCGGCACCAGACGCCGAAGATTCGCCTCGCTCGCCGCCCATTGAACCGCGGGCCCGAGCGAGCCCCATTCGACGATCACGACTTCGCGGGCGTCGATCCACAGGACGTCGCCCTTGATGCGGCCCCGCTCGCGGAGGAACGGCGCAAACAGGCGCGTGGACCAGATCTCGCCGTAGCCGGAGATCACGTCGCGCATCGAGTAGGTCGACGAGCGAATGAGGCGCACGGTCTGCAGCATGCCGGCGATGTCGCGGCAATCCCGCTCCAGCTGCTCGCGATAGGTATCGCACGCCGCCTTGGAGACGAGGCTCCGGGCCAGCTCGACGTGGCGCTTCTTGAGTGCCTCGATGGCCGACGGAAAATAGGCGTCGGGCGTTTCCGCCAGCGTCACCAAGCCGAGCAGTGCGTCCGTCACGCCGCGGCAGGCGGACAACACCACCGCTTCGCGCGGATTGGGCGATGCCTCGACGATTTCAGCGACGCGGCGGAAACAGCCGGCGTCGGCGACGCTGGAACCCCCAAATTTATGTACGATCCACTTGTCCATGCTTCACACGCGCCCGTAACCTTAAGGGCGTTCTTATCGCTCCCTAACCATATAAGTTGATGAATTGCGGCGGGAAACCGCTAGGCAGCCTGGACCTGTAATCGCACCGCAGGGAGGCTAGCAAGCAATTCCGTTCGCTTCGAGCCTGTCAGACAGGCTCCTAGGGCCGGCCCCGCCGCCTCCCGGTTTCTGCGCCGGCGCCGGGCTTGCCGCCGTGGGCCCTCCCCGATTTGGGCAGGCCCGTGTGCTGGGTTCGAAAGGGCAGCGCCGGTGCCGGACGCATCGCCCCGCCCCGGACTTTGAGCCCCACGGGTTGGTACGCCGGAATCAGATGGTGCCGCCCGTTGCCGATCAAGTCCGCGCGGCCCATGCGCTTCAGCGCATCGCGCAGCACGGGCCAATTCTCCGGATCGTGATATCGCAGGAAGGCCTTGTGCAGGCGGCGCACTTTGATCCCCTTCGGTACCACGACCTCCTCGCTCGCACGAGTGATGCGCTTGAGCGGGTTCTTCCCCGAGTGATACATCGCGGTGGCGGTGGCCATCGGCGAGGGCAGGAATGCCTGCACCTGATCGGCGCGAAAGCTGTTCTTCTTCAGCCACAGCGCAAGCTCGAGCATGTCTTGATCGCGGGTGCCCGGGTGAGCCGCGATGAAGTAGGGAATCAGGTATTGCTCCTTGCCCGCTTCCTTCGAGTACTTGTCGAATAATTCCTTGAACCGGTAGTACGCGCCGACGCCGGGCTTCATCATCTTCGACAGCGGGCCCTCGCCGATGGCCTCGGGCGCGATTTTGAGATACCCGCCGGTATGATGGGTGGCGAGCTCCCGGACGTACTCGGGCGATTCGATCGCGAGGTCGTAGCGCACGCCCGAGGCGATCAACACTTTCTTGACGCCCTTCAACGTCCGCGCCCGGCGGTAGAGACTGATGAGCGGCGCGTGATCGGTATTGAGATTCGGGCACACGCCCGGAAACACACAGGACGGCCGCCGGCACGCAGACTCGATGGCGGGGCTCTTGCAGTGGAGGCGGTACATATTCGCGGTCGGTCCGCCGAGATCGGAAATCACTCCCGTGAAACCCGGCACCTGATCGCGGATGGTTTCGATTTCCCGGATCACCGAATCTTCGGAGCGGCTCTGGATGATCCGGCCCTCGTGCTCGGTAATCGAGCAGAAAGTACAGCCACCGAAACAGCCGCGTTGAATCGACACTGAAAATCGAATCATGTGATAGGCGGGAATTTTCGCCGCGCCGTATGCGGGGTGCGGCCGGCGCGCGTACGGCAGTTCGTAAATCGCGTCCATGTCGGACGTGCTCAACGGAATCGGCGGAGGATTCAACCACAGCTCCAAGTTGCCGTGGCGCTGCACGAGCGCGCGCGCGTTTCCGGGATTCGACTCCAGGTGCAAAATGCGCGATGCATGCGCATACAGGACGGCGTCCCCGCTCACCTGTTCGAAGGACGGTAGACGGATGACGCTGTGGTCGCGCTGCGCGTTGGGCACCTTCCGATAAAATTTGACCACTGTTTCCGCGGGCGCGGCGGCGCGCGCGTCGACGGCCGGAGCATTCGCCGCACGGCGCTCCTCCTCGCTCGCGTACGGATCGACGGGCGGATTCAGGGGGCCCGGGGCGTCCAACTCGCTCGAATCGATTTCCACCCAGCCCGCCGGCATGCCGCGGCGCAGATACGCCGTACCGCGCAAATCAGTGATGTCGCCTATGGTTTCGCCGGCATCCAGCCGCCGCGCAATCGCGCCGATTTGGCGCTCCGCGTTGCCATACACCAGAAGATCCGCCTTCGAGTCCACCAATACCGAGCGGCGCACCTGCTCCGACCAATAGTCGAAATGCGCAATGCGCCGCAGGCTCGCCTCGATGCCGCCGACCACGATGGGCGCGGTTTTGTAGGACTCGCGAAT
>WNFJ01283898.1_pt5 | contig 15536 bp, 14 predicted proteins | sample 5400461 | NCBI WGS metagenome assembly WNFJ01 (sample SAMN13153349, study PRJNA577476) | soil metagenome | isolation source: 115 cm saprolite on Douglas fir-dominated hillslope | place: USA:California | collected 2013-09-17 | reverse complement strand
CTTCCCGCCAGATTTCTCTTCACTACGTACTGTTTTGCTTCGTCCCACGCCTGATTTTCCAGGCATGTGTCCTGTATGGCTTCCATCCAACTTTCTCTGGCTACGGGCAAGCGGCGTTTGACGATGGCGATGACATCACTTTTCACCTGAGAAGGCACGCGAGCTGTGTCCGGAATCACATCCAGCAAACTCACACCATTGTGCCAAAACGAAAACTCAAATCGTGCGGACCAATCGCCGCCATCCAGATGCACATGTGGCGGACAATGCTCGTCTCTGGTGAGTACAGCGATCCGCCTCCCCTTATATTGACCGACTTTCATAAGTTTTATTTTCCCTTGTTAGCGCGAAGGCTGCTGACAACTATCGGTGCAGCAGGCATACGATGTGGTAAATTTTACACACGCCTGCTCAGCCTCCGATAGCCGTCCGAATGGCCAACGGGAAAGCGCCCGAAACATTTAGAGACCCAACTGAAACAACACGTAACCTGAGTCAACTTTCCTGAAAGCTTGGCGTTAACCCGTGGACAGCGCCAATCCTGGCGACGATTTTCAAGGCAACCGACTCCATGGCCGCCCTTCCGCTTTCAGCACTCCAGCAACGTCAACACAAACAAGGCCACGCGGCGCTTGTCCCGAGATCCGCCGGGCAACTCAAGGCGGAACATGACGGCATCGTCGGCCGCGCGCAGTTTTTCCTCTACGCGACCATCGCGCTGGCTATCGTCGGCGTGATCGCCGTCGCCGTGCTGCCGTTCTCGCCCATCCCCAACGACTTCAGTTTCGGTGCGCAGGAAGTAGTCGGCGTCGCGGTGTTCGCGGCGTGCCTGTTCCTGCTGCACGAGCGCGCGGAACTCACGCTGCGGCTCTACAACTACGAACCCGTCGAACAGACCACCCAGGGCGAGCTGCGCGCACTGCTGCATCGCGTGCCGGAAGGCGTTTCGTATCAGAACGCCCTCGCCGCCGACAACCGGACGTTCGTGACCGTGGAAGCGGAAGAAATTCGCCGTCGCGCAGATGCGTTCAAACCGCAGGCCGAAGGTCAGGAAGCGGCAGAATCCTGATCACGGCGCGTTGACCGGCCGCCGGGCGTAATCGAGCCCATCGGCGCCGGTCGTATGAAAATCGCGTAGAAACAAAAATGAAAGCCGCCGCCCGCGTTCGCGGGTCAGCGGCTTTCATTTTTTGATGCACGTGTGCCGAGCTTGAACGCGGCATTCCTTTAATTGTCATCGAACGGGGCAACACAAGCCCTTACGCGCGAACCTTGGCCCCCATGGCGCCCCCAGGTATTACGTGAAAGACGCGTTTGTCCGGGCCTGTCTTTCAGCCCGCGTACGCCTATGCTGAAGTAAGCGACATGAACGTTCGACTACACAACACGGAGGCGAGTCATGAACCACGTGAACGACATCCAGTACATGAAATACGACATGCAGAGCAATCCCATTCCCGACCCGCTCGCCGACCCGAACCGCGATCCTGAAGCGGACCCGTTGTCGCCGCCGTCGCCGGGGCATCGGCCGGACGAGCCGCAGCATCCCGACGCGCCACCGGACGGCCATCCGGTTTAATAGTCTCGCTACCAACCCGGATCATGGCGCGGTTTCCGTAAAGTCGATAACGGCAACCGCGCTGCCTGGAACACCCGGTTCCGTCGCTGGATCGAAGAAAATCTTCGCGCCGCGCTGATAGTTGAAAATGAACAGCACGACCGATGCCGTCGACGCCAGCAGCACGCAGAACACGAATACCGCGCGATAACCCCACGTCGCCGCAACGAACCCCGACGCGACGCCTGCGAGCACGGAGCCGGTGCGCATGGTGTTGAAAAACAGCGTAGTCGCCCGGGCCAGCGCGCCGGGCATCAGCTCCTGAAAGTACGACATCCCGAGACAAGACGTTACCGCGACCACCACGGCGTTGAGGATCTGCAGCGGCACGAGTATCCAAAGATTCGGCGCAAGCGCGATCCCGGCGAAGTACACAATGTGGGACAGCGACGCGAACGCGATCATGTTCGCCTTGTTGATGCGCCGGGCCGCGCCGCCGAGCAAAAGCATCATCGGAATTTCGGCGAACGCGCCGAGGCCGACCATCTGCGCGACGTGCGCGGTCGTGCCGTGCAACTGATCGACGATCAGCACAGGCAGCATGATGGTCGCGATCGCCGAGCCCATGCCGATCAGCGTAAAACTCACCAGCGCAGCGTACACATGCGCGTTTTTCGCTTGGCTCGGGATTTCGCTGCTGGTTTTATCGGCGGCTTCGTAGGGGTCGTACACCTTGGGCTCACGCATGCACAACACGATCAGCCCGGCCAGCGCAAACGCGCCCGCCGCCGATAAAAACAGCCCGTTAAACCCGGACACGTCCAGCACGATTGCGCCGGCCGCCGGACCGAACACCCACGCGCAGGACAGCGTGGTGCGCAAGGTCGCCATCGGCAATTCAGTGTGTTCGATACCTTCGGCGTGCAGTCTCGCTTTGCCGAACGTAAAAAGCTGCGGGAACACCGCCGCGCCGATGCTCAGGAACACGCATCCGAAGATGGTCAGCAACACGTAGTTGCGGGTGACGCACAGCAACGCATAACCCAGCGCCGATCCCGCGATGGACAGCAGCACAATGCGTTTTTTATCGCTGCGGCGATCGGCGATACGTCCGAGATACGTACTCACGATCACGCTGCTCACTGCGGTCAGCGTCATGAAGATGCCGAGGCGAAGCGGCGTCATATGCGCCTCGGTCGCACCGAACAGCGACGTGTACGGCACGGCGAATGAGGAAGCGATGCCTGACAGGAACATCGCGAGTGAAATGCCGGGATAACCGGGAAGACGGATTAATGCGAGGAAAGTCTTGAATACGGCGTTCATTGAAATTCACGTTGGCGGCCAGGGTCCGTCGCGCGGCGCTCCGTTCGAGCGAGAGACACGACGTTCAGCGGGCACTTAAACACGAGTGCGCGTTTTTTTCAATGACGTTCTCTTCAACGATTAGCGACGCAAACGGCAACCCACTGCCCTATCAAGCCGCGCGTAGCCCGGTGACGATGACTCGCAATCCCGTCCTGTCAGTCCGGTTAAGCAACGTGAATCCCGCCCGGTGTTTCGCCGCTATCTTGGCCGCAATCGACAAGCCGAGCCCACTTCCCTGCCCGGTGGAATTCGACGCGCGATAGAAACGATCCAGGACCCGTCCGAGGTCGTCCGGTGGAATGCCCGGCCCGTTGTCCATGACCTCCAGGCGAACTTCGTTTCCATGCTTGGCGAGCAAAACATCGACCCGCCCTCCGGGTTCGGTATAACGAATGGCATTGTCGATAAGGTTTGTGACCAGGGTCGTTAGCGAGGCCTCATCTCCCGCCACCGGAACGGTACCGCCTCCTTGCGAGGCATTCTCGCAATCGAGTCCCAGGTCGATTCCCTTTTGCTCAGCTAACACGGACAAGTCGCCAATAACCCTCGATGCGACTTCCTGAATATCCACTTTCCCCTCGCGCGCGCTTGCCTCGGTATCTTCGCGCGCAAGCGCTAGAAGTTGCTGTACCAGGTGAATCGCGCGATTCACCCGTTCCTCCATTTTTCGCAACAGCACGCCGTCGTATACGGGCCCTTCGTGCTGTCGCGCGGCCTGTATCTGCAGCTTGAGCGCAGTCAACGGTGTTCTGAGTTCGTGCGCCGCGTCCGCCACAAAAACGCGCTGCACACGCAGCGTATTGTCGAGGCGCACCAGCAATTGATTCAACGATTCAACCAGCGGTTGCACTTCTATCGGCAGGTCTTTGTCTTTTTCAATTGCGGTCAGCGATTCGCTCGAGCGCGCCGCCAATGATTTGGACAGTGTATTAACGGGCCTGAGTGCACGCTTCACGACGAACAATACGAGGGCGATTTCCAGCGGAAGAACAGCTAACAAAGGCCATAAGGTTCTGGACGCGAGTTTCAACGCGAGCTCGTCGCGCACGAACGTGGGCTGCCCGAGTTGCACGAATCGCGAGGGTTGTTGCAAGCCGAATACGCGGTAGTGCCGCTCGCCGATTTCTATCGATTGAAACCCGGCGTCCTGCCGCGGAAGTTCTACGCCTGGCGGGGAGTGATAGGTCAAATTCCCCGCCCCATCCCAGATCTGTATCACGACCCGGTCGTCTTGCAGGCCTTCGAATTCCCCGGATTTGGTGTTCGCCAGCTTCGCGTCGGCAACCGACTGCGGCAGGGAAATAGCCACCGACCTGAGCTCGTAGTCGAAAAGTTCGTTCGCCTCTTCTCGCGCACTCTGGAAGATGCCGTATCCGGCGAGGATACTCATCAAGCCCAGGCCCACGATCAGACCTATCAATAATTGAGAACGAACCGATTTCACCCAAACCTCGCTAATAAAAAGCCGGTGGGTCGAAAGGCGACGAGCGCTACCCTGCCGCCGTCGACGCCGTGGCTCGAAACTGCAGATTGCGTCGCCCCACGCGCCGGCCGGAGCAACCCTCCTTCGCCCGAACCACTAAGCCGCGTCAGTTTTTGTCTATTTGTGTATTTGTCTATTAAGTTGGAGCGCTGACCTTAAGGTTGGCGTCCGCGTTTAAGTGTGAGGTGTATTAGCTTAAGAATTGCTTATCCGCTGTGGTGACAAGCAGCTCGTTGCCGGGAATTACCTTGCGCCAGGAATTTCAGGCATTCCAACGGGCTAAGGTTTCTTTAAGTATTTCCGCCTAGTCTTGTCTTAACGGTTGTACGCAAACGGTCCTCCGATTAGCGCAACGCTTCACCTACAACAAGTGGTCCGGGAGTACATCATGAAACACCTTATGTCCGCAGTCATCGTGAAACACCTTATGTCCGCAGTCATCGCCGCCTCAGTCCTGATCGTGCCAGCTGTGTCGTTTGCCGCCCAAGCCGATGGGCCCAGAGCGATGGAGCGCGTTGTTCAGAAAGACCATTCGCAGCAACCGCTAACCGCTAGTAACGAGGGCAAGGCAGCGCCGTCATCGGATGCGGATAAATCGGCCTATGGCTCTACTTCCAATGGCGACTCTCACGACTCCGGCGCAAGGAGATTTGCGCCTGCGCAAAGCCCATCGCTGTTCGCGCATCACTAACTAAGCGCGTGTAATCGCGTTTGAATCGGACATCGCACGCGGCGACGGATTCGTTACTGTCCGTTACAGAAGAGCGGCATCGGTTGCACATGAAGACGACCTCGGCGGCTACCATTTCCTTGCCAGAGCACGAAGCGCTGTATAGGGCTGGCGGTCCAACCAGGAAGTGAATCATGAAACGCGAAGTATCGTTGCTCGTCGTAGCCATTGCGGCTGCGTGTGCGTCCAGTGCTGCTTCGGCGCACGCAAGCATAGGGGTTTATCTCGGCGTTCCCGGACCCGTGTATGAGGCTCCGCCGCCGGTCTATTACCAGGCGCCGCCGCAAGTTATCTATCAAGCGCCACCTCTCGTCTATGGTCCGCCGCCAGGTGCTTATAGGTATGGCTACGGATACGGATATGGGTACGGGTATAGAGGCGACGGCTGGGATCATCGTGGCTGGGGGCATCATCGGCGCCATGATGACGACGATGATTGAGCGCTCGCGGCATCGTGCGAGAAAACATGGCGACTTCACTGCGGCGATAGCAGTAACGACTGTCATCACGAACGCCGTTAGCGAGCGCAGGCTCCCACAATTGCTTACACATCTCACAAGCTGACGGTAAACGTGCAATCCGGCAAGCGCGTTATATACGCACGCATCCACCATGGAGATTGCCGTGAGCGCCAATCCGAATCTGTCAGAGTCACCCCGTAGCCGCATCCACCCGTTGATTGCAGCAGCCGCAGTAGCGGTCATTTTGGTCAGTGGCGTCGGAGTCGCTGCCATGACCGGAATTCTCCCGACATCAAAGGCGGTTCCCGCCGCAGTGACTCCTCCCGCACTGCTCGATACGCAACCCAATGATTCTCTAAACGGACTGAAGCCGAGTGTGCCGCCCCAGGCGCCGAGCGCAACGCCGGCTCGCCCCGTGACGCGTCCCCATCACGTGAGCCCGGCGGGACAAAACACTGCATCGAATGAAACCCGTCGCGCGCCTGCCGGACCGGCATACGCCGCTGCCCCCGCTGTAGACCCATATGCCGGCCAGGTCGTTTCCGTGAACACTGTGAAGACCGCAGAACCCACCACGGGCCTCGGCGCGCTTGGAGGTGCTGTGATCGGCGGCCTGGCGGGCACTCAGATTGGCAATGGGCGGGGACGGACGGCTGCAACCATAGTCGGTGCGCTTGGCGGCGGCCTGGCGGGCAACACGGTGGAGCATGCGGTGCACAAAGCAACGACCTACGACGTGCAAGTGCGGATGGAAGACGGTAGTTACAGGAACTTCAGTTATCAGACGGATCCGGGACTCCAGGCAGGCCAGCGCGTGCATGTGTCCGGCGATTCTCTGACTGCGTCTTAAGCGTCTGCGTCGAGCTTCAATCTTTACGTTTTTAAGTTTCGTTAAGCAGACTTAACGCCGCAGCGAATGCGTTTCGAATGCGTTTCTTCCGTCAGGTCGAAACGGCTTCGCACAATCGCTGCGGCGCTTCATACACGACCCTCATGCGAACAGGCGTTTAATCCTTTGCCAGAACGCAAATCGATGCGGGGGCGTGACATCCGGCGACAACGCTTCGTCTGGATGGAAGTGGACTTCCCGAACTTGCCGAACCTGTGAGACAAGCAGCCCGATGTACATGATAATTCTCTCAATGTTGGACTTTTAATTTCTAGGAAAGTCGGCAGCATCGAGTTCGAACGCGCATTTCGCGCGCGGCGACATGGGGCTTACCCGCTTCCGCTAGTTAAGGGGTGTGGCATATAAAGTGGCGTTCGTTTCCTGCATAACCCTCCTTTTCTTGCTTATTACCCGGTTTCACCTTCTAGCCGGTATTTCTCCTGGCAACCGCGTAACTAGATAAGCATGCCGAACTATCGTTGCTACCTACGTTAGATTCAACGCACCCTTCAATGTTCCGAGAAACGCCCCAAAGCCATGTTCGGCCGGTCGGATGCGGGCGGGAACACGCACCAGCAGCCGTCATCGTGGCGAAAGAAAAGCAAAGCGCGAGACCCGAGCGGCAACGAGGTTTCGACACACACATACCGCCTTCGGCCTAAGCGCGTGCGACTGAACTCAGTAACACGAACAGGTGTCGAGAGGCTGGGAGCCAGCCATTTGTCGACCTGCGTACGTAGCGAATATTCATGCGTGGATTTCATGTGCTGCTCCGGCAAACGACTCTTGCTCGACTCCGTCTCGCACAGACTTGACACTGTCCGCGGTCCGCCCTGTTTCTTCACTCGGGCTTTGACTTATCGTCCTGCTAGTCGCCGACGCCCTCAGTGCGCTGCACCGCACCAGATGCCTTAAATCCGCAAGTTGAGTAACAAGCTGCCTAGCTGTCCTGCGCTTCATGACAAACCTCCCGCACCGCAACCCAACCTTGATAAAACACTTTAACTGTATGCCTGGATGACCCGTTGTGGGGGCGTGTCGGCACAATCGCAACAGTTTGTCGCAAAGGGAGGCATCGCCGGATTACTCGCAATGCCTTTGCAGCGGCTGTTTAAATCACCGGCTGCTCGCCATGCTTGTTTATCGGCACACAGGGATTCAGACTTGAGCGTCGGCGAGCGATGCGGGAGACGCTTTTTAGAGGGGATGAAACTGGATAAGAAACCGGTAAGACTTTACCGGCGAAGTTGTTGGACGCCATGCTACGACGCGTAGACGACAGCATCCTGAAAGACAGTCTTCTGATGTGCGAATGGCTCCCTTCAAAGAAAGAGACAGCGACCACACGGCCTTATCATCTGACAAATAACGCGACAGTCACGCGTTAAAAACAACTATCACATTTCCTTCGTGCGGGTTATCCCACCCCTACATTTGGCCACCGCTTTGCCGTAAAGGAGTCAGGCATAGCGTTCGGCAGCGCCCGACGCCGCACATTAATCAGACGATTCAACAATAGGCGACGGCGGTAAACATGAAAAAGATGACGTTGAATCAAAAGCTCGGGTCGATGATCGCCGTGCTGTGGCTCGGGCTGGTCGCGATCGGAATCATCGGGGCGTGGCAAAGCCGCTCCTCGACAATGGACGATCGGCGCGATCAGTTGAAGGCGCTGGTGGCACAGGGCATCAGCACCACAGCCCATTTCCAGAGTTTTGCCGAGAACAAGACGATCTCCGAAGACGAGGCGAAAAAGCGTGCTCTCGATGTGCTCGGGTCGATGCGTTACGGCACGGACGGCTACATCTCGGTCAATGATTCGCACTCCACGATGATCATGCATCCGATCAAGCCGGCCATGAACGGGCACAACTTTGCGAATTTCACTGACCCTGCAGGTAACAAGCTCTTCGTGAATATTGTCAACGCCGCCAGCTCGGCACCCGAAGGGGGCTTCGTCCGCTACATGTGGTCGAAGCCCGGCAGTGACACACCCGTGCCGAAGATGAGTTTCGCCAAGCACTTTACGCCGTGGGACTGGTTCATCGTGACCGGCATGTACACCGACGACATCGACGCCGCGTTCTACGCGAGCGCATTACGCTGGTTCGCGATTACCGCCGTGCTCGGCGTGCTCGCTTCACTGGTGATGCTGCTGGTGTTACGCAGCATCAAGCGCGAACTCGGCGGCGATCCGGCAATTGCAGTCGGCGCGGCGCAGCGTATCGCACGCGGCGACCTGACCACGCATGTGCCGCTTGCCGACGGCGATTCTCATAGCCTGATGTTCGCGTTGAGCGAGATGCAAAGCGGCCTGGTGGAAACCGTCACACGCGTGCGGACCGGGACCGAGAACATCAATGTGGGGGCGTCGGAGATTGCAGCGGGCAATACCGACCTGTCGCAACGTACCGAGCAGCAGGCCGCCGCGCTCGTCCAGACCGCATCGAGCATGGACGAGATGACGGCGAACGTGAAGCAGAACGCCGACAGCGCCACGCAAGCCGCCAAGCTGGCGGGGGAAGCCGCCGATGTGGCTCAACGCGGCAGTGGCGTGGTCGAACAGGTCATTCACACCATGACGCGCATTACCGAAAGCTCGAAGCAGATTGGCGACATTACCGGCGTGATCGACGGGATCGCTTTTCAGACCAACATCCTGGCGCTGAACGCGGCTGTGGAAGCAGCGCGCGCCGGTGAGCAAGGACGGGGGTTCGCGGTAGTGGCCGCGGAAGTGCGCAGTCTTGCGCAACGCTCGGCGACGGCAGCGAAGGAAATCAAGGCGCTGATCGGGACGTCGACGGAAACGGTGAAGGAAGGAGCGTCGCTAGTATCGAACGCTGGTGCAACGATGGGCGAAATCGTGAGTTCGGTACGCCGCGTGAACGAGATCCTCGATGAAATCAGCCACGCTTCGAATGAACAGAGCGCGGGTATCGAGCAGGTGAACCGTGCGGTGGGTGAGATGGATCAGGTGACGCAGCAGAACGCCGCGCTGGTCGAAGAAGCGGCAGCGGCGGCGCATTCGCTGAAGGATCAGGTCGATGTGCTGCGTGAAGCAATCGGGAGTTTTTCGCTGCCGGCTTGAGTTTCGAGTTGAGTGAAGGGGCCATTCGCATGGCCCTTGTCTCCGGTTTCGTCAGGTCCGTAGCGCACGTTATTCACGCGCCCAAAACCCTTCATGCACGACCGCGGCTTCATCTTCTATAAGCGGTCCAACCACACTCACCGTCCGTTGCCCTCGCGCGAAAACATCGCGGCAAGGTAACGAGAACGTCGGGTTCTCGGGGTGATCGCCGGTAATCTCCAGCAAGCGCCGCTCGGACATTGCATAGACCACGCGGCCGATGTTGCACCAGTAGATCGCGCCCGAGCACATGCAGCATGGCTCGGCATTCGTATAAAGCGTGCACTTCAGCAATTGCTCCGGCGACAAGTCTTTCGCCGCCTGCGCCGCCGCGCGCAGCTCAGCGTGCTGGGTCGGATCGCCCTGCGGCGGCATCGAATTGTTTCCCGCGCGCGCAACCACGTGACCGTTTTCATCGGCGATAAGCGCAGCGAACGGATGCCGTCCATCGCGTTTCGACTTCTCCGACAACGCGATAACCTCGCGCAACAGCGCCATATCGCGTTCGCTTGCGTGTTCGTTCATGATCTTCGTCCCCTTGGAAGGCGTTACCGGTCAACGTTGCAACGGGTGGTCTAGGAAAAAGCGCATCATTGCCGCGCTCGCATCAGGACCGGTTGCATCGGTGTACGAACCATGCTTGCTGCCACCTGCCCAGGCATGCGGTGCACTATGGATGAGCCACAACTCGGCTTCGACACCCCCCGCTGATTTCATCCGCTCCACCGTGCTCGTGCGCTTGCCTGCTTCGGCACGGGAAGCCCCGTCGAATACGATCGCCTGACCGCCGAAACCGCGCAACAACTCAGCCGCGTTCGATGGATGCACGGTCGCGTCGGCATCTCCGTGAAAAACGATTAACGGGCGTTTCGGTGCTTCGACGGTGCGGACGTGCGGCGCCTTTCCACCTCGCATGGCAGCCAGCGCCGATTGCAGATCGTGCGCCGCACCCGCGGCCAAGCCGGAATGCACGCACGCCGCAGCATAAAGATCCGGATACGCACGGATCATGATGGCGGCCATTGCCCCGCCCGCCGATAAACCGGCCACGAATACGCGCGCCGGATCGACGGCGTGTTTCGTCATGACTTCACGCGTAATGCCTGCGATCAGCGCCGGCTCGCCGCTGTCGCGCCGCTGGTCAGTTGGCTTGAACCAGTTCCAGCACTTCGATGTGTTGGCCCTCTGCGGCTGCACCGGATATACCACGATGCATCCATCCCGCTCCGCCAGCGCGTTCATTTGCGTGCCTGCGGCGAAGTCGTCGGCGTCCTGCGTACAGCCATGCAACATCACCACGAGCGGCAACGGCTGGCCGCTGTGGTGCTTCGGCACGTACAGCTTGTAGGTCCGATGACCGGCGGCGTTCACGAACGTATGCGTCGTAAATTTGCCGGGCTGTTGAACAGCGGGAGCATCACCCTGCGGTGAATGAGGCACGGGCTGCGCCTGCCGCCCAAGCACGCGCCGCAGTGCCGCGGTCGCTTCCTGCGGGCCGCGAGTACGCAGCAGCTTCATTGCATCCTGCATGGAATGCAGGAATCCTTCGTCGAGTTTCATTATCTTTTCCAGTTGTTCCTTGCAGCTATATTCTCTAAGCACCGCTAAGCAATCCGGCCAGCCAGCGCGGCTTTCACCGCAGGCGAGGCATGAAAAGCGCCAAGCACGACGATCGATGCGATCGTCTCGAGCGCCAGTTCGGGAGAAACGTCCGCGGCAATGCTGGCGAGCCCCAGCACCTGAATGTCGAATCGCTCGCCCGCTGCACGCGCCGCTTCCAGATCGCGCTTCGAAAAGTGCTGCATGCCGAGCACCAGCGCACGCCGCGTCACCGTTTCGTTCACGACCTGGGCGTGTGTCGCCAGTTGATTTCGGATCGCCGTGCGAATCAGGTCCGTGCGGTTGGAATAAAACCCTTCTTCCACCAGCAAGTCGATTTGCCCCAGGTCGATCGGACCCAGATTGATCGTGATCTTCTCCGTCTCACCGCCCTTCGGCCTGAGTACTTCAACTTTTTGCATCATTAAAAACCATCCATTTACCATCTGACTGGATGGTTATAGGCTGGTTTTTGCGATGCGTCAAGGCTTGGAGCGGCTTTTTTTACGTCAAACCGCAGATCGAAAGCGCGGCCCAAATGCGATAATCCCCGGCTGTCACCACGTTTTTCGGAGAACCACCCCATGAGCCGCCTCGACAACCCATATCACGACCAGGAGGCCGGCCGTGCCGACTCGACGCAAGACACGACCCGCATCGACGACGTCCGCATCGGTGCCGTCCGTCCGCTGATTTCCCCCGCGCTGCTGCAAGACGATCTGCCCGTGCCGCTCAGCGTGCAGACGCTGGTCGAAAAGAGCCGCGTTGAAATAGCCGACATCCTGCAAGGCCGCGACGACCGGCTGGTCGCCGTCGTCGGACCGTGCTCGATTCACGACCATGACCAGGCACTCGAATACGCGAACCTCCTGAAGGCCGCCGCCGACGAACTGCGCGACGACCTGCTGATCGTGATGCGCGTGTATTTCGAAAAGCCGCGGACCACCGTGGGCTGGAAGGGTTATATCAACGACCCGCTTCTCGACGGCACGTTTCGTATCAACGAAGGCCTGCGCCGCGCGCGCCAGTTGTTGCTCGACATCAGCAGCATCGGCTTGCCGACGGGCACCGAGTTTCTCGACTTGCTAAGCCCGCAGTACATCGCGGATCTGATTGCGTGGGGCGCTATCGGCGCACGAACGACAGAGAGCCAGAGCCATCGGCAACTGGCTTCGGGACTCAGCTGCCCGATCGGCTTCAAGAACGGCACCGACGGCGGCGTGCAGATCGCGGCAGACGCAATCGTCGCGGCACATGCAAGCCACGCGTTCATGGGCATGACCAAGATGGGCATGGCCGCGATCTTCGAAACGCGTGGCAACGCGGACGCGCACGTCATCCTGCGCGGCGGCAAGAAGGGACCGAATTACGATAGCGAAGGCGTGGCAGCCGCATGCGCCGCACTCAAGGAAGTCGGACTTCGCGAACAGGTGATGATCGATTGCTCGCATGCCAATTCGGGCAAGTCGCATCTGCGTCAAATCGATGTAGGACAGGACATCGCGCGGCAGCTGAGTGGCGGTGACCGGCGCATTATCGGCGTGATGATCGAAAGCCATCTGGAAGAAGGCCGGCAAGATCTGAAGCCCGGTGTGCCGCTGCGCCATGGTGTTTCCATCACCGATGCCTGCCTCGCCTGGACACAAACCGAACCGGTCCTGCAAACACTCGCTGCTGCAGTACGCGAGCGCCGCAAGCACTGACACGCGCTTGATAAGGCTCATTGAGATTCGTTGAAGTGGCTCGTTAAGCGCTGCGTTGCCGCAATTACATCGCGTGGTCACGCGATGATCACCCCTTCCTGGTAGCACTCCGCATGCCACGTAGATCTTGCACCCTGCCAGGTGCAAGATCGGGTCATTCCATGGCTTCACAATAAATCTCATTCGGCATAGACTTAATCCGTCAACGTCATTCACTCGTTGCAGTGAGTCGTCGTGAGTCGTCGTGAGTCGTCTTGCATCAAGCGTTTGTCGTAGTGATCCGCTAGTTAATCCGGACGATCCGTCCGGTTCAACTCGTGCCCACCAACGTACGACTGAGGCGACATATCATGGCTGATACGAGTTACATGGCGCGGAAATCCGTTGCCGATATCGTAAAGAGTGCTGACGGCGGCGAGCGCCCCCTGGCCAAGACACTCGGCGCGCTCAGCATCACTGCAATGGGCATTGGCGCCATCATCGGCGCCGGCATCTTTGTGCTGACAGGCACGGCCGCCGCGCAGTTCGCGGGACCCGGCATCATACTGTCGTTCATACTGGGCGGTATCGCTTGCGCATTTGTCGGCCTGTGTTACTCCGAACTCGCGGCCATGCTGCCCGTGTGCGGCAGCAGCTACACCTACACGTATGCCACATTAGGCGAAGTGTTTGCGTGGATCATCGGCTGGGACCTGATCCTCGAATACGCGATGGGCGCGGCCACCGTTGCTGTCGGATGGTCGGGTTATATCGTGAGCCTGCTGCATAACTTGGGCATCTCCATTCCACCCAGACTAGCCGCTGCGCCCGGCACCATGGTGAAGCTTGCCGACGGGACGTCGGTGGCGGGCATCGTCAATCTGCCTGCCATCTTTATCATCGCGGTCCTCACGCTCATGCTCGTGATGGGGACCAAGGAGTCGGCCCGGCTCAACAACGTCATGGTCGCGATCAAGCTCTTTGTCGTGGTGGCGTTTCTCGCTCTCGGCGTGTTCTTCGTGCATCCTGCGAACTGGCATCCTTTCATCCCGGCGAACACCGGCGAGTTCGGCAACTTCGGCATGAGCGGGATCCTCCGCGGCTCTGCGGTAGTGTTCTTTGCGTTCATCGGTTTCGATGCGGTATCGACGTGTGCCCAGGAAGCGAAAAAACCGCAGAGCGACATGCCTATTGGCATTCTCGGTTCGCTGGTGATCTGCACGATCCTGTATATCGCGGTGGCGGGTGTGCTGACCGGACTCGTGCCTTATGGCGAGTTGAATGTGCCCGATCCGATTGCAAAGGGCGTAGACGTGATCGGCCTCACCTGGTTTTCGATCCTGATCAAGGTCGGGGCGCTGACCGGTCTGACGACCGTGATCCTCGTGCTGTTGTACGGGCAGAGCCGCATTTTCTTCACGATGTCGCAGGATGGGTTGCTGCCGGGATTGTTCGCGCGGGTTCATCCGCGTCTGAAGACACCGCACCTGAGTCAGACCATGATTGGTGCTGTCGTCGCGATCGTGGCGGCCTTTACACCGATCAGCGTGCTGGGCGAGATGGTGAGCATCGGCACGCTGTTCGCCTTCGTTCTGGTGTGCGGCGCGGTAATCTATTTACGGCGCAGTGACTCGGGTGCGAACCGGCCGTTTCGTGTGCCGGGCGTGCCGGTCGTACCGATCCTCGGCATCCTGTTTTGCTTGCTCCTGATGACTGGCTTGCCACTCGTCACGTGGATGCGGCTCGTGGTCTGGCTGGTAATCGGGCTCGTGATCTACATCGCGTATGGGCGGAATAATTCGCGGCTGCGGCATCCGGAACAACACGTGTGATAACGATGCTCTGCGTGCGTCGTGCGGGGCTGGTTCAAAGCCTTGCACGACGATGCGCTAGCCAGGCGCACTGCTGTCCGCTTCCAACCGATGCCAACCGGCGATTCAAGCAGGCTGGATGTTCGACGCTTGCTTGCCCTTGGGGCCCTGGCCTATATCGAAGCTCACCTTCTGGTTCTCCAGCAAGGACTTGAAACCTTCAGTCTTGATCTCCGAGAAATGGGCGAACAGCTCTTCGCTGCCGTCGTCGGGGGTGATGAAACCAAAACCCTTTGCATCGCTGAACCACTTTACTCGTCCGGTCGGCATAGCCGTCTCCTGGCTGGAAAAAGGGGAACGGTATCACGGGCGGTCGTTTTCGTACGCACGGCGACTTTTGCCCGCGCCTGCAAAACCTTGCCTCGTCCGCGCCGGCACGGGCAAAAACCCCTTTCGAGGCGCTTTCCATCTAATCTCAGCGTTTACCTTCACTTATAAAAATTCTTTTCATATGTGAAAATTCGACACGAAACCCATGCGGGACACCGCATCGGCGGGACCAACAACCGAAAAGGAGCATCAATGGTCAAGCGTGTCGAAGGCAAAAACATCTTGGTGACGGCTGCCGGCAAAGGCATCGGACGGGCTTCCGCGCTCATGCTCGCCGCCGAAGGCGCCCAGGTCTGGGCCACCGATATCGACGAAAGTGCGCTCGCTGAACTCGCCCGCGACGCAGGAGAAGGCTCCACCTTGCGCACCGCGCGCCTGAACGTGCTCGATTCCGCCGATGTCGACGCCTTCGCTGCGAAGACCGGCCCGCTCGACGTA
>WNFJ01042107.1_pt5 | contig 15537 bp, 22 predicted proteins | sample 5400461 | NCBI WGS metagenome assembly WNFJ01 (sample SAMN13153349, study PRJNA577476) | soil metagenome | isolation source: 115 cm saprolite on Douglas fir-dominated hillslope | place: USA:California | collected 2013-09-17 | reverse complement strand
TTACGCGTGCATGACGAGGTGCTGGAGTTGTTTCTTGAGCTCGAGGCGACCCCTGAGCAGTTCAACTGCCCCTTCCTTTATACATCGGGTCGGGCGGGGACGGCTACGGACGACTTGGCACACCGGGGGACGGATCTGACGCTGTTGTTCGAGACGATTCTGCAGACGATCCCCCCCCCCAAAGCGGACGCCCTGGGGCCGTTCCAGATGCTCATCTCGACCCTCGACTACTCGAACTACTTGGGGCGGATCGGGATCGGGAGGATTGAGCGCGGCACCGTACACGTCGGCGACACCGTCGCGTTGCTGCCCCTGGGTGAGCCCGGACCGCTGGGAGACGCCCCCTTCGAGCAAGCGCGCGTCGTCAAGCTGTTCGCCTTCGAGGGTCTGGAGCGGGTCGAGATGGCCGAGGCCGCGGCGGGCGAGATCGTCGCCATGGCCGGGCTCTCGGGGGTCGAGATCGGGAAGACCGTGACGGCACCGGACCACCTGGAGCGCTTGGCCGGGATCGCCGTCGAGGAGCCCACGATCTCGGTCGACTTCCTGGTGAACAACTCCCCCTTTGCGGGGCGGGACGGGAAGTACGTAACTGGGCGCCAGCTGCGGGAGCGGCTCTATAAAGAGCTGGAACGCAACGTCGCCTTGCGGGTGGAAGACACGGAAAGTCCTTACACCTTCACGGTTTCCGGTCGCGGAGAGCTGCACCTGGGGATTCTGATGGAGACGATGCGGCGGGAGGGATACGAGTTCCAGGTGAGCCGGCCGCGCATCATCCCGCGGGAGGGGCCCCACGGGGAGCAGCTGGAGCCCTACGAGGAGTTGATGATCGACTGCCCGGAGGGGTACCTCGGCGTCGTGATGGAGAAACTTGGCCCCCGCCGGGCGACTCTTCTGGACATGCGGAACCCGGGGGTGGGGACGGTGCGGATGCGCTTCAAGATCCCGGCCCGGGGCCTGCTGGGCTACCGGTCGGAGTTCTTGACGGATACGCGAGGAACGGGAATCATGCATCACCGGTTCCTGGACTACAGCGCCTGGGCGGGCCCACTGGCGGGACGAAGCCGGGGCGTGATGGTGGCGGACCGAGAAGGGGTAGCGGTGGCGTACGCGCTCTTCAATCTTCAGGAGCGCGGCACGATGTTCGTGAAGCCCGGGGAGCCGGTCTACGAAGGGATGGTCGTGGGCGAGCACGTCCGGCCCGGCGACATGGACGTGAACGCGACGAAGGAGAAGAAGCTGACGAACATGCGGACGACGGCGGCGGACGAAATGATCATTCTCGAGCCGCCGCGGCAGGTGACGCTGGAGCTCGCACTCGAGTACATCGAGGATGACGAGCTAATCGAGGTGACGCCGTCGTCACTTCGGCTGCGCAAGCGCATGCTGGGAGCGACGGAGCGGCGCAAGCAGGCTCGCAGCGACAAGCGGGCGGCGGACGAATCGTGAGATCGGAGAGCTCGGATCCATCAATCCCAACCTCAGCTGGGGGTGACAATGCTGGCCGTGGCGGCGTCGATGGACTGGTCGCTCAAGCGTCGTAGCGACAACATCGACGAAGAGTTCGGAGACTTCGAAGAGGACAAAGATCTCGACGAAGACTTCGACGACGAGCTGGACGAGGACGAGATGGAGGAGGAGGAGCTGGACGACCTCGACGACTACGACGATCTGGACGACGAGTTCGACGATGGAGAGGACGATGAGTTCCGGCCCAAGAAGGGGCCGCGACGCGATTGGGAATGAAGCGCGTCGGAGTGTCTAGTAGTCGAATGGTCTGATGGAGAGAGACGAGCCTGCTTCGACTCTCTATCTGACAATCGGACACTCCGACGGGGTGGGCGGGTTGTGGGGCCCGTAGCTCAGGTGGTTAGAGCGCACGCCTGATAAGCGTGAGGTCGGTAGTTCAACTCTAAGCAGGGTTCAAAACAGAGTCGAAAACAGAGTCGGAACGCTGTAACGCGGCCAGGCGCTCACCCAGCTTGGCCGCGTGCTGCTCTACCCGGAATTCCATTGCTTCCGCGCGGTGCCGGACCTCGCCCAAGTGCCCGTAGACCCGGTTGACCAGCGCCGTGCCGCCGTGGCCCAGCCACTTCGCCACTGTGTAGGGGCTTACGGGCGCCCCGCGGTCCAGCAGTTGGAGCGCCGCCGCACAGAAGCTGTGCCTGAACGCATACAGGTTCAACGCCCGCGCGGCGAGGCCTACGCGCGCCGCCACCGCGTCTAGCATCTTCCGCACGTCTTTCAGCCGACCGTCCGTCTTGGGCGAGCGGAACAGCAACCCAGTGCGCGGCGTGCGGTCGTCGGGGCAAATGTACGGGTACAGGATCTCGCGCAGTTGCGGCCAGAGCGCCACCGATCGGAACGCTCCGGCGGTTTTGGTCCCGTGAATGGTTATCAAGCTCCGGTCGAATGAGACGTCCTCAGCCTTGAGGCCAAGCAGCTCGCCTGGGCGCGCCCCGGTCAACGCGGCTGTGGCGATTAGCTCGTACCCGCAGCCGAGGGCGACGTCAGGGCGCTTGCGCTGGAGGGTCCGGGCGCTCTCGAGCACCAGCGCCACCTCGTGCGCCTCGAACCAGCGGGCTTCGTGTGGTTTGCCCTGCGGCTTGGTCATCAGGGCCCCCACCGGGTTGACGCCCATGCTGACCCAGCCCTGTTCCTGCGCCCGTCTAAACAGGTTCGAGAGCGAGTTCAGGCACTTCCTCGCGTTGGCCGGGCCCATGAGCCGCGCCGGGCGTTTGCCGCGCCTGCGGCCCTCGGCGAGGCGAACGGGGAACCGCGTCGTCTGCAACCATGTTGACCACTGGCCAACGCGCTGTGGTGTGATCGCCTCCAGCAGCGTGTCAGCGCCGAAGAATCGGCACGCCCGCTCGAGGTGGCGCTGATCCGATTCGAGCGACTGGGTGGTGACCTTGTTAGCGAGCGCTTTGAGCCGCAGATGCTCGGCCGCGCCAGCTTGGAGCGCCATCGCCGCAGCGGACAACCCGTGCAGGCCGCGCAACGTCTGGCGCTGATGCTCGGACACCAGTTTCGCGTACAGTGTCTGCGCTGTTGCCGCATCGGTCACGGCGCGCCCACTCCCCGGCAACCGTAACGCCACTCGGCGTCCGTTCGGCAATCGGGCGTAGGCCCGCTTGAGACCCTGGCCCTGACATCGCCAGAAGACGCCGCTCTTGGTTTTCATGGCCTCCTCCGTTGTTGGGGTGAACGTCTGCGCTCATACGATACACTCCTCGTCTTTGGCCGGATCACCGTCAGCGCATTCGTTGAGCCCTCCGCACCGCCCGCCACGCGCCAAGCGGAGCGACGGGGCCCTCGCCGCGCTGCTGAGCGAGGAAGGCGTCGACGCCCGCTGGTGGGATGCGCCAGTCGCGCCCGTTCAGCTTGTAGGCGCCCGCGAAGCGGCCGCGCTCGCACCAGCCGCGGATGGTCGAGGTGGAGCGGCGGAAGCGCCCGGCGAGCTCGGGGATTGTGCAGTCCCCAGGGGCGGCCGGCGGGTCGGGGTCCTGCGCGTGCTCGGTCGCCAGGCCGAGCAACCCGTCCCGGGTGAGGGTCACGGACACGCCCTGGGGCAGGCGCTCGGCGAGCTCGCGGAGGCGGTCGGCCAGCTTCACGCTACTCCTCCCGCTCGCGGCCGAGCAGAATATCCTTCGCGACTTCTCTCACCTTAAAGGCGATGATAGCCTGTGTCTCGGTGACCAGCCTGCGGAACTGGGCGATCTCCCGCGGCTCGAGCCGGCCGACGACGCGGGCGATGCTGCGCTCCAGGAGGTCGCGGTGCGGGGCCCGCCGGATTTCCTCCTTGAGTTGCTCCAGACGTGTTTGCGCCGCAGCGATCCGCTCCCCGACGAGCGCTCGGGCGCGCGCGATCCAGGGCCCCAGCCCGGCCTCGACGGGATCTGGGACTTCGCGCTTCGCGAGCGCCGCGGCGCCCTCTTCGGCTTCGGCGAGCACCTGCCCACAGTAGGCGGCCCGGGGCGCGGCGAGGCGCGCTGGAGTGTCGTCACGCGCGACGCCGAGCCCGAAGGCGCGCCGGCGGTCCGTCGTGCGGAGCGCGCCAAAGCGCTCCGGGTCGACCCGGAGCCACTCGGCCGAGCGGTCTAGCCCGTCGTGGGCGACCGCGCGCCGGAACGCCTCCCGCGCGGCCGGCGGCTCCCGGTAGACGCTCGCCAGCGCCCGGTCGAGGTCCTGCTCCGCCCGGCCGAGTCGGCGCATCGCGTCGTCGAGATCACGCTCCCGGGTCTGCGCGACGTAGAGCCCGTCTGTCGCGCGCGTACGCTCCTGCTCGAGCGCTGCGACGCGCTCGTACTCCGCCAGGGCGCCCTGGAGCTGCACGACGTCCCGGGTCGGGGGCTCGCGCCGGAGCTGTTCCTCTTCCCGGCCTGGGTAGGGCGTCCGGAAGCGTTCCTCGAGCCGGCGGAGCGAGAGATCGCGCGCCACGCGCGACGCCTTGACCTGGTGGTCGCCGTCGGTGATGACGAGCCCCTGGCCCTTGCGCGCCAGGCGGAGGCCATGGGCAGCGAGGCGCTCCTCGACCTCGGTCCAGGATTTGGCGGTGCGGAGTTCGACGAGGTGTGCCCGGACGCGGTCGGGGAGGGCCGGCTCCCCCGTGCGCTCAGCCTGCCGGCGCTCCCCGTTCGTGAGGCGGGCGGGCTCGGGCGGCTCCTGGCCCTCGAGTTGATAGAGCCGGCCCGCGACCTCCCGCAGCCCGAGTTCGCGCTCAAGCTCCCGCAGCGTGCGCTCAATTCGCGGCCGGTCCTGCCAGCGCTCCCAGGCCACCCCCGTCTCCGGGTGTACCCGGTTCACCATGACGTGCATATGGGGATGCGCCCGATCTTGGTGGGCCACTATCAGCGCCTGGTGTTCGGCCAGGCCCAGATCCCGCAGCACCCGGTCGGCCACCGTCTGCATCTGGGCTGGGGTGACCGGATCCTGCGGGTCGAAGTTGATCGTCAGGTGGTAGACGGGCACCTCGACCCGCGGGTTGTCGTCGGCGGTGGCCTGCATGAGGACTGCGGCAAGCTCGGGGTCGTCGAGGCCCAAGTTGCGCCCGGCGCTCCAGGCGACGCGCTCGGTCTCCTTTCCAGAGCGACCACGCAGGAGGTAGTGGGCGAGGGCGGCAAAGCGGCGGCCGGACGAGGTCGTGGCGATCACGGGGTGGATCCTCCCTTCTGGCGATGGTCCTGCACGATGTGGCGCACGAACGCCTGGTGACGTCCCAAAGCCGCGCCTAGCTCCGCGGCGAGGGCGACGTCGTGGTGGGCCTCGGCCACGCGGGCGAGCTGCTCGAGGCTGCGTCCGATCCGGGCGAGTTCGCGGAACACGGGGGCGGCAGTCGCGTGGGACCGGGCCCTCGGCGGGGTGCCGAGCGCGGTCTCGCGAATGAAGCGGGCCGAAGTGAGCCCGCTGCGGCGGGCGGCTTCCGTGATCTGGCGGAGTTCCTCGGGGTGGAAGCGAATCAACTTGGTAGCGGTCCGCCGGTCGACCATGACCCTCTCTGAGCGGCGGGGCCCAGTGTGGCAGCGTCGACGACGCACGGGATCCCCTAGAGACACGTCCGGAAAGGGTAACGGCCTCGCATCAACGCCGACTCAACAGCGGACCGCCGAAGCTGGAGCCCTGGCAGGGGGCAGGAGGCCGCTCGCCCTTGAGCGCCCGCCAGGGAGCGAATGGGCCAGCGAGGAGCGATTCGGGGCGTGCGCACCAGCGCGCGCACCGATATCGCTCCTCTTGCTTGCACAAGTAAGAGCACTACGGGACTCAGTGCAGATGTAGGAACGCGGTTCCAGCGGTCGCGGCAGGCTGGGATCGCAAAGCGCTACGTGCCAGATCCTGCGCGAAACGAGCAATAAAGCCCGCGACGAACCGGGGAGTCCTCGTCTAACCGAGTGCCGGAAGACTTGACAGATTATGCCTCATAGAAGAGCGGCGAGTATTGACTATCTGTCAGGGATATGGGCCGCGCACATGCCATGAGCACGAGACCGACGTGGATTGGGAAGGGCATCGCGGTGATGGTGGCCGCAGTCGGGGTCGCCATCGCCATGCCGGCGCAAGCTGAAGGAAGCCCATTTTCCTTCGTGTCTCGACTTATCGGCGGTGCTCTCGTCTTGTCGGCGGTGTTTGGCTTCTACGAGCTGATCGGCCACGCGCTTGGTCGGGTGGTCGCAAAGCTCTTTCCCCAGTCTGCTCGAGCCTTGGATTCGCCGGACGAGACGCCTGTTGTGCGAGCGCGATTCGGCGCCGCTAAGGCTCTCCTAGTCTTTGGCGCGTACCTTGGCGCGCAACTCGTCGTATTCATCATCATCGCCGTTGTGGCCCCTTCCGCGGGCGCGCTCTCCGGCTTCACCTCGGGCGATCCGCGTTCCGGGCCTTGGTTGGCAGTCAGCCTTCTGGCCGGTACGGGCGCAGGTGCGGCTGCGTCTATAGCGTTAACCGTGCGCTATGCTGGAGCTTTGATTCGAATGCCCGGAACATTCGCCATCGGTTTGTCCCCGGTCGATCGAGTCACGGTCCTATACGCCGCCATTGTCGCCGCCTTCTTCAGTGTCGTCGTCGTGTTTGTCGCTCCGCTCCTGGCAGTTCCTGATTCCAAAGCCGATTTCGGGCCTTTCGTGCAGCTGGCAAGGTCCGGCGGCTGGGTACGCTTCGCTGGGGCATTCCTGGCCGTCGTAGTCGCTCCGCCTTTGGAGGAGTTCGTGTTTCGCGGCGTCCTGCTCGCAGGCCTCGCCAGGAGCTGGAATGTTCCGGCGGCCGCCCTTACAGTTACGCTGCTTTTCCTCGGGGCACACCTCCCGTACGCGGCTCGATACTGGCCAGCCGCTCTTGCCATAATTGTCATGGCCCTCTTTCTCCTCGCCGTTCGCCTGCGCACCGGCTCCCTCCTCCCGGGAATCGCCGCACACGTCACATACAACTTCGTACTCTCCATCACCGCGTATGCCAGTCGGCATTAATGAGTGTGAGTAGCAACGAGGTAAGTCCCTCGCGGACAGACTCTCCAGTGGCAGGAGAGAGGGGAAGCCAGGTTGCTTTCGCGATCTCCCTGGTTGGCGTGCTCGTCACCAGCGCCGCCCTCCTAAGCTGCAAAGGGCAGAGTACTCACGAACGGCGCGACATGACGTTTCTACCGCCTCGCGAGATCGTCCAAGGCCCCATCGATACCGGCACGTTGCAATCAACCCAGGACACGACGCACTGCCTCCGTCAAATGCCAGCCCGCGTTGTCGCGCAGGGCCGGATTCGCAAGGAGGTTCACGCGGGACCCCCTGGATATGGCGAGACGCCAGATCAGGACGAACGCGACACGATCCTCGTCCTCGTACTTCCCGGTCCTATACCTGTTTGCGCTGATCCTGCGCACGGGGATACTGTGGCCGTCGTGCATGCCAGCGCATTGCAGCTCGTCTACGTTCCCCGAAACGCCCTTGAGCACTTGGGGGAGGCAGTCACGGTCTATGGACGGCTAGAGGAGGCAGTCTTCGGCTGGCACTTTACCAGCGTAGTTTTGCACGTGGATAGTATTCCCGAACTGCGGGTCACTCCCGTGCGCACGCACACTACGCTGCTTCGGACTCAACTTAGCCGCCGTGCGGTAGGGCGCGGCGCCTAACAACGGGTGTCAATGAAACTGAGGGAAGATCCCAGTACACGTACGACGACTTGAACTCGTACGGATTTGACATTCACCGATGGGCTGCACCTTTTGGCCTTGCGATCGAGGAGACGCTAGGAGCGCCTACTTGCTCGTGCTTGCTTTGAGGATGTTCACAACTTGGTCGGCCGTTTCATCGGGCTCGCTGCCTCGTATCACGCCCTCATCCCTCTGAAAGACCCCTGCCACTCCCTCCATTTTGGCACCTGGAGCGAGAATCGAGATGACCGGCTTCCCGAGGCTCTTGGCCGCTCCCCACTCAAATGCGAGCCAGGGTGAGTGCGAGCTGGAGGAATCCACGACCAAGACTACGACCTCGCTGTCCTTCAAAGCGCCCTCAACAGCATCCTTGAAAGGCTCTCCAGCGCGGACGTCTCCCGTACTGGGGAACACAGTGACGCCATACCGCTTAAGCGATGTCGCCAGAGATGTTGACCATGAACTTGTGGCCACCGGAAACGACAAGAACACCTTGTATTTCACAGGCATCGTAGACTCTCCAATCCCTTTACTTCTTTGAGACACGCTTCCTCAACTCAGCAATGTACGGTACGTCTCAGCGTCGGTGTTGATGTCCGCGAGCCTGAATCCTTTAACGAAGACCGGGATACCGGGTTGTGCCAGGAGCTCTGACTTCGTAATCCCATACAAGATAGCGACGATCCTTATTCCCCGCGCCCAGGCTGATCCGACTTCGGCCCATACGTAAGCGCTCTTAGCCGCAACGGGAGTGAGTAAGACCACGAACTCCTGTGCCTTATTGAGAGCAGATCGGATCTCGGTCGAGTAGTCATCACCTAGTTCCGTCTTGTCCGCATCGAGGAAATACGTTGCTCCCACAGATTCCATTTGCTGCGCGAGCTGCTGCGCCACCCAAGTATCGACGCCTGAGTGGGAAACGAAAACAAGATACTTGCGCACCTTCCCCCGCGGCGCCCTACCCATTGGCACCCCGCACTAGCGCAATGAGTTACCTGCCACGCAGCTTCTTTCGCCGCGATGGGTTTTCGTAGCCACCTTGCCTCCCTTAGCTCCGTCGGGCTGCAGCACACTCGATCACAGCAACGATGTCATTGACATTCCACTGCGCGACCGGCGCGCCAACGCTCGCTAGGAAGGGAGGCGTACGACCATGCGATCCCTTGAGACGAACACCGCAAAGGCCCTTCCCCAATGCGTTCCCAGTTCTCAACTCCCAGTCGACCCAGTCGCGCCATGCCGTCCCATTTCCAATCAAGCACACAATTACGGATGCATAAGAGATCTTGTCGCGAATCACCTTTCTTATGTAGCCGCCCTTTACACTATCGATTGCCTCTCGCAGTCCTGCGTCGAAGAAGTCCAGCTCGACACCGGGATTCTTTGACATGAGCCGGAAACCGTTTACCTGGTTCCAATCCTCGGCGTGAAAGCTGAGGAAAGTCCTTCGCCGACGAGCGTGATAGGTCAATCGACAGTGATAGGCATCGAGTAGCTGGGAAAGCGAGTCGAACCCCCGCTCCTCAAGCAGAGTATCGAGCCGCAGGTCCGCCCGCGCATGCAGGTCGATCCTATGCTGACGCTCTATTGTCCCAACGAGAGTATCACCTCGCTTGCGGACGAATGCGCACATGATCGTCGAAGGGCCCTCGGGCCGTACAAAAGGTTCCTAGAGTTGGCCCCTTCTCTACCTTCCGTAGTAGTGTGTCTGAACCTGCGCACCCCATTTGCGAAGTATATCTCTCAAAGACTTCCGATGAGTCAAGCTGAGTTTTCCCATGGGCATCTCTTGAACAAAAAGATCCGTGGTCCCAATCTCGAAGACGCCTTCCGAGATCCCTTCCTCACGAAAAACGAGAAGAGGTACTCCGAGGGCGAATAGAATACCTGCCTCTAGGTGATTCCACGGAGTTGGGAACACAACCCTGTGACCACCCTTCAGCTTCGTCTCTTTGGGTGTTCCGCTTTTCCAGATACCACCATTAGTCCCGAATCGCGCAAACCCCAAGACCAAGCCCCCGGCGCAGTGCTTTGCGAGTTGGAACACTTCACGGAGAGGAAAGGACGTTGGATAGTCAGTTCGCCCCAACGAACGCGCTTCAAGGCCCACACGTCCTACTTCGCCGAGGATCGTGCGGAACGCAGCGTCCTGGGCTTCATTGAGGTCTCTAGGAGACGACACAAAGACGGGGATGAGCATCCAGTTCGCGATTCGCTCAGTCTGTCACAACCTTCTTCTCGTCCTTCTTGTGCGAATGCCTGGCGAGCCAATCCGCTCCCTCCCTTGCCAGGAGAGACTCTACGCGTTCGACGAAGAGGGCATTCCGGTCGGCCGCGCCTGCATATTCGCCTAGTCCTGCGATTCGCAGGTGGGGCTCTCGTTGTAGTGCATCCCAGGTCCCTCGGTAGCTCAGCCAATTCTGCTGAAACTGAAATAGACCAAGTATTGCCGCCACGATCGTTACGCTAGTTGCAAGGATCGTCGACAGAGTCCGCCAGGAAGAGTTCTCCAATCTTGTTAGAACGGATACACTCGCAGAAGCGACCACTACAAAGACAGACATGGCGATGTACCAAAACTTGTTCTGTCGTGCCCTTCGATCGTAGAAACCCAGGGCACTATTGAAGCGATTATCCCGGTATTCAACGAACTCCTGGTCTGTCATGCCTATGAACCTCGACGATATTGGGCCGCCAACGCTCTCATCGTCGCGACGATCTGCGAAATGTTCCAATCTACCCGCGGCCACTTTTCGAGAGTTGCAGGATGATATTTCGTCCGACCGTCGCTGTAGAGGTTCACCCCCATCATGGGCTTGCCCAGGGAAAGCGTCTTCTCCAATTCCCAGTTGACCCACTTACTCGTGTACGTCGTCGGCCCATAGAGGCAGATAGTGAGCGTTGCGAACTTGATCTGAGCGGTTATTCCTCGACCTATATAGTCAGCATTCCTACTGTCAAATGGCTCCTTGATGGAATAGTCGTCAAACTCAAGGTCATTGTTCTCGTTCAACGCCTGGCCGCGGAACAGATTCACAACATTCAGGTCCTCCTGAACGAAGCTCAAAAACGCACGTATCGCCATCCCGGTCACCTCTTCGTTGGTGCACAAAAGCAGACCCGTAGCAGGGTCGTGTCAGTCTTGGCTGCACGGACTCCAAAAGCAAGCCCCTGCCCTTTACTGTACTGTCTTGGAAGGTGGTACCAAAGCTTCGAGGAGCGGGCGCGCGGCGTCGCCTCCCGATCCACCGGAGTGACCCTTGACGACCCGTCAGCGTCATAGCTGAGGTGGCAATGACCTTTTCAATTGACTCCGCAGAGCTGGACATACCGTGCCCTCGTTGTGGCTTCTTCAATGAAGTGACTATCAAGCAGGCGAGAACCCGGGACGTGGTCATATGCCGGGGCTGTAAGTGCAACATTCGGTTAGACGATCATATGAACCAAGTGCGTGCGGGTGAGCGGCAGCTACGCGAGAGTATCCGCGCGCTCATGGACTCCCTTGCCCCAATGCTCAACATCGAGATCAAACTGTGAATGCCGATCTAATCCAGACTTATCGTTACAACCTGCAGAAGCGAGTGCGACGGCTCGCCAGAACACGCAGCGACCAACGCTACCTGATGACACTCCGCCAGTTCTGGAACTTCCTGAAAAGAAACCCCTTCTTTCAAGGAACCCTCGATGATTTGCGCGCCCGAAATTCAGCTGCCGTGGCTTCTGCCGAGAAGATTGCCAATGGGTCGGAGGTGTTCAGTGCCGAGACTGAAGAACAGCACGCCGCCCTCGCACTATCGCTCATTCAATTGTGCGTGGACAGCAGGGACGTTGCGGGCAATGGTCCCATCTTTGATCTGAGCTACCGCCTTGGTCGAGTGGACGGAGGCGCTGTTGGTGGCTACGTAGAGCAATTTCACGAGCTCCTCACGGAGCCGCTGTACGAGTATCTCGACGAATACCTCGATGATCGACGGGCCGTCTTGGGCTTCCTGATTCGCTACAAGCGTCGCTGCGAATGGTTTCACCGCGATCGACTGCACACCCTCTGGGCCACAGACCCGCGAAGAGGCGAAAAACGTCTGGCGGCCGACATGTACGAGTACCTCTATGAACAAGGTCTGGAGTTCACAATTGAGCCGTCGTCCGTTTCCGGCGAAGCAGACCTCGTATCTACGCAGGTTGGAGAAAGTCGCCTCGTGGCTGACGCGAAGATCTTTGATCCCGAGAAGGGCAAATCAACTGCGTACATCGCGGCTGGCTTTCATCAAGTGTGTACGTATACGCAGGACTACAACGAATCAGTCGGGTATCTCATCGTCTTTCAGACCGGCGACTCAGCACTGCAGTTGTCACTGCCCGACACGGTATCGAGCATTCCCTTTGTCGTCTACAATAACAAGACGATCTTCATCTTACTCATTGACATCCGTCCAGATCTCGAGTCCGCCTCACAGCGCGGTAGGTTGACAGCGGTGCCGATGTGCCAAGGTGACTTCATCACGGCATCGGAAGGAACCCAGTCGTAGAACGTAGGCGCGCGGATCTCATGCGTAAGAAGCGCCCGAAGCGGAAGGCCCGCTAGATGAAGCCGCTGTTTGATATCAATTTTGAGGTGCAACACTGACACACGCGCATCCACGGTCACCGCGATCCAGCCGTGCTGCCAATGGTGGTGCCAATGCGGGCGTTTCTGGGCGACGCTGGCTGGCGCTCGCGTCACGTAACTCCTTTAAAAATCAACGGCCGTCGCTGGTGCGCGACGGCCGTCTCCTCTTATCAGGCCGCAGAACTAGACGGCACAGAGGGCTAGGCCTATCGCGTACCCTAATCCCGGCACCTGAGTTGCTCGATGGCGCGCATGATTCGGGGCAGTTACTCTAGAACGATCAGTCCAATCCACGTTAGGCTAGCTGCGATGGAAATCCCTGAGAGACGACCCCCGCGTATGCCGAGTTCCCGGACGCCACCTGATGACCCACGTATCACCGAGTTCCGCCGTCGCCGGCGGCTCCAGTTCTGGGTCACCATTCTGAGTGTCGGGGCGGTCGTCGCTGCGCTCACATTACTGCCGGGAGTCAGACCCATTAAGGATTCTCGGTGTCCACGCACTCTTCACCGTTCGCAACTGGCGCTGTCCTCACTGCGGTCTCCCGCTGCCGGGAGCCTTCACGGTCTTCTACACGAAGTGCCCTCGCTGTGAGGCCAGGATCAATCCGTGGATTCCAATCTAGTAGCAGCCTGATATCAACTTTGAAGTGCAACACTATGCGCCGGCCGTGAGGCAGCGCACTCGCCCATGACATATTTCACCACGTTCTCTGCCAACGCTGAGGTTCCATTTTCCAGTACCGATCGGCCCACCGCGCAAACAGTGTTGGAGCGCATTGAGCGAGGCCTCCTTGACTACGACGCGGACATCATCGAGCGCGGCGAAGGATTCTTGACATTCAAGGTCCCCATCGGCGAACGGGTCGTTCGTTATCTTCGGCCGCGCGTCGGCGGTTGGGGTCCATGGTGGCCGTTCGACTTTGTCTCCGGCGGTACACTCAGCGTCGCAGCCGCATCGAACCGCATTAGCGTGTCCGGAGATATCCGATCCAGCCAATGGTACATCGTACCGGCGTCCGCATTCGCCATTGTGGCTGGGGTCGTTGGACCCTTTCACGGCGCATTCGCTCGCACACTAGTTGGTCTGCTCGTTGGAGTCACATCTACGGGATCCTTGCTTCTGTTGGGCAAGTGGCAATTTCAATCATGGCTACACAGAGTTGCGGGTGAAGCGTCGTCCTAGTAAGTGATACCTTGGATCTCTTGCTGGTCGTCATCGCAACTGGCCTCGTGCTTACGGGGGGCTGGTTCGCCCTTCGGCCCCTCCTGCTTCGGATCATCAAGCGCCAGGTCCTTCGCCAGGAGAGACGGCCGATCCCGGCCCAATGGCTGTCTCTCCTCAGCGCGTCGGTTCCTGAAGCGCGGCACCTGACCGACCCGGAACGTATCCAGCTTCTTCGGGCGAGTCGGGAGCTGCTCACCACGCGCCATTGGGAAGGATGCCAGGGGCTCGTGTTGAGCGAAGAGATGCAGGTTATCATCGCAACGCAGGCATGCCTACTCACACTGGCGATGCCAGGCGAGCCCTTCCCAGGGCTTCGCGAGATTCTGGTGTACCCTCGGACTTTCGTCCCGCGCAGCGTATGCGATCCACGCAAGTGGCTAGGATCGAGCGAGCCAGAACGTCCACTCCCCGAGTTGGGTGAATCGTGGAGCAACGGGATCATCGTCCTGGCTTGGGAGGCAGCTTTGAAACCGGTCAACGGTCGCAACGTGGTACTACACGAGTTTGCGCATGAGTTAGCGTACGAGCATGATCTGACTCCAACCGGCCTGCTGCGCCCTGGGCTCCTCGGTGGAATCGCTATAAAGAGGCGACCTGGTGTGGCCGATCCCGAGAAATGGAGTCGAGTGCTTCAAGTCAGTTATGAGCGACTATGCGCCAAGGTCGAATCCCACGTCGCGAGCGTGCTGGACTCCTATGCAGCCACGAATGTCGCGGAGTTCTTCGCGGTAGCGACGGAAGCCTTCTTTGGAAGACCCGAGGACCTCAAGAGTGAGGATCCAGAACTGTACAGCATACTGCGCACCTTCTACCGCCAGAATCCGGCACATGAAGCTGCGGCCTAAGCTTTGAAACCATCAGTGCGCGCACGATGCCTATTTCACCCGCAGCTGGAAGGGTCAGCTCGTCTATAGGGCTTAAGTACATGACCAAACGCTCTGTCACCCTCACCGCCTCACTGGCCGCGCTACTACTGCTCATCACAGCCTGGTTCGAGCGCCCTGCAATCTGGCGATACTTATACAGGCGTCAGCTGGCAGCCGCTCGCGTAGTCGTGGCGGACTATCTTGATGGCCGCCTCTCCTTTGACACCGCTGCCATGCGACTCAACGCACGGCTCGACCGCGCCGGCAGGTATGTCTCGTTCAGCCAAGAGGGAAGCAATGGCGGCGGGTCATTGACGGCGATACACCTCGCGCCGCCCGGCTATCGTGAGGATGACCCTCGCATCAGTGCGTTATTTCGCCGAGGTATGATCCTGGGGACTGAGCCAGCGAATCGCGCCGAGATGGAGCGCACTTTTCGGCACTTGGATAGCCTTGAGGCCGCCAGTCACAGGACCCGCTGAGACGCGCCGGAAGGTTGGGAGCGAATTCTTCTTCAGCGCTATGCGCGGTCCGTTAAGCAGCATGAGAGCCCCTCTTTGAAGCGATCGCCCGAGTACCTTATCGCCGCCAACCAAGTATTCGGCGCACTACTGCTTACCGATGCATACCTCGCTTCGTTGACGCGCGGAACTCCGCTCCCGGTGCTCCTCGTTGTCGCCGCCCTCGCCGCAGCTACCATCAGCGGAGTGGCCGGTGTCCTCATGTGGCGTCGGCGAACAGTCGGTCTACCACTCTCGCTCATCGTTCAAGGACTCCAGATTCTAGGCGTTGCAGCCCCAAACTTCGACTGGCGTCTCAAACTGGGCGTCAACGTCACGATCGAGGTATCGCGTAGCGGCTTCATGACACACTGGGGCTTCAACGGGCTGTACGCTATTGGCCCCTGGTCAGTATCTCCGGAGTTCACAGTCACGTTCAACGCCGTCGCGCTCGCTGCCTTCGCCTACCTCTTCAAGTTGTGGCGTAGAGATCGCCTTATGTCTGGCGCGGTGACAACCTCCGTCGGCCGTGCTGTCTGATGTCAACCGGGAAGTGCAACACTAAGCGTCACATCGCGCACAGTGCTCCGGGGTCCGAACGTCCAACCACGTACACGGTCGGCGCGATCCCGCCATAGTGCCAATGGTGGTGCCAATGGCGGCAATGCTGGCCGACGCGCGCGTCGCGTAGGTGATTGAAAAGACAAC